>Ga0181533_1004825_pt1 | contig 13399 bp, 10 predicted proteins | sample PEATcosm2014_Bin_45_FD_119772 | JGI IMG/M metagenome (GOLD analysis project Ga0181533, IMG submission 119772) | Peatland microbial communities from MTU Mesocosm Facility, Houghton, MI, USA - PEATcosm2014_Bin11_60_metaG | ecosystem: Environmental > Terrestrial > Soil > Wetlands > Peat | place... | reverse complement strand
TCTATTTATTGACATAACATTTTATAAAAAAGGTCGTTTTGTTCGGACTTTTACCCTAACATTTGAAAATTGTTAATAACTCACCCAAAATATTTTCACATTTAAAAAAAATTTTCTGATAAGATTTCGTCTGAAACTCTGAAACCCTGAAACTCTGAAACTCTGAAACCCTGAAACTCTGAAACCCTGAAACTCTGAAACCCTGAAACTCTGAAACGCCGAACAGCCACGCGTTACGTATTTTGCCTCACGACTTTACTCAAGCCTGCATCTCAGATAACAAATTTCCCCGGAATTCTCTAATTTTGCAAAAACCCTAGTAAAAAGCATATTCTGTCGTTTATAAAATTTGCTTACCATGAACCAACTCATTGAATGTGTCCCGAATTTTTCAGAAGGAAAGGATATGACGATCATTAAACAGATCACGGATGAAATTGAAAAAGTGGAAGGAGTCAGGTTACTTGATGTCGACCCGGGAAAAGCTACAAACCGTACTGTCGTGACTTTTGTTGGGTCCCCTGGTGCCGTTGTCGAAGCAGCTTACCTTGCAATCCGGAAAGCCGCAGCTATCATCGATATGAGCAAACACAAGGGAGAACATCCCCGTTTTGGAGGAACTGACGTCTGCCCCCTGGTCCCGGTTGCTAACATCACAATGGAAGAAACTGCACTCCTGGCCCGTAAGCTTGCAGAAAGGGTAGGAAAGGAACTTGAGATACCGGTATATTGCTATGAGAATGCCGCTTTTACAGAGGAAAGAAGGAACCTGGCAAATTGCCGTGCGGGAGAATATGAAGGACTCCCCAAAAAGCTCGAGGATCCACATTGGAAACCTGATTTCGGTCCTGCAAAATTCAACCCTCGTACTGGGGCCATCGCCATCGGTGCAAGGGATTTCCTTGTTGCTTATAATGTGAATCTGAACACTACTTCTACCCGTCGTGCAAATGCTGTTGCCTTTGATATCCGTGAAAACGGACGGCCGCTGCGCGTGGGCAATCCAATAACCGGGAAAATTCAAAAAGATAAGGATGGAAATGAAATCAGGATCCAGGGTGCTCTTAAAGCCTGTAAAGCAATAGGATGGTACATTGAAGAATATGGAATAGCCCAGGTTTCAATCAACCTTACCAATATCAGCATCACGCCTGTGCACATAGCTTTCGAGGCTGCCTGCAAAAGTGCACAAGAAAGAGGAATGCGGGTAACCGGCTCAGAACTCGTTGGATTGATCCCCTTAAGGGCCATGATCGATGCCGGGAAATATTTTTTGAAAAAACAAAGCCGTTCTGTAGGGATTTCTGAAGAAGAGATCATTAAGATTGCAGTGAAGTCATTGGGTCTCGATGACCTGAGACCATTTGTCCCGGAAGAAAAGATCATTGAATATCGTCTCCGCGATAAGAAAGATAAAAGCCTTGTGAACATGACATGCAGGGGCTTTGCCAATGAAACGGCTTCTGAATCGCCTGCCCCTGGCGGAGGTTCTGTTTCAGCATATATCGGAACTCTTGGAGTATCACTGGCGACAATGGTCGCCAACCTCTCCTCCCATAAAGCCGGATGGGATGAACGCTGGGAAGAATTTTCGGACTGGGCTGAGAAAGGACAGAAACTGAAAGATGAATTACTTTTCCTGGTGGATGAAGATACCCGTTCATTTAACAGGATCATGGATGCATTCGGACTTCCTAAGGAAACAGTTGAGGAGAAAGCAGCCCGTAATGCAGCTATTCAGGATGCCACGAAATATGCCATTGAGGTGCCATTTAAAACCATGCAGAAGGCCTATGAGTCAATGGAGATCATAAAAGCTATGGTGGAAATTGGCAACCCGAATTCTGTCACGGATGCGGGAGTCGGCGCAATATGTGCCCGCTCCGCCGTAATGGGAGCATTCCTTAATGTAAAAGTGAATGCTGGCGGATTGAAGGATAAGACTTTTGTTGAGGATATTCTGAAACAAGGATCAGGAATTGAAGAAGGGGCAAAAAAGCTGGAAGCCGAGCTGCTTGCACTGGTGAACAGCAAGATCGGTTGACCATTCGGGAAAAATTGTATATTAGCTTCTTAAAACGGAAAAGATGCCCGGCAAGCAGAATGCACTCGATCCCAAGAAATATTACTTCATAGATACCTCTTTTAACCTTTTGATGAAACGCAGGATCTACCAGGTCCTGCTCATCTCATCAAATTATGATGCTTTCATGCTGGAAGAAGATGGCCGTATCGATGAAACCATCTTCATGGAATATGTCTCTCTCAACCTCCGCTACCCGCCTCAGTTTATCAAGGTGAGTTCAGAAGAGGAAGCCTTTGAAGTCCTTGAGGATAAACGTGTTGAGCTGGTCATTTCCATGCTTAGCATCGATAAGACCGATACATTCGACATTGCCATCCGTTTAAAAAATAAATTTCCGAAAATCCCCATCGTGGTGTTGACCCCGTTTTCCAGGGAGGTGAATATCACACTGAAAGAGAAAAACCTCAGCGCTATAGATTATGTTTTCAGCTGGCTTGGCAATCCTGATATTCTTCTTGCTATCATAAAATTGATTGAAGACAAGATGAATCTTGACCAGGATGTTCAACAGGGGGTGCAGGTGATACTTCTCGTTGAAGACAGCATCCGATTCTATTCAAGCTACCTGCCAAATATCTATAAGATCATCTACCGTCAGTCAAAAGGCTTCATTACCGAGGGTCTTAATGAACATCAGAAGATGGTCAGGATGCGTGGAAGGCCAAAGATCGTATTGGCCACGAGTTATGAGGAAGCAGTGACGATGTTCTCGAAATACAAGAATAACCTGATTGGAATCATCTCCGATATAAGCTTTAAAAAAGATGGCGAGACCGACAAAACGGCAGGGATAAAATTTGTAAAGAAGGTGAGGGAAGAGGATGAGTTCGTCCCCATTTTGCTTCAATCCTCAGAAGCCGCAAACGAGTCAATAGCCAGGGAATTGCAGGTAGGTTTTATCAATAAATTATCCAAGACACTTTCCATCGAATTACGCAACTTTATCCATGATAATTTTTCTTTTGGCGATTTTGTTTTCATTGATCCCAAGACCGGACGCGAGATCACACGTGCAGTCGACCTGAAATCATTGCAGGACAAGATCTTTGAAATTCCGGATGATTCGCTGATGTACCATATGCAGCGCAACCATTTTTCAAAATGGCTGAATGCACGCGCCTTGTTCCCCATTGCCGAGATGTTCAAAGAAGTTTCAGTAACTGAATTCAGCGACATGGATGAGGCCAAACGCTACATCTTTGATTCCATTACAGCTTTCAGGATCAACAAGGCAAGAGGGGTGATTGCAGAATTTGACCGCCAACGGTATGATGAATATCTCTCATTCGCCAGGATAGGGCAGGGGTCGATTGGTGGAAAGGCCAGGGGACTTGCCTTCCTGGACTCGCTGATAAAAAGGAACCGGCTTACCGATAGATTTGAAAATGTCATCATTTCGATACCACGGACAGTGGTTCTGGGAACGGATATCTTTGATGAATTCATGGAAGAGAACAGGCTCTATGAAATCGCCCTGTCCGATCGTAGTGACAAAGAGATTCTCCAGTATTTTATCAAAAGCAGGCTTCCCTTCCGCCTGCATGAGGACTTGTTTACATTTATTTCATGTGTCAATAACCCTATCGCCATCCGATCCTCAAGTCTCCTTGAGGATTCTCATTACCAGCCTTTTGCAGGTATCTATTCCACTTATATGATCCCCAACCTGAAATTCAATGAGAGGATGATGATTGAGAAGTTGTCGGAAGCCATTAAAAGTGTATATGCATCTGCTTTCTTCAAGGATAGCAAGGCATACATGGCAGCAACGCTGAATGTTATTGATGAAGAAAAAATGGGTATCGTACTCCAGGAAGTCACTGGCATCAGGTATGGCAACCGTTTTTACCCGGCCATCTCAGGAGTGGCAAGGTCCATCAATTTCTATCCCATAGCTCCTGAAAAACCGGAAGATGGGATTGCGAATATTGCATTCGGACTGGGGAAATATATCGTTGATGGTGGAAATGGCCTGCGTTTTTCACCTCATTATCCAAAAAAGATTTTACAGCTCAGCACCCCGGAACTGGCACTCAGCGAAACACAAAAGTTATTCTATGCCCTTGATCTCGATGCAGATGCTTTTACGCCTGATACGGATGATACTGTGAACCTTCTGAAGCTGAAAATAAAAGATTCAGAAGAAGAGGGGACTTTGCGATTAGTAGCATCTACTTTTGATTATGACAGTAATTCTGTAAGAGATGGAATAACAGGAAAAGGGAAAAAGATCATCACTTTTTCACCAGTGCTTGCCCATAATACATTCCCTCTTGCAGAAATCCTCCAAACCGTGCTTGATATTGGCCAAAAAGAGATGGGCAAACATATTGAGATTGAATTTGCTGTGAACCTGGATTTGCCAAAGGATGAACCTAAAGTGTTTTCACTATTGCAAATCAGGCCAATCGTCGGAAAGAACGGTACCGTTAACCTGGAACCCGGTGATATCCACCCGGAAGCTGCCATTATCCTGTCAAATAATGCACTTGGAAATGGGATTCTTAAAGATATCCATGATTTTATCTATATCAAGCCTGAAACTTTTAATGCATCTAAAAGCCAGGAGATTGGCCGGAGGCTGGAATCCATCAATGAAAGGTTCCTGGCTGAAAAGAAAAATTATATCCTTGTCGGGCCAGGTCGTTGGGGTTCTGCAGATCCATGGCTGGGTATCCCAGTGCGCTGGCCGCAGATCTCGGCTGCACGACTGATCGTGGAATCCGGACTTGAAAATTACCGGATCGACCCCAGCCAGGGAACCCATTTTTTCCAGAACCTGACCTCCTTCAATGTAGGTTATTTTACTATCAACCCATACATAAAAGAAGGTTACTACGATCTGGAATTCCTCTCGGCTCAACCTGCATTCTATGAAGATGAGTTCATCCGTCATATACGTTTTGAACGCCCCATCCGGATTGAAATTGATGGGAAAAAGAATCTGGGCGTAGTCTATAAGCCTTCCTGAAAATAGTTCTTTGAAAACTAAACCATGACCTCAATAATATGAATAAGAAGCTGAATTTTACCTATGTTATCCCCGTTCTCGTGTCATTTTTCGTCATGAGCTTTTGCGATCTGGTCGGTATTGGCGTGGATCGTGTTAAACTTGACTTTGGACTGAGCAATACACTTGTACAGCTGATCCCATCCGCGGTGTTTGTCTGGTTTTTTATTTTATCAGTCCCGATAGGCATTCTCCAGGACCGGATCGGGAAACGCAATATGGTCAATATTGGGATGGGTATCACGGCACTCGGGCTTTTTGTCCCATTCCTGTTTTATACATTTACCACTGTATTATTTGGATTTGCATTATTAGGGATCGGGAATACAATTGTACAGGTCTCGGCAAACCCCTTACTCGTCGATGTCGTCCCCTCGAACCGGACCTCCAGTTTTCTTAGCTTTTCACAGTTTATCAAGGCGATAGGGTCTATGATATCAGCTCCTTTGGCCGGCTTTTTTGCATTGAAGTTTGGAGACTGGAAGATACTGTTCCTGGTCTTTGGCATAGTGTCGGTGCTTTCGGTGCTTTGGCTTTCCATGATTAAGATCGAAGAAACTGTAAACCTGGGAAAGCGTGCTACTTTCGGATCTTCATTTGGGTTACTTGGCACAGGTTTTATATTTATGATGGTGGTTGGGATTTTTCTTGTCGTAGGGATTGATGTGGGTGTCAATGCCGTCTCAGGACAGTTTTTGCATAGTAAGTTCCCGGAGGTGCAACGTACTTTTTACGAATCGGGCAGAAGCGTTTATTTTTTCGGGAAGATGCTGGGAACATTTGGCGGTGCTTTGATGCTGACCATGTTGCCTTCACGAAAATTTTTCCTGTGGTCATCCATCCTGGCCCTGGTTTCTATCCTGGTCCTGATCTTTGCACCGACAGCCATGACCGCCATGATCATCATTTTCATTATCGGGCTTACCGTGGCCAATATCTTTCCATTGATATTTTCATTGTCTGTAGAAAGATATCCTGTGCGCACCAATGAAATCTCCGGGCTGATGATCATGGCAGTATCGGGAGGCGCCGTGATCCCCCTGTTGATTGGAAGTATCACCGATAATGTTGGGGTGACAGCCGGGATGTCTGTTTTGATTGCATGTGCAGTATATGAAATTTTTACAGCTCTTGTGAACCTTAAGCGGGTTCCCCGGGCGTAAACGGGACTTCTGGGAAAGAGTATTAATAAATTTAATCAGATCGGGATGAAAAAAATTAAATGGATCCTTTTTTCAGGGTTTATTTTATCCGCCATAATGCTGAGTGCCCAGCATTCGGGCTCGAGGGAAACAATATGTTTCGATGAGAATTGGAAATTTCACTTAGGAAATGCAGCAGATCCGGTACAGGATTTTAATTACAGGGTTGCCAACATTTATTCGAAATCGGGGTACGCAGACAATTCAGCAATTGCTCCGGGGTTCAAAGATGAAGATTGGATAACAGTTCAACTGCCCCACGATTGGGTGGTCGGGCTGCCATTTGTCAATTCTCCCAATCCCGATGTCAGGTCACATGGATATAAGCCTGTGGGAGGACTCTTTCCTGAAACAAGCATAGGCTGGTACCGCAAACATTTTATGGTGAACAATGCAGATAAAGGGAAACGGTTTTCCATCCGTTTTGATGGTGTCTTCCGTGACGCAAAATTCTGGATTAACGGTTTTTACCTTGGCACTAATGAAAGCGGGTACATGGGTGTTACCTGGGACCTGACCGATTTTATTAATTTCGATAAAGAGAATGTCATCGTGGTGAGGGTTGATGCTTCCCAGTATGAAGGCTGGTTCTATGAAGGTGCTGGAATTTACCGTAATGTCTGGCTTAGCAAATATAACGATATACAAATAGCGGATAATGGGGTTTTTGTCTATGCCAGTGTGGGAGAAGGATCAGCATCCGTCACTGTGGAATCGACAATCAGGAGTCATAACTCCTTTGCATCTGAATGTACTGTTGTCTCGTACATTACTGACAGGAATGGGAGAAAGATAACCGGATCACAGGAACAGAAGATCACTTTTCAATCCACTGAAATGGAAATCATTCAGCAACATTTTGACATCGATCAACCAAGACTTTGGTCATTGAGTGATCCTTATCTTTACAAAGCTGTCGTTGTTTTAAGGTCCGGCACAGAGGTCATCGACAGCATCTGTGTCCGGCTGGGGCTAAGGACAATCCGGTTTGATGCTGACAAGGGCTTCTTCCTGAATGGTGAGAATATCAAGATCCATGGTGTCTGCTGTCACCAGGATCATGCCGGGGTGGGCACGGCGGTAACTGATAATATCCAGTATTACCGGCTTCGCCTTCTGAAAGAAATGGGAGTAAACGCATTCCGTACCTCTCATAATCCCCCTGCTCCTGAAATGCTGGATGCTTGTGACAGCCTGGGGATCCTGGTTCTCGATGAGACCCGTTTACTCAACAGTGGCCCGGAATACATGAAGCAATTTGAAAATATGATCCTTCGCGACCGCAATCATCCGGCAATATTTTTATGGTCGATTGGAAATGAAGAAGGTTACATCCAAAGCACCGATGTCGGAAAGCGTATAGCCCTGTCATTAATAGCAGAACAGAAACTGTTGGATCCGACACGTACCTCTACCTATGCAGCTGATGTGGCAAATGATTTTCGCGGGATCAATGAGGTGATTCCCATCCGTGGGTTCAACTACCGGCATCTGGCTGTAGCCGATTATCATAAAAGCCATCCCGGGCAGCCAATCATTGGTACCGAAATGGCCAGTACTTTGACTACACGTGGAATCTATTTAAAAGATACCATCCGGTGTTATGTTCCCGACGAGGATATCGACGCTCCGCCATGGGGTAGCAAGGCCGAGGAATGGTGGACATTATGTGCTGCTCAGCCCTGGTGGATGGGAGGCTTTGTATGGACCGGCTTTGATTACCGTGGAGAACCCACACCCTACCAGTGGCCGAATATCAATTCTCATTTCGGATTAATGGATGTCTGCGGATTTCCCAAGAATATATATTACTACTACCAGTCGTGGTGGACAGACAAAGATGTTTTGCATATCTCGCCTCATTGGAACTGGCATGGACAGGAGGGGAAACCCATTCATGTATGGGTCAATTCCAATGCCGATAATGTTGAACTATTTCTTAATGGAAAGAGTCTTGGAAAGAAAGTGATGAAGAGGAACAGTCACCTTGAATGGAATGTTCCTTACCGGCCAGGAACACTCAAGGCAATTGGTTATAAAAATGGGAGGAAAATCACCAACCAGGTGGAAACCACGGAAAAGCCCTATAAGATAGTACTTGTATCAGACAGAAAAAGTATCAGATCAAATGGCCAGGATGTAAGCGTTATAAATGTTTCTGTTGTTGATAAAGAAGAGAGGGAAGTACCGGATGCCGGGAACCTCGTCAGGTTCATGGTCAAAGGCGATGCAATAATAATAGGCGTGGGGAATGGCGACCCTGACAGCCATGAACCCGACAAATGTCAGGACAACCAGTGGCAACGAAAACTATTTAATGGTATGTGCCAGCTGATTGTCAGGTCGGGTAAAAATTCAGGGGTGATTGAAATTGATGCGCAATCAGAAGGCCTGATTGATGGATCATTGCTTCTCGAATCACTTCCATGAGAAAACTGTTGCCTTATATTCTCCTTTTTCTTCTCCAGCCTGTATCCGGACAGGATTTTCATGAGATCCAGGGGCTGTTGGTGGATTCTGCCAGTAATAGTCCGCTGTCATTTGGACAGATTTCTCTTTATCATACCATGCTGGGGACCACAACCAATGAAGATGGAATTTTCCGGCTGGATATTCCTAATGCCAATCTGGGTGATACATTGCTATTCTATTACCTTGGATATGAAACGATGCGGATTCCTGTAAAGGATTTTTCAGGGATCTCAATTGAAATACGACTGAAACCGGTCACATTGCAACTTCCGGAGGTAGAGGTCGTCGGGCTGACTCCCCAGGAAGTTATCCGAAAGGCTGTTACGGCCATCCCGTCAAACTATGGTAAAGACCCTTTGATCCTGACAGCTTTTATCCGTTCACAGAAATCGGTCAACAACAAGCTGGCTGAATATACCGAAGCCATTATCGATGACCTGAAAACCGGTTATTATTTGTACAGACCAGGTGATGCTGAAAAGAAACACCGGGAATCAAACATCCCGTTATTGTTAAAAGGAAGGGTCATTTCTGATACCAATCTTGTAAATTCACTGGGGGATGTGGGAAGGAACGTGGGTTGCCTGGGTTGCAATTTTATCAATGATCTTGCGGAATTTTACCATTATTCAATCCTCGACCAGGACTTTTTCCGGTATTATGATTTTTCAATGGAAGAATTGATACAGCCTGAAGGAGGAAAGATCTACCACATTCGTTTTGACCAGAAAAAGGATATAAAGAAAAAGCTCTGGAGAGGAGATCTTTATATTGACGCGGCTTCTTTTGCTATCATGAAGATCACAGAAAAGCCCAGCATGAATGCTTATGATGCCTATGAAAAGGACAAATACAAACGTGGTTATATAATTCGGGATACGCCCGGCTGGATTGAAGAAATGCCATTTATCCAGCAAACCATCAATTATTCAAAACGGGATACTTCCTGGTACCTGAGTTCCATACATACGGAAAGCTGGATGATCTTTACATATCCTGTCACTGATCAAAAGCTGAAATTCAGTTATAAAAACGATGTGATCATTACAAATGCAACAAGGGACCCAGGGAAGATAAAAGATTTCAAGGGGGATAAGATCATCGGTACTACCCAGCGATGGGACCAGATCATCGGCACTCCTGATGAAACGTTCTGGACCAGCTTTAATTACCTGCCGGTTGAAGAAGCTTTAAAAAAAGCTGTCGAAGGCATTGGGAAATAAACATCATGTTTGCCGCTCAAACGCTGAATTCTTTATCCGCCATCCGGCATCAGGCATCCAATATATCAATTATTAAGTGTTATTGTCAATTGCTAAACATCCCTGTTATCCTGGATAACCATCTCCATTTTCGTGAGTTCAAGAGCAACAAGATTCCCATATCCATCTTCGCCTGACATATAGGAACCATTATCGAGGTCGATGAATTTGTAAAAATCTTTACTTAGAATATGATCTATGAACTGAAGCGTGACAGGGACATGCCCGTGGATGATTTTCCGGTTGCCTGTCTTTTCCGGGATGATCTCGTAATCTCTTAACCAAAGCATAGAATACGTATCAGAAAATGGATCATCGATTTTGCAGTTAAGACCGGCATGAACGAGAATAAACTTCTCGAGGATTACATAGTAATCCAGCTTTCTCATCCATTCAATATATTCAGGTTGAATCTCCCTTATTCTTTTGACTCCGAAGCTTTTCAGGGTCTCCTTGCCGCCAATGGCATACCAGGATCTTCTCTTGAGATTCCCGAAACGAGATAACCAGTGTTTTTTTGATTGCATTTCTGCATCATAGAGCTCAACCAGGAAATCTTCATGATTTCCCTTCAGAGGCGTTACTGAATATTCAGCTTTTTGAAGAGACCGGATATAATCGATCACAGCCCGGGAAGCAGGTCCACGGTCAATATAGTCACCCAGAAAATACAGCTCGTCTGAACGGACAGGTTTGATCTTCTCTTCTATCAACGCCTTCAGGGTGTTCATACATCCATGTATATCTCCGATCACCCATCTCTTGTTCATAGAACTGCTATTTTCCCTTGGCCTGGTTGGCTACTTTTTCCATCAGTTCTTTGATCAACTCCGGATCACCAAGGAATTTATCTTCCAGAAGGTTCATATGATCATCAAATTCAAATACATAAGGTATTCCCGTGGGAAGATTCAGGCTTACAATAGCTTCATCGGACATGTTCTTCAGGTATTTTACGATTCCCCTGAGACTGTTGCCATGAGCAGCGACCAGCACTTCATCGTATTCCATCAGCTTTTTCGACATGTCCGTTTCCCAATAAGGAACAATACGTTCAACTGTGTCTTTCAGGGATTCAGTCGCCGGGATCTCAGAAGGTTTCAGGTCACGGTACCGATGATCAAACCGGGGATGGCGGGGATCATCATATTCCATTGCGGGAGGAGGAGTATCATAGCTCCTTCTCCACAATTGAACCTGATCGGCACCATATTGTTTAACCATTTCAGATTTATTAAGTCCCTGGAGAATCCCGTAATGCTTCTCATTCAATCTCCAGGTCTTATAAACCGGGATCCATAAAAGATCCATCTCTTTCAATGTCAGCCATAATGTACGAATTGCGCGTGTCAGGTAAGATGTATAAGCGATCCTGAATTGGAAACCTTCTTTCAGCAGTACCTTGCCAGCTTCAATTGCTTCATTTACGCCGTTTTCCGAAAGATCTACATCTTTCCATCCTGTAAAACGGTTTTCCATATTCCAGATGCTTTCACCATGCCGCAATAAAACGAGTCTTTTCATTTATTCCTTTTATTTAATTCCTTTAAAACAAATAATCATTGAACTTGAGTCTTATCCAATTCTGAAAGGAAAGATCAAGCTTCAAAAGTACTAATTATTTCCTACTTTTGCCTCCGGGTCATTGGTATTTTAATCATGTTATCTGTTCACCCACCGCTTATCTTAAGGATCTTCAATGAAAAGTATCTTTTTTGTTCCATTCCGACTTCGGAGAAGGTCATCTACCTTACATTTGATGATGGCCCACTCCCGGATGTCACTCCTGGTGTGCTTAGTACATTGAAGGAAAGGAATATCCTTGCTACCTTCTTTTGTTTAGGTGACAATGTCAAAAAGTATCCCGAGGTGTTTGCACAGATATACGATGCCGGACATGCAATCGGCAATCATAGCTTTCATCATTTGAATGGGTGGAAGACACCTCCCGCAGAATATATTGAAGATGTGAACCATTGTGATGAATATTTCAAAACCACTTTATTCCGGCCGCCTTACGGAAAATTTACTCCAACCCAGTATTTCCTCCTGCGGAAAAAATTCAGGTTCATTTTGTGGTCGGTCCTTAGCGGTGATTACCACGCCGGGATATCATCAGATCAATGCTTGTCGAATGTACTGAACCATACCCGTCCTGGTTCAATCGTACTCTTTCATGATAGCCTTAAGGCAAAGGATAATCTTTTTTTTGCCCTTCCCCGGTTTCTTGATCATTTTCTGGAAAAAGATTACAGGTTTGCTAAATTAACGGACAAGAGAATTTGATAAATCATCCCATCAGTTGGTCATTAATTTTAAATTTTTCCACCTTGGACTTACAGTACTCCTTCATCTGCAAAGCTATAATACTTGTCATCCCCGACAATGATGTGATCCAGCACGGCTACATCAAGCAGAGCCCCTGCCTCCTTGATCTTTTTCGTGATCTTTTGATCGGCCTCGCTGGGATGAATATTTCCAGAAGGGTGATTGTGCCCGAGAATGATTGAAGAAGCATGATGGTCCAATGCGATTTTATAGATCTTTTTTTGATCGACTATCGTACCGGATATGCCACCCTCGCTGATACAGCATCTGTGGATCACCCTGTTTGCCTTGTTCAGCATGATAATCCAAAAGGATTCATAGATCTGGTCGCCAATTACATTCCGGAAGATCTCGAAAGCATCTTTGCTGCCTGAAATCTTTTCTTTCATAAGCACTTCGGTTTCATTTCTTCTTTTTCCAAGCTCCAATGCAGCAATAAGTGTGGCTGCCTTAACCCTTCCAATTCCCTTGAATTCAAGGAGATCTTCAATACTCATTCTTGAAACCTCGACCAGATTATCGCCCACTTTATTCAGGATACGTTTTGCAATATCCACTGCCGACTCCGTCAGATTGCCCGATCTGAGCAGAATAGCGATCAGTTCCGCATTGCTTAATGCATTCTTTCCTTTTAGCTGCAATTTTTCCCTTGGTCTGTCATCTTCTGCCCAGTTTTTAATTGGGAAGTGACCTTCATATTTTTCCATTTTTTTCTGTTAATCGGAGAAAAAGAAAAAGGTAATACGTTTGGAAAAAGTAATTTTGAACAAGGATTATAAAAATCTCATGATTAACATACATCACCCCCTCATCAAACTGAAAAAAATCGATTCGACTAACCATTATGCAGAACAACTGCTTAAGGCACATAAACTTGCAGAAGGTACTATCATCTTTGCTCATGAACAGACATCGGGTAAGGGACAAGGTGATAACATTTGGGAAAGCGAGCCCGGCAAAAATGCAACGTTCAGTCTGGTTTTATTTCCTGATTTCCTAAGAACAGAACAACAGTTTCTTTTGAATAAACTGATATCAC
>Ga0181533_1004820_pt1 | contig 13408 bp, 10 predicted proteins | sample PEATcosm2014_Bin_45_FD_119772 | JGI IMG/M metagenome (GOLD analysis project Ga0181533, IMG submission 119772) | Peatland microbial communities from MTU Mesocosm Facility, Houghton, MI, USA - PEATcosm2014_Bin11_60_metaG | ecosystem: Environmental > Terrestrial > Soil > Wetlands > Peat | place... | reverse complement strand
GCCGGTCAGCGCGAGGAAGGCCAACATGCCGGCGTGTTTGCAGATCGTCGGCCAATCGCGCATCAAATGCCGCGCCGCGAACGGCAGCAGGATCGCGAAGGCGCCGCTCCAACGAATGACCGAGAGCGTGATCGGCGGAATGTGGCCGGCGACGAAGCGGCCGAGCACGACATTGCCGGCCCAGAACAGCGACGTGAGCGACAGCAAGAGGTAGGGCTGGTCGAACAGCCAGCCGCCGGCGCGGCTTCGGCTCTCGGCGCGCAACACCCGCATGATCGCCTTCCTTCGTGTTCCTTCTTGGCGCCACGGCAGGCGCGATAAGTCAGCCCGAGCCGCCCCGGCCCGCCTCGAGAGCGCCTTTCGAGCGGTAATCGAGGCCGGCCTGACGGCGAATTCGCTCTAGAACCAATGCTTTGGCGAAATCGGCGGCGGCCGGCAAGCCCCGCTTCTCCTTGCGTCCGGCAGCGTCATCGATTATCCGGAACGGTCGGCTGCGGCCGGTATCCGATCCATCCGCATCGGATCAAAAGCATAAGTCTCCAGGGGGCAACTCCCGATGGCGAACGTTGTGGTGGTCGGCGCCCAGTGGGGCGACGAAGGCAAAGGCAAGATCGTCGACTGGCTGTCCGAGCAGGCCGACATCGTCGTCCGCTTCCAAGGCGGCCATAATGCCGGCCATACCTTGGTCATCGACGGCACCACCTACAAGCTCTCGCTCTTACCGTCCGGCGTGGTGCGGCCGGGCAAGCTCTCGGTCATCGGCAACGGCGTGGTGCTCGACCCGCATGCGCTGTTGAACGAGATCGCGCAGCTCGAGAAGCAGGGCGTCACCGTCACGCCCGACAATCTGCGGATCGCAGAGAACACTGCGCTGATCCTGCCGCTGCATCGCGAGCTCGACGGCATCCGCGAATCGGCAAACGCGGCGATGAGCATCGGCACGACGCGGCGCGGCATCGGTCCGGCCTATGAGGACAAAGTCGGCCGCCGCGCGATCCGCCTCATGGATCTCGCCGACGGCGGGACGCTCGATCGCAAGATCGAGCGGCTCTTGACCCACCATAATGCGCTACGCAAAGGCCTCGGCATGACGGCGGTCGATGCCGCGGCGCTGCGCCAGGAACTCTTGGACGTGGCGCCGCTGGTGCTGCCCTACATGGACTCGGTGTGGTCGCTGCTCGACCAGAAGCGCCGGGAAGGCAAGCGCATTCTGTTCGAGGGCGCGCAGGGGGCGCTGCTCGATGTCGACCACGGCACCTATCCCTACGTCACCTCTTCGAATACGGTGGCGGCCCAGGCGGCGACCGGCTCGGGCCTCGGCCCCGGCGCGATCGGCTATGTGCTCGGCATTTGCAAGGCCTATACGACGCGCGTCGGCGAGGGCCCGTTCCCCACCGAGCAGAAGAACGAGATCGGCCGCATGCTCGGCGAACGCGGCAAGGAGTTCGGCGTGGTGACCGGCCGGCCGCGCCGTTGCGGCTGGTTCGACGCCGTGCTGGTGCGCCAGACCGTGCGTACCAGCGGCATTAACGGCCTGGCGCTGACCAAGCTCGACATCCTCGACGGCTTCGATGAAATCAAGGTCTGCACCGGCTACCGTCTCGGCAATCGCGAGATCGATTATCTTCCCGCCAGCGAGCACGCCCAGGCGGCGGTCGAACCGATTTACGAGAGCATCGCCGGCTGGCGCCAACAAACGGCGCGGGCGCGGTCATGGGTCGACTTGCCGGCCCAGGCGATCAAATATGTCCGTCGCATCGAGGAACTGGTCGGCTGTTCCGCGGCCGTGCTGTCGACGAGCCCGGAACGCGAGGACACCATCCTGATGCAAAACCCGTTCGAAGCGTAAGATGCAAGTTTAGGAAACCGAGCGTAAACTCGACAAATGGCCGACTATCATCCGCTCATCGCCCGCGCCGTGGACGGGCTTGGCACCTCAACCGGCGAAGCCCGTCGGGCGCTCTATGAGCGGGCGCGCGCCGCATTGGTGGCGCAGTTGCGCGGCATCGAGCCGCCGCTTTCCGAGGCCGACATCACCCGGGAGCGGTTGGCGCTCGAAGATGCGATCCGCAAGGTCGAGGCCGAAACCGTGCGCAAGGCGCGCGGCGACCAGCGCGCCGAGGCGCGCCCTGCCGCGCCGCCGTTGCGTCCAGGCCCGCCCGGCGCAAGGCCGCAAGCCCCGGCCGCGCAGGCGCCGCCACCGCCGCGGCGCGAACGGACCGCCCCGCCGCTCGGCGAGCCGCGGCCGGCCGGCCAGCCCGAAATGGCGCGGCCCGACACGCAAAGGAGCGAACCGCCGCCGCAACGCGCGCCGAACGAAATCGCGCCGGCCGACACCTCGCCGGCCGCGCAACCCAGCGCACGCAGCCGGCTGTTGAGTGCCCGGACCTCGCCGATATCGCGCGACGCCCGCCCGGCACCGCTCGCCCGCGAGGGTCTCAAGAATTTCCGCGACGTCGTGAACGACGTCGACGATCTCGGCACCGCATCGGCGAGAGCGGCGCAGTCGGCGCGCGACACCCGCGATTCCTACGGCGCTTCGCCGCCGCAACCGTTCGACGAGACCGAAGCGCCGCTGCAAGATCGCGTCGAGCCGCACTTCAATCCGGAGCAATCGAGCTTCTTCGACGACGACGTGGCGCCGGTGCAAATGCTCGAACACGAACTTGAAGACGAAGAGGAGCATTATGCGCGGCAGCACGAGCCGCGCCCGCGCGAAGCGCAAGAACACTATACCGAGCCGCGGCCTCCGCGCTCCTATCGCGGTCTTGCCAAGCTCGCCGTGGTGCTGATCGTTCTCGCCGGCCTCATGGCGACGGTTTCGTGGCAATGGTCCAATATCACCGGGCTCTATAATTTCTTCTCGCATATGCGCGCGCGACAGACGCAAACGACGCCGGCGCCGACCGCGGAGCCGAAGTTTTCCGGTCGCGTGCCGCAGGAGCAGAACCCGGGACAGGCGCCTGCCGGCGCGCCCGGCGCTCAGAATCAGGCGGGTCCGGCGGTCGCTCAGCGCGTGGTGCTCTACGAGGAGGACTCGAACGATCCCCAGGGCAAGCGCTATGTCGGTTCCGCGATCTGGCGCACCGACACCGTATCGCCCGGCACCGGGCTTGCGCCCGAACTCGAGGTGCGCGCCGACATCACGGTCCCGGAGAAGAACTTGACCGTGACCTGGACGTTGCGGCGTAATACCGACCAGGCGCTCCCCGCCAGTCACACGATCGAAATCATGTTCACGCTGCCGCCCGACTTCGCCGGCGGCGGCATCGCCAACGTGCCCGGCGTGCTGATGAAGGAATCCGAGCAGTCCCGCGGCGTTCCGCTCGCCGGCCTCGCCGTCAAGGTGACCAACGGCTTCTTCCTCATCGGTCTCTCGGCAGTCGATGCCGACGTTCAACGCAATATGCAATTGCTCAAGGACCGGCCGTGGTTCGATATCCCGGTCGTCTATAACAATGGCGGACGCGCCATTTTAGCCATGGAAAAGGGGCCGCCCGGCGATCGCGCCTTCGCCGATGCTTTCGCGGCCTGGTCGAAATAGCGCGGTCATCGTTTCGGACGAACGTTATTGTTGCGGCGTGTGGAGTTTGCAGTGGGGACACGTGCGAAGATGAGCGCATCCGACGCGAGGAAGCCGAAATCGGCGCAAAGTCCCGCCATCGCCTCGGCGCTGCGCACGCTCGATACCGAAGCCGAAGGCATTGCCGCGCTTGCTGCCGCCATGTCGGATGGGCTGGGCGCTCCGTTCGTCGCCGCGGTCGACACCATACGGGCGGCGCGCGGCCGGGTCATCGTGACCGGCATGGGAAAATCCGGTCACGTCGCGCGCAAGATCGCGGCGACACTCGCCTCGACCGGCACGCCGGCCTTTTTCGTCCATGCCGCCGACGCCAGCCATGGCGATCTCGGCATGATCACCTCCGATGACGTGATGCTGGCGCTGTCGTGGTCGGGCGAGACCGGGGAGCTCAAGGACCTGATCAACTATTCCCGGCGCTTCCGCATCGTGCTCATCGCCATCACCGTGAATGTCGAAAGTACGCTCGGCAAATCAGCCGATATCGTCTTGGCGCTGCCGGAAGCGCGCGAGGCCTGCCCGCACAATCTCGCGCCGACCACGTCGTCCTTGATGCAGCTTGCGCTGGGCGACGCCTTGGCCATGGCGCTGCTCGAGAGCAAAGGCTTCACCGCGGTCGATTTCGGCGTGTTTCACCCGGGCGGCAGGCTCGGCGCCGCGATGAAATTCGTCCGCGACGTGATGCATCCCGGCGACGCCTTGCCGCTGATCAAACGCGGCGCGCCGATGTCCGAAGCGATCGTCGAAATGTCCGCCAAGGGTTTCGGATGCGTCGCCGTCCTCGACCCCGACGGCAAGCTCGCCGGCGTCGTCACCGACGGCGATTTGCGCCGTCACATGCGCGCCGACCTGCTGCAGGCCACGGTCGATACCGTCATGACCAAAGCGCCGAAGACCGTCCGCCCCGGCCAATTGGCGAGCGAGGCGCTGCAACTGCTCAATTCGTCGAAGATCACGGCGCTGATCGTCGTGGACTCCGGCCGGCCGGTCGGCATCGTGCATTTCCACGATCTGTTGCGCGCCGGCGTGGCCTGATGCGGCTAATACAGCCCGCCGTTGACGGCGCTGGAATCTTGGGACGACGGATCTTCGGAGCGCGCGACCGGCGCGGTGGCGACGGGCCGCGCTGCGGTGGGCGGGGCTACGCTGGGCCGGGCTACGGTCTTTGCCGCCCCTGCCGCAGCCTTGCTGCTTGTGCCGGTGCCGGTGGACCCCGTCGCAACAAACGCGGGAGCTGGCGTGGCGGCCCCGGCCGCCGCAGACTTGACCGCCACAGACTTGGCAGCGTCCTGGTCGGCCCCGCCATGCGCGATGAATTCTTCATAGCCCGGCGTGCCGGGCCGGGGCGGAACGTCTTCGGGCATGCCGCCGGCCCAATGCGGCCAGTGATCGGCGACATAGCCGGAAAATCCGCCGTTGGGGACCGCACTGCACGAGCCGAGTGCCGGACCGAGACCCAGCAGGATTGCAGCCGCGCGGATACGCTTGCCGATCATGGCCGCCTTCGAATTGTCGCACCCGGCGGGAGACTACGTCGAATGCGGTTAACCATTCTGTCCGATCGTGTCGCCGTTTGTCAGGGGGGGCAATGCCAATGACCCGTTTCGCCTCCCCGCGCCGGCCGCGTCCGGTGCTAAAACACCGGCATTTCGCTGTTCAATGGCCGGGACGCTCCTCCAAATGGACAGGCTTCATGGCGGGACTGTGGTGCGCAGGACTGCCGCGGTGATGGCGGGGATGGCACTGCGGCGTGCGGCGTGGCTTTGCGCGCTCGCCGTCACGCTCGTCCTGTTACCCGCTTGCAGCGAACTCGCGCTACCCAGCGAAGCCATGGCGCCGGCCGCGCCGCCACCCTACGTCGCGCTCGCCGCCAAATATTTGCAGTCGACCTTGAAGGACCATGCGTCCTACGAGGGCTTCGAGATTTCCCCGGTGCGCTGGGTTCACGCGATCCGCGGCTGGAGCTGGCTCGCCTGTGTGCATTTTCGCGATCACGGGCACCTGCGCAGCTACGCGATCTTCATCCAGAACAATGCCGTGGTCGATGCCCGTTACGCGGTCGAGACCGACGCCTGCGACGGCCAAGCCTTCACGCAATTCGACATGATCACCGGCGAACTCGGCCGGCCCACGCCGCTGGTGCAGCCGCCGCTGTATTAGGGCGTGGACTCATGAACACGACGCCAGAGCCGTATTGATGCAAGCTCAACGAAGGCAGGGTAGTTGGCCGCGAGTTTGTCGTAGCGTGTCGCGATCCGCCGGCACTGTTTGATCCTATTGACGAACCCTTCGACCAAGTTGCGCGCACGGCAGAGGTCCAGTTTTGAAGCTCGAGTCACGGGGCTATGACCGATCTCAATAGGATCCGGACTCGCTCCGGCCGGGCCTCAAGTCCGCATTCGGGGCGAACCGGACATGGACCGGTAGGCAGAGCCGGCTGGATCGGTCGAAAATGACCCACAGCGACATTGGCTCGGACATTTTGGCGCGGTGCAGCACGTCAGCATCCATCCCCGGCGGGCAGGAGCACGGCCGGACCATCCCATTAGTGGATGAGAGGGTGCCCTACTCAAATATCTTGTCGGCGCGCGTAGTACGCCGAAATGTGTACACTCCTCCATGCGACACCCCAGCGTTTCTCGGAAGTCTTATCCACCCAATCTCCGCGTCTGGAACTTGACTTCCCGCATTGTGGCTGGTTGATTTCAATGTTCGATGCGCGCGGAGGCAGGGGATGCGTGCGCGCACCGATCCATTCTGTGTAACCTCCGCGTGGCCTACTTCACGCCTTAACAGTCATCCTCAAAGAACACGCTCACCCCGAAGCATTGGGGACCGATCAGGTCTTTCGGACTCTGGAGGAGCAGATGTGCAACTTATTGACCGCTTGCACTCCATTGCGGCACGCAATGCGATTTGAACCGCACCGCGCTTTTCGCACGTTTGTGCTGGTGTTGGCGACAGGATGCGCGCTGTTTTTTTACAGCCAAACGCGAGCAAGCGCCCAAACCACGCAGACAGGAGCTGGGTACATCGCTAGCTTGCTGGAAGACCCAGCGTGGTGCTGGGTGGAATACAGATGGAGCTATAAGGGTCGCTACACCTTGTTGGCGGATCCCTCTCATCCCTCCGCGAAGGTGATTGCGGAATTTGCAACAGAATATGGCACCGTTACATTCAATGGGAGTAGCTCGAGCGAACCCGTGGTCGTAACGCGCGGCAAGAACACGAGTGGAGAACGTTTGGTGCGAGTACCCTGTCCGCCCGCTCCGGGCTACGGTGCTCATGGCTTTGGTGGCTTGAACGGCGGCTTATCGCTTCGCGATACTACGGCTCTGCTGACCTGGGCCGAAGCTCTCGCGTCCACCGGGCAAGTGACTAGTCAAAACTCGACTCACAAGGACCCACTCGGCGAGGGTATTGAGATTGGTTACGGGTTTAGCCCGTGGGCTGGCGTGAACAATCTCGTGGTTGATCCATTTCTCTCATTGGACTACCAGAACTGGTCAGTCGACTACATGTTTCCAGGCGGGAGCTATATTGGCGCAAAGAGCAACTACGAGGGGACGGCGGGCGTAAAAATCGGTCCCGCATATGAGTTTGTTTGGGTTTATGCAATCGCAGGGGTGAGCTTCCTCAACGAAACCCTTACGGTGAATTTCGTGCCGGTTTCCAGTTCAATCACCAAGACGGTACCGGGCTTCACCGCGGGTCTCGGCGGAGCGATCCAACCAAACTGGTTACAATTTTTTGGCGTGCCGACGGCATTGTCTCTTGAAGCAGAACATACCTGGTGGCAAACGGTAAACTTTGACACTCCTGCGTCGTCGCCATTATTTAACTACGCATACAAACGCGAAGATGATACAATCAAGCTTGGCGTTCACTTCTATTTTGATGCGGGTTCGCCTCCGTCATCGGCTTCGTCGCCTCCAATCCTGACAAAAGCATCCGTGTCGAAATAGTTGGAGCAATGATAGGCGCTTTTGCCCGCATGGGCTGACGCTCGCAGCGCCTCTCTTAGCGACCTCAGCGGACGGTGCAATTGTACTGGCGTTTGTCCGCTTCTGTGCGAAGCGGACATTGAGCCGAATTTATAAGTACACGACCTAAACCAAAATGGGAGTTCCCCCGGCTCTACCGGGGAGGCAGCAGAAATTTGACATCTACCGCAGTCGTTGATGAGCCCGAGACCGTCAATCTAAAACACATACGAGACGGCCCTGTTGTCTAGGATAAATTCTTCGCGGTGAGGCGTGTGTCACGTTCCAACCGGGCTTTTTATTCCCATCCTGGGATGGCGTTCTCGGTCGTTTCGGACAGGGGAGCCATAGGCAAAGAGCGTCAACTGGTTATAGCCGCTTTGAGCGGCTCCTGAACTAAAGCCCCCGGCTCTGCCGGGGGATACTTACTCCGCGTCACGCCGCCCGCCTCACGGCCAGCGCCTGATCGACAGCGATCAAAACCTGCTCGACCGTGAGCTCGTCGAGACATCGGCTGTGGCTGTCGAGCCGGCGATCGCAGCCTTCCAGCTGGCACGGCAGGCAGGGCAGCGGATTTTGCACCAGCCAGACATTGCCACGACGCTGGATCGTGCCGGCGGCCGCCCATGGCTGGGCAAGACCGCCGATCGGCCAGGGTCCCCAAAGCCGCGGATCGGTCGGGCCGTAGAGCGCGACCACTGGCGTAGCCGTGGCGGCAGCGAGGTGCGTGATCGCCGTGTCCGGACCGACATAGACCCGCGCCTCGGCAATGATCGCTGCAAGCTCGGGCCATTCCAGTCTGCCGTCGAGCCGCACGACATCGCCGTCCGGCAAAATCGCATCGAGATAGTCGCGATCTGCCGTCGCGCCGGTGACCACGGTCGCAAGACCGCGGTCGCGCAAGGCGCGAGCGAGCGAGCGCCATCCGTCGGGCGTCCAGCGCTTATAGATGAACATCGGCGCGGCGTGCACGACGGCATAGGGTTCGGTCGGCTGCAACGCAGCGCGCAGCGGACCCGCGGGAGCGACTATTTCCGCCACCGGCGGGATGCCGATCAGCTCGGCCAAGTGCAGGATTTCGACAACACGGTGTTCGCCGCGGTCGCGCACATGATGGCGGCTGAGCGCCAGCCGTTTGATCGCGGCGGCAAAGCCTTTGGCCTCCACCGGGCCGACGCTCACCCGACCGGCGATGAAAGCGAGCGCGGTCGGCCGGTCGCCGCTCTGCGTCGACAGCGCGAGGTCGTAACGGCGGCCGATCAGGCGCATCAGCGCCAGCGTGTCGCCGAGCCGCGGCCGTTGCGGCAGCGTAAGGACGCCGGCGAGATCGGGATTGCCGCTCAAAACTCCTTCCGTTCCCTTGAACACCAGGGCCTCGATCGCGGCTGACGGATAGGCCCGCTTGATGCTCCGGATGAGCGGCGTCGTTAAGAGCACGTCGCCGAGCCGGCGCAAGGCCACGACCAGCACGCGCGGAGCCTCGGGTAAAACAAACGGCTTCATCGCGGCGCCACGGAAGAATTCTCGGGCACGGTTACGGCATCGTCGGCGCCGAGCAAGGACAGGCCGCGCAAGGCGCGCACGCGGGTTCCGCTCATGACCTCGTCGAGCCGTGTCCGATTGACCGGCAATTGCGAGCGGTCGTTCTGCGGATGCCACAGATGCAGCACACCAGTCGCGAACCGGCCGTCCTTGCGACGCAGCCCGGCATGCAGGAGCCGGACCACGAGATCGGAGTCCTCCAGGCCCCAGCCGGTGTAGACGCAGTCGAAGCCGTCGATGCGGTCGAGGTCGCCGCGCGCGACCGCAAGATTACAGGTCTGCGCGCCCTCCCAGCGGGTGCCCTGCAATTTGCGCAAGCGTCCGAGCGGCAGATGCAGCGTCGGCAACAACCGATTGACCCCGCCGCGCAGCCGTTGGCGCAGCAGAGCGCCGAAACTCCATGTCTCCGGAGCGAGCCCTTGCGCCAGCACCGTCTCGGTCAATTCGCGCGACAACAGGATGCGATTTCCGGTGACGAACCAGCCGGGCTCGTGCAGCCGGCGATGCACCGCGACGAAATCGGCGCCGGCCAGGCAATCGCCGTCGAGAAAGATGCAAATATCTCCGGCGCTGGCGCGTATGCCGCGGTTGCGAATTTCGCCGCCGCGGAAGCCGCGATGCTGGTGCCGGACATGTTTGAGCGGCATCGGCAACTTCGATCGCCAGTCTTCGACGACACGCGCGGTGTCCGAGCGCGAACCGTCATCGGCAATGACGATCTCGAAATTTTCGTCCGACTGATTGGCGAGCGCGCGCAAGGCTGCATCGAGCGCATCCTCGCGGTTGTAGGTGGTGACGATGACGGAGATGAGCTTACCATCGCGCACGGTGCCTCACCCTCCGGCCGGTTCCTTCGCCGGCCGCGCGCGCTCGACGATCGCCGTGGTCGAATGGCCGGGCACCAGATCGACGAGGACCACGTCGCCGCCAGTCTGTTCCACCACCTCGCGGCCGACGACGTCCTCGCGCTTATAGTCGGCGCCCTTGACGAGCACGTTGGGGCGCACCCGCTTGATCAGTTCGAGCGGCGTGTCCTGCTCGAACACGACGACGAGATCGACCGCTTCGAGCGCGGCCAGGACCTCGGCGCGACCCTCGGCCGGATTGATCGGCCGGGTTTTGCCCTTGAGCCGCGAGGTCGAGGCGTCGCTGTTCAACCCGACCACGAGCCGGTCGCAGGCGGAGCGGGCTTCGGCCAGCAATTTGACATGGCCGCGATGCAAGATATCGAAGCATCCGTTGGTGAAGCCGATGCGCAGGCCATGGCGGCGCCAATCCGCCAAGCGATCGTCGAGCACCGACCAGTCGAACACGATCTTGTCCTCGGGCGCGAGCGAGGCCGCGGGCAGGATGCGGTGGCGCAATTCGGCGAGCGAAACCGTCGAAGTGCCGCGCTTGCCGACGACGACCGCGGCCGCGGCATTCGCGGCGCGCATGGCGGCATCGAACGGGGCGCGCATCGCCAGCAGCACCGCCATCACCGCGGCGACGGTATCGCCGGCGCCGGATACGTCGCGCACCTTGACCGGATAGGCCGGAATGTGCGCCGGCTTCTCCCCGGCGACATGCAGCGTCATGCCCGCCTCGCTGCGGGTGACCAGCACCGCGTCGCTTTCGACGATGCCGGCCAGATCGGCCGCCGCCTTGGCGATCTCGGCGTCGCTCTCCACCGGCCGATGCACCGCCGCGCCGAGTTCCTGACGGTTCGGAGTGATCAGCGTCGCGCCGCGGTAGATGCTGTAATCGTGGCCTTTGGGATCGACCACGACCGGCTTGCCGAGGCGCCGGGCCTGGTCGATGATGGCGCGGATCACCCGCTCGGTGAGCACGCCCTTGGCGTAATCGGACAGCACTACGGCGCCTGCCTGCGGCAGCGCCGCTTCGGCCTGCGCGATCACCGCGGCCTCGCTCGCGGCGCTCGCGGGCCGTGCCGTCTCCCAATCCGCGCGCATCAGATGCGCGGAATGGTGTTCGGAAACAAATCGCACCTTGCGCGTGGTGTGCCGCCCGGCTTCGATCACGAGATGCGGCAGAACCGAACCATCGAGCTTGGCAAGCGCGTCGCGCAGCGTCTCTCCCGCTTCGTCCTTGCCGACCAGACCGACGAAAATGCAGCGCGCGCCGAGCGACGCGACGTTGCGGGCGACATTGCCGGCGCCGCCGATCTCGATTTGGCTGCGCGCCACCGCAAGAACCGGCGTCGGCGCCTCCGGAGAAATGCGCGTGACTTCGCCATAGACGAAATCGTCGAGCATCAGATCGCCGACGCAGAGAATGGTCTGCGAAGATATCTGTTTGAGCGCTTCTTCAAAATCGAACATGCGTGTTGTCGCCAAGCTTAATCGTCGCGCTCTCATATGAGCATGATCTTATCCGAAAACCGGTTGCCACTTTTCGGGATCATGCTCAGCGATAGCGATCGGCGCGATCGAGATAATCGTTCACGTAGCGCTTCACCGCCGTTTCCAGCGGCGTGAAGGCGGCATTATAGCCCGCGCGCCGCAGATTTTCCGTCCGGGCTTCCGTGAAGTACTGGTAGCTGTCGCGGATCGATACCGGCATATCGATATATTCGATATCGGGCGGGCGGCCGAGCGCCGCCAACAAAGCCGTCATCAGATCGCGGAAGCTGCGCGCCTGCCCGGTGCCGACATTGAAAATGCCGGAGACCTGCGGCTTTTCCATGAGCCAGCGCACGACCGCGACGGCGTCGTCGACATAGATGAAATCGCGCTTCTGCTCGCCGTCGGCGATGCCGGCGCGATGCGATTTGAACAGGCGGATCGGTTTGCCGGCCTTGGCCTCGTCGAAGCGCTTGGCGACGAGGCTCATCATTTCGCCTTTGTGGTACTCGTTCGGACCGAAAACGTTGAAGAATTTCAACCCCGCCCATTGCGGCGGCATCGTTTCCTGGCGCCGGACGCGCTCCACCACGGCGAGGTCGAACAGGTGCTTGCTCCAGCCGTAGAGGTTCATCGGCTCGAGCTTATTCAAGCCGCCCTGCGCCCAGTCGTCGGCATAGCCCTGCTCGCCGTCACCATAGGTCGCGGCCGACGATGCGTAGAGGAAGGGCGTGCGCGTCGCCGTGCACCAATCCAACAGCCGCAGCGACAGCCGGAAATTGTTTTCCATGACGGCGTCGCCGTCGGTCGCCATGGTCGAGGAAATGGCGCCGAGGTGGATCACCGCGTCGAGCTTGCGGCCTTCCAGCCAATGCGTCAGCTCGCCCGGCGGCACGAAATCCGCAAGCGCGCGGGCGGCGAGGTTGCGCCACTTGCCGTCGCTGCCGAGCACATCGCTGACGGCAATATCGGCGCGTCCGGCCTCGTTGAGGCTCGCGACCACATTCGATCCGATGAAACCGGCCCCGCCGGTAACCAAGAACATCGACGCCACAAAACCGCTTGGAAAGTCGATCGGCTCGTCCCGATCCCGGAGCGCAGCTTTGCCCCAGACCGGTCCGCTGGGCAACACTCCCGCCGAACTTTGGCAAACGAATAAATGAATCCATATTCCTTATTACAATTCGGCACTCGCAATACTGGATCGGCGTCGTGCGAATTCGTAGACCAACGCTGCGGTTAGGTGTGCTAGCCCTTTGGTCATGCAAACGATCTCTGCCTATATCCTGGCCTTCAACGCTGCCGACAAGATCAAGCCTGCGGTCGAGAGCGTGCTGTGGGCCGACGAGATCGTGGTCGTCGATTCCCACAGCACCGACGGCACCGCCGCAATCGCGGAGGCGCTCGGGGCCCGCGTCTTTCAAGTGCCCTTCAAGGGCTTTGGCGACTTGCGCAATCACGCGATCGCCGCCTGCCAATTCGACTGGATTTTCAGCCTAGATGCCGACGAACGATGCACCCGGACGGTGCGCGACGAGATTCTCGAACTCCTTGCCGGCGAGGCTCCGCACGACATCTATCGCGTTCCGCGCAAGAGCTACATGATGGGCCGCTGGATCCGCGGTTCGGGCTGGTACCCGAACTTCCGCCAGCCGCAGCTGTTTCGCAAAGGCTCGATGCGGTACACGCTGGAGCCCGTGCACGAGGGCTATGAAGCCCTGTCCGGCAAGCCGATCGGCATGCTGCGGAATGCGATCTGGCAGTTTCCCTTCCGCAATTTCGAAGAGGTCCTCGAAAAAGCCAACCGCTACTCCTCGCTCGGCGTGCCGAAACTGGCAGGAAAGCGAGTGAGCATGGCAAGCGCCTTGGGTCACGGCCTCTGGTCGTTCCTGAAGCACTACATTTTCAAGCGCGGATTCATCGACGGCTGGGCCGGCTTCGCCATCGCCTTTGGCAATTTC
>Ga0181533_1004815_pt1 | contig 13419 bp, 12 predicted proteins | sample PEATcosm2014_Bin_45_FD_119772 | JGI IMG/M metagenome (GOLD analysis project Ga0181533, IMG submission 119772) | Peatland microbial communities from MTU Mesocosm Facility, Houghton, MI, USA - PEATcosm2014_Bin11_60_metaG | ecosystem: Environmental > Terrestrial > Soil > Wetlands > Peat | place... | reverse complement strand
GCCCCAACCGCAGCCCGACACCCAGGTCCCCGCCGTTGTAAGGGAGCAAACTAAGGGCATGATCAAGAGAGGGACCCCCCCACGGTACCCGACCCCCGAGGAGATTCGGGAGATGTGGAACCGGTCGGGCTTAGAGCCCCCGGGGCCACTAGCCCCACCCGCACGGCCACCGAAGCCGAACACCCCCGATTCGCGGCAGGCGTCTGCTAGGGTGGGTGGCCCGAACTCAGCCGGACTGGATGATGTGGAGATCCACCTGGCGAGGGGCCGCGACCCACTCGGTAGCTCCACAGATCGGGCAGGGGACCGGTCTGCCTACGATCCGCCCAAGCTCAGCGACCACGTCCCGGATGTCGGAGTCCGGGCGAGGCTGGGGAATCCCCTGGGGTATCCGCTCGTTCGTGTTTTCCATGTCTAGATTCTCGCACATCCGTCCTCTACAGTCAAGGGATAATTGCCCTTATCTGTATGGTAGCGACCGCCATAAGCTGCGCCGTCCAGGGGCTCGCCGGCGTCCCGGTGACGGTGGAGGTGGATGTCGCCAACGGGCTCCCCAGCTTCACGATTGTGGGTCTGACCGACCGGGCCATCCAGGAGGCCCGGGAGCGGGTACGGGCCGCGGTCCGCAACGCCGGCTTCGAGTTCCCCGCCCGGCGGGTGACGGTCAACCTCGCGCCCGCCGAGGTGCCCAAGGAGGGCAGCGGGTTCGACCTCGCGATCGCCCTGGCGCTGCTGCGGACCGAACGGGAGATGCGCCTGGATGATGTCGCCTGCATCGGAGAGCTCGCGCTGGACGGCGGGGTGCGCGGGGTGGCGGGGGTGCTGCCGATGGCGCGCCGTCTCGCCGCGTCGGGGGTTCGGAGGCTCATCGTTCCCGCCGAGAACGCCTCCGAGGCGGCGCTGGTCGAGGGCATCAGCGTGGTGGGGGTCGAGAGCCTCGCGGTGGCCGCGGCGCACCTCGAGGGACGCCTCCACCTGGAGCCCGTCGCTGCGCCGCCGCTCGGCGGCGGACCCGTACCGGGTGCGCTGGACCTCGCCACCGTGCGCGGTCAGGCGCTGGCCAAGCGAGCCTTGGAGATCGCGGCCGCCGGCCGGCACAACCTGCTGATGCTCGGCCCGCCCGGGGCGGGCAAGACCATGCTGGCGCGAGCCTTCGCCGGCCTGCTGCCCGATCTGGGGCCGGATGACGCCCTCGAGGTGGCCGCCCTCTACTCGCTCCGCGGCCGCCTCGCCGACCGGCCCCCTACCAGTCTCCGTCCGCCGTTCCGCTCCCCGCACCACTCGGTCTCGCGGGCCGGGCTGATCGGAGGTGGGGCAGGCATCGCCCAACCCGGGGAGGTGAGCCTGGCTCATCGGGGAGTGCTCTTCCTGGATGAGATCTGCGAGTTTCCCCGGTCGCACCTGGAGGCGCTGCGCCAGCCCCTGGAGGAGCGGCGCGTCGCGGTGGCCCGGGTGCGCGCCACCGTCGTGTTTCCCGCGGAGTTCGTCCTGATCGCGGCCGCCAACCCCTGCCCGTGCGGCCACCTCGGGGAGCTGTCGGGTCCGGTCTGCCGGTGCCCCGAGGATGCGATCACCCGCTACCAGTCGCGGCTCTCCGGACCGATGCGCGACCGCATCGACATGATGGTCGAGGTGCCCCGCCTGGGGGGCGAGGCACTGCTGTCCGGTTCCGTCGAGGAGCCGACGGCTCTGGTCCGCGGACGGGTGGCGGCCGCCCAGGCGCGCCAGTCCGAGCGGGGGGCCGCCATCGGCGTCACCGCCAATGCGTTGCTGAGAGGTGACCAGCTGCTCGACGTCTGCCGTCTCGACCCCGGGGCCCGTGACGCCCTCACCGCAGCGGGGGAGAGGTGGCAGCTCTCGGCCCGCGCCTACCACCGGGTCCTCCGGGTGGGGCGGACGATCGCCGACCTCGCGGGCGAGGAGCGGGTGGGTCGGGACGCGGTCATCGAGGCCTTCCAGCTGCGCGGTCAGGCGCCGTGAGCCGGCGCCTTCTGGTACCGGGCGGTGCCGGCTGGCCCGCACCCCTGGACGACCTCGACGAGCTGCACCCGTCGCTGCGCGTGGCGTCGGTGTGGGTGGAGGGCGAGCTGCCCGAGCTGCCCGGGGTGGCCGTGGTGGGTGCCCGAAGGGCCACGCCGGTGGGGCGGGAGGTGGCCCGTCGCATCGGCGCCGAGCTCGGCGGCCGGGGGGTGACGGTGGTGAGCGGATTCGCCGAGGGGATCGACGCCGCGGCCCACCGCGGCTGCCTGGCCGCCGGGGGGCGAACCCTGGCCGTGCTCGGCTGCGGCCTGGCGGTACCCTACCCCCGTGCTCACCAGGGCTTAAGGACAGAATTGTCCTTAAGGGGGGCATTGATGACGGAGTACACCGCCTGGGACTCGCCACTCAGGTGGCACTTCCCTCACCGCAACCGGATCATCGCGGCGCTGGCACGGGCGGTGATCGTGGTCGAGGCCGGGGTGTCCAGCGGGGCGCTCAGCACCGCCCGGTGGGCCGCCGACCTGGGCCGCGAGGTGCTGGCCGTCCCGGCGTCCATCCTCGCCGACGGCAACGCCGGATCGAACCGGCTGCTGCGTGACGGAGCTCGACCCTATCTCGACGTCTCGGATCTCGCCGATCTGCTTCCCCCGCTGGACGCGGGACCGACGCCCGGGGACGGCCGAGAACCGTCGGAGCCTCCGCGCCGCAGAGGCGGCGCCGCCCCGGGCCAGGGTGCGCTGGGTGCTCGCCTCCTCGACGTGATCGGCGCGGAGGCCGTCCCCCGCGAGCTGGTCGCCCACGCCCTCGGGCTGGGCGCGCGGGACCTGGCGGTGCTGGTGGGGGAGATGGAGCTCGGCGGCTCGGTCCGCACCCTCCCGGGCGGCCTGGTGCAGCGGGTCCATGGACCGGCCGGGACCCGCTGAGGTGGCGCCTTCAACCGCCGACCATCGGCTGCCAGCTGGAGGGATGCCGACTGGCGGGCCCGACTGCAGGGCGGGCAAGGGGCGGGCCGCCGGCTGGAGTGCTTCCGGCGCTCTCCTCAGTCGAGGTCGAGGGCCGGAAGTTCAGTATCCCCGTCGTCGGCGACATCGCCCTCCGCCACCGCGCCGTCCCCGCGCTGGTGCAGCCTCCTCATGAAGACCCCCGCCACCGCCGCGGCCGCGACGCAGCTGATGGCGCCGCTGAGCAGCCCGGCGCGGGCACCCGCACCGGCGACCACCAGCCCGATCAGCGGGCCACCGACCGGCGTGGTGCCCTGGAAGGCGATGGCCCAGAGGGCCATGACCCGACCGCGCATGGAGGGGGCGGCGCTGAGCTGCAGGGTCGAGTTGCCCCGGGCGATGAATGAGACGCTCGCCCAGCCGACGGCCGCCAGCGCAAGGTACTCCAGAAAGAGCAGGGGGGCACCGGCGGCGAGGAAGAGCACCACGCCGAAGGCCGACGCGGCCAGGGCCACCGGCCGCAGACCGGTGTGGCCGCGTGCCGCGGTCACCAGGCCTCCCGCCACCGCGCCGATCCCCATTGAGGCGGTCATGAAGCCGTACACGGTCGCGCCGCCGTGGAAGGTCTGCTTGGCCAGCACCGGGAGCACCACCTGGAACTCGTAGGCGAAGGTCCCGATCAAGAGCATCATCAGCAGCGGCACGCCGAGCTCCGGGACACGGGAGACGTAGCGCAGGCCCTCGCGCAGCTGCCCGCGCTTCCGGCCGCTGGGGAGCGATGGCTGGAGCGCGGAGCGGTCCATGGTGGCGAGGCTCACCACCACGGCGACGAAGCTGGCGGCGTTGAGCAGGAAGCAGACCCCGTCGCCCACGCTCGCGATCAGCAGCCCGGCGATGGCCGGGCCGATCGCCCGGGCCACATTGGCCAGGACCGAGTTGAGGCTCACCGCGTTGCGGAGGTCGCGGGATCCGACCATCTCCAGGATGAAGGCCTGCCGCGCCGGGTTCTCGAAGGTGTTGTTGAGGCCGAGGATCAGCGCCAGCAGGCCCACCTCCCAGACCCGCACGGCATGGGTCGTGACCAGGATGCCGAGCACCAGCGCCTGCAGCCCCATCAGCGACTGCAGCACGATCATCAGCCTCCGCTTGTCGACCCGGTCGGCGACCACCCCGCCGTAGGCGCCGAGCAGGAGCACCGGAAGAGCCTGCAGGGCCACGATCACCCCGAGGTCGACGCTGGACCGGGTCAGGGTGAGGACCAGCCAGGCCTGGGCGGTCGTCTGCATCCAGGTCCCGATCAGCGAGATCGACTGGCCGGTGAAGTAGCGGCGGTAGTTGGGAAGGGCCAGGGAGGCGAACGTGATGCGGGCGGCGCGGCCCGCGGCCGCCGTCGGGTTCCCGGGTCGACGCACCGGCTACCCGGGCGCCAGGGCGCCGGCCGGCGAGGGGTCGACGGCCTGCTCGCGGAACTGGGTGCGGTAGAGCTCGGCGTAGAGGCCGCCGCGCTGCAGCAGCTCGTCGTGGGTGCCGCGCTCCACGATGCGCCCTTGGTCCATGACCAGGATGAGGTCCGCGTCGCGCACCGTGGAGAGCCGGTGGGCGATGACCAGCGAGGTGCGCCCGGTCAGCACCGTGTTGAGGGCTCGCTGGACCGCCGCCTCGGACTCGGAGTCGAGGTGGGCCGTGGCCTCGTCCAAGACCACGATGTCGGGCGCCTTCAGCAGCAGCCGGGCGATCGCCATCCGCTGCTTCTCACCGCCCGAGAGCCGGTAGCCGCGGTCTCCGACGAGGGTGTCCAGCCCCTCGGGCAGGCTCTCTACCAGGCTGAGGATCTGAGCCCCCGCCAGCGCGTCGAGAAGCTCCTGCTCGGTGGCATCCGGCTTGGCGTAGCGGAGGTTCGCCCCGATGCTGTCGTGGAACATGTGGGCGTCCTGGGTGACCATGCCGACCATCGAGTGCAGTGATTCGAGGGTCACGTCTCGCAGGTCGACGCCGTTGATCCGCACCGCGCCGTGGACCGGGTCGTAGAGGCGGGCGGCGAGGTGACTGATGGTCGTCTTGCCGGCGCCCGAGGGACCGACCAGGGCGATCAGCTCGCCCGGCTCGGCCTCGAAGGTCACGTCGAAGAGGACCTGGTTGCGCGCCGCGTTCTCCAGCACGGCCACCGACTCGAGCGAGGCGAGCGAGACCTCGGCGGCGCTCGGGTAGGTGAAGTCGACGTGGTCGAACTGGATGGTGGCCGGACCCCGCGCGAGCGGCTGGGCCCCCTCTCGCTCCTGGATCATCGATGGCAGGTCGAGCACCTCGAAGACCCGGTCGAAGGAGACCAGCGCAGTCATCACGTCGACGTTGATGTTGGAGAGCTGGGTCAGCGGCCCGTAGAGACGGGCGAGGTACGCCGTCATCGCCACCAGGGTCCCCACCTTGAGCGCGCCCTGCAGCGAGAGCAGGCCGCCCCAGCCGTAGATGAGGGCGGTTGCCAGCGAGGCGGTGACGATCAGCGACACGAAGAACACCCGCGCGTACATCGATTGGATGACCGCGATGTCCCGCACCCGGCCCGCCCGCCGGGCGAAGAGCTGATCCTCCTCCGCCGACCGGCCGAAGAGCTTGACCAGCAGAGCACCGGCGACGTTGAACCGCTCAGCCATGGTGGTGTTCATCTCGGCGGCGAGCACGTAGGACTCTCGCGCGATCGAGCCCAGGCGGCGCCCCATGAAGCGCGCCGGGATGGCGAACGCGGGGAGGATGGCGAGCGCCACCAGGGTGATCTGCCAGGAGAGGAGGAGCATGGTCGTGAGCACCATCGCCACGCTGAGCACGTTGCCGATCTGAGACGAGAGGATGTCCGACACGGCCTGCTGAGCGCCGATGACGTCGTTGTTGAGCCGGCTGATCAGCGCGCCCGTCTGGGTGCGGGTGAAGAACGCGAGGGGCATGCGCTGGACGTACGAGTAGATCCGGGTCCGCAGGTCGTAGATGAGCCCCTGGCCGACCCGTGCCGAGAAGTACTGCTCGGCCAGCGCCAGCGCGGCGTCGGCGATGGCGAGGCCCCCGATGATCAGGGCGAGAACCACGATGAGCGTCGAGTCGTGCCCGAGAATGCCCTGGTCGATGATCGCCCGGTAGATCAGCGGGTTGGCGACGCCGATCGAGGAGTCGACGACGGTGAGCAGGAAGAAGGCGGCCAGCCGGCCGCGGTAGGGCGCCAGGCAGCGGACGATGCGGCGCGCCGTCCCCTTGGGAACCTTGGTGCTGAGCACCGACTGGTCGCGGATCAGCGAGCGCATCGCGCCGCCGCGGCCCATGCCGCCACCCATGCCGCCCATGCCCCCGCCGGGCCGCATCATGGCCCGGGGCTCGCCGGGAGGGATGCCGCGAGCGCGTCCCGGCCGCTCTCGGCGGCGCCGGGCTCGGCCGGTACAAGCTGGGCGAGCCGCTCGAGCAGGAGGGCGCGGTCGGGATGCGGCAGCCGGCCGAACAGCTCCAGGGCGACCGCATCCCGGTCGCGGCTCATCTCCGCGACCAGGTTCCGCCCGGCATCGGTGAGGCGGACCAGCACCGATCGGCGGTCCTCCAGGTCGATCTCCCGGACCACCAGCCCCTTGGTCTCCAGGCCGGCCACCACGGTGGTCGCCGAGCGGGGCACGACCTCGATCCGGTGGGCGATGTCGGACATCCGCGGCGGCGACCCCGACCGGGCCACCAGCCGCAGCACGCGCGCCTGGCCGTCGCTGAGCCCGTACAGCTCGAGGCGCCGCGCTGAGCCCTGCCTGAGGCGCCGGCTCAGCCGCCGGACCAGCTCGCTGAGCTGCGCGGCCATCTCCTCGTCGGCCGTGGCCTCTCGGCCCTCGTCTGGTGCCTGTTGCATACTGGTGGTACTGAGTGTAGCTCACTATAGGCATAGCTCGCTATCCCGCCGGCGCGGCCACTGGAAAGGCACGCCCCGGGCCGCCGCCGTCGAGCCGATGCCACTGATCCCGTGAGGGCGGGGGCGGATGCCATTGATCCCGTGAGGGCGGGGGCGGATGCCATTGATCCCGTGAGTACGGTGGGGTAGCCTGGGCCGGCGGATGGCGACCGGAGAGCCCCTCGAGGCCGCCCCGTGCGCGAGCAGGGCACAGCGGGAGGGCGTCATGTTTCGGGTTCATTCGGCGTCGGCGCCTGGGCGAGGTGCGGAACAACTACACCAATCCAGCCACCAAGCGGGGTCCGCTGGTGACCTACCTGCGCACCCTCGGGATCGACGGCTACGGCGCCGCCAAGCTTCCGGCGACGGTCGGCTATGACGACTCGACCGGGGTCGGGTCGCCGGCTCTCTACATCCAGTCCTTCATGAGCTGACCTCCCGGGCGAGCCACCGAGTTGGAACGCCTCCCCGTGACCCCAGCGCCGTCGGGGTCCGGGGAGGCGGCTCCGTGCCTGCGGCCCCGATGGGGCGACGCTGCACCGACCCCTGGTCGGGGGACGCCGGACCCACCCTTGACGCCCGCGAGCGGAAGGGGTATATTTCGTGACGAAATGTTCGTCACGAAACAACTTCGGGATGGCGGGCGATCCCGATGACCCCTGCGCAGCGCGCTCGCCACCCCGGGACCGGCCGAGACCCCGCTGCAGTCCACGACGGGATGGAGATCGCCCGCCTGTACGGCGAGATGTGGCGGCGGTTCCAGCCGCGACGGCAGGCGATCAGCGGGTCGGCGGTGACTCCGCGGATGCTCTCGTACCTGCGCCACCTCGCCGCCGCGGGTCCGCTGACCGTCGGTGAGCAGGCCGACCACCTCGGGATCAGCCGCGCCACCGCCACCGAGGTCGTCAATCGCCTGGAATCCAAGGGACTGGTCGAGCGGATGCGCGATGAGCGCGACCAGCGCAGGGTCTTCGTGTGGCTGACCGAGCGAGGGCGTGAGCAGATCGATGCGCTGGCCGGCCGAAATCTCGACGACCCGTTCCTGCGCGCCGTGGCCGCGCTCCCGGAGGCCACTCGAGCCGCGGTCATCGACGGTCTCGGCGCCATCCTGCGCGCCGCCGACGAGAGCGATCACGACCAGCACGAGGAGGAGGTTTCATGAGCACGGAAGCGAGCTGCCTGAGCTGCGGGATGCCCCTGACGTCAGCTTCCGATCACGCACGCGGTGATGAGGCGATCCCCTACTGCGTCCACTGCACCACCGAGAGCGGCGAGCTCCAGCCCTTCGAGGAGCGCTTCGACCGGATGACCCAGTGGGCGATGCGCAAGGATGGCCTGGATCGGGCGGCGGCGGAGCTGCGCACCCGCGCCTACATGCGCTCGATGCCGGCGTGGCGGGACCACCCCGCCCTGGCCGGCGCAGATCCGGCGCGCGGCTGACCACCCGAGGCGGGTGCGGGGCCGAGGCCCGCGACGTGCGGGCCCGGTCTCGACCCGCCTGGTGGCATCGGTCGGATCGGGACCGGTGATGCGGGTGGCGACCGCGACCTCAGCAGCGGTGGCCCCGCGCCCCTGCGATCTGGACGCAGTTGAGATCAGGAGTTGATTGCGATCGGGTCGCAACTGTGCTAGGCTGGTCGACGACGGGTTCCGAACGGCGGGAGGGGCTGTGCCATGTCGACGATCGCCGCGAAATGGACGACCGCGCGCACTGCGCTGACCGCTCGCGAATGGCGTCACGTGGGCGGGATGATGGGCACCATCCTGACCCTGCACGTCCTCGGCTGGGGGATCTTCATCGTGGCCATCCTTCCCCAGCACTACAAGCTGCTCGGGTTGGGGGTCGCGGTCACCGCGTACACCCTCGGGATGCGCCACGCCTTCGACGCCGATCACATCTCGGCGATCGACAACACCACCCGCAAGCTGATGGCGGAGGGGAAGCGCCCGCTCTCCACCGGGTTCTTCTTCTCGCTCGGTCACTCGACGATCGTCTTCTGCCTTGGCATCGGCATGACCGTCGCCGCCAAGGCGCTGATCGGCCAGGTCAGCAACACCAGCTCGGTGTTGCAGAGCTTCGGAGGACTCTTCGGCACGCTGGTGTCCGGCTTCTTCCTGTACATGATCGCGATCCTCAACCTGGTCATCCTGATCGGCATCGTCAAGGTCTTCCTGGAGATGCGACGCGGCCGCTACAGCGACCACGAGCTCGAGCAACAGCTCAACCAGCGCGGCCTGATGTTCCGGTTCTTCGGGGGTCTGATGAAGAGCATCCACAGCCCCTGGCAGATGTATCCGGTGGGCGTTCTTTTCGGACTCGGCTTCGACACCGCCACCGAGGTCGCCCTGCTCGCCGCCACCGCCGGTGCCGCCACGGTGGGGCTTCCCTGGTACGCGATCCTCAGCCTGCCGATCCTGTTCGCCTCGGGGATGACGATCTTCGACACCCTCGACGGATCGTTCATGAACTTCGCCTACGGCTGGGCGTTCTCCAAGCCGGTGCGCAAGGTCTACTACAACATCACCATCACCGGGCTCTCGGTGGCCGTGGCGCTGCTGATCGGCTCCATCGAGCTCTTCGGCCTGCTGGCCACCGAGCTCAAGCTCTCCGGGCCCTTCTGGCACTACGTCGCCGGCTTCGACATCAACCAGGCGGGGTTCATCATCGTCGGCCTGTTCGTGGTGACCTGGGTGGTGGCCCTCGCCATCTGGCGCTTGGGACGCATCGAGCAGCGATGGACCGCGGCGGCGAGCCGGAGCCGCTCCTGAGCCGCTCGTGAGGTTCGGAGGCCGGGGTGCCACCACAGCGACCCCGGGGGTCGCGGGCGGCGCCGCCGGCTGGCGGGCTGCCCGCTCGCACCTGACCGGCGCGGCCGGCTTCTCACCTACCCTGAGGGTCGCCGGCGCCGCCGCCGCCCGGGGGCGACCCGCAGGGGCCGCCGGGCCCCGGGGGTGAGCGGTCCCGAAGGGGCCTCGAACGGTGGGGAACCCTCCCCATGCCGGGGCGGCGGGAGGCCGCCGAGGCCGGCCGGCCAGGTTTGGGGAACTGCGCCGGGGGTGATGATCCGGGATAGAGTGAGGTACGAGCCCGGCCGATGGGGGAGCCCGCTGCTATCATCGGCCGGCTTCGGGACCACCCCCACGAGGCGGCCGGCGCCCGCTGCCATAGGACACCAATGCCCAACCGTCTGATCATCGTCGAGTCTCCGAGCAAGGCTCGCACCCTCGCCAAGTTCCTGGGCGCCGGTTACACCGTCAAGGCGTCGATGGGGCATATCCGTGACCTCCCCAAGTCGACCCTGGGGGTCGACCTGGAGCACGGTTTCCGCCCCGAGTACCTGGTCATCCGCGGCAAGGAGAAGCAGATCCGCGAGCTGCGCGACGCGGCCAGGAAGGCGGACGAGGTGCTGCTCGCGGCTGACCCGGACCGGGAGGGCGAGGCGATCGCCTGGCACCTCGCCGAGGCGCTGAAGCTCCACGACCCCGACCGGATCGAGGTTCACGAGATCACCAGGAGCGCTGTCGAGGCGGCGCTCAAGGCCCCCCGCAAGGTGGACCGCAACCGCGTCTACGCACAGGAGGCGCGCCGGGTCATCGACCGCCTGGTCGGCTACCGGCTGAGCCCGCTGCTCTGGCGGAAGGTGCGCACCGGGCTCTCGGCGGGGCGGGTCCAGTCGGTCGCGGTGCGCCTGGTGGTCGACCGCGAGAACGAGATCGAGGCGTTCGTGGCCACCGAGTCGTGGAGCCTCGACGCCCTCCTCGAGAAGGGGGAGAGCCGCTTCACCGCCCGCTACCAGGGCCGCCGGGACGCCGTCGCCGCAGCCACCCCCGCCAAGCGGGGCCGGACCGGCAAGCGGGGGGCGCCCGCCGCCGCCGAGAACGGCGAGCAGCCCGAGAGGGTCGAGCTGCCCACCGAGGCGGACGCTCGGGAGGTGATGAGCGCCCTCAACTTCGACGAGACGGGGCACCGCGGCGAGGACGCCCCACCCTTTGCCGTGGAGGCGGTGGAGAGCTCCGAGACGTCGCGGTCGGCGCCCTTCCCCTACACGACCAGCACCCTCCAGCAGGACGCCAGCACGCGGCTTCGATTCTCGCCGCGGCGCACCATGTCGATCGCCCAGGAGCTCTACGAGGGCGCCGAGCTGGGCAGCTCGGGACCGGTGGGCCTGATCACCTACATGCGGACCGACTCGACGCGGATCAGCGACCAGGCGCGGGGCGAGGCGGTCGCCTACATCACCGAGAAACTGGGCGAGAGCTACGTCCGCACTGGGCAGGCTCGCCAGCGCCAGGGCCAGAACGTCCAGGACGCACACGAGGCGATCCGGCCAACCGACGTCACCCGCACCCCGGAGCAGGTGGCGGACCTCCTCCCGCGCGACCAGGCTCGCCTCTACGACCTGATCTGGCGCCGCTTCGTGGCCAGCCAGATGGCTCCAGCCCGCTTCCTGACCACCCGGGCGACCATCGCCGCGGGCGACTTCATCTTCCGCGCCTCGGGATCGGTGCCGGTCTTCGACGGTTTCCAGCGGATCTGGAAGCGCGACGAGGAGCGCGATCGGGACGGGCAGCTCCCCACTCTCGAGCCGGGGGAGCGGCTGCGGTGCCTGGAGATGGTCGCCGAGCAGCACTTCACCCAGCCGCCCCCCCGCTACACGGAGGCCTCGCTGGTCAAGGAGATGGAGGAGCGGGGGATCGGGCGGCCGTCGACCTACGCCCCCACCATCGAGGTCATTCAGGAACGTGCCTACGTGCGCCAGGAGGACCGCCGCCTCCACCCGACCGAGCTCGGCAAGACCGTCGACGGGCTGCTCCGCGAGCACTTCTCCGAGGTCGTGGACATCGACTTCACCGCCGACCTGGAGCGCCGCCTCGACGCCATCGAGACGGGCAAGCGGAAGTTCGAGACGACCGTCAGGGAGTGGTACACGCCGTTCAACAAGACGGTCGACAAGGCCCAGACCGACATGCAACGGGTCAAGGTCCCGGCCAAGTCGACCGGTGAAACCTGCCCCCGCTGCGGCACCGGGGAGCTGGTGGTCCGCGAGGGGCGGTTCGGACCGTTCGTGGGCTGCTCGCGGTATCCGGAGTGCGACTACATCAAGGACAAGAAGCAGTCGTCCGCCGAGCCCACCGGCGAGAGCTGCCCCCGCTGCGGGAAGCCGCTGGTGCAGCGCCTCGGCAAGCGCGGCCCCTTCGTCGGCTGCAGCGGCTACCCGAAGTGCCGGTACCTCCGCGACCTCGCCGCCACGCCGGAGAGCGCGGCCGTCGACGGTGCGGCGCCCGCCCCCGGGGGAGGCCCCGAGCACCTCGGTCAGTGCCCCGAATGCGGGAAACCGCTCGCCCGCAAGCGCAGCCGGCGGGGCACCTTCGTCGGCTGCACCGGCTACCCCGAGTGCCGCTACATCCAACCCCAGAGCGGCCGCGCCGGGGCGGCCCCGGCGCCCGCCGCCGAGCCCACCGGCGAGAGCTGTCCCGACTGCGGCAAGCCGCTGGTCCGACGCCAGGGGCGCTTCGGGCCGTTCGTGAGCTGCAGCGGCTACCCGGGATGCACCTATCGCCCGCCCCGGAAGCCGGCGGCGGGGCACGCGGAGGTTGCCTCGTGAGCCCGCGCCCGCATGCCACCACGATCGTCGGGGTGCGCCGCGACGGGGTGGTCGCCATCGGCGGGGACGGCCAGGTCACCGTCGGCGACGTGGTCATGAAGCACCGCGCCGCCAAGGTCCGCCGGCTCCATCGCGACACCGTCCTGGCTGGCTTCGCCGGGGCGGTCGCCGATGCCCTGACCCTCTTCGACAAATTCGAGCAGCAGCTGGACCGGCACCAGGGTCTCCTCCTCCGGGCCTCGGTCGGGCTGGCCAAGGAATGGCGCACCGACCGCTATCTCCGTCACCTCGAGGCGATGCTGATCGTGGCCAACGCCGACCAGCTCCTGCTGCTCTCCGGGGACGGGGAGATCATCGAGCCCGACGACGACCTCGCGGCCATCGGCAGCGGCGGACCGTACGCTCTGGCGGCGGCGAAGGCCCTGCTCCAGAACACCGAGCTCGACGCCGCCGAGGTGGTCCGCAGGTCCCTCGCCATCGCCGCCTCACTCTGCATCTACACCAACAACGAGATCACCGTGCTGACGCTCCCGTCGGAGAGGGCGGACGAGCCTGGACCGGCCATGGGAGAACCGGTCATCGAGGCGTCGGCCCCTCAGGGTGAGGGCCCCGATGGCGCACCCCCGACCGGGACGGCCGCAGCGGAGGAGCCGGGCCGAGGGTGACCGTGGAAGTCGCGCAACCCTCCGCCCCCGTTCCCGCCCCCGACGGCAGCGCTCCGACACCTCCGGACAGCTCGGAGAACCGCGACCCGGACGATCTCCGCCCCAGCGAGATCGTCCGACACCTGGACGCCTACATCGTCGGCCAGGCCGCAGCCAAGCGGTCGGTCGCCATCGCGCTGCGCAACCGGGTCCGGCGCCGCCGGCTCACCGACGAGATGCGCCACGAGGTCCTCCCCAAGAACATCCTGATGATCGGCCCGACCGGGGTCGGCAAGACGGAGATCGCCCGGCGGCTGGCCAAGCTCACCTCCTCGCCG
>Ga0181533_1004814_pt1 | contig 13421 bp, 11 predicted proteins | sample PEATcosm2014_Bin_45_FD_119772 | JGI IMG/M metagenome (GOLD analysis project Ga0181533, IMG submission 119772) | Peatland microbial communities from MTU Mesocosm Facility, Houghton, MI, USA - PEATcosm2014_Bin11_60_metaG | ecosystem: Environmental > Terrestrial > Soil > Wetlands > Peat | place... | reverse complement strand
CGAGATGCAGGCCTGTGACCGCTTGACCACCGAGCGGTTCGGGGTTCCGTCTATCGATTTGATGCGGGCGGCGGGGGCGGCCGTGGCGGCATTTGCACGGCAGCAGTTTCCGCGGGCGCGGCGGGTGACGGTGGTCTGTGGCCGCGGCAACAACGGCGGCGACGGCATGATGGCGGCGCGGTTGCTGGCCAATGCAAGGCTGGAGGTGACCACGCTGCTGCTGGGGTCGGCCACCGGGCTCACGGGAGACGTTGCCGTGGCGTGGCGCGAACTGACCGAGCCGGCGCATGGGGCGATTCATGTGGTGACCGCGGCGAGGGATCTGGCGCGGCACAACAGCGCGCTGGAGGCCGATCTGATTGTGGACGCCCAGTTCGGCACGGGGTTCAAGCCGCCGTTGAGGGGGCCGGCGCTGATGGCGAGGGAGTGGTTGGCGGACAGCCGGGCGCCGGTGCTGGCGGTGGATTTGCCCTCCGGGTGGCCGGCGAATGCGACTGGAGCCACGGCGGAGGGCCCGGTGTTCACTGCCGATGCAGTCATCACCTTTACGGCGCCCAAGCCGGCGCACGTCTTTGGGCAATTGACGCGGCGGTGGGACCAGCCTGTGGTGGTGGCGCCGATCGGGTCGCCGGAGGAGGCGATCGTTTCGGTGCTGGGAGTGGATTGGGCGGGGTCGGCGGTGGAGCTTGTCCAGGCGCCGCGCGCGGCGGCGGCCCACAAGGGCGACTTTGGGCACGTGCTGGTGGTGGGCGGAACTTATGGGACGGCTGGAGGCAAGGCGGGCGCGCCGGCGATGGCGGCTCTGGCTGCGCTGCGGGTCGGGGCCGGACTGGTAACGGCGGCGGTTCCCTCCCGGGCGCTGCCGCTGGTGGCCGCGGTTGCGCCGGAGCTGATGACCTGGCCGCTCAAGGCTACGGCGGAGGGCCACATCTCGGCGGAGAACCTGGCTGCGGAAACCTTGACGGCGCTTCTGGATGGGAAGACGGTGCTGGCTATCGGGCCTGGCCTGGGGCAGAGCCCGGAGACGGTGAAGTTCACCATGGGAGTGCTTGCAGAAACCAATATACCGGCGGTGATCGACGCCGATGCGCTGCATATTGTGGCCGTCGATCCGGGGCTGCTGGCGCAGTTGGCTCACCGCAACGAGCGCGTACTGGTGCTGACGCCGCATCCGGGGGAGATGGCGCGGCTGGCTGGGATTACGGTGGCCGAGGTGCAGGCCAGGCGGCTGGAAGTGGCGCGAGGGTTTGCGGAGCGCTTCGGCGTGACGGTGGTGCTGAAGGGCGCGCGGACGCTGATTGCGCATCCCGACGGGAAGGTAGCCGTGAATACGACCGGGAATCCCGGCATGGCCAAGGGCGGCAGCGGCGATCTGTTGACCGGGCTGGTGGCCGGGCTGCTGGCGCAGTATCCCGAGGACGCGGCGCGGGCGGTGGAAGCGGCGGTATACCTGCACGGACTGGCCGCGGATCTGGCCGTGCGCGAGGGTGATGAGCACACATTGCTGGCCACCGACAGCCTGGCGCAGCTTTCCCGGGCTTTTCACTTTGATTCGCGCGGGGAGAACGGGTATGTTTGGTTGCAGGGGGGCATTGCATGCAGCAGCCCTTCATGAGGTTCCCGGGATGAGCAACGCCGCACCTGTAGCCGAAGGCCGGATTCACGAGTTCACCACCCGCAGCGGGGCCGACACCATCGAAGTGGGCCGCAAGCTGGCGCGACTGCTGAAGCCGCCGCAACTGCTGCTGCTGCGCGGCGACCTGGGCACCGGAAAAACCACGCTGGTGAAGGGGATTGCGCAGGCTCTGGACGCTGCCGAGCCGGACGAGGTGACCAGCCCCACCTTCACCCTGGTGCACGAGTACGACGGGGCGCTGGACGGCAAGCCGGTGAAACTGTTTCACCTGGACGTGTATCGCCTGGAAGGCGAGCGGCAACTGGAGACGCTGGGACTGGACGAGTTACTAACTCCCGACGCGCTGGTGCTGGTGGAGTGGGGCGATAAATTCAAGAGCATCCGCAAGAAGGCTACCGGAGAGATTCTGATCGCCTCAGAAGGCGGCGACGCGCGGAAGATTACGGTGACGCTGAAGGAATAGGCGGGATTATTTAAGCGGACCTATTGAGTTTTGTGGCCTCCCACCCTTACGACAGAAGAAAGTCGCAAGGATGGGGCACCCTCGATTCGTAAGTTGAGTTAGGGTACAGTGAAACTCAGAACCCCATGATGTTGTAGCCGCAATCCACGTAGAGGGTTTCGCCGGTGACGGCGCTGGCGAGGTCGCTGGCTAAAAACAGCGCTGCGGAGCCGACTTCAAGCTGGTCAACATTGCGGTGCAGCGGAGCGCGTTCGGCGTGGGATTTGAGCATGTCGCCGAGGGCGCCGACGCCGCGGGCGGCCAGGGTCTTGATGGGACCGGCGGAGATGGCGTTGACGCGAATGTTTTTGGGGCCGAGGTTCCAGGCCAGATAGCGGACAGTGGCTTCAAGAGCGGCCTTGGCGACGCCCATGACATTGTAGTTAGGCACGACCTTTACGGAGCCGAAGTAAGTGAGGGTGATGATGCTGCCGCCTTCGGTCATCAGCGGGGCGGCGGCGCGGGTGACGGCTATGAGCGAGTAGACGCTGACGTCGTGGGCGATGCGGAAACCCTCGCGAGTGGTGGAGAGGAACTCGCCGCGGAGCTCTTCTACGGGCGCGTAGGCGACGGCGTGGACCAGGATATCCAGCTTGCCGTATTTCTGCTGGAGGGCGGCAAAGAGGGTTTCGATTTCGGCGTCGTTGGAGACGTCGCACTGAAAGCCGGCGGCGCCGGGCAGCTCGGAGATGAGCTCCTCGGCATCGGGCTTCATGCGCTCATTTTGATAGCAGATGGCCAGGGTTGCGCCAGCCGCGTGCAGTTTTTGGGCAATGCCCCAGGCGATGGAACGCTTGTTGGCCAGCCCGAAGACGACGGCCGTCTTACCCGCCAGATTGATCATGCTTAGTTTCTTCCTCCATGGTCCGCAGACAGGCTTGGTCAGATTGCTCAGGGGAATGCCGGACCAACCAGTTCATAGAATATCAGCGAATATCAGCCGCCCAGCTTCATCCGCCCAAATCGACGAGCTCTACCTTGCCCGTAGGGCGGCCCAGGAAGCGGGAACCGAGGCGCTCGAATTGGCGAGGAACGGTTGAAGTGTTGGGATATTAGACTCAAGACATGATTCGCAACGCGATCCATTCCGACATTCCGGGCATTCGCGCCCTGATGGAAGCCGTGCCGGGGTTCTGGCAATCGGGGTGGTCTGAAACAACGCTTGCCCAGGCAATACGGACGGCGGACGGGCTGGCCTTTGTGTGGGAAGACGAATCTCAGATTCTTGGATTTGTCTGCGCCCATGATCTTGGCTTCCGGGCGTATTTGAGCGAACTGGTTGTGGAAGCCGGGGCTCGACGTCAAGGAATTGCGACCGGCTTGCTTGCGGCGGTTGAAGAAGCTCTTCGCGGAAGAGGTCAGCACGTGCTCATTGCCGACGTGTGGCGCGACGCTGTTTCTTTTTACAGATCGCGTGGTTGGGAACCACCGGATGCCATTCTCCTCAGGTATCGACTGACGGTTGGTGATTGATTCTCTTGAATTAGTCTCAGGCCGGCGCGGTGGAATTGACCACTGGGTGTGCTCAGGAGCGCGCAGGATGACTGTTTCGACTGGGGTATGGGCCCGGCAGCGGGCCGATCAGCCGCCGAGGTCGACCAACTCGACCTTGCCGGTAGGGCGGCCCAAGAAGCGGGAACCGAGGCGCTCGAATTTGTCGACGGAGTCGGTGGCGAAGCAGCGAATATGGAGCTGCGCGCCCGGGTCCTTTGCGGACGGGTCCTTCGCGGACGGCGGACGTTGTTCCATGTTGTGCTGGGCGAAGAGGAGCACGGCGGCGTCGGCGGCGGAGTCGGCGGAGTCGATGACCTGGAGGCCGGCGGGGACGGCGCGTGCAAGGATGCGTTCGAGGAGCGGGCGCAGGAGCGGGTAATGGGTGCAGCCGAGGACCAGGGTGTCGGGGTTGAGGCCCTGGGCGGCGGCCTCGGCGGTTAATTCTTCGAGATAGATGCGGATGACTTCGGCGGTGACGGCCACCTGCGGTGGGGCAGACGCGGCTTGCGCCGCGGAGGGTCCGGTGCAGGACGCAGGGAAGGCCGATGCGCCGGTCCAGCCCTCCTCGACCAACGGGACCAGCAGCGGGCAGGCCTTCTCAAGGGCGCGGAGGCCCTGGGCGCGGCAGGCGACGGCGTAGGCGTGGCTGTGGACGGTGGCGTCGGTGGCGATGACCAGGACGTCGCCAGTGCGGGAGGCGGCGCGGGCGGCTGAGGCGCCGGGCTCGATCACGCCGAGGACCGGGACGGGGACGGCGTCCTGAATGGCGTCCAGGGCCAGGGCGCTGGCGGTGTTGCAGGCGATGACGAGGAACTGGGCGCCCTGCTCGCGGACCAGGAACTGGGCGCTCTGGACGGCGTAGCGGGCGATGGTGCGGCGGGACTTGGAGCCGTAGGGCAGGCGGGCCGTATCGCCGAGAAAGGCGAAGCGGGCCCGCGGGAGGCGCTGAATGAGCGCGCGGAGGACGGTGAGGCCGCCGAAGCCGGAATCGAAGACGCCGATGGTGGGAGCGGCGGCCTGACTGGTTGCTTCAGGGCTGGCGGCAGGCCTGGTTTCGGGGGTGGTCATGGTTGTGGTCATGGGTGTGCTCCCTCGGAGGGGACGGCTTCAGCGGCGAGATAGGTGCGGGTGAGGTCGGCGTGGCCGGCAAGGGTTGCGCGCTGCTGGCCGTCGACCAAGAAGCGGACCTGGGTGACGCGGGGCAGGTTGGCGTGGAGCGTGGCGCAGATGGAGAGCAGGGTGAGGGTTTCGGTTTCAAGGCCGGATGGGTGGCTGGCGGCAAAACTGCCGGTCTGGTTGACGACGGCGAGCTCGGGGCCGGACTGGCTGGAGTTGGCCTGGCCGGGATTGGATGCGGTGGATTTGGAGGTTCTGGAGCCGCGGTTCAATCGCGTATCAGGTCCCGTGTCCAGTCTCGTGTCCAGTCCCGTGTCGGGTCCCGTATTGGGGGTCTGGACCGGCAACAGGAAGACCTGGGCGACGGAGCCTGCGCCGCCGGGGACGGGGTGTGCGGCATCGGGAGCGGCGTAGAGGTCGAAGAGCTTGCCCAGGACGGCGCGGGCGCGCGCGCCGGGGTCCAGAGGCAGGGGCAGGGATTGGATTTGGGCGAGCAGGGAGCTGTCGGCGTCGTTGGCCACGATGAGGGTAGCCTGTTCGGCGGGCGCGACTTCGGGAGCCCGTGTGGGCGCGGAGTCCTGGCCGGCGACCAGCCGCTGGTGAGCGCGCTCCCGCAACTGCCACAGCACCACGCCCATGACCACCGAAGTCAGGAGCAGGACGATGAAGAGGATGGTTTGGTGGCGCGGAATCACGGGCGTGCGGCCTCCATGCGCCAGGCATCGGTACGCCATTCCAGCAGCGCGGCGGCCAGCGCCCCGGCTACGCGGGCCTGGTAGCCGGGATCGTCGAGGCCGGCGGCCGGCGCTTGGGTGGAGTCGCGGCCGGAAGCGGTTTCGGGGGCAACCTCGACGGCTACGGCGGGGCAGGCCAGGCTGTCGAGGGCGGGAAGCGCGGCGCGGCCCAGGGTGACGTTGAAGCCGGCGTGGAGGAGAGCGGAGTTGAGCACTCCAGCGAGGGCCAGGCTGCGCGTGACCCAGGCGGCTTGCGCGGTCTTCCAGGCGGCGAAACGGGCGGGCTGGGCCGGGGCCAGCGCGGAGGCAAAGAGGTGGATGCCGGAGCCGCTCTCCGTGGCGTGGAGGCTGAGGCAGGCGGCCGCGTTGGCGTGGTTGGCGAGTTCAGCGCGGCGGTTGAGGTCCACGGCAGAGTCGGATTCGCGGGTGGTGACCACCTGGATGCCGCGCGCGGCCAACAGCGAACGCAGCCTGACGCTGAGGGCCAGGGTGATGGCCTTCTCCGCCTGGCCGTTGCTCAGACGTCCGCCGGGGTCATCGCCGCCGTGGGCGGCATCCAGCACAACCACAAAGCGGGGCGGCGGAGCGGCGGGAGCGAGGGGAGCCTGGGCGGCGGCCAACTGCAAGGCTGCCGCGCAAGCCGCCAGGGCGCAAAGATGCAGGCAGATTCGCGACGCCTGGCTAAAGGCCGCGGAACAGGGCCGAATTTCGAGCATTGACGGCAAAAAGCGTACCTGAGGGGCTAATGTGTCTGCGTGAGAACGCCGTTGCTCCCGTGCAGCGGCGGTGTTGTTTCAAGACTCCAAATACCGGTTTGAAGCCCGCCTTGCGCCGCGCCGAGGGAGACCGGGATTTGCGCGCGCATGTTGCTCATAAGAATCCATCTCTTCCGGCCAGATTTGCGATTGCCGGAGGTAGTTCAAGGATAGGGCGAAGGCGGTTGCGGGTCAATGCGGGGCCTCGCTGTTGGCGGAGATGGAGCGGATTGGGAGTGCTGGGTGGTTTTCAGGCCATCAGAAGCGAGACCGGGAGCACCTGGCACCCGGCTACTCGGTCAATAGGTGAGCAATAGCCGATCCGAGACCTCGTGTTCTTCGAGGCTGCGCCCGTTCATCTGGAATCGCTTAAGCATCGAACGCCCAGGGGTAAGGAACACCTCACGTTCGAACAAGTTCTCGGGCACTGGAACGTCGCAGAGCTTGCGACCGGAGAACTTGGTGCCGTCAATGCTAAGCGCCGCATAGACACCCCGTTCCTTGCATTCCGCGATGGCATCGAAGAGCCGATGGACCGAAAAACCCTGCGCCCCGTAGAGGATAGTTTGGCTGTCAACATAAGGAGGATCGCAGTAAACGAGGTCTCCCTCTTCGGCAAGCGCCATCGCATCGGCAAAATCCGCGTGGACAAAGCGTGTTCCTCTGGTGCGCGCGTGCCAAATATCGACACGATGCGCGAAGCTCTCCGGTGAAATTGGATAATGGATGCCGACTGGCGTGCTCATATAACCGTCGAGTTTGCGGAAGCGAACCACGCCTCCGTAGCAGGCGCGGCACAAAAACAGTAGATCGGGACCGTTCGGCCGTGCATTATAGCTGGCGAGTATACGGTTATAGCACTTTTCTTTTCCAATTGCTTCAAGCAGCGCATATCGATCAGCGTAGTGGCTCTTCAGTCCCTCTTTGTCCTCATGGAGCATTTGCCAGATTTCCATTAAAGGGGAAAAACTATCGCTTGCAACCGCCCGGCCAGGCGCGAGAACCCCTAGAACTCCGCCACTGCCCAGGAACGGCTCGTAGTAAGTTCCAAACCGACTCGGAAAATGCCGGATGATCGCATCTGCCTGCTTCTGCTTATTTCCAATCCATTTGAGAAGTTGGGCGCGAAAGGGCCTTTCCTGAAGAGAACACTCTTCGGGAGCAAAGAGCGAAGCTTGCAACGCTGTGGCGGCTCTCGGCATTGTCTTGATCTTCCACCCACGAGCAGCGGTATTCGAACTTTGAATATTCTAAACCGGAATATATGGTTGCGTCTATGAAGAAGCGCCGCTTGGCAGCCCTCCTGCGTCAGGTCCGCATTGAAGCCAAGCTCACGCAGGGGCAGATTGCAGAGAGCATCGGTCAGACCCAGTCGTATGTTTCGAAATACGAAAACGGTGAGCAGCGCTTAGACCTGATTGAGTTGGAGGCCGTCTGCAAAGCGGTAGACCTTCCGCTGACGGAGTTCGTGAGGCGTTATCTTGAAGGCTGATCCACGTTTTGTTCGACAACCAAGGGAATTCTGGGCGCACGTACGAACCATTAGCCAGGAGGTGGGCTACACCGATCGGCGAACGGGCGCCATCCGTATCCCCACTTTGGATGAGGTACGCGAACAGTTTCAACCATTGGGGTTAGACGTAGACCATATCGCGGATGCCGCCGGTGAAGTCACTCCTTTTGGCCAACTGCTCTTCGCGTATTTCAATCATCGCGCGAACATACTGAACGACACTGTTCAAGGGCAGTTGATGGACAAGGCTGCCGCGCAAGCGGAATTCAAACGGCTTAAGGTCCGATTGAAACCCAAATGCCCATTGCCGATGAACAAGCAGAAGGGCAACAAGAAAAACTACGCATTTATGACCGGCATTGTGAATATGCTGTTCGAGGCAAATATCGGAGATGCACCCTGCGATTTCGATCCGAGAAGTTTAACCACAATGACAAAGAATGCGATGCCGCAACGCACCCTGGCGCGGCGCGTTGATGGCGCGTTTCCATCTGTCATCAATCCAGTGGGGATATGGGAGATCAAGGAATACTATTACACGACGACATTTGGCAGCCGCGTTGCCGATGGCGTATATGAAACGCTGCTGGATGGAATGGAATTGGAAGAACTCGAGGCGGCGACAGGACGCAAGGTCCACCATCTGCTTATTCTTGACGACCGCTTCACATGGTGGCAGTGCGGCCGTTCGTACCTCTGCCGCATGGTCGACCTCTTGCACATGGGCTTTGTTGATGAAGTGATCTTCGGGCGTGAGGTCCTGACTCGGTTGCCCGATGTGGCGCGTGAGTGGAAGATAATATTCGACAAGAATGTTTGAATCCGGCCCGGCCACGCCCCACCTCCCAAGATCAAAATCGTGGCCTGGGGCACCCGACTTTTGTTCAATACGCGCTGACGTCATTCGTTGACCGAAGCCGCGACTTCGTGGAGCCATCCGGGGGCTTTGAAAAGTTCGCGGGGACGGGAGCCGTCGGCGGAGCCGGCGAGGCCGTCGCGCTCCGTCAGGCCGATGAAGTGGGCGGCACGGCCATAGCCAATGTGGGCGCGGCGCTGGCCGAGAGCCGGAGGCTTTTTTGTCCCGGTAGTAGTATTCTGGGACTTCCAGGAAACCTCAGTTGAAGCAGGATGGAAAGCAGGAAACCTGCTTGCGGGACCATCCCGCCAGGGACACTTTCACAATCTGGAGCAAGGACACTTTCAACCTCTGGAACAGGGACAAATGAAGGAAGCTGCAACCAGAAAAGTCGAGCTGTTTGACACCAGTCTTCGCGACGGGATGCAACAGCCGAACCTCGAAATCTCCGTGCCCAATGCCGTGAGCCTTCTTCAACGCATGTCCGCCTTCGGCGTCCATTATGCCGAGATCGGTTTTTCGAGCGCCAACCAATTTGTGGGAGATTTGACCAGCGCTCTTTATCCGGCCGATACGGGAGACCTAAAACTGGCCTTGTTCGGCAGAACGCGCGGCCGCGGCGCCAAGGTCCAGGAATGGCCCGACGTGCAATTCATGGTGGCCCACAAAAAGCGCGTTCCCGTAGCCGTCGTGGTTGTCAAATCCCGCCTGCTGGATGTGATGAAGTCCCTGGAAACGACACCGGAAGAAAACCTGCTGATGGCCTCTGAAACCATTCAATGCCTTCAGGACAACGGCCTGGAAGTGATCGTGGACCTGGAACACGCCCTGGATGCCTGTTGCGGCCGCCGCGAGAACGGCGAGGATTGCGAGGCCGAATTCAGCCAGCGCAGCCTGGACTACTTCCACCAGATGACGGCGCAATGCGTCCGGCAAAAAGTCAGCCGGATCGTAGTTTGCGACACCACCGGCGGCGCCAGCCCAGAAGAGGTAGCCAACGTGATCGGCGGCCTCAAGCGGGCTTACCCCGATGTCAAATTCGGATTTCATGGTCACACGGATCGCGGTCTGGGAGTGGCCAATACCCGGGCCGCCATTTTTGCCGGCGCGGTGCAAATTCAAGGCACGCTTCTGGGAACGGGCGAGCGCTGCGGCAACGTGAACCTTACGACGGTCATCGGCAGCATGCAACTCCGGGGCGAAGCTGAATTTGTCACTCCCGAATCGCTGCGGGGGCTGACGGGGCTGGCGCAGTCGGCATACGCGGCTTTCTCGCTGGATGCGCCGCACGGCGCGCCGATCGTGGGTCCAGGCGCATTTGGCACCTGGGCCGGCATGCATGGCAGCAGCGAACGCAAGAACCCCGGGGCTTACCTGTGGTGCGATCCAGGCAGGGTGGGCGCCAGCCCGGTCATCGGCGTCAATGCCCAATCGGGAAGGGCCAACATCGTTCTGCTCTCCGAAGCGCTGGGCGTTGCGCTCGATTCCGCGCAGGCGCAGGCGCTGATGGACGGCAACCAGGCGATGATTGACGGCGGCGGCTTCACGGCCAGCGAAGTCTCGTTCAGGCTGGCCTGCATGAGGGTGCTCGAAACGCTGCAAGATCGCTTCAGCATTAAGAGCTGGAGAGTTCTGGACGAATCCGACGAAACCGGGAACAGATACGTTCAGGCCTCCATGTTGTTGTCTATTGGCGACTCCGCGGTGACGACAACCAGAGCCGAGGGCGCGGGCCCGGTGGATGCGCTGACCAAGGCCATGCGGCGCGAACTGGAAAAATGGCACCCGGCCCTGGCGCAGATGCATCTGGGCACGTTCAGCGTCACAGCCCTGGACGTGTCCGCACACGACACGGCGGCCCACGTCCGCGTCACTGTCAGCTTCCACGCCGATGGCCAGGAACCGTGGACCACCGCGGGAGTGAGCAGCGATTTGAACCAGGCGGCGCTGATGGCCATCGTGGATGGCTTCCATTACTGGCTGCTGAAAAACCCGGGCTGAAAGGGCGCGACTTGAGCCGCGCTACGGCCGCTCCAGCCGTCCCCCTTCATCTACCATCAAAAGCAGCCCATGCCCGCCAAACCCAGGCTCGGACAGAACTTCCTTGACGATGCGCAGGCCGTCCAGCGCATTGCCGCTTCTCTGGGCGATCTTTCCGGCCGCACCGTCGTCGAAATCGGACCCGGCGCCGGCGCCATCACCGGAGCTCTCGCCGCCCGCGCGGCCCATGTCCTGGCCGTCGAGCTGGACTCCGGCCTGGCCACCCATCTCCGCGCACAGTTTCCGTCCGGCCGCGTCACCGTCATCCAGCAGGACGTGCTCGGCTTCGACTTCGCCGCGGCCTCGGCCGCCGCTGGCCAGCCGCTGCTCGTTTTCGGCAACCTGCCCTACGGTATCACCTCGCAAATCCTGCTCAAACTCGCCGCCAGCCACGCCGCGCCCAGCGGTCCGGTCCTGGATAGCGCCGTTCTCATGGTGCAGCGGGAAGTGGCCGAGCGCATCGCCGCCCAGCCCGGCTCGCGCGAGTACGGCCTGCTCTCCATTACCGTGCAGATGTACGGCCCCGCCGAAGCGCTCTTCACGCTCCCGCCTTCATCCTTCTCGCCCCCGCCCGATGTTCATTCCACCGTCTTCCGCTGGCGCTTTGCGCCGCGCTTCGCCTCGCTCGGCCTTGAAGAAGCCAGCTTTCTTCCCTTCGTCCGCTTAGCCTTTGCCCACAAGCGCAAAACCCTGGCCAACAATCTCCGCGCCGCCGGCATTCCCGCGGCAGAGGTCGCCGCCGCGCTGGAGCGGGCCGCAATCGCTCCCCACGCCCGCGCCGAAGCCTTGCCCATCGAGGCGCTTGCCGCTCTCTGGCGTGGGCTGGAAGCAGTCTCGTGAATGAACCAGGCTTTTTCCGGGGGCTGAAGCCCCCGGCTCCCTCCGGAATGCGCGATGTAGAGGCGTAGTTGTCGCGATTGATTCGTCCGTGAGGCGGCTTCTATAGCGGCTACCCAAGTGCTGTGCGCCGAAACCACTGCCCCTGAGTGGCTCGCCGCGGCGAGCCACCTTGCAGGATGAAAAAAGGGTACGTGAATTGTGGAAGCGCTCTAGCGGTGTCCCCCGCCCCCGCCGCCACCACCGCTATGGCCGCCGCCGCCACCGCCGCCGCTATGGCCGCCTCCTCCGCCGCTTCCACCACCACCGGAGGAATGGCTGACGGATCCGGCGCTGCCAGCCGAGGGATGGCTGACCGAGCCGCCAGTCGAATAGCTATGGCTCGGCGTGGCTGGATGTGGGCTGCCGCCGTAGCTCCCTGGCGGGGTCGAAGTACCTGCCCGGCTGCCGCCGAAACTGGGCTGGGCGGCGCGTGCCGCTCCAGCCGCCGTCCCCGCTCCCGGATAGACGGTCCGATTCACAGACCCTGAAGCCGAGTGTGCATACTGCGGCCGCGGGCTCAGTGGCCGCAGCGCCTGCACCGAATGCCCGGCAATCGAAACCACGGTCGTCCTGTTGCGCACCGGCAGTGGGGTGGCCCCGCTGGGGAAGCGCCGGTTCACGACAATCATCGGGGTAGCCGCATGAATGCCTCCGCCGGTCAATGGCAGCGGCCGGTGCGGGCGCAACGGGGGCCGATAGCCGCCAAATCTTGAGCCGATATAGGGGCCGCCATAATAGCCCGCCCACCACCAAGGCCGGCAGCCGTTCATTCCCGGCATCCAACCCCAGCCGAATGAGTCGTACCAGTTCCAGAGTCCGCAATGGAAGGGCAGATAGCCCCACCCATAGCCCGATACCCAGATGTAGCCAAACTGCGGCGTCAACATCCAATACCCGTTCCCATAGGGATCGAAGCCGGCATCGGCGGCCTCATACGGCGACCAGACATATCCCTGGTCGGGCACGTTGTACCAGCTCCCATTGGCGTCCAGGTCGTTCCAGGCCGGGTTGCTGTTGTCGGCAAAGCTGTTCGTCGCGTCGGTCTTTGCCGAAGCCTCGCCCGCCAGCGCCTGGTCGCGGTCGGCGTTCCACGTGTCCCAGGAGTCCGGCGCGATGGATTCGGCCAGATTGTAGCTTTTGGCGTCGGCGCCATCCAGGGCCACGCTCTCGCCGCCGTGTAGGTCCAGCGCCAGCGCATTTCCGCGCTCCAGGTGCGCATCGCCCTCGAAAACGGCCAACTCGCCGGGAGGGTTGTCCAGGTTGACGCGCAGCACGGTGAAAGCGCCCGCGGTCACGACGCAATCGCCGAAGCGCACCTTGAGCGTTCCAATCTGCGTTCCGCCCTGCAACTCAAAGTAGCCCAGCCCGCTATCCAGCACCATCTCCGCCTGGGCGCTCGAGCCCTGTCCGCGCAGCACCGCCAGCGTAAGCGAGCTGTTGGGGGAAAGCCGCGCCACGCTCCCGTCCTCAAACTGAATCTCCGCCCGGCCGTTCTCATCGGCCAGCACCCGGGTCCCCTCAAACAGGGGCGTATTCTCCACCGCCGGATCGGCCAGAACCTGGCTGCCCTGCAAGAGCCGCACTTTCCCGTCCACGTTGCTCAGCCGCACCGCCCGCGCGGGCCCCGCATCCTGGCCCCACATCCCAGACGCGAGCAAGACCGCGCCCACGGCCAATCCTGCCAATCCCAGCTTCCAGGCTCCCGAACGGCGTCCAACCAACACTTCGCGATTCACAATGCTCTGCATGGAACCCGCCTCCCCTGTTTCACCCCGGCTCAGCTTTCAACCAAAAGCGCCGGCCGCAATCCACCCGCAGACGCAGGCCAACATCTATAAGACACCTGTTTCGAGCGAAAGTTACGCTCCAATTTCGTTTGCTCCCCCGTTTATCTTT
>Ga0181533_1004809_pt1 | contig 13434 bp, 12 predicted proteins | sample PEATcosm2014_Bin_45_FD_119772 | JGI IMG/M metagenome (GOLD analysis project Ga0181533, IMG submission 119772) | Peatland microbial communities from MTU Mesocosm Facility, Houghton, MI, USA - PEATcosm2014_Bin11_60_metaG | ecosystem: Environmental > Terrestrial > Soil > Wetlands > Peat | place... | reverse complement strand
GGACTCATAATCCCTTGGTTGGGGGTTCAAATCCCTCCGGGCCCACCACCATTGCGCCCACCACAATGAATTGGAGCAGCCGCGCGCGACTTGGCCCTGCGGCTACGCGAGCGCCAGGTTCAGATTGTCGATGGCTTCGTCGATTTCCGCAGTGTTCTTGTATCCCACAGTCACCGCATCCACGCCCGCATTCCGGAATGCATAGCGCATCGCCTGCTGGCGGTCTCTGCGGTCGGTAAACGCGCCCTCGCCGATCAGCTTCATGCTGATGATTCCCATGCCGGCGGCGCGCGCCTCGTGCACGTGGGTCACCACCTCGCTCACATCACCCGGCGCGTTCCAGTTGTCCGTTTCGTTGTCCATCTTTGCGCCCTTGTGATTCATGCGGATCATGGCCACATCGAGCCACCTGTTGCCGGGAACCTGGCGCAGCGCCTTGAGCCCATGCACCGATGCGCCGTGCGTCACGATCTTCTGCCGCGACTGCGCCTCGAGAATTGCGTCCTGCCAGCGAGCGCTGTCGGAGGGCCAGGTTGGGCTGGTCTGCACATGGAGCAGCATAATGTCGAAGTACTCGGTGTCGCTGTTTCTGCGCAGCTGGTCGAGCTTTTTCACCGGGTCAGGGAAGTTGTTCGTCGTCACCTTGGTCATCAATCTGTAGCTGTCGCGCGGCAGCCCCTTCAGCGCTGCACCCAGCATCTGCTGCGAAGCGCCGTACGACTCCGATGTCTCAAAGAAACGGATGCCGCGCTCGTGGGCGTAGCGAACCAGCCGAGTGAACTCCTCTTGTCCTAGCTGCTGCTGCACGCGACCGTTGTTGGTTCCGGTGCCGAATGCGAGACGCGTGACCTTGACGCCCGATTTTCCCAACGTCACCCAGTCGGTGGCCGAGGCATGCTCGGCAAAAAGCGGCGAGCCGTGCATGCCCGCAATCGCGCCAGCGGCAACGCCGGCCTTCAAGAAATGTCGCCTGGAAATGTGCGGCATAAATGACCTCCGCCTCCTGGCCAAAGGGGTTGGCCGATTGCCCGAATAGTAGCACAACCCTCAGATTTTTGGCGTGCAATTGCCTTATAACCGCGGAGCGGCCGCTGGCATGGCCCTGCTTATTCCGCGTCTTCCGCCACGGCGGGCGTTTTGGCACGCATGCTCGTGATGGTGACGACGCTGGCCAGAACAAAGATTCCACCCAGCACCGTGCGCACGCCCAGCGGCTCGCCGCCCAGAAAATAGCCGATGATCACCGCCACCACGGGATTGACGTACGCATAGGTTCCCACCTTGGTCGGCGATTCGTGATGCAACAGCCACACGTAGGCGGTGAATCCCGCGATGGAGCCGGCAAAAACCAGGTAGACGAGCGCGATCCAGGCCGTTCCCGATACGGCGCGCAGATCAAATCCGTGCCATTCGCCGCGTGCGGCAGAAACGGCCACCAGCATCACTCCGCCGGCAAGCATCTGCGCGCCCGAGCTCATCACTTTCGACGAGGGCAGTGGCAGTTTGCGCGCCAGCGCCGATGCGATCGACCAACTGATGGCCCCAATGATCAGTCCCACCGCTCCGGCCGTATCGATCGGCGCTCCGCCCAACTTGCCCAGCTTTCCCAAATCAATCGAATGGCTCATGAGCACGGCAACGCCCGCGATTCCTGCAAGCAGCGCCACGGAAAGTCGCGCGGTAAGCCGCTGCGTGCGCAGAATCACGATTTCAGAAAGTGCCATGAAGGCCGGAATGGTCGCCAGAATCACGGCCGCGATGCCCGAAGGCACGCGCCGCTCCGCCCAGAACAGGAACCCATAGTCGACTACGAAGATGAGAAATGCCAGGAGAAACGCCGAGAGCCACTGGCGCGCTGTAGGCTGCTGCTCTTTCTTCACCGACGCCCATAGATAAACCAGCAGTCCCGCGGCCACAAAACGCATGGCGCAGAAAAGCAGCGGAGGAACTTCGCGCACGCCCACGCGAATGGCGAAGAACGTGGCGCCCCAGACAAAATAAATGATTCCGAATGCCAGCAGGGTCTTCCATCGCGGCACGTGATGCGTGTCTTCCATGCGAACCTCCCACCGGTTCTTCTGATCTCTGACCCTGATCTCTGTTTTTACCAGCTGTGCAGCCACTCGGCATCGCGACCGATGCGCACCGGCGTGTGAAAGAGCTCGCTCAGCCGGGCCTCGGTCAGCAATTCTTCGCGCGTGCCGTCGGCGACAATGCGCCCGTCGCGCATGAGAATGATGCGCTCGATCTCCGGCAAAATATCTCCCAAATGATGCGTCACCATCACCAGGCCGGTGCCCTCGCGCGCCAGTCCGCGCAGGGCTTCGCGCAGTTCGCGTTGCGCGGCCAGGTCCAGCGCATTCGAGGGCTCGTCGAGAAGCAGTTGCCGCGGCCGGTGCACCAGCGCCCGCGCAATCAGGATCCGGCGTTTTTCACCGGCCGACATGGTGCCCACCAGTTGCGCGGCCAGCCGGGTGGCTTCCATGCGCTCCAGCGCTTCCCAGGCCCGGGCGCGCATCTCCTCGGTGACGTGAAGATTCGGCCACAGAGTCGAAGCCGAAAAGAAGCCCGCAATCACCGCGTCGAGCCCTGGCGTCACCGCCGTTCTTTCGCCCGGCAATTCGCTTCCCATGGGCCCTGCACTCACTACGCCGAAATGCTGTCGCAGTTCGGTCAGGTCCCAGCGCTCGCGCCCGAAGATGCGCACATGCATGCCCGGTTGCACGATGGGATAAAGCTGGCAGGTCATGGCGAGGATGAGCGTGGATTTACCGCATCCGTTCGGCCCGAGAATGGCCACGTGCTCGCCGGTGCGGATGCTCAGGTTGATGTCGTGCAGCACCACGCGCTCGCCGCGCGCCACATTCACCTCACGCAGTTCCAGAAACTCGGTGCTGGCTTCTTCAATCTTCGACACGCGCTCGTCAACTCCCGCTCTTCAGGTCCCATTTTTCGGGTCCTACCTGCTAGATTAAATGGGTCCACACCATGAGCGATCTCTCCCACGACGACATCCCCCGCGGCTTTCGCTTTGCCGCCGGCAAGGCCGGCCTGAAGGCCAGCGGCCGCCCCGATTTTGCCCTGATTGTTGCCGACGCTACAGCGAGCGCAGCCGCCGCATTCACCGCGAACCGCGTGATTGCCGCGCCTCTCGTCGTTGACAAGCAGCACCTGAGCGCCACCGGCGGCCGTGTCCGCGTGGTGGCCATCAACGCGGGCAATGCCAACTGCGCCGCGGGACAGGCCGGACTCGATGCCGCGCTTGCCACCTGCGCCGCCGCTGCAAAAACCTTCAATTGCCGCGCCGAGGAAGTGTTTCCCTCGTCCACCGGAATCATCGGCGTTCCGCTGCCCGCGGAAAAGCTCGCCGCAGTGCTGCCCGATCTTGCCGCCTCGCTCGGCGCCGACGCCAGCCACTTCCACGATGCTGCGCGCGCCATCCTTACTACTGACACCGTGGAGAAGGTCGCCTTCGCCCGGCTCGAATTGGCCGCAAGCGATGGCGCCGTGCGCGAGGTCCGCCGCGAAGTGCGTATCGCCGCCTTCGGCAAAGGCTCCGGCATGATCCATCCCCAGTTGGTGCCGCACGCGACGATGCTGGTTTATGTGATGACCGATGCGGCCATCGCGCCCGCCGATCTGATTGCCTATCTTCGTCCCGCGGTTGAGGTCAGCTTCAATCGCATCTCCGTCGACGGCGACACTTCCACCAACGACACGGTTCTGCTGCTTGCCTCGGGTGCCAGCGGAGTTTCCGTCGGCGCCAACAATTCGGCCTTCGCGTCTGCGCTCACTGAAGTCTGCGCCTCGCTCGCCCATCAGGTGGTTGCCGACGGCGAGGGCGTTTCGCATGTGGTGGAGTTGCGCATCAGCGGCGCGGCCAGCGATGCCGATGCACTGCGCGTGGCCAAGGCCATTGCCCATAGCCCGCTGGTGAAGACCGCGTGGGCCGGTTGCGATCCCAACTGGGGGCGTCTGGCTGCCGCCATTGGGTACTCCGGCGCTGCGATCGATCCCAATCGCATCGACATCGATTTCGGCGAACTGCCCATCTGCCGCGGCGGCGGCCGGGCACCCGAGTTTGACGAAGCCGCGGCCCACGCCTATATCTCGCAGCGCGAGTTCTCCATCTCCATCCAGTTGCACCAGGGCTCCGGCTCCTGCGTCTTCTGGACCACCGACCTGACACACGAATACATCCACATCAACGCGGACTACTCGTCGTAGAGCGGCTGCGTTACTTTGCCCGCGGATGCGTCTTGTCGTAGACCGCAGTCAACTGCGCGGTGGTCAGCTGCGTGTAGCGCTGCGTGGTCGATAACCGCTCGTGGCCGAGCAGTTCCTGAATGGCGCGCAGATCGGCGCCTTCCTCCAGCAGATGCGTGCCGAAGGCGTGGCGCAATGTGTGCGGGTGCACGTCGGAAGAGAGCCCGCGCAGGATGGCGATGCGCTTCACGATGCGCCCCACGCTACGCGTAGTCAGGCGCGCCTGGCCGCCCTTGGCAAGGCCGCGCATCTGCATATTCAGAAACAGCGCTGGAGTTCGCACCGGCTTTTCTTCACTGGCCGCGGCCAATCGCGCGGCCCGTTCCGATAGATACGCGCGCAGCGCAGCGGCCGCCGCGTCGCCCAGCGGCACGTAGCGCTGCTTTTGCCCCTTGCCGCGCACCAGGACCGCTTCATTGGCCCAGTGAATGTCGTCCAGGTCCAGTCCGGTCAGCTCGGCATTGCGGATGCCGCATCCGTATAGCATTTCCAGAATCGCCCGGTCGCGCGCCGGCCAACTGGCCGCATCGCCGCGCACCGAATCCACTACCCGGTTCATCTGCTCGATGGAAGGCACGCGCGGCAAATGCTTTGGCAGCCGCGGCGTGGACACCAGCGATGCTGCATTCTGCTCGATGTGGTGGTTGCGCGCCAGCCACTTGAACCAGCTCCGGATGGCCGCCAGCGCCCGTGCCGCCGAGGCTTTCGACAATCCGCGCTCATACAGTGTTCCCAGGAAGGCACGAATCTGCGTGTGTTCGATCTGCGCGACATCCGGCGCACCTCCGCGCTCGCTTAGCCACGCTGCAAACCCGTGCAGCTCGCGTTCGTAGGCGCGCAAAGTGTGCGCGGATGCGCCGCGCTCGTTGGCGAGCATCCGCAAGTAGGCGTCCACCAGCTCTCGGTTGGTCGCAGCTACCGGAGGCGCCGCCGTGGCCGTCATGGCTTCTCCTCGCTCGAAACTTCGGGGCTCGCAACTTTCCGCTGCACGAGACGCGGGCCGGGCCGCGCGACCTGATCCGCCTCAACCTCAGCCGGTCGCTGCGTAGCCCGCGGATGATGCATGCGATGCACGGCCTTCAATCGGCCCAGCGCCAGGTGCGTGTACACCTGCGTCGTAGAAATGTCGGCATGCCCGAGCATCATTTGCACGCTGCGCAGGTCCGCGCCGTGCTCCACCATGTGCGTGGCGCAACTGTGACGCAACCCGTGCGGGCTTGTGGAGTGGTTCGCTGTCTTTACCAGCCGCCAAATCCATTGCCGCGTGAGCGGCATGCCGCGCAGCGAAAGAAACATGCGCGCGCGTTCGTGCCGCGGCACGCTCAGCCGCGCACGGCCCCTGCGCGCCGAGCTGATTCGATCCAGGTGCGGCCTACCCTCGCGAAGATACTGCTCCAAAGCCTGAAGCGCGGAGCGTCCCAGCGGAACGATCCGTTCCTTGTCGCCCTTGCCGCGCACCTGTGCGCGTCCGGCATCGAGAGCCAGATCGCTCACATTGAGCGACACCACCTCTGACACGCGGAGCCCGCCCGCGTACAGCAACTCCAGAATGGCGCGGTCGCGCAACGCAGTGGCCTTGGCCTGCGGATGCGATGCAGCCAGTGCGGCGCGCTCCAGCATCTCCGTGACTTCCGGCTCGGCCAGCGACTTGGGCAGCACCTTCCATGCCTTGGGCGACTCGATATTGACGGTGGGATCGTGATGAATGCGCCGGTCCAGCAGCAGCCACTTGTAAAATCCGCGCAGACAGCTCAATTTGCGCGCCGCCGAGCGCCCATCAATGCCGTGGTTGCGCAAATGCTCGAGCAATCCTGCCACGTCGGCCTCGCGCGCCGTCAGCAGCAGGACGTTGCGGCCCTCCAGAAACTCGGCAAAGATGCGCAGGTCGCTCAGGTAGGCTTCGCAGGTGAGGGGGCGAAGCCCTTTCTCCACGCGAAGATAGGTTCCGTAGTCTTTCAAGAGCGCAAGCTGGTTCCCGCCGTTCACATCACCGATTATCGGCGTGCCGAACGCGCGCGCGGCCTCATTCAACGGGTTACCGTACCACGTTCAATACGGCATCAGCATCGTCAATACGAGTTAGGTAACGGCGCCGTTGTCTGCTTTAAGCGGAGGTCTCGGGCGCCGATCTCTCTCGCGCCACCCAATACTGCTCGATCTCTTCGAGCGGCTTGTTCTTCGTTTCCGGCACGAAACGCCATATGAACAGCGCTTGCGTCAGCGCCATCAGCGCCAGAAAACCGAAGGTGACTGCTTTGCCGATGCTGTCGAATGCGGTGGGGAAGTAGAGCACGACGACGGCGTTTGCGACCCACTGGAGAAGGACCGGGACGGTCATGGCGGTACCGCGCACGTCGCTGGGAAAGATTTCGGGAACGAGGGTCCAGAAGACGGGCCCGACGCAGGAGGCGAAAAAGGCGAGATAGAGCATGACGAGTGCGAGAACGAGAAGGCCCTGAAAATGGCCGGCGACGACTGCGATGAGGAGACCGGCGAGGGCAACGGTCATGCCGAGGGAGCCGACGATGTACAACGGCTTGCGCCCGTAGCGGTCGATGACCCAAAAGGCGACGAGAGTGAAGAGGACGTTGTTGACGCCGACGAAAAACGTGGAGATGAGGGCGCCGTCCACTTTGAATCCCGCTGAAAGGAAGATTTTGGGCGCGTAATCGATGATGGTATTGATCCCCGAGACGTGAATCAGAATGGCCAGGCACGCGCTCGCAATCAAAGCCCTGCGCACGCCCGGCCGCATCAGATTCTGCCGCGTCGGCCGCGTTTCTTTGAGCGCTTCCGTGATGGCCGCAATCTCCTTGCGCGCCGTCTCCTCGTTCTCAATCCGCTCCAATAGCGCGAAGGCCTCGCGCGTCTTGCCCACGCGCACCAGGAAGCGCGGCGTTTCAGGAGCAAGTGAGATGAGCACCAGAAACAGAAGCGAGGGTGCGGCTCCGGTCAAAAACATCCAACGCCAGTTGGCCTCGCCGGTGTTGCGCAGCAGATAGTTGATGCAATAGGAGATCAGAATGCCGGTGATGATCGACATCTGATAGAACGTGCCCATGCGCCCACGAATGGAAGGCGGCGAAACCTCAGAAACGTACATGGGCGAGAGCAGCGAGACGCCTCCGACGGCGATGCCGCCCAGAAACCGCGCGCAGATGAAGAGTGTAAAGCTGGGCGCTGCGGCCGTCGCCACCGAGGTGAGCGCGAACAGCACCGCAACCCACACCAGCATGCGCTTGCGGCCGAGACGATCCGTCAGCCGGCCCGCGGCAAATGAACCCAGCACGCAGCCGAACAGCAAGGAGCTGAATGCCCATCCCAAACTGATGTCGCTGAGCGCGAAGTGCCGCGTCAGGAATGGGCCTGCTCCGGTAATGATGGCGACATCGAATCCGAACAGCAGGCCCCCCAGCGCGGCCGTGCACGCCAGAAAAATCACATAGCGCAGGTTCATGGTTTTCGACATGAGCGTCCGGATCAGGAACACTCAATCTTCTCATGAACGCCTGCGCATCGCGCCGGCAAACCTTTTGACGCGCGGTCCTCCCGCTGCCCTCGCCTGAAATATAATATTTCTAGGCAATCTGCCGATATTGTCCATGACGTTGTGCCACGCGGCAGATCTGTGCCTCATCGCGCAGCGGCAGAGGTAAGATCATGGCGGAGAAAACCAAGAAACACCACAAGCGCACAGAAGGCAGCGATCACCACTCCAGCAAACCGTTCCTCGAAAACACTCCCACCGGCGTTCTGCTGGGCAAAGACTGCAAATACGAGCGTGAGCTCAGCCGCCTGCAGATCGAGCTGGTCAAACTACAGGAATGGATCCGCCACGAGGGCATCCGTGTCGTGGTTCTCTTCGAAGGCCGCGACGCCGCAGGCAAGGGCGGAGCCATCAAGCGCATCGCCGAGTCGCTCAATCCGCGCGTCTGCCGCATCGTGGCGCTCGGCACTCCCACCGAACGCGAAAAGACGCAGTGGTACTTCCAGCGCTACGTGCCGCATCTGCCCGCGGCCGGCGAAATGGTCCTCTTCGACCGCAGTTGGTACAACCGCGCCGGCGTGGAACACGTGATGGGCTTTTGCACCGAGCGCGAGTATTTGGAATTCATGCAGAGCTGCCCGGAGTTCGAGCGCATGCTGGTCCGCTCCGGCATCATCCTCATCAAATACTGGTTCAGCGTGAGCGACGAGGAGCAGGAGCGCCGCTTCCAGGACCGTATGGACAAGCCCACCAAGCGCTGGAAGCTCAGCCCCATGGATCTGGAATCGCGCAAGCACTGGGCCGACTACTCGCGCGCCAAAGACGAAATGTTCGCCGTCACCGACACCAAGCAGGTCCCCTGGTACGTGGTCAACGCCGAAAATAAAAAGTGCGCCCGCCTTAACGTCATCCGCCACCTGCTCTCCATGATTGCCTACAAGGACCTCACGCCCGAACCGTTGAAGCTCCCGCCCCTCGGCAAATCCAAATACGTTCGCCCACCCATTCAGGAGCAGAACTTCATCCCCGAGGTGTACCGGTAAGGCAGGGACCGAGGAAGCAACGGAACCGGACCGCTTGCCGGGTGTCCCTTGCTTCGCACTTATAATCGGAATCAACTCAGCAGCGATCGGTGCAACAGACTGACCACTGACCACTGACAACTGACCACTGTCCACTGTCCACTGTTTCCATGAAGCAAACCCTCACCCGCCTCGCGCTCACATTGCCCGTCGTCTGGCTGGTGGTTTCGCTCGTGTTTCTGCTCATTCATCTGGTGCCCGGCGATCCGGTGCAAATGATGCTCGGCGAAGGCGCTTCGCCCACCGACATTTCCACTCTCCGCCACCAGCTCGGTCTCGACCTGCCGCTCGGCACGCAATACATCCACTACTGGGCGGGCGTTCTCGACGGCGACCTCGGCACGTCCATCCGCCTGCACGATACGGTGGCGCACCTCATCGCGCAGCGCTACCCCTACACGCTGGCGCTTACGCTGGCCGCGCTGGTTCTCGCGCTCGCCCTGGCGCTGCCCGCCGGAATCCTGGCCGCCGTGCGCCGCGGCCGCTGGGCCGATCAGCTTCTCTCCGTGGTCTCGCTCTTCGGGCTCTCCGTGCCCGGCATCGCGCTCGGTCCGGTGCTGATCCTGATTTTTTCCATCAGCCTCGGCTGGCTTCCAGTGTCGGGTGCGAATGCCGGAGGCTCGGCTGCGATCGACTGGCGGTACCTCATCCTGCCTGCAGTCACCATGGGCGTTTCGCTGGCGGCGATTTTGACCCGCATGGTGCGCACGGCCATGCTTGAGGAACTTGGCCAGGACTACATCCGGACCGCCCGCGCCAAGGGCCTGAGCGAAACGGCCGTGGTCTGGCGTCACGCGCTGCCCAACGCGCTGGTGCCCATCGTCACGGTCGTCGGCCTGCAATTCGGCGCGCTGCTCGCCGGCGCCATCGTCACCGAGAAGATCTTCAGTTGGCCGGGCCTCGGCCGCCTCGCCGTCGACGCCATCTCCAACCGCGACTACGCGCTGGTGCAGGGCTGCCTGCTCGCGATTGGGCTGACGTATGTGCTGGTGAACTTCATGACCGACGTCGTGTACCGCTGGATCAACCCCCGCATGCGCGGCTGACTCAGGAGACGCGCAGCGCCACAATCTCCGGCACGAGCGCGCCGCTTTTCGTGATCGTCAGCAGCCCCACCGTCACCGGCAGCTCAAACCGCCGCGGCCCGCACGACCCCGGATTGAAATAGAGCACGCCTTTCTTCGTGTAGAAGTTAGGCACATGTGTATGCCCGTGCAGCACCGCCGCAAACTTTGCCGCCGCGGGATCGAGGTGCAGCGTCTTCAGATCGTGCAACATGTAGATGTAGCGGCCGCGATGGGTCGAATCTTCGACGGAAACGACCTCGGTCTCCGGCAGCTTGCCACACGCGCCCTCGCGGTCCACATTGCCGCGGACGGCGGTGACGGGAGCGATCTTTGCGAGTTCGTCGAGGATGGCAATCTTTCCCACGTCGCCTAGATGGAGAATCCGGTCGACTCCTTGAAGCGCGGGTGCAACCTCGGGGCGGAGCAATCCGTGCGTGTCGCTGACGATGCCGAGTTTCACAGCCCCAGCTCCAGCCGCGTTCGGGGGTCGAGCTGATCGCGTAGCGCATCGCCCAGGAAGTTGAATCCCAGCACCGCGCCGGCCACGGCCGCTGCCGGAAACAGCACCAAATGTGGCGAGTCGAACAGGTGCAGTCGTGCGTCGTTGATCATCGATCCCCAGCTTGGAGCGGGTGGAGGAATGCCCAGCCCGAGAAACGAGAGCGTGGCCTCGGCCAGAATCACACCCGCCATACCAATGGCCGCCTGCACCAGCACCGGCTGCACGATGTTGGGCAGAATGTGCCGGAAGAAGATGCGCAACCCGCTTGCGCCCAGCGCCCGCGCCGCATCCACGTATTCGCGCTCACGCACCGCCATCACCTGCGCTCGGACAAGACGCGCGTAGCCGGCCCATCCGCCAATGGCCAGCGCCAGAACCAGATTGGAAAATCCAGGACCGAGAAACGCGGCAAAGGCAATGGCCAGCAGGATGCCCGGCAGGGCCTGAAAAGTGTTCATGGCGAAGGTGGTGAGCGCCGTATCGACCCATCCGCCGAGATAGCCGGCCAGGCCGCCAATCGCCAAGCCGAGCGCCAGGGAAACCGAGACCACGGTGACGGAGACGGCCAGGGAAAGCCGCGCGCCCCACAGCAGGCGGGCCAGAATGTCGCGGCCGAGTTCGTCCGTCCCGGCCCAGTGTGCGGCCGACGGGCCTTCGAGCCGGTGGAGCAGGTCAATCGACGCGGGTCTGTAGGGCGCGATCCACGGCGCGGCCAGCCCGCAGACCACGAATGTCGCGAGCAACAACACCCCCGCCACGGCCAGCGGCTGCCGCCGTAGGCGAACCTGAGCCTGCCGCAGTACTTCGGTGAAAGAAAAAAGCATGCGCAACGCCAGAATACAGCGACATGCAGGCCGGTTCCGGGTTGAATGGGCCATGGGAGTCCTTCGCCGCGTCTTTTCCCTGGTTTTGGTTGGAGTAGTCGCGATGCTGGCCGCGGCCGCGCGACCGCTGCCTGCCGCTCAGCCGCAATACTCGCAATACCCGCAATATGGCACGGGCGGGCCCGATCTGCGCGCGGCGGTGGGGCAGATTTTTGCGCTGGGCAACCAGGCGCGCGCACAGGCCGGGGTGGCGAGCCTCGCGTGGGATCCGGCACTGGCCGCGGCGGCCTTGCAACATTGCCGCATGATGGCCGCGGAAGGTCCCATCTCTCACCAGTACCGCGGCGAGCCCGACCTGAGCTCCCGCGCCGCACAGGCGGGCGCGCACTTCAGCTTGATTGAGGAAAACGTGGCCTTCGCGCCTTCGGCCAGCGCCGTTCATCAGGCGTGGATGCAGTCGCCGGGCCATCGTGAAAATCTGCTGAGCCCCGAAGTCGATCATGTGGGCATTGCCGTGGTGTACGCGCGCGGCGAGTTCTACGCAGTGGCCGATTACAGCGCCGCGGTCGAGAACCTGAGCCCGATGCAGGCGGAAGCGCGCGTAGCCGCGTTGGTTCACGCGAGGGGTGTGTCGATTCTGGCCGACCCCACGCTGGCGCGATCGGCCTGCGCCAGCGACGACGATCTCTTGCGTTCCCCCTCAGCTCGTCCGGGGTGGATGATTCGCTGGCAGAACTCCGATCTCTCGCATCTGCCACGGCAGCTGGTGAGTCAGCTGGGATCGGGCAAGTACCGCCAGGCTGCAATCGGCAGTTGCCCGGCACAGGATAATGGCGGCGCCTTCACGTCCTATCGCGTGGCGGTACTGCTCTACTGATCGGGAAGAAGCATCGCAATCCTCAGCGACGTTGCCCCATCCTTCCGGCGCAGTTTGCCGGAAGCGTGGGAGTCCGCAGGGCCCCTCATCCAAACCACAAATGTTCCTTCCAAAGCTCCGCCCACGGTTTACGCGGCTGCCCGCAGACAAAGATGTCGGGGTGATCCTCGCTTTCTTCGTTGCGCACGCCCTCGGAGTTGCCGTTGTGCCCGGCAAGGCGGCAGCCGGTAAAGATCGCGTTGGCTTCCTCGGCGCTCAGGCCGAGAACGATCAGCGTTGTCGGCGCCGTGGTGGGGTAGCCGCGTAGCCATTCGGAGTTGGTGGTGCCGATCGGGTTGGGCAGTCCGTAGGCGCGGCCGAGGATTTCAATCGCTCCGTATTCGCCGTAGTTGGCGGTGGTAATGCCGAGATGCGCCTGCTCGTCGGCGGGTAGCGAATCGCGGATCCAGGCGACGGAGCGCACCAGCTCGTCCCAGCCAATTTCCTCGCGCAGGTCGCCGTTGTGCGCGAGAGCGAACTGCCTGAGCGGTCCGCTCGAGGCAAGCGGCAAAACGACGGCGCACACATAGACCGAAATCAGCGCGAAGGCCGCGCAGTAGACCGTTTCAATGGTCCACCGGCCCCAGCGGGGCAGGGAACTGAGCCAGCGCCCGGCCATCGCCGCGCCCATGGCCAGCAGCATGGGGTACGCGCCGGCCATGTAATAGTTGCGGCCCTTGCCTACGGCGAACAGCGCCAGCGGAACCAGGTACATCAGCGCCAGCATGCGGTAGCGCCGCTCGCGCAAAAACCCGATGAGGCCCACAATCCATAGCGGCGCGGCGGCCAGGTTGGCGCAAATCAGGAACTGGCCCTTCCAGAATCCTTCGGCGCGGCCCTCGCCCACGTCGCGCGCGTGAATGTGTTGGAGAAAGTGGTAGGAGATGAAGTCGTGGCGAGCGAGCCAGATGAGATTGGGCAGAAAAATCAGCAGCGCCAGCGCAACTCCCGCCCAGAACCAGAGGCTCGCGAAGTACCGGCGCGCGGGCGTGAAGATGAGCCCGGCTAGAATCCCCGCAATGTAAAAAGTGATCGCGTACTTCGTCAGCAGGCCGAGGCCAATCGTCGCGCCGATGGCAAGCCACCACCGCGGATCCTCAGACTTGAGCAGACGCACCGTGAAATACGCAATCAGCACCCACCACAGAAAATCGAACGTCGTGTACTGAAACTCCGTGCCCTCAAAAAGCGGCAGCGGAGAAAACGCCACGGCGAGTGCTGCGGTCGCCTGCGCCAACCGCGCCCCGCCGAGCTCCTTCGCCATCAACCCTGCGACAACAATGGCCGCGG
>Ga0181533_1004808_pt1 | contig 13436 bp, 16 predicted proteins | sample PEATcosm2014_Bin_45_FD_119772 | JGI IMG/M metagenome (GOLD analysis project Ga0181533, IMG submission 119772) | Peatland microbial communities from MTU Mesocosm Facility, Houghton, MI, USA - PEATcosm2014_Bin11_60_metaG | ecosystem: Environmental > Terrestrial > Soil > Wetlands > Peat | place... | reverse complement strand
TCTAAGTTATACAAGCTATACCTGTCAACATGTATTTTGATATAATAACTATATTACTTGCTACACATTTTGCCAAAACCCAAGCATTCTCCATGTTTTGAATGGTTTTTTTAGGAAGTTAGGTTAGGGCCCACGCTCACGAAAGTGCTGCTGCCATCATAGGCAATGGCATTAAAAAGCTCATAGACAGTGAATCCGGCCCAAGCTTTTCCGTCCGACGAAGTGAGAATCTCGGGGTAGTAAGTGGCGGTATTCACCGCCACAAAATTGCCATTGGCATACACCACACCGTTCCCAAAGTAGCTCTCGGTGGTTATGCTCCAGTTCACGCCATTCGTCGAAAAAAGAAAGGTCCCATTTCCCACCACCACGAATCCTTTGCCGGGTTGATAGGTGATGCCATTCAGCGCAGCCGACGTCCCGCCGATGAATTGCTGTGTCCAACTGCTTCCGGTTGTCGAAGTAAAAATTTGGCCGCTGTCATCCACCGCCACAAACATGCTGTTGCCATAGGCAACGGCGTTCAAATTCTGCGCCCCTGACGGAGTCGCACCTGCTTGCCAGGAACTGCCGCCATCGAGAGAATACCAGACCACGCCGAGGGTTCCGACGGCCACAAAATTCCTGGCGCCGTCGGTGGCAACGGCGAGGAAGCCGCTGGTGCCAACCCAACCGGTGAACGGAAACCAGTTGATGCCGTCGGATGAGGTCAGAATCACATTCGTCGTCCCAGTGGCCGCATCTGCCCCCACCGCCACAAATAGTGTCGGGTCAGGACTGTAAGCAACCCCGGACAGGGAGCAGTTGGGTGGCGCCACCTGTTGTTCCCAGTTGATGCCATCCGAAGAGGTGACGATGGTGCTGTTCGCGCCCACGGCTACGAACAGACCCTTGCCGTAGGTGATGGCGTTTAATTGATTGCCCGTCGGCAGGGGATTGCGCCACGTCCAGATGTCCAGCGGACCGGCGGTGGCAACCGGCGCCAGAGGGACGGCCAGGATCGCGAGTGCGATCGGAATCAATGAGCGTAATGTTTTCATAATATTTTTCGTTTTCCTGGCCGCGCCGCGAGCCGCGGCGTTGGGCTGCCAGCGGCGCGGGAGCGGTGTTTTGCCGGATTATTTTCGTGGAATGCGGAGTAAAATTTTCAAAAAGCTTTAGTGTTCAGTTCGTCTTACTAATATAATTCCATGCCCTTATATTAACTTTTACGCCTCGCCCAATTGAAATGCAAGTAAAAAATCGCGCCAGCTTTTCGTCATATGGGCCTTGGCGTCCTCCGCGTCTTGGCGGTTAAAAACACTTGATCTGACTCTTGATTCGATGTTCGGTTTTCCCCCGCCGCCTTGTCGCCGGTTGCCGTTGACGAACACCGGCTGCGGGCCTAGCATGGCGTTGGCAGACACGTCGCGGGCAAAACACGGATCATTGGTCCAACCATGAATCCAATGTCTGAACAACCAAAAACGGCACTGCGGGACAATCTCTTGAGCCTGGTCCGGCGCTGTCCCGTGGAGGTGTCCAACCCCAAAGATTGCCCCCTGTTCGGCATCCGTAAACTGGGACCCACAAGACACCTGCGATGGTTTAATAATCTGACCGAAGATGATTTGGTTTATCTGAACGCTTACCACTGCATTTGTGCGCAGCTAAAATTGCAATCGCGCTCCGGCCAAAATCCGCGTCCATCCGTGTCCATCCGTGGTTAAAAACGCTTGATCTGGATCGCTGATCTGTCAACCCGCTCGCGAAAGCTTTCGGAGCTCGCTCGCGACACCGACTTTGTCGCGTGCTCGCGGAAACGGAGTTTATCGGAGTTATTCACCGGTCATTGTGAATAAGTTTGAGGAGACATAGGTTTCAACCGTGGTAAAATCCCCGACGTAATAATCAGAAGAGAATCCGCTCCGTCATCCAGTCGGGCGGGCCAAACATTCAGAAAGGTTAGACGACTATGAACTCCATATTTTCGAGGTCCATGATTTCCACGTTGCTGCTCCTGTCTTTGGGGCTGGCCGCCTCGGCGCCGGGACAAATCTACGTGGCTAATTATGCAAGTGGCACCATTGGCGAGTACACGCTTACCGGGCAGACAATAAATGCATCATTCATTACCGGTTTGAGTGCCCCGACCGGCATGGCTGTGTCCGGCGGTTATTTGTATGTAGCGCAAGAGAATGGCACCATCCGCAAATACACCACTTCGGGGACGCTGGTGAATGCCTCACTGATTACCGGTTTGTACGGCCCTTGGGGCATAGCCATATCCGGCAACGATCTGTTTGTGGCCAATGGCGGCGGCGAGTCGAGCACCATCGGGGAATATACCACCTCCGGAGCCACACTGAACGCATCGCTGGTGTCCGGTCTGGGCAATCCCACCGGACTGGCGACGGACGGGAATTATTTATATGTGACTTGTTGGCACACCGGCAATGTCGGCATCTATACGACTTCCGGAACCGCGATAAACACGTTCGGTGCCCCGGGGGAGTATCCCGGAGGTATCGTGCTGGATGGAAACGGACACCTGTACGTGTCTACCCTGAATGGAGTCGGTGAATACACCACCGCCGGGACGCTCGTGAATCCTTTGCTCATTTCCGGCGGCTACAACAGCGGCGTCGGCATTGGGCTGGATGGCAGTGGCCATCTGTTCTGGGCGGATAATTACGGCGGTGCGGGAGGGAATGTCATTGGTGAATACACGACCAGCGGACAATTGATAAACGCTTCCTTCATTACCGGATTGAGCAACCCCGTTTCCATGGTGGTCGTGGTGCCGGAACCGTCCTCGTCGGTTTTGGTTCTGGTCGGCCTGCTCGGTTTGATTTTCAAATCGTCATTCCGGCATGGGGTGCCCAATCAATGATTTTTCATAGCTGCCAAAAGTCACAAAAATTGAACCGCGGATGACACAGATGACGCGGATTAAAGCCGGAGGAATTGTCTGAAGAAAAAATCCATGTTCATTCCGCCGTCCGCCGAAGCCTCGGCGAAGGCGGAAGACCCGAGACCCAAAACGCTCGCGTTTTCCCTTGATCTGGATCGCTGATCTGTCAACCCGCTCGCGAAAGCTTTCGGAGTTGATCCCGGCGTGCCGAAGAAAACGCTAGCCAAGCCCAGGCCATTCGCATGGTTGAAGCGGGTGCCACGCTAATTCGCTTGCAGACGGAAGAACTTCGTCGGGGTGCTGAAGGTGTTCGTGTACGGACTGGTGGCCCCGGGCACATTGGTGTAAACACCAGTCACAAGGGTGGACGCCTGGAGGAAAAATACCGATGCCGGATCGGTCCAGCTCAACACCACGGCATTGGCGATGCCTCTGATATTGAGCGGGATGGGAACAACCGAAGATAGTGACAGCGAGAAGACCGTTCCATGACCTGAAAGACCGCCGCTCTCTGTGGTTCCGTAGAGCGTGCTGCCCGATAATACCAACGTCGTGTTGGGATTCGCCCCGTCGCTGCCACCGGTGAAATTCTTCAACACGGTGAAATTGGTGCTTGCGATATCCAGCTGGAAAACGGCTCCCTGGTTCGAACTGCCGCCATACGCCATTATTCCATAAAGCGTCCCGCCCGACAGCAACAGGTCGCCCGGGCCAGCACCATTGGGGCTGGTGCCTGCAAAGGTGTGGAGCACGGTGAAGCCGCTGCGGTCGGTGTTGATCTTGAACACGGTTCCCTGTCCGCCGCTGCCGCCATGATACGCCGTCCCATACAGAACATTGTTCGACAAAACCAAAACAGTACCCGGATTCGCCCCGTCGCTGCCGCCGGTGAAACTGTAAATATTGGTATAGTGGCTGCCGTCGGTATTGACCTGGAACAAATTTCCCGCACCCGTGCCGCCATCCTGGGTCGCTCCGTAGAGGATGTTGCCCGACAGTACCAATCCCGCCGTTGGAATGCTGCCATCAGTGCCGTTAAAACTGTAAATATTCGTATAGCCCATGCCGTCGGCGTTGATCTTGAACACCGACCCGTAACCATTGCCGCCCTGCCCCGTCGTCCCATAAAGCGTGCTGCCCGATACCACCAGGGCCGCTATCGGCGTAGCGGGGTCGGTGTTGGCGAAACTGTATATATTGGTAAAACCGGTGCCGTCCGAATTCATCTTGAATACCGTTCCAAATCCGCCCGTGCCACCGTATCTGGTTGTGCCATAAAACGTGCTGCCGGACAACACCAGAACCGCCCGTGGGTTTGCCCCGTCCGGATTGATGCCGCCTGAATCCTCAATTGAGAAATCCTTGATCTCAGCATAGCCGCTGCCGTTGGTGCCAATCTCGAACAACGTGCCGTTGCCGTTCGTGCCCCCATACACGGTCGTTCCGTAAAGCGTATTGCCGGACAAGGCCAGGCCCGTCTGCGGATCCGCCGCGCCGCTGGTCCCGGCAAAAACGCAAAGCGCAGTCGGGCTGGAGCCGTCGGTGTGGACACTATAAACCACGCCATTGCCGAGACCCGGCATTCCGCCAAGTCCCGTCACCCCGTAAAGCACACCGCCTGACAACACCACGCCGCCGGTCGGCCCCCAACCATCAGCAGCGTTCAAGCTGACAACCGTCGCGAAACCGCTGCCATCCGTGTTGATCTTGAACACCGTCCCAAAAGGCAGCGGTCCACCCTGGTACCCGCCATTCGCGGTCGTTCCATAAAGCGTGCTGCCCGAAAGCACCAGTTCCCCAATGGAATCGAACCCGTTAGTGTCGGTAAAACTGTAAAGATTGGTGAAGTTGTTCCCGCTGATGTCGATTCGGAACACTGTCCCGTCATCCGAGCCATCCCCGCTGTCGCCGTTCGGCGTCGTTCCGAAAAGCTGGCCGCCGGACAACACCAATCCGGCGGCGGGATAGGCCCCGTCCGTGCCACTGCCGCTAAAAGGGTGTAGCGGGTTGAAACCGGTGCCGTTCGTGCTGACGCTGAACACCGTCCCGGCGCCGAAATCGCCGCCATTCACGGCCGTTCCATAAAGCGTGCTGCCCGATAGCAGCAATCGCGCCGCCGGGTTGGCTCCGTCGCTGCCATTCGTGAAATTGTAAATATTCACAAAACCCATGCCGTTCGTGTTCACCCGGAATATCGTCCCGTTGGCTCCGGTGCCGCCATTCTGCGTCGTCCCGTACAAAACACCGTTCGACACGATCAACGCCGCCGCCGGATTGGCGCCGTCACTGTTGGTGCTGGTATTGATATCCAAGGCCGTGAAACTTTTCAGCACGGCAAAGCTGGTGCCGTTGGTGCTCAGGCTGAACACCGTCCCGTTGCCCCCGCCGCCTCCATTCATCGTCGTGCCAAAGAGCGTGCTGCCGGACAGGACAAGCCCGGCGTGGGGTGTCGCGCCGTCCGTATTCGTGCCCGTTGACACATCGACCATGGAAAAACTCTTGATGATGGTGAAAGCCGTGCCGTTGGTCTGGACGCTGAACACAACACCCGCTCCACCGGCCCCGCCATCCGTGGTGACGCCGTATAACGTGCCATCGGGTCCCTGCACCAGCGTCCCCCAGGCATGAAATCCGGTCGCATTGATATTGGGATTAAAAGTCTTGAGGACGGTGAAGGTTTGCGCCCCGGCCCCGGCCGCCAGCGCCAGCACCGCCGTCATCAGGCACAGTTGTTTTGTGGTCATGTTCATGAGCAGGTTCCTTTCACATCCAGCGTTGAACGCGGAATTTCTGGTTGATTAAGCCAACTTCATGAATTCATTAGTAGCACGAAGCGGAACCCTGGTCGAGTTTAAATAAACCTCAAAATCCCAGACGCCTCAACCGCAAAGAGCGCAAAGAACACAAAGATTTCACGGCCAGCGGACGATAATTCTCCCTCTCCGCGCTGGGGAGAGGGCCGGGGTGAGGTGCTCTTCAAATTCTTGTCACCCGTCACTTGCCACTTGCCACTCTCAAAATGCCTTGATCTCAGAGTGTGATCTGATCAATTGATCTCGCTCGTGCCGTTTGCGGCAGAGGTTGAGGGCTGAGAGTTGAGGGTTGAGGGTCGTTGCGGCGAGGATGGAAGATGGAAAGTAGAAGATGGAACAAAAACGCCATCCTCCATCCTCCATTCTCCATCTGCCGGGCCCGGCAGTCAGCGTGCCTTCCAATGTCTCCACGCTTGTCGTTTTCCTCTGGACATGTAACCCGGTGCGGAGCAAATTCAAAATCATGAAAACTAAAAATCTCCTTGGCTTTGCGTTGTTCATAACCATCACGGTTCTATTGTCCGGTTGCGGAAAAACCAATACGAATCTGGCATCGGAGAATGCAGACCTCAAAGCGCGCCTGCAAAAGCTTGAATCGCAACTTCAAGCGTCCAAAAGCCCAATTGCGTCGCAAGGGGCACAAGGGTCGGAACAGGCTTCCCCCCAGGACTTTAAAAGCCAATTGGATGAAGCGCAAAAAAAGGCCGAGGCGGCCGCAGATGAATTGAAGTCTGTAAGCAGCCAGGTCGAAACCCAAAAGGCGAAAATTGATCAATTGATGAGTGACCTCTCCAATGCTCAACAGGCCAGGGAAAAAGCCGAGCAGGCCTTGAAGCTATACCAGGACAAGGCGGCCTCGGCGATCAAGGAATTCAAAGCGCTGCGGAGCACCTTGGACGACAAAACGGCGAAACTCGATGGCTACCATCAAAATTATCTGGCAACGCAAACGGCAGTGATAAAACTGGTTGACGCGCTTCCCGAGTCCCAAGTCAGGCGGGCGATTTTGGGCGTTCTGGCCACGCTCACGCGCGTCAACGACACCTGGGAAACCGCCGCCCTGCAAATGCAGGAACGGACCAGAGCAGCCAAGGCCGATTATGACAAATTTGTGGACTTCGGCGGACTCGGCCCGAACGACGATGTGGTCAACATGGGCAAAACCAAGATTTTGGCGCCCGCGGAGCAGGAGAATGCGGCGACGGCGTCAAGGCGCGACCAACAAATGGTTTCATTTGAAAAGGATATAGACCTGGGAATAAAAAATCTTCAGGATTTGGTGAGCGGACAAAGAACCTGAGGGCGTAAAGCCGCGTGAAGCTGCGCCACGCGGCCACGCCCCTTTACGGGGTTGAGTGAAAAATCCATGTTCATCCGCGTATAGCGGCATCGCCGCCACGCGGCTTTACGCCGTGTCCATCCGTGGTTAAAAAACACTTGATCCGATCCGCCTTTCTGATCAACCCGCTCGCGAAAGCTTTCGGAGTTGATCCCGGCGTGCCCTTCTGTTCAGTTATTTCGAGGACGAGGACGAGAACGAGGACGAGGAGGATGATCACAGTGACGTTGGATGTTTCCCCTTTTGCTCATGTCACCTGTCACCTGTCACCTGTCACCTTAAAATGGCTTGATCTGGATCGCTGATCTGATCAATTGATCCCGGCGTGCCGAAGAAAGCCAAACCAGCCAAACGCCGAGCATTCTATAAATCTCCGCCGCCAAAACCGGCTTGGCCTCAGTCCCCGGTCCACAGTTCCGAGTCCAAAGCCCAAAGCCCAAAGAAAGTTCTGCGTCCCCCGACTGTGGACTCTGGACGGGCGACTTCGGACTTTTCTCATCCGCACTTGCTTGCCCCGTCGCATTTCACGTTGCGCGAGGATGGCAGTATCGGAACGCCGGCCTCCGGCACGGCGCGTTCCACTGCATCCGAACGTGCTTCCGGCATCTTGCCGGAAGATCCATCTTCCAAATCAGTCAGACCTGCCAGCGAGACGCATGGCAGCACGTTGCCGCGCCTTGCCTTTTCCGACTCCGCGCGCGGCATCTGGCTTTATTGCGGCAACTGCCTCGAACTGCTCGACGCCATCGCGGCCAAATATCCCGACGGCCGGTTCGACGCCATCTTTGCCGACCCGCCTTATTTCCTGCCTGCCGGGCCGTAGCTTCTGAGCGAAGGCCGGTCCAATGGCGGTATCACCTGCCACGCGGGCAAAATGGTGAAGGTGGATAAAGGCGACTGGGACGTCTCGCGCGGACCGGAACTGAACCACGAATTCAACGTGGAATGGCTGCGACGCTGTCAGCGCGTGCTCAAGCCCAACGGCACCATTTGGCAAAACTGATTTAACGCAGAGGCGCAGAGGCGCAGAGTGCGCAAAGGGAAAACAAGCTAACGGAGGGAGAACCGTTGTTGCCTTTCCTGAACTGCGCCAGTGGCAGTTTGCAGCCAGCGTAGCCATGCCAGCACTGTCGCCGCCCGGCGACCCGGCGTGGAATTGGCAATAGTTGAATTTCGCGCGATGAACTTTGCGATTTCCGTCCTACCGATGCCGCGATCACCCGCCTTGGCTGACAGTTCCAGCGCCGTCCGAACCGGTGGAAACTGCGCCAGCAAACCCGCGAGCAATTGGCGGCGCTCATCTGCCGGACGATTCACATATTCACGGCCCAAGTCGGTAAGCTGATAGACGTGGCTGCGTTTGTCCTGTGACACCAAGCCAAGAAATTCTGCCGCCTGCCGGTAGTAGCTGCTCTGGCGCGGGTCAAACCGGTAATGCACCGCCAACTTGCTCGATGTGTTGATGCCTTGCTCAACCAGCAACGGAATTTCCGCAACGCGCCAGAATGAATCTGCCTGTGGCACGTCCCACAACCGTGCATCCGCCCGGCGTCGGACATGCGCACGCAGCAATTCCTCCACAGTCAAACGCTGCCGGACTGGCTCGACGAGGAAATTTTCGCTTCGCGTGAGCCGCAATGACTGGTATTGGGCGTCGTCTGCAAACTCGTATTCCCAAAACTTGTAGAGCCGTCGCCCGGAAATTTCCTCCGAGCAGAAAAACCACGGACGAATCTGCTTGGCTGGAATTTCAATACGCCACTTCCGATAAGGGTAGAACAGCTGCCGAATGATGAAGTCTGGCGGCTGGCCAACCTTTGCTTCGATCAACACGATGTCGTCCCGTCCCTCGCAACCGGAATCGACTTCTACTTGTACGCCAGCTTTGACATGAATTGGTCCAACTTTCCCAACAGAGAAATCAATGGTCGGCAGTCTCTTCCTGCCTCGAATCGTTTGCCGCAAACCTGTAACACGAGCGAATTTCTCGAAGAGGCCGATATTGTAGCAATAGTCGAGATGTTGCATCTCACTGTCTCCGACGTTGAGAGTCACAAATTCGAAATCAAGCTGTGGTCGGAACACCGTCGGAGGCTCGGGCAGACGCTCAAGTTTGTGGAATCCATTTCCGCGTACGAGAACGTATTCACCATTTTTGATTGGCAGAATGAAATACCCATGCCGCCGCAAAGCGGCAGGAACGTCTTTCGACGAATCCATCTTTGCCATCAAACGAAGTTCGTTGCCAGTGACTGATTCAATGTCTGTTTTGGTTAACACCACCAAATCAGAAGAAATATCCACTCGTTCTTGCACGAGTTTTTCCCAAGCAGCTTCAAATGGCATGATCATCGGCATAGTTTCAATCTCCTCCAGCGAGAACAACGACCTCGTTGATTGCTCCGCGCTTTGAGCCGTCACAGTTAATTGCGCGGCGCGCTTTAACTGTGTAAACCTTAAAGCCACGATACAGCTTGCGGATGAATTCTGCGTCAGAGTTGGAAAGCATGAGCCGAACGCCACGCCTGCTGGCGTCAGCAAAAAGGGCTGCGAGTTCCTGCTGCTCACCCATTCCAAAATCTTCTTTCGTGTAGGAAGTGAAGCTCGCGGTTAGCGAAATCGGATGGTAAGGCGGGTCAACATAAACGAAGTCGCCACGCCGCGGTTCATTCAGCGTGTCACGGAAATCCTGCGTTGCTAGGTGAACGCCTTCCAATATCCAACTTGCCGCCAAAATGTTTTCCCGGTCGTAGAGGCCTGGATTCGTTTGCGAGCCAATGGGGACGTTGAATTCGCCACGGCCGTTGACGCGCCAGAGACCGTTGAAGCAGGTCTTGTTAAGGAAAATCATGCGGGCGGCACGTTCAACCACTTCGGCTTTGGGCAAATGATGCCAACTGCGGACGAGATAGTAGTAACGCTCGCGGTCGGCCCGGAATTCCGCGAGGTGTTCATCGAGCCGGCGCATCAATGGTTTAGGATGGTCACGAACGGCGATGTAAGTGTTGATGAGTTCGTCGTTGTTGTCGCGCAGGAAGGCGCGCATCTGTGGGAAACGGTGTTTGAGGTGAAAGAACACCGCGCCGCCGCCAATGAACGGCTCAAAATAACGCTCTACGCGGTCGGGCAGAAATTCGTCAAATTGTGCGAGAAGTTGCGACTTGCCGCCTACCCATTTGAGAAACGGCTGCGGTTCAACCCGACCCACCGGCGGAATTCCGGCGATGGCGAAATTGACCTGGTCGTCGCCTAAGCGCTTGCGTCGCGGTGACGTGGACTTAAGCGGGTGAACGATTTCGGAAAGGGACCAAATTGGATCGGGGATCTTACGGCGGATTTTGTAGCGTGCCTTTGGATCGGATCTCTGATCTGAGCGCGCTGCTTTGGCGGCCCTCGTTTCAGGACGTGTCCGCCGAGATTTGCCCGACATTCGACTGGATCGATCCAGATCGGCAAAACAGGATCAAGCACAAACATTCGATATGTCGAATGTTCGCCGCGTCCAAAATCGGGTTTGCTAGTTTAATGGCTCATGCCGGCAACCATCGGGAGATCGTGGGGAGGAACATCCGCGCCTACCGAACCGAAGCGGGTCTGACGCTGGAAAAATTGGCTGAAAAGGCGGAATTGAGTTGGCCTTACCTTTCTGAAATCGAGCGCGGGCGTGAGAACATTTCACTCGATAAACTCGCCCAATTGGCGCAAGCACTGAATGTGACGTTGTCCAAACTTGTTGAGAACGCCTGAAAGTAAGTAAATTGGGGTCACATCTCGACATTCGACAAATTTGGCTGATGGCAAACGGAACATCAGACCGAAGATACGCCAGCAGCTTCAGGAACTTCGCGACCGGAATTTACTTTTGCACATCGGGCGCGGCGTCTGGCGGCTGCCGTGAGGTTGAACCAGTTCTGGTGAGTTCATTGTGGATTCTCCTCGAGGCCGGTCAGCAACGTTTCGAGTTCCTGCCGGCGCGGTTCCAGACTTTTCCGCACGGCAAACTGATTCAACCGGTAAATTCCCCAGTAAAGCAGGGTCACAAACAGTGCCACCACCCCGGCAATCATTGCCGCAAAACCTGGATTCCGCGCGTGCAAGGCCGAATGGCCGATGAAAATTCCCACCGCCGCCGCAAACGGCAGCAAATACCACCAAAAGACATTTCTCATAAAGGGGTCAGTCCTCACTTTTGACATTTTTCAGCCTTCTCCCCGGTTAGACGTGCTCAACGCCATCCGCGAAGACCGGACACCAAATCTGCTCCTGATGCGCTACGCCCTGGCTACCTGGGAAGTTCGCGACCTGCTCCTGATTCCTTCGTTCATGTTTTCAGAGTCAGCCGTCATCAAGCGGAAGCCGCTGGCGGCGACCGCGCGCCGCGTCCACCCTCCGCAGTACTTGCTACGGAGGACGGGCCGGCTGGGTGGGCTGCAATACCCCGTAAAGAACACGGGGCAGGTAGCCCATTGCACCGCATCGCGCCCGAAGCCCGCATCCCCATCGTCACGACAGTGGCAAAGTGTGGAACAGGCATCCTGCCTGTTTCTGTTTCCGAAACCGATGCCGCACGCGGAGAACACAGGCCGGAGGCCTGTGCCACATTGATCACCCCGCCGGAAGAAGTCCGCGCGCAGTTCCGTCGCGTCAAACCGCTCGGCCAAATCAAAGCCAAAGAACGCGGCTGGACACTCGACGTGTTGAACATCGTGCGACGGCTGTCCCTCACCCAGCCTGCCGGCCACCCTCTCCCATCCGATGGGCGAGGGACTTTCACCAACGACGAGGTTTATGCTCACGACCGTGAATTGGAGCGGCTTCATCCGGATAATCGAAATGTCCGGCCCAAAATCCGCCAACAACTCCAAATTCTCCGCGACACAGGGTTGTTGATTCATGTGGAAAGTGGCCGCTGGCGTTTGCCGTGAATTGCTAACTTAGTTCCCTGCCGGTGGCAACCTGGCCGGGCTGTAAAAAGGTTTTGATGAGTTCGCCTTCGCCGCAGACGGTCATGCCGGGAAATTTCTTGAACCATGGATCGTCCGGCACTTCGGGTTCGGTGCGGAGCCAATTCGCCAACAACCCAAGTTGATCGGCGGAAATGTTGCGGCGGCTGACACGGTCAAGCAAATGATCGAGGAGGTGTGGCGGAAGATTGTGGCGCCGAATTTGCGGCATGGCTATTCGCCGTAAAAGCCACGGTGGATTTCCTCGCGCAATTTTTGGACTTCAGCGGGATTGTCAGAGTCCGCCATTCGCTGGGCGAGTTCGGACAATTTTTCGCCGGATAATTGACGCTCTCGCGCCAGTTCCACGGCGAACCGGATGACGCGCGATTGTTCGGCGGGAGACAACTGCTTGATTTCATCAATGACGGCGGTTGCGGTCATGTTCAAAAGATACTGGAAATTCCGCCTCATTCAAATGCATTTTTCAAACCCTTCCGCCTTCACCCCGTTTTGGCGCGACAAGGCGGGTTTTGGTTTCAACTCAAAATGGGGAGCGCGACCGTCCCGGTCGCCGTTCGGAACGCCCTCTGCTTGTAAAACAGCATTGAGAGAAGCAAGCCGACGCCAACCAACGCTAGGGTTCCAGGTTCAGGGACAGGACTTACCTGCATGCTGACCTGGGGCACGAAGAGATTCGGGTAGGCCGGGAAACCGGCGGTCCTGCCATCCCAGGCGCTATTGATCTGCAACAAACCGGACGACTCGGTGTAGGGAATAATCGGCAGGCCGCCAGAATTGCTGGGGGGCACAAAGAAGGTGCCGCTGTTGAGAAGGCCGGAGAAACCAATGCGGTACTCATCACCGGAAAGCAACGTCGCCGAGATGGGAAGCGTTATCGTGCCGCCGGTCAAACTACCCTGAGCTGAAGCGATGAGTAACTGCGTGTTGGAGTCGTAAATCACCGCTTCGGCCAATCCGCTCCCGCCGATTCCGCTCAGCGTCATAGAGCTGACAGCCAGATTTACCGGAGATAAGACGGTAACGTCCACGGCGCGCGTTTCGTTGTAACTTTGACCCGCGATAAATGAACCGCTGGTTCCCGAATCCATGTAAATGGTGGTGGCGGCGGCCAGGCCTGTGCCAGCAACGAAGATCGAGATGGCGACGCAAAACTGCGGAAGCACCTTTGCGCCCGGACCGCGGTATTTTCGAGTTTGATGAACGGACATATAAGTTTTCATTCTGATTGCCTTTCTGATTAAGATGACCTTGTACTCCGATTCCCCTTCCTGTCGATATTTAGTTATCCACAGGAAGCGGGTCGAATTGACTCAAGTTAAACATTACCAAAGAAAGGAAGGGGGGTGCGGGGGGAAGGAATCGTTGACTCATAATTCTGCTTACCGGCAGGAAAGCCAGAATTATGGGCAGCAAATCAAAGAAAG
>Ga0181533_1004806_pt1 | contig 13439 bp, 8 predicted proteins | sample PEATcosm2014_Bin_45_FD_119772 | JGI IMG/M metagenome (GOLD analysis project Ga0181533, IMG submission 119772) | Peatland microbial communities from MTU Mesocosm Facility, Houghton, MI, USA - PEATcosm2014_Bin11_60_metaG | ecosystem: Environmental > Terrestrial > Soil > Wetlands > Peat | place... | reverse complement strand
GTTCTTTCTCGACGTTGCCGAGAAGGCGCGCGCCGCCGGGATGAAGGATCCAACCCTTGATGTCGCTTTGGACTCTGCCGCTACGCGCGAGGAAATCGTGGACCAAACCCTGGATTTTGGCGCCAATCATCTCCGGTACGTCCTTGGCGAGAAGAATGTGGAAGCCGGAATCGCGGAGATCGAAGCCCATGGCGCCCAGGGAATCCGGGAAGGTATAAGTTTCGGTAGCGAGGATGCGCGGGCCGGGCTTTTCCCGGCCGGTGACCAGCACGGCCGCGGCGCCATCGCCGAAAAGGATGGAGGAAATCAGGTTGGCTTGCGAGATGTCCTTGCGCTGGAAAGTGAGCGAGGGCAATTCCACGGCAATAATGAGAACATTGCCGCCGGGATTGGCGCGAAGATAATCGGCGGAGCGGGAAAGCGCCATGGCGCCGGCAGCGCAGCCGAGCTCAGTGAAGGGCATGCGGCGGACATTGGAGCGAAAGCCCATCAGATTGATGAGGTGCGCGTCCAGGGAAGGAATCATGAAACCGGTGCAGGAAACGGTGATGATCAGGTCGATGTCGGTGGGGAGAAGGCCGGCGCGCTCGAGGCACTTTTCAGCGGCTTCACGGCCGAGCTTGACGGCGTGATCGATGTATTCATTGTTGGTTTGGGCCAAGGGGCGAGGTTCAATGGTGTAGTCGATGGGGAAAATTGCGTGACGATGATGAACCTGGGCATTATCAACGATGGACATCATGGCTTCGAGGCGGCGTTCGGGGATATCAAAGACGCGACCCATATAGTATTTCACGTCGTCGCGGGTGATGGAGAAAGGGGGGACAGCGGTGGCAGTCGCGGCGATGGTGGCATACGGGGAATTGCCGTTCGGTGAAACGGGGCTCGGTTGACTCACTTGTACCATCCACTATGCAAAAGGAGTAGACACAATAATTCACGGCCCAGTAACAAAACTGCGCAACTGTACAGGGCGGAATATTCGAGGGGCTTACTTTACATCACTTTTGGCCGGAGAGGAAACGATACGCAGCCCTGAGCTAGGTGACGTAGAGCACACAGATTGAAAACGAAGGGGATCGAGATGAACCACAAGACGATGAACAGGCGATGGGCCGTGGTGGCCCTGATTCTGGGATTGCTGCTCGGCGGGGGAGTGTTGGGGGCGCAGGAGAAGGCCAGCCCTTTGCTGGTGATGATTTCGATTGATGGATTGCGGCCGGATTACGTGACCGCAGCGGATGCGCACGGAGCGAAAGTGCCGAACTTGCGGCGATTCTTGCGGGAAGGCGCGTATGCGGAAGGTGTCACGGGAGTGGTGCCGACGGTGACGTACCCGAGCCACACGACCTTGGTGACGGGGGTGTGGCCGGCGACGCACGGGATACTGGCGAACACGACATTCGATCCGCTGCAGAAGAACTATCAGGGCTGGTATTGGTACAGCGAGGATATTCGCGTGGCGACGCTGTGGGATGCGGCGGCGCAGGCAGGGCGAACTACCGCGAGCATCCAGTGGCCAGTGACGGTAGGCGCGAAGATCACGTGGAACATTCCGGAATTCTGGAGGGCGGGAACCCCGGACGACGCCAAGCTGATTCGCGCGGTATCCACGCATGGATTGCTGGAAGAAGCGGCAGCGGAGATTGGGGAATACCGGGGAGGAATTGATGCATCCGCGGAGGGCGACGAGGTGCGCGGCAAGTATGCAATTTGGATTTTGGAGAAGAAGCGGCCGGGCCTGCTGACGTTGCATTTGACAGCGCTGGATCACGTCGAACACGAGACGGGAGTGTTCAGCGCGGAAGACGTTGCGACGCTGGAACGGCTGGACGGGATTATCGGGAACGTGCGGGAGGCGGCGGAGCGAATTGCGCCCGGCCACGCGATTGTGGCGGTGGTTTCCGATCATGGTTTTGCGAATTACGACCAGCAGTTGAATCTGTTTGTGGCGTTTCGGGAGGCAAAGCTGTTCACCGCCGATGGGGAAGGAAAGATCACGGATTGGCGGGCAATGCCGTGGGAGACGGGAGGTTCGGCGGCGATCGTGTTGAAGGATGCGCAGGACAAGGCGACGCTCGGCGAAGTGCGGGGACTGCTGGCGAAGCTGGCGGCGGACCCGGCAAACGGGATTGATCGCGTGCTGGAGGCGGAGCAGCTGCATAAGCGAGGCGCGTACCCGAACGCGTCGTTTTTCGTGAGCTTAAAACCGGGCTGGCGGACGGGAGCTTCGTTGAAGGGGCCGGTGGTGGCAAAGGTGAAGCCGGGAGGAACGCACGGGGAGTTACCGGATGTGCGGGAGTTGCGGGCGGCGTTTTTTGTGGTGGGGCCGGGGATTCCGGCGGGGCGGGATTTGGGCTTGATTGATATGCGGGACGTGGCGCCGACGCTGGCGAAAGAGGCGGGGCTGGTGCTGGCGGGAACGGAGGGTAAGGCGTTGCTGCCGTAGGGAACGCTCCGTTTTGGGAAAGGGTGTCCCCCGCTCCTCTCCCCGTGTTTTTTGTAAGTGTTGAATCTAGGGCAGTTAGACAAAATGCTGGTCGTATGTGCAGATTCCAAAGAGGTTGTAAGCCATTTGTTTTGTTATTCTTGTGCAAGTGTTGATTCTGGAGGGGTTAGAGGGAGAATTTGTGGCAAGTGCAGATTCTGCGGGGCTTGGGTGTGTGGGGAGCGGCGGGGAGATGTGGCAAGAGCAAACCACAAATTAACTCATTTGCAATTATACAGGAAAGTAATAGAAAGTCAAGAAAAATCTGGGTAATGGGTCAGTTTCCAAGTACGCAACTGCCGCCGAGCTGACCACCTGTTGACCTTCGCACACAAAAGATGTGGAACTTAAATACAAAAGTGGTGTCAGATTCCAGTGGAGGGCGAAGTCGTTCACTCAACATGCGAATCTACAACTCAATCTTGCTGCTTTCCACGGTCGTGTGGATATACACCTCGCCATCGGTGGCCTTTGGGCAGACGAATAACTCTCCAAGGTCAGAAATAGCAGTACGCATTTCGGTGCCCAAAAGAACAGTGACAATAGGAGACGTGCTTCACGTTGAGGTGCGAGTTTCAAACAATGGTGAGGCTGCAACCCTCGTTCCAAACACTGTCTTGACGGTGAGAGGGGGGAGGGCAACGGCATTTTTGGAGTTCGAGTTGACAGATATGAAGGGCCGTGTCTCGCGAGACATGAGCGCGATTGTCGTAGAGGACCTTGAGCCAATAGTACCCTCTGATGAGCACGCCGCCGCCAAACTCGTCGGCTCTTGGACTTTGCTCCATCCGGGAACTTCATTGCTGTTCGACATTCCAATAGACCAGAGCATGTACGCCTTCCTAGGGAAACCCGGGAAATATACGCTCTCTGCAACCTACGCCTCGAATGGCATTTCGTACTGGCACAATCGGCTTGGCCTCAGCGACGATCTCCTCAATTCTTTGCCGTATAAGTCTTGGAGCGGCAAGGTCTCAACAAACGAGATTGCACTCACCGTCGTGTCTCCAAACAAAATGAAAAAGTGAATGGTACTGAATACGATTTTTGTCTGGAGTGGGACCTATAGCCAGATGGACTCAGCTTCTGGTAGACGCTAAAGGCTCATTGGAGGCGCGCTTTTGCGAAAGATCTGAGTTGGGAAGAGCTTCCGACGCCCGTTTGTACGCGCCAACCGGAAACTAAGCCTTTACTTAAGTCTGAGTTGAGAAAGAAGAGAGCGCCGAGGAGGGATTGAGTTGTGATTCCTCCACTGCGGGATGGCGAAAGACGCCATCCCTCCGGTCGGAATGACACGTCAGCCTAGGCGAGAATGAATCGAAGAGGGATTCCTCACTCCGAAGACTGCGTTCGGAATGACGGAGCTGTGAATTGGTGGGAGGAGTGGGGCTGGCGGAAGAGTGGGGTCGGTAGTGTAGCGCGAACAATCAGGGGAGGGATTTGTGGCGGGCGGAGCGGAGGATTGTATGGAACTGGACGAATACGTGGTCGTCGTCGGCGTGCTGATCGTGGCAGGAAAAGCACATGGGGGCGGGGAGGGCTTTGGCGGTTGCGGCGAGGTCGCCGCCTTCGCCAAAGGAGAAGTAGGCCCAGCCTTCCTTGAAGCGTGAGGAATCCTTGACGGAGACGGCAAGGCCGGTCATCTCGCCTTCAAAATAGCCGCCCTTGTTGATGCTGGCTTTCTGGGCGGGTTGGTAGACGACGAGAAGGAAGGTGGTTTTTTCGGGGAATTTGCCGGTGGAGCGGTAGGTATCGAAGGCTTCGGGCTGGGTGTAGACGTTATGGAATTCGCCGGGGCCTTGCGGGTGGTCGTCGGAGTAGGTCATGCCGATGTTGGAGCCGACGAAGGTCCAGTGCTCGAAATTCGTGGGGCGGAGGAGCGCGCCGGAGGCGTCGAATTGCGGGAGCGGCATGAAAGGCGAGTCGGGTGCGGGAGAAGGGTGGGACTCGACGAAGGGCAGAGTGGCCAGGAGAGCGGCGATGGGCAGAAGAAGGAAAGCGCGCATGGGGATACCTCGCGAAGGGGAGATTGTGCGATGAAATGGGGAGGGAAGCAAGGAGGAGGAAGACAGAAGATAGAAATTAGAAAAGAGGGACGGTAACACAGAGAGCACAGAGGGAAGAGCACCCCGACCGGGTTGGGGCTGGCGCGGGTCACAGAGAAGAGCGGACAAAGCAGATCCCTCCACTTCGGCCCGCATACAGCGCGGGCCTTCGGTCGGGATGACAAGTTTCGGGCGCGATTCCTCCACTCCGGGATGGCGGAAGGCACCATCCCTCCGGGCGGAATGACAAAAAGGCGCCTCATCGGTCAATGCATTGAAATGAATCCCGAGGCCTCAGGGGCTTCCGCCAGAGAACGGCGGACGCAAAAGACGCGAAAGCCCAGGCGCTCCAAGGTACTTGTGGCACGGTTGAAACCGTGCCCTGACGAAAACTGGTACTGGAATTGCCTTGACGCAAGCCATCTGTGAAAGCGCGGTTAGTTGGCGGCTTCCTGGGAGGCGCGGATTTCCTGCCAGCGGCGGGGGCGCTTGTTGTACTGCAAAACTTTCTTGCGGAGGCGGATGGATTTGGGGGTGATTTCGACGAACTCGTCGTCGGCGATGAATTCGATGGCCTGTTCCAGGCTGAGCTGGCGATGGGGGATGAGGCGAATGGCTTCATCGGCGGAGGAAGAGCGCATGTTGGTGAGCTTTTTCTCCTTGGTGACATTGACTTCCATGTCCTGCTCGCGGGAGTTTTCACCGACGATCATGCCTTCGTAAACCTCGATGACCGGGCCGATGAAGAGTTCGCCGCGTTCCTGAAGCCCCCAGAGCGCATAAGCCGTGGAAACACCAGGGCGATCGGCGACGAGCGCGCCGGTGGGACGAAGAGCCATGTCGCCGCCGTATTCCATCCAGCCTTCAAAGATGGAGTGAATGAGCGCGGTGCCGCGAGTATCGGTGAGGAGCTGACTGCGAAGGCCGATCAAGCCGCGCGAAGGGATTTTGAAATCGAGGCGAACACGGCCGGAGCCGTGATTGCTCATTTTGAGCATTTCGCCGCGGCGGCTGCCGATGGTTTCCATAATGATGCCGATGAAGCTTTCGGGAATGTCGATGACGAGGCGCTCGACGGGCTCGAGCTTCTTGCCGTTTTCGGTGCGGACAACGATTTCGGGCTTGCCGACCATGAGTTCAAAGCCTTCGCGGCGCATGGTTTCGATGAGGATGGCGAGCTGGAGTTCGCCGCGGCCGAGAACGCGGAAGGATTCGGGCGTGTCCGCGTCTTCAACGCGGATGGAAACGTTGGTGAGCAACTCCTTGGCGAGGCGATCGCGGAGGTCGCGCGAGGTGACGTAATTGCCTTCGCGGCCGGAGAGCGGGCTGGAATTGACGCTGAAAATCATGGCGAGGGTGGGCTCGTCGATGATGAGCGGCTCAAGGGGAACAGGAGTTTCGAGACTGGTGAGGGTTTCGCCGATCTGGATGCCTTCGACGCCGGCGATGGCGACGATGTCACCGGCAACGACGGTTTCAGCTTCGTCTCGTTCGAGGCCGCGGAAGGTGAAGAGCTTGGTGATTTTGGTGGAGATGAGTCTGCCGTCCAGCTTGCTGATGCCCACTTCCTCGCCACGATTTAGCGTGCCATTGAAGACGCGGCAGATGGCCAGGCGGCCGAGAAATTCGGAGTAGTCCAGATTGGTGACCTGAAGCTGGAGGACGCCGGCGGGATCACCGGTAGGAGGCGGGATATTGGCGACGATGGCTTCAAAGAGGGGAAGAAGATCGCGGGAATCATCGCCGATCTTGTGATGAGCGACGCCGGCGCGGGCGTTGGTATAGACGATGGGAAAGTCGAGCTGGTCTTCGGTGGCGTCGAGATCGATGAAGAGATCGTAGATTTCGTTGAGGACTTCCTCGGGACGCGCGTCGGGGCGGTCGATTTTGTTGAGGACGACCACCGGGGGAAGGTTGGCAGCGAGGGCTTTCTGGAGGACGTAGCGGGTTTGCGGGAGGGGGCCTTCGCTGGCGTCGACGAGGAGGACGACGCCGTCGACCATGCGGAGGGCGCGTTCGACTTCACCGCCGAAATCGCTGTGGCCGGGAGTGTCCACGATATTGATTTTGGTGTCGTGGAAAAAGAGGGCGGTATTCTTGGCGAGGATGGTGATGCCGCGCTCGCGCTCAAGGTCGTTGGAGTCCATGACGCGCTCGACGACGGCTTCATTGGCGCGAAAGATGCCGGATTGGCGGAGCATGGTGTCCACCAGGGTGGTTTTACCGTGGTCCACGTGGGCAATGATGGCGATGTTGCGAATCTTTTTGTTCATTTTCGTGAAAGCGCTTTAAGACAAAAATAGCTGATGAGACAACCAGTGCCGTTCCAACTATTTGGTCGACAAATTAGAGTTGGGCCAGCGTGCGGATCATGCGTTGCGAACAAGATCGACGACTAGCGCCGTTCCAACTTGTTCCAGCAAATGCCTTCGAGAATACTCACTCCGTGTTCGCGTCAGACGCTTGGACCGTCATTTGGCCCAAATAGTTGGAACGGCACTAGCAGGAGAAAGTTGGGCCGGCACCAGCAGCCCGGACGAGACCTTTCTTCATCGGATACAGGTGCGGATACAAACTGCCATTTTAGCAGAGGCGGAGCGGGCGGGCCAATGAAGGACTTGGGCGGTGGTGAGGGCAATCTTTGAGTAACCGACCTGCCGGACGGCGCAGGGATCTTCACTGAATCAGCGGAAATCGGGATAGATCTCGTCAGCGATCCAGTAACACTCCACGAGAATGGCGAAAAGGGTGCCTGCCAACAAGAGTAGCCAGCGGCGGTGTCTCCAAACAGCGGCAAGGGCGGAGTGCTGCATTGGAATGTCTATGAGATAAGCGGCGGAGTAGCAAACGTTTGCAAGCAACGCCAGGATGGAGAGGAGGAATAGTGGAGTCAGTGCCAGTGCCGGACGGAAATGGGGCCAGGTCAGGATCAGCCAGGCAACGGCGACGGCAAAGAGAGCGAGGTTATAAATAATGCGGCGGGGCTCCCAAAAGCGGAGGGCATCGGCGAGGAGGGAGCGAAACGGAGCAAGTGGCGGCGGCGGAGGAGCGGGCGATGGGGGAGGAGGTTGCATGGTAATGGCGGACAAGGCAAGGATACGCGTTTGCTTGTTGTTGTCAAGTACTTTATTTTGCAAAGATAGTTCTTCGCGCTGGGCGGGCATGTGGGGATGTGCCACCGGGAGAGGATCTCGTGCCAATTGGGCCATCTGACTGAGGGCGCGGAGGGGGTATGGTAAGCTGACGGCGAAATTTTGTGGGCGTCTGAAAATAGAGGGGCAAGAGCGAGGATGCGAATGAAGAGAATACGGAGACAGATTTGGGTGGCGGCGGCGATGCTGCTGTTCGGGCTGGCGATGGCGGCTGGGGCGCAGGAACAACAGGCGGGGCGGCCGGACCTGAGGAAGATGTTCGACAAGCGCGAGGTGATGATCCCTGTGCGGGATGGCGGGAAGCTGCACACGGAGATTTACACGCCGAGGGATGAAAAAGAGCCGCTGCCGATGATCATGATGCGGACGCCATACGGAATTTCGGCGTGGGACAAGGGCTACAGCCGGTTTCTTTGGGATAACGCGGACCTGTTTGCGGATGGGTACATTTTCGTGTTTCAGGATATTCGGGGGCGGTACGGTTCAGAGGGAAAGTTTGAGATGAACCGGCCGCTGCACGACCCGAAAGACGCGAGGGGGGTGGATGAGAGCACGGACACGTACGACACGATTGACTGGCTGGTGAAGAACGTGGCGAAGAACAACGGGCGCGTGGGGATCTGGGGGATTTCGTACGACGGATTCCTGGCGGCGATGGCGATGGTGAACCCGCACCCGGCGCTGAAGGCGGTTTCCGAGCAGGCGTGCATGGGGGACGCGTGGATGGGGGACGACTTTTTCCACAATGGGGCGTTCCGGCTGAGCTACGGATTTGAATACGCGGCGATGATGGAGACGTCGAAGGAAGAGTCCAAATTCGCGTTCGACCGCTTCGATGTATTTGACTGGTTCCTGCGGCTGGGAGCGTTGTCGCACGCGAACGAACGGTATCTGCACGGGAAAATACCGACGTGGAACAACTTCGTGGCGCATCCGGCGTACGACGAGTTCTGGAAGATTCACGCGATCGAGGCGGGGCTGAAAGAAGCGAAGGTGCCCAACCTGAACGTGGCGGGCTGGTGGGATCAGGAGGACTTTTACGGGCCGATGAGGACCTACGCGAACCTAGAGAAAATGGACACGAAACATCTGAACTACCTGGTGGTGGGGCCGTGGAATCACGGAGGATGGTCAGGAGGTCCCGGGAATTCGCTGGGAGAGATTCCATTCGGGTCGGACACGGGAGTGTATTTCCGGCAAAAAGTGGAAGCGCCGTGGTTTGCGTACTGGTTGCATGACAAGGGGAATTTGCCACTGAAGGAGGCGTTGCTGTTTCAGACGGGAAGCGACACTTGGACAAGTTTCGATGCGTGGCCGCCGCGCGAGGCGAAGACGGAGAGTTTGTATTTTGGGGAGAACGGAAGACTTTCGTTTCAAGCGCCGCAGACGGAATCGCGGGAGGCCTTTGATGCTTACGAGAGCGATCCGGCGCATCCCGTGCCGTACAGGCACCGTCCGGTGGACATGACGTATCCGGAAGATCATCCGGGAAGCTGGTACACGTGGCTGGTGCAGGACCAGCGATTCGTGAACGACCGGCCGGATGTGGCGACATGGCAGACGGAAGAGTTGCGGGAAGATGTGACACTGGCGGGGCAGGTGACGGCGAAATTGTATGCGTCCACAACGGGAACGGACTGCGATTGGGTGGTGAAACTGATCGATGTGTATCCGCAGAAAGTGGAGAGCGATTGGAAGCTTTCGGGATATGAGCTGATGATTGCGGACGAGATTTTCCGCGGGCGCTACCGGAATTCGTATGAGAAGCCGGAGCCGATTGTGGCGGGGGAAGTGACGCCGTACACAATCGATTTACACACGGCGGACCACGTGTTTTTGAAGGGGCACCGGATTATGGTGCAGGTGCAAAGCACGTGGTTTCCGCTGTATGACCGGAACCCGCAGACGTTTGTGGGGAATATCTTTGAAGCCAAGGAATCGGACTACCAGAAAGCGACGCAGAGAATTTATCGGTCGAAGGAGTATCCGTCGAGGGTGGAAATTTCTGTGGTGCCGGAGGGGGCGGGGACGGCCGGGCGGGGGATGAAATAAAACTTGTCGGTGAGTTTGCAGCCGTAAAAGCGGCGACCCTTCGAAGCTCCCCTCGAAGCTCGGGGCAAGCAGGGTAAACAAGCCGCCGCACTCCAAATTAGCCTGTGTGAAGCGAAGTTAGTTCATGGCGGCGGGCATTTCGCCGGAATGGAATTCGGTCCAGGGGCCGGCTTTCATGTCGCGCAAGTAGGGTTCCTGCCAGGCGAACTCGGGATGAGCGGCGAGGAAGGGCTTGGCGAGGAAATCTTCTCCACAGGGATGGCCCGTGCGAGCGACGAGGCGCATGTCGCTGGCCATCGTCGAGTCCGTTGCCTTGCCCTGGACGGCGCCACCGGGATAGAACGCTCCCCATTCCCAGAGGGAAACACCGCGTGCGCTGGTTTCGACGTGGCCGCAGAGCGTGCGCTCATTCGCCCCAGTCTTCTTCTCAAACGAATCGACGTGGTCGGCAAGCATCTGCTGGGCAAGCGAAACATCGATTTTGCCCTTGTTTTCATCGAGGAGTTGTTCCCAGCGAACGCGACGGGCATTGGGAGAGGATTCCAGATTATTAGGGTCGAATTGCGGCGTGTCTATCTTGAGGACCTTGGGATCGCGGGCCCAGTTGGAGCCGGCGAAAACGCCGTCTTTGGTGCGCCAAAGCTTGTAGGCCTTGAGGCCGAGTTCAAGCTGGGCGATTTCGCCGGTCTTGCGGTCGCCGAGGAGCCAATCGTTGGCGTAGCCGCCATTGTTGCCGTCGAGCATGATGCGTGTGTAATCGTCGATAGAGCCAGCATATTGCAGGGCCTTGCGCGCGCGGAAGAACTCGGGCTTGCCGCTGGGATCCCAGCCTTCAAATTGGGTGATGGTGGTTTCGGTGACCATGAGGCCATCGGAATTGATGCCGAAATCGTCGTCGCTGGCGATGACGCCCGGGAAGCCGTCCATCAGGATGCGGTAGCCGTGCGCGGGCTGAATATCAAAGATGATGCGCCAGCGTTCGCCGTCCATGTAGCTGGTCCAATTGTTGTGGGCGATGACGATCTGGCCGTTTTTGGTCCAAGTGCCTGTGGCGACGAAGGCGCTGCAGTTGCCAGGGCTCTTGAGATTGGGGGCGCCCGTGAGTTTTTCTTTTTTGTTGAGCCAGGGAACGTAGTAGTCAGGGACTTCTTCGAAGGAGTTGAGTGCCACGATGTCGTAGACGTCGAGCTGCGAGCCGGTGCGGGCGTTCAAGCCTTCCGCGATGCCCTGGAGTTCCTGCTGATATTCGGGATCGATCCTGGGCCAGAGCATTTCGCGGGCGACCTGACGGAAGAAGGCCCAATCGCGCTGCGTGGAGCGCACCATCCCGGCCTGGACGGCGGGAAAGGCGTCCTCGATTTCCTTGGCGAGCATGTAGCCATGCTGGAAGCCGATGGTGGCGGGGTCGCCCTCGAGATGGACGTAAACCCAGCCGCCGCGCTCGAAACTGTAGGTGCCTTTCAGGCGGGGATCGCTGGAGGCGGCGTGCTCGCGAGCGTACGCGACGGTGAAATTGAGATCGTCCTTGGCAGCTTCTGCATCATTGGAGTGTTGTCCAGCCAACCACAAGAGCGCTGTGCTGGCCACGAGGATAAGAATGGCGGCGAAGCGACGAATTCCGTTGGACATGGGGAGATGCTCCTTGGGACGGGTGTGGCAGGCATTAGTGTACTACTGACGGGGTTGGAGAAAGGCTTACACAGAAGACACGGAGGACACTGAGTTCGCAGGGAAGAGCAGAGAAGAGAAAGGCCGCGGGGCTCCCACCAGAAGGCGTCGGGCGGCGGATGAATTTTAGTTTGTCGGCACGCATGCAGCCGCAAAAGCGGCGGCCCTTCGAAGCTCAGGGTAAACAAGCCGCCGCACTCCAAATTAGCGGGCCCTGCGCTGGAAGATTATTTTGACGGACCCGCGGCCTTGGCAGGGAGCGCGAGATCGGGGGGCGGGCCAATGTTATCGGGGAGCTTGCCATTGAGGGAGTCGAGGAATTGCAGGAGATCGTCGCGCTCGTCGAAGGTGAGGACATCGAGGGAGTGGATTTCCTTGTCGAGATGAGGATTCCAGTTGCCGCCGCCGATGTAGTGGGCGAGGGCGTCCTTCACGGTCGGGAAAGTGCCGTCGTGCATATAGGGACCGCGGTTGGCAAGATTGCGGAGCGAGGGCGTTTTGAAGGCACCCATGTCGGCATCATTTTTGGTTTCGCTGAAGCGGCCTAGGTCATTCAGATTGCCGCGCGTATCGGCGCCAATGCCCAGATTGTGGAATTTATTGTCGGTGAAGAGAGAGTAGTCTTTTCCGATGGGGTGGCAGACGGCGCAATTGCCCTTCTTGGCGCTTATGAAAACTATCAAGCCGCGCTGGGCGGCGGAAGGAAGCGCCTTCGAGTCATGGCCGTAGTAGAAACGGTCGAAGGGAGAATCACCGGCGATGACGGTACGCTCGAACGAGGCGATCGATTTCACGACCATGTCAATGGTGATCTGATCGGCGCCCCAGGCCTTCTTGAAGAGTTCAGGATATTTCGGATCGGCTTGCAGACGCTTCACAACGCCTTCCAGGGAATGCGCCATTTCCACGGGATTGGCCATGGGCCCTTTGGCCTGTTCTTCGAGGCTGGAAGCCCGGCCATCCCAGAATTGCAGGGAGCTGTAGGCGGAGTTGATGACCGTGGGGGAGTGGCGAGTTCCCGGCTTGCCACCCACACCCTGGGAAACCGGGCGGTTGTCCGAAAACGCGAATTGCGGAGCGTGGCAGGAGGCGCAGGAAATTGTGCCGTCAACGGAAAGCAGGGGATCGTAATACAAGCGGCGGCCGAGCGCGATGGTCTCTTCCGTCGGCGGATTGTCTGGCGGAATCGGAACCGGCGGCAATCCCAAAGGAGCCTTGATTTCCATGGTTTTTCCAACGGGCATTATCGCGGAAGGCGAAGGCGCAGACTGTGCCTTGGCGGGAAGGTAAGCGAACGCGGCGAGGAGAAAGAGGCCCAGAAACGCTAGAACAAAGAGAGTGAGTTTGGTGGTGGGTTTCATGAGGGCACACCTCGGGGCGAGGATAACGTTCGGGAAGCCCAGGGTAATGTGATGGAGGTCACGAAAAAAGGACGAGCGGGAAAACCCGGAGGCGCTCCGCTGTGAGCCGGCCTGAGGCAAAGGGGAATCCTTAAAGTGGCCAGAGCCATAGAGGTTGCGATATTGCCTAACTGGGGTCGAGCGGTGCTCGACCTCTACGGGAGCTGGATCAGGAGCCTCAGCAATAGCTGCAGGCTTCGTCGGCCATGCCGTTGCCGCCGCTCATGCCGTCCTTCATACGGCGCAGACGCCGGCCGAGCCGCTCGGCAAGCTGATGGCGCGCGCGCCAGAGCCGCGCTTTCAGGGTGTTTTCGGTTACACCAAGTTTCTTGGCCGCTTCGCCCGTGGAGTAGCCTTCCACTTCGCGCAAGAGGAAGGCGGTCCGGAGAAGTGGCGAGAGGTCGTCCAGGTTCTCGTTGATCATTTCGCGGATTTCCGTGCCGGCGTAGACCTGCTCCGGATTGGGCCCCTCATCAGCAAAGCGCTCGGCGATGGACAGTGCGTCCTCGTGCTGCGAATCGTCGAGGGAAACCGCGGGGCGGGCCTTGGCACTGCGGCGCTTCATCAATGCGGCGTTAATGACGATGCGCGTGAGCCAGGTAGAGAACTGCGAGCGGCCCTCGAAGCGCTTCAG
>Ga0181533_1004805_pt1 | contig 13441 bp, 9 predicted proteins | sample PEATcosm2014_Bin_45_FD_119772 | JGI IMG/M metagenome (GOLD analysis project Ga0181533, IMG submission 119772) | Peatland microbial communities from MTU Mesocosm Facility, Houghton, MI, USA - PEATcosm2014_Bin11_60_metaG | ecosystem: Environmental > Terrestrial > Soil > Wetlands > Peat | place... | reverse complement strand
CATCTAAGCGGGAAACCCACCTCGAAACGAGTTCTCCCTTGAGAGCCGTGGTAGACCACCACGTTGATAGGCCGGGTGTGTAAGCGCGGTGACGCGTTCAGCTTACCGGTACTAATCGCTCGAATGGCTTGATCGTTCTCATTTTCAGTGCCCGTTCCAGGGAACAGAAATCAGTGGTCGGTAATCAGACCTCCGATTCTGCGCCCGAATGGTCAAAAAGACAGCTTGCTTCACAGTCAGGGAATTCATGGTCGGTAGTCTTTCTGATTACTGACCACTGATGACTGATCCCTGATTCCCGTCCTTCGCCGACCTGGTGGCAATAGCGAGGAGCCTCTACCCGATCCCATCCCGAACTCGGCCGTCAAAGTCCTCCGCGCCGATGGTACTAAGCCTCAAGGCTTGGAAGAGTAGGTCGCTGCCAGGTCTGCCAAGGACGGAACGTTTCAATCCTCATCACGATCATTATGCAGATTATGCAAAGGCCCCGCGGCTTGCCGCGGGGCTTTTGCTATTTCCACTGCTTTTTCCGCGTTCCCCAATTGTGCGACATCTGTAATTATAATTACGGCGACACCTTACTATTTCCCCAATTTCCCGGCCGCATTGATACCCGCTTGCGCCGGACGTCCGCATCCACGGCGTCGTTTGGCAGCTACGTGCTTTTTGCCGCGATCGATTGTGCGCGGCGAACTTCACTGTATCGCCAGCGCGACAGGTCGCCCTTCGCTTCGAGTTTGCCGTCATCGACGAGAGCGTGGATGCGGATTGCGATCGCGTCGAGTTCGGTCTCTTCGTCTGTCCGCTCGGAAACCTGACCAATAATCCTGGCGACCTTCAGCCATCGCTCGCCAGCAAACGAAAGAATCAGGGCGTCCAAGGTTGCTTTCATTTCATACGGCTCCGGCTGGCGTCGCTATCCCGCTTGCGCCGGGCCTCCGCCGCGATGCGCCGTAGCTTGTCGGCAATATCCGCCTTGCCGCCGCTGGGCGCGCCGTAAACCCCCGGTGTCCAAAAATTATCTGGCAGACGCGCGCAGTAGGCTAACGCAGCAGCCTCATCGCCGACGCGCGCGTGAACGTCAGCCTGGTACAGCAGGCCGAACACAACGTCCTCCTCCCATCGTTTTGGATCGATCGCCTCGCCCCGATCGAAGTCTTCGAGTGCCTTCTCGTATTGGCCCAAATGCCGATGGACCAAACCGCGCGACCAAAAAAACATTGGTTCGTGTTCACCTTCGAATCCGATAACCTTATTGAGATCGTCCAACGCGCGCCGCGGTTCGCCGACGCGCATCCAAGCCAAGTGGCGGCTAAAATAAGCCTCGGAGTTTGCCGGATTTTTGCTTATCCATTCATTCACGATGCGAAGATAGCGTTGCGGGTCCGCGCGAAGTATTTTATGTGCCGCCAAAAGTTCTTCCGGCGTCGTTGGTTCCGTCACCAATTCGGTCTCGTTACGCATCGGCTAAGCCCTCAACGTTCGTAAGGCTTCCGCCACAGTCCTCGCGCACCATACCAAGGACGCATTGAGAAAATGTCCTTCCGAACCCGCGGGAGCCGTCCTTTCCCATCTTTCCACGTCTCATCAGCTCGCTGCAATATTCGATTGCGTGCGCCCAGCCTCGAAGGGCGATGGCCCGGGATTCCTCGGCCGGCATCCTTCGAGGGCCGCTTCGCGGCCACCTCAGGATGACGGTCCAAATTTATCGCCATCGATATAAAGCAATCGCAGCAGAGAAAACGCATGTCCGAATCCTCCGACCCTCGCATCTATCGTCCGCATGTCGTCCGCAACCGCGATCCGATCCTCGAGGTATTGCGGCCCGTTCTGCCGTCTCATGGCATGGTGCTCGAAGTGGCGAGCGGCAGCGGCGAGCATGCCGCCTATTTCGCCACGCAGCTACCCGCGCTCGTGTGGCAGCCGAGCGATCCCGATCCGCGGGCGCTGGCGAGCATTGCCGCGCATCGGACGGCGGCCGAAGCGCCGAACCTGCTCGCTCCGTTACAGCTCGACGTGACCGCGCAGCACTGGCCGGTCGAGCGTGCCGACGCCGTGATCTGCAATAATATGATTCACATTTCGCCGTGGTCCGCCAGCGAAGGTCTGATGGCCGGCGCCGCGCGCAGCTTGCCGGCCGGCGGCATTCTCTATCTCTACGGTCCCTACAAGATCGACGGTCGCCATACCGCGTCGAGCAACGAGGCGTTCGACGTTACGCTGCGCGCGCAAAATGGTGCTTGGGGCATCCGCGACCTTGCCGATGTCGCGGCTTTGGCCCAACGCCACGGCCTGCTGCTGACGGAGACCGTCGAAATGCCGGCCAATAACCTCAGCGTCATCTTCCGGCGCGCGGGATAGCTCGGGTTTGCGGGTCGCGCCGGCGACGCCTCTTACGGGATCCGGACGATCGGTTCATATATCCGCTTGTCCCAGCGGAAGCGGGGATCCAGTTCTGGATTCCCGCTTTCGCGGGAATGAGCGGAGTGTTTCCGAAGAGATCATCAGGATTCCGCCTCACGGACACTGGAACTGCTCGCCCGAACGGCCGAAGCAGAACCGTTTGCCGATATTGACGAGCTGAACGCGCCGATTGACCGCGGCTTTGGGATGCTGTGGATCCTGCAACTGCTCTTCACCGAGGCCGACGGCTAGCAACACGGCGGGGTTGACACCGAAGGGGTCGATCAAGGCATCGCGGATGGCGTCGGCGCGGCGCTGGCTCAAGCCCAGATTGTAGGTCCGCGTGCCAACCGCGTCAGTATGGCCGATCACCAGCACGCCGTAGCCGAGCAGGATCGGATTATGCAACGCATCGGCGATGGCGCCGACGTCGCGATAGGATTCCGGCCGTATCGCCGCGGAATTAAAGTCGAAATTGATCTCGACCGTGAACTGCGCGAGCTTGTTGAGTTCCGGGATCACGAGCAAATGGCCGGGCGGCGGAATGTCACCCGGATAGTTGCGGACATTGTTCACCGCGCGCTCCCGCAATTCTGCGGCCGTAATCGCAAGACTGCTGTCGCTGACGCCGGCCAGGCTGGTCGTGATCTGGCCGGAGCTCAGTCGCGTATCGGCCAAGCCGCCGACGAAGCCGGCCGAGAGCGCGGCCAGCAAAGCCGCACACAGCGCGAGGTAGATGTGATGAGGTTTCATTGCCGCGCCCTTTCCGTTCGCCAGCCGGTGTCGCCGAAGGCCTGATTGCACTGCGGGCTCATCGCGACCGGCGAGACGCTGAGCAGGCATTCGACGAGGTGGGTATCGGCGTGCGAGGTGCCGCACAGTCGCTCGATATCGGCGCCGCAGATGTCGCCGATATCGCGCTGCGCGGCGACGCGCCGGCTGATCGATGCATAGACCACGGCGCGGGTTTGCTGGCAGCGCGGCGACAGAACGTTCTGGTGGCCGTCGAGGCAGGCCTTGAGGCGCCCGCCGCCGAGTTCGACGCCCTTGCAGTATTTCTGCACATCGGCCCCGCATGCGGCCGCGAGCTGGTCGATCGCTTCGGCATAGCTCATGGTCTCCGCGATCGCCGCGCCCGATCCGGCCTTGAAACACGCCATGACAAGCAAGAGTGCGAAAACGACGGACGCTTGTTTCATGATGCCCCCCTGGTTGAAGCCCTCGAGACCGGCGTGAGCGCCCATGCCAGGCCGCGCCGCCACTCCTTGCTCGATCCGCAAGCTAAGCCGATTTGGCGTCGGCGGCGAGGCGAATTTCGCCATGGCCGGCCGCGGCTTGACAACGAACCGGCAGCCGCGCGTATGACTTTCTCGTATGATTTGGCCAAAACGCAAGCGAAAGGAGCCGTCCCGATGACAGGCCAGAAACCCACCAATCGCGTCTATCGCGTCGCCGTGATCCCGGGCGACGGCATCGGCAAGGAGGTGGTGCCGGAGGGCGTGCGCGTGCTCGAGGCGGCGGCCAAGAAGTTCGGCTTCGCATTGCGCAATGACGATTTCGATTTCGCCTCCTGCGACTATTACGAAAAGCATCAGCGCATGATGCCGGAGGACTGGAAGGAGAAGATCGGCGGCCACGACGCCATCTTCTTCGGCGCGGTCGGCTGGCCGGCGAAAGTGCCCGATCACATTTCGCTGTGGGGTTCGCTGATCCTGTTCCGCCGCGAGTTCGACCAATACGTCAATCTGCGCCCGGTGCGGCTGATGCCCGGCGTGCCGTCGCCGCTCGCCAACCGGAAGCCCGGTGACATCGATTTCTGGGTGGTGCGCGAGAACACCGAAGGCGAATATTCCGCGATCGGCGGCCGCATGTTCGCCGGCACCGAGCGCGAGGTCGTGGTGCAGGAAACCGTGATGTCGCGCGTCGGCGTCGACCGCGTGCTGAAATTCGCCTTCGAACTGGCGCGGAGGACGCCGAAGAAGCATCTCACGTCGGCGACCAAGTCGAACGGCATCGCCATCACCATGCCGTACTGGGACGAGCGGGTCGAGGAGATGGCGAAGCATTATCCCGACGTGAAATGGGACAAGTATCACATCGATATTCTCTCCGCTCTGTTCGTGCTCAAGCCCGACCGCTTCAACGTGGTGGTGGCGTCGAACCTGTTCGGCGACATTCTCTCCGACCTCGGCCCGGCCTGCACCGGCACCATCGGCATCGCGCCGTCCGGCAACATCAATCCCGAGCGCAAATTCCCCTCGGTGTTCGAGCCGGTGCACGGCTCGGCGCCGGATATCGCGGGGCAGGGCATCGCCAATCCGATCGGTCAGATCTGGTCCGGCGCGATGATGCTCGAACATCTCGGCGAGACCGAAGCCGCCGCGGCCATCGTCAAAGCCATCGAGCGCGTGCTCGCCGAGCAAAAGCTGCGCACCCGCGATCTCGGCGGCCCCTTAGGGACGCAAGCCTGCGGCAAGGCGGTCGCGGAGGCGCTCGGCTGAGCCGTCGCCACCCATGAGTTCCGCGCCCAAAAATTCCGCACCGTTCAACATCGGCCAATCGCTCAATGCGGCGCTCACGGCGCAACGGCAGGGCAATCTGCGCGAGGCGGAGAAAATCGGCGCGCGCGTCGTGAAGGCGGTGCCGCAAAATTTCGACGCGCTCAATCTCCTCGGCACCATCAAGGCGCAGCTCGGCCAGATCGGCGAGGCGGAGCGGCTGTTTCGCGCGGCGGTGAAGGTCAATCCGCGCGCGGCGGGCGGCTGGAGCAATCTCGGCCAGGCGCTTTATGCGCTCAAGCGCCGGGACGAGGCGCTCGCATGTCTCGACAAGGCGCGTGCGCTCGCGCCCGACGACATCGTGGTCCTCAACCAGCACGCCAATGTGCTGTTCGGTCTCGACCGGCCAAACGAGGCGCTCGGCGAATTCCAGACGGTGCTGGCGCGCCAGCCGCGGCATGTCGAGGCGCGGCTTGGCTGCGGGCTGGCGCAGGCCGCGCTCGGTTTTCCCGACCTGGCGCTCGCCGAGTTCGATGCTGCGCTTGCGCTCGCGCCCGGCCATCCGCTCCTGCAATACAATCGCGGCGTCGCCTTGCTCAAGCTCGGCCGCTATGCCGAGGCGCTCGCCATGAACGACGGCGCGCTCGCGGCGCTGCCCGAGCATGTCGGCGCGCTGATCAATCGCGGCCGCGCGCTGGCGCAGCTCAACCGGCTCGACGAGGCCACAGCCAGCTACGACCGGGTGATCGCGCGGCAGAAGGATCACGCCGACGCCCATTTCAACAAGGCGCTCGCCTTGCTCACGCGCGGCGATTACCGCGCCGGTTTTGCAGAATACGAATGGCGCTGGCGCCGCACCGGCATGCCGGCACAGCAGAGCCGCGGCCGGCCGCTGTGGCGCGGCGAATATCCGCTCGCCCGCAAGACCATTCTCCTTCACGCCGAACAGGGTTTTGGCGACACCATCCAGTTCGCGCGCTATGTGCCGCTCATTGCCGCGCAGGGCGCCAATATCGTGCTCGAAGTGCCGGGCGAATTGAAGCCGTTGCTGACAGGACTCGCCGGCGCCGCAATCGTCATTGCGCCGGACGAAACGCCGCCGCCGTTCGACGTGCATTGCCCGCTCGGCAGCCTGCCGCTCGCATTGCAGACCGAGCCCGACAACGTGCCGGCGCAGATTCCTTATCTCGCGGCCGACGCAGGGCATCTCGCCAAATGGTCGGTGCGCCTCGGCGAGCTTTCGCGCCCGCGCATTGCCATTGCCTGGTCAGGCAATCCGAGCCACGACAACGACCGCAACCGCTCGATCGCGTTCGCGCGTTTGGCGCCCTTGTTTCTCCCTCCCCTGCTTGCGGGGGAGGGCGGGGAGGGGGCCAGTCTCCCGCTTACTGGACAGCGCTCCTCGATCTTTCCTCCCCCACTTGAGGGGGAGGGCAGGGAGGGGGCAAGTCCTTCAATCCTTCCTCCCCCGCTTGCGGGGGAGGGCAGGGAGGGGGCAAGGGGCGCGGGACCAAGCTTCATCAGCATTCAGCGCGACCTGCGCAGCGAAGACGCCGCGGCACTCGCCGCCGAAAGCCGCGTCACTCATATCGGCGCCGAGCTCGACAACTTCGCCGACACGGCGGCGGTGCTGGCGCTGTGCGATCTCGTCATCACCGTCGACACGGCGGCAGCCCATCTCGCCGGCGCCATGGGCCGGCCGGTCTGGGTGCTGGTCCCGTTCGCGCCGGACTGGCGCTGGGGGCTCACCGGCGAAACCACGCCCTGGTATCCGACCGCGCGGCTGTTTCGGCAGACGGTGCTGGGAGATTGGGATGGCGTGGTCGCGCGGCTCGGCGACGCGCTTGCGCGCCTCACGTCAACCGCGCCGTGAGTGTGCACGACGCAGTTTGGCCGTTCTTGCGTAGTCCGCGGCCGCGGGGACCTATACCCCCGAAGACTCAATCAATTATACTGTCATCGTAATTTTGGGGTTCGCAGACCTCCCAACTAAAAACTAGCCGCAGGCCCGGCCTTCAGAAAAACGGTTCGATATAGGTTGCGGGATCGTTTTTGTCAGAAAAGCTGAGGCCGTGTTTCTTTTTTCACGAGACATCCGGCGAGTTGGGTTCCCGTGAATTCGATGATCAGCGTTCGGCCTGGGAGTACTCAGGAAAAGCGTTGAACAAATATTTCAATTGCGAAAAAGCGCCATAATAGCCAGAATGGCTCATTTGGGAGCGAGCTTGGTTCATGAACAGTATTTCTGCAAGGGAAGCGAAGGACAGCTTTGGCCGTCTGATTGATACCGCTCGCGCCGCGCCGGTCGTGATTGAGAAGCATGGGCGGCCCGTGGTGGTCGTCCTGGCGGTCGAAGAATACGAGCGGCTGAAGGCTATTGAGTCAAAGAAGAGCGGCGTATGAAGATGGACGCGATAGTATCTTCTGAATCCAAGGCATTGCGTCTCGCCCGGTATCTCAAGGAATTCGTCGGGCTCCGCAGCACCACAGTATATGACATCAACAAATACGAGTCGGCACTGTGGTTCGGCGACATGCCTCAAGAACCACAGTGCCAGAGCCCGGCCTGGAACCATGAATTCGAGGCGGGTGATCCCTGGCTAGTGGTCCATAAGCAGCAGTCACCCAAACCCCCGGTGCCGCCCGAGGTTATGCTGCCATGGATCGATCAACAGGCCTTAAAGCAGGCCGCCGCCGAAATGCCGAAGCTTCGGCCGACGAGGTTGGAGCCTGATCTTGAAGCTGAAATCGGAGAAGGAGAAGAGCCGCCCTTAGTCGAACGATGCCTTGACGGTCATCAGGAGGTCATTGCGGCCTACGAACGCTATCGTCCAAATTGGGAGGCTTGGTCCAAGGAATACCAGCGCCGTAGCCGTATCCAATCCGTCTACGCTGAACTTTTTCGTATGCATACCCAAGTGCAGAAGCAAGGCGAGATCATTGAACTCGTCCTCGGCTTGGGGCTGCTCGTCTGGCGCGGTCCGACCAAAGGGAAGTCTCCGCCGATTCTCCGTCACATTGTCACGGCACGCGTCGATCTTCACTTCGATGCCGCCACAGGAATAATCCAGTTGGATGGTGCGGCCGATGGCGCTCTACTGAAAATCGAGGACGACATGCTGGACGCGCAACTGCGTCCGGGACGCGAGCACTATGCGACCGTTGGCGAGCAGCTTAGCGCCATCGGCGATGATATTTGGGAACGCGCCAGCATGTTCGCGGCCCTAAAATCCTGGGCCGCCGCACTGCATCCCGATTCGGAGTGGTCTCCTGATTTGAAGATGCCAATCGGGAGCGAAAACAAACCAGTAGTGAGTTTCGCGCCGGCCTTGATAATGCGCAAGCGTACCCAGGTGGGTATGGTACGGATTTATGACGCCCTAATCGATCGATTGAGCCGCAACAACGGAGAGGTGCCTTCGGGATGGAGCGGTCTGGTCGATGATGAAGATGATCAGGATGCTTTTGAACCGTTGACGCTGTATGGCGAATCAACGGCACCACCTCATCTAGGGTCACAAGAGGTGTACTTTCCGCTACCTGCTAACCGCGAGCAGCGACGTATCGTCGAAGCCATCAATCGCAAACGTGGCGTCTTGGTGCAGGGGCCACCGGGGACTGGGAAGAGCCACACCATTGCCAACCTGGTGTGCCATTTGCTCGCCAGTGGGAAGCGAGTGTTGATCACCGCCGAAACGGGGCGTGCCCTTAAGGTTCTGAAAGAAAAGCTCCCCGAAGACATGCAACCTCTTTGCGTCAGCTTGCTCGGGCAAGGGGGCGATGCTTTTGCTGAGTTGAATTCAGCCGTCCAGAGCATTACGTCGCGGTTCGCTGCGTGGAGTCCGGGCGCATACAACGAACGTATCGCGGAAATCGATCGGGAATTGGACTCCAAGCGGCGTTCTTTGGCAAAGATTGACACCGAATTACGCAGCCTCCGCGAGGACGAGACTTACCCACACAGCCTCGTGAACGGGGCTTATGCGGGCACCGCCTCAGCCATTGCGCTGCGGGTCGCTACCGAGCGCGAGCGCTTCGGCTGGCTGCAGTTACCACGCGACGCGAGTGATAATCCACCGGTGACGCAAGCGGATGTGATGACATGGCTGCGTATTTGCCGCACCTACGACAATAATTCCGTCACGGCTTCCAGGTTGCGAGTGGTCGGAACGGACAAACTGCCAGCTCCTGCCGAATTTGGAATGGCGGTTACAGCCGAGAGACAAGCCAAAGCGGCGGTTGATCGCGTCGGGGACCTGCGGGCGCACCCGGCGTACGGGCCCCTCATCGCGCTGAACGCAGCTAAACGTGCGGAGTTGGCCGATACATTGCGGAAGGTAAGGGAAAGGCGAAGAATGCTCCTTCGCCTCGGTTATGATTGGCTGCACGGCGCTCTGACTGAGGCGCTGGAGGGCCGGCAAGCCCGTTGGCAAGCGCTCTTGGATCACTCTCGGCAATTGACTGATCGAATCGTTCAGCTCCTCGATACGTTAGGTTCGCGTTCGGTATCGATTCCGGCAACAAGGGAAGCCAGAACTGTTCGAGCTGATGCGGTTGCCGTCATTGAGTACCTTAAGGGCGGTGGCAAATGGAGCACTTTTGGGTTGCTTACGCCGAAAGCCGTAAAAGACCGTACTTACTTCCGTGACGAAATTACCGTTGATGGCCAGCCCGCCGATACACACGAGCGGCTTTATATAGTCTGTGTCCACCTTGACCTCGCGCTCGCGTTCAATGCGCTGGAAGTGGCTTGGTCTGATCACCATGGCCTGCCATCGGGTTCTCAATCGCGGATACGCGTGGCAGCTATTAAGGAGCATGTGAACAGTCTTAGCCTTGCTTTGAATTATGCCAAGGTGTGCCAAGATCTGGGTCGCTATTTGAACGCGGCAAGGCCCGCGATTCCTGAGCCTAACTGGCTTACCGAAGAGGCAGATGAGTGGTCGAAGCTCATCGATGCCTCCACGTTAGAAGAGCGGCATCGGCTCGCTATCGAACAGACTACAGCATGCCTGCGCGATCTCATTGCCGCGCGAGACCTACACGGTACCCATCACGTCGTTGCGTCATTAATTCAGGCCGTCGAACAGCGTGAAGTCACGGCTTATAGCCACGCCTACGAGCAAGTGCGACAGATCGAGCAAACTCGGCGCGATCAGGAACATCGTCGACGTATAGAGTCCGCACTCGGGACGGTGGTTCCTGGATTTATCGACGCTGTTGCGCGGGGTGTCGGTGATACGGCGTGGGATGACCGGTTCGCCGATTGGGAGCACGCTTGGCGTTGGGCAGTTGCGGACAATTGGCTGAGCAAACGTACGGATTTCACATATCGGCAAAAGCTCTGGCAACGCCGTCGCGATACGGACGATGCGATCGGAACATTACTCGCCGAGTCGGCAGCACTGCGCGCGTGGACGCACTTTTTCAACCGTCTTTCACGGCCGCAGTCTGCCGCGCTCAAAAGCTGGCGAGAGGCTGTTAGGGCAATGGGCAGGGGCACAGGACGCTCGGCACGCATGGAGCGACTGCGGCGAGAAGCACGGCAGTACATGGATCAATGTCGAGACGCGATCCCGGTGTGGATTATGCCGCGGTATCTGGTTGCTGAGATGGTCGATCCAGCACCCGGGCGATATGATTTGGTTATCGTCGATGAAGCTAGCCAGCTAGGCGTCGAGAGTCTTTTTCTCTTCTACATCTCAAAAAAAATGGTGGTGGTGGGCGATGACCAGCAGATTAGTCCCTATGGCGTAGGTATTGCCGACGCGTCCGTTGCCGACCTTCAGCAGCACTATCTCGATGGCATCCCACATCAACACGCTCTCTCAGCGCAGAGTAGCCTTTATGCCAATGCGAAGATTCGCTTCGGACAGAACATCGTACTGCGGGAGCATTTCCGCTGCATGCCGGAGATTATCCAGTTTTCGAACGATCTTTGCTATGCGAATAATGGCACGCCACTTGACCCGCTTCGGGCCTACCCCGCCAATAGGCTACAGCCCCTTGTAGTTCGCCACGTACCGGACGGGTATCGCACTGGCAGTAGTCAGAACGCGCTGAATGAGCCGGAGGCCGATGCAGTGTTAGCTCAAATCGTAGCTTGCATCGCCGACTCGCGGTACGCTGGCCTTACCATGGGTGTGATTAGCCTGCAGGGAGATGCACAGGCGAAGCTCATTGAGCACAAACTCCTCGAAAGCCTGGAGCCCGAAGTCATTGAGCAACGACGATTGATATGTGGCGACGCCTACGCATTTCAGGGCGATGAACGGCATATTATCTTCCTTAGTATGGTAGCTGCCCCAGGCGAAGCCCGAATTGGGGTGCTCTCAACCGATTCGGCGCGTCAGCGCTTTAATGTGGCTGCCAGTCGCGCCCAAGATCAGTTATGGCTCTTCCACTCGGCCACATTAGATATCCTCAGTCCGGCATGTATGCGTCATCGCTTGCTGAGTTACATGCTAAACCCCGGTCGGCAGACGGCCGACGAGGGGAACCTCCGTTTTGATTCCCAATTCGAGCGCGATGTTTTTCAGCAGATCAGCGCGCGGGGTTATTATGTGCGCACGCAAGTATGCGTTGGTGACCCTACAAATCATCGCTACCGCATTGACCTCGTCGTCGAGGGGATGCAGGGACGCCTTGCCGTCGAGTGCGATGGCGATGAGTGGCATGGCGCTGACCGCTATGAACAGGATATGGCGCGCCAGCGTGACCTGGAAAGAGCAGGTTGGCAATTCGCGCGTATTCGTGGGGGCGACTTCTACCGTGATCGTGACAAAGCGACAGAGCCACTCTGGAGCGAGCTTGATCGCCTAGGCATTAAGCCCGGCGGTATCGACGAAGCAGCGGCTGAACCCCCGCCGCCTGCTGACGTCCAGAACGTTGAACGCACCGACGTGGATGACGTCGTTCCCGTCAGCCCCTCGCGTGCTGATGTCGACGCCGATTCCGATACAACCGACGCCGATCCAGAGCCGGCGATCGTAAAGCAAGGAGAATTTGAGGGAGTTGTGCGGCGCGTACCTCCAGGCGCGGGCCAGTCAACCGGCGGGCCTCTTTCCGATTACGTTACCTACAGCGGCCCAAATGGTGCTGACCCTCGGACGGTCAGCATCGGTGAAGTCGCCGATGGTCTATGTTTGATTATAGACGCAGAAGGCCCCATGATTGCCAAGCGGGCTTACGATGTCTACTTGCGCGGCTGCGGCATCAAGCGGCTCGGTGGTGAGCTAAAGAGCACTATGAACAAAGCGCTTGCGAGTATTATCCGCCAAGAACGAGTGGTTTCAGAGAACGAGCCGGGCAATACCGGGTTAATTTTTTCGACAGTAAGAAGCAAGGGAAGCCCCCCGGTCAAACTGAGGGGCAGAGGACCTCGTACATTCGAGGAAATCCCGCCCGGCGAATTGCGGGCAGTCGGAAAACACTTGTGTGAGACGCGCGATATGAGGTGTGGTTCCGACGAACATCTGCGCGCCATCCTGGAATGCTTCGATCTGAAGCGGTTGACGACTCAGGTGGGGACGACGCTTCTAGAAATACTTGACCGTCGGGATGAATAGCTTCCCCCTCAAGAGGGCACCGAGGCAATTCTTTGACTTCCGTGGCAACTTAGTCGAGCCGCGGCTGGGGCCGATGGCGCACTGCAACGGCGGATGAGCGGCTCGCCGCAATAGGCACTGGGCGCAATAGAAGATGGTCATCATCCAAGTCATCGTCGGCGGCCTCCTTCTCGGCGCCATCTACGCGCTGTTCTCCTCAGGCCTCACTTTGATCTGGGGCATGATGAATTTCATCAATTTCGCCCATGGCGAATTCGTCATGCTCGGCATGTATGTGGCGTTGCTCGTGGTTACCTGGATCGGGGGGGCCCGGCGGTGTTCGGTATTGCCGCGGCTTGTGCTTTGTTCGTGCTCGGCGTCGGCATCTATCTGTCGCTGATCCGGCACGTGATGCGCGGGCCGATGCTGGCGCAGATTCTGTCGACATTCGGGCTGGCGCTCCTCTTGCGCTACACCGCGTTCTGGATTTTCTCGGCGTTCCGGCGACACCTTACTATTTCCCCCATTATCCCGTGCAGGCGGGTCAAGCCCGCGCATGAACGACTTTGGGTTTGTCACTATCACGGAGACGTGATCTTGACAGTGGTCTCCGTTTCGAGTACATTTAGCGAATCATCTCGGCCCGTAAAGGACGCCCTCCCGGAGGCATACCGGGCGGGCGGGGCGAGGGCGGTTCCCGCGGGCGGATTTGCACTCCGCCCCCGGGCGGTTCGGGCATCATGTCATCCGGCACTATGACCGGGGTGGGAGGTGCTTCCCCGGGCTGGGACAGGCGGAGGCGGGTAACACCCGTCAGACCGCGTCCCAGGAAACCTGGCCTGAAACTGAGCCTTAGGGACGACGACTCCCTTTGGCGAGAGCCGTGGTGGAACGCCGACAGGCGAGCTGCCCCACAAGGGCAGAGCCGCATCCGATGATGCGGAGGTTGATGAACAGCGTTTGTCGGCGTTCCGCTTCCTTTATTTATTGATT
>Ga0181533_1004802_pt1 | contig 13450 bp, 13 predicted proteins | sample PEATcosm2014_Bin_45_FD_119772 | JGI IMG/M metagenome (GOLD analysis project Ga0181533, IMG submission 119772) | Peatland microbial communities from MTU Mesocosm Facility, Houghton, MI, USA - PEATcosm2014_Bin11_60_metaG | ecosystem: Environmental > Terrestrial > Soil > Wetlands > Peat | place... | reverse complement strand
TTTATCCAACCGCGGCGCTCCAGCCGGTGGAGAGCTGGATACAACGACCCCTGTTGAACCTGGAGAACCTTGCCGGAGATTTGCTGGAGGCGCTCGGAAATCGCCCAGCCATGCTGCGGTCCAAGCGCGACGGTTCGCAGAATGAGAAGATTCAGGGTGCCTTGTGGAAGGTCGATCCGTTCGTCGGTCATGCGTCCCCCTTTTTACTTCTACAAGAGAGTACTATTCCCATTGTCGAAGCGCAAGTGGAAAATGAGCATGCAGGGTTCTGGCGCAATTCCGTGTCCTGCTCATGGCAGTTTGCAACCCTCGGCGGTGTGAGAGCCGCCACTTCCTCGGGACTCGGCTTCACGTCCAACGCCCGAAGCGGCGAGTCTGATTCGGCTGGTTTGCCGATGACGAGGGCAAGTGGTTTCGAGTGGCCTTGACAGCCCCTGCCCTTCCTCCACCTTCCACCTGCCACCTGGTACCTGCTCTTCCCCCACCTACCACCCATCACATCCCACCTACCGGCAACTAACTACGTGTGTTTTCAATAACATTCCCGCTTCGCTGCGGAGTTTGGAACGCCGATCCTTTGTTTTCAAGCACATTCCCGCCCGGACACTGGCGATTTCCTCCTCCATCAAACGTAAGAGTTCCTGGCGCTCTGCCTCGCCCGGCGGCTCGCAGTCGAAGCCCATTGATCTGCTTCTCCCAGAGCGCGTCGCCGGGACCGAAGGCGCTCATAAGTTCCTGCGTGAGGGTTTGGAATTGTTCGGGGTCTTCGCCCAGCGCGAGCATGGCCTGGCGCTGGTTGTCGTCGCGGACGTATGCGCCGTGCTTCAAGGCATTGAGCTTGGAGTTCTGCTTGGCGGCGGCGTTGCGCGGTCCGGTGGAATGCTGTGCATTCTGGCGCGTGGCGGCGAGCAGTTGGGGCGTAAGTTGGGGTGATTTGCGTAAGGACATGGTTCCTCCTGGGACAGGGTGGTAGATTAGCGAGGAAAGGACTTCCCCGCGGGTTGGGCATTTCACATGAGTAGGCTACTACAACGGTGGGGCGTTGTCAAGAGGTAATGCGTCCATCCGTCAGTTGACTGACCTAGCCCAGGACTTGTTCAATTGAGTCATTGAATCATTGAAGAGCCCTTGCCTCGTTTCTTTTCAATGAATCAATGATTCAATGGATCAATGATGGGGCAGGCTCGAAAGGGAGGGTACCGGCCACGAGAATGGAAATGGACTTGGGACGTCAACCGCGCCATCAATAATGTCTGGATTGGAGATTACAACGCTGGCCTGCAGTTGAAACTCAAAGGAGCTGTTGATACCTGGGGCATCTACGAGTTGAAGCCCGAGGGCGTTCCGCGCTCTTGGGGAAACGAAGGAAGGGGAGGATGCACGGTCATTGAGGATGGTGATCAGGTGGTAGTACGGGCTTACAGTGGTGAACGGAGTCTCCATGCGGGCGAGGAGTTACTGTTTCGTTTCGGATTGCTTGTGACGCCAGTCAAACTTCTGGATCGCGCCCACTGGAGCCAGCGCTATTACCACATTTTCGGTCCGCCGGAAGATGCGGCACGATGCGGGGCGACCATTATCAACGTGCACCAGGGCAATGAGCTGAATCCTTATATCAATTATCCATTCCTCGCGACGGACAAACTCTCGGCCTATGTAGACAGGGCTCACAGTTTAGGTCTAAGAGTAAAAATCTATTACACAGTCCGGGAGCTTACCAATCACGTCGTAGAGTTCTGGGCCCTGCGCAGCCTGGGAGACGAAATCTTCACGGACGGCCCGGGCGGAGGTGGTGCATGGCTCCGTGAACACGTCGTTTCTCACTACGCGCCAGCCTGGCACGAGACACTTCCGACAGGCGAAGTCGATGCCGCCATCGCAACGACGGGGCTTTCTCGGTGGCACAACTACTATCTTGAAGGCTTGGCGTGGCTTCTTAGAAACGTGGAGATTGACGGATTGTACCTTGACGGAATCGGATACGACAGACAGATTATGAAGCGGGTCCGCAAGGTGTTGGACCGAAATCGCCCGGCTCACTCATCGATTTCCACTCGGGCAACGAGTTTCCATTCAATGATCTCCGAATCAGCCCCGCAAATAAATACATGGAGCACTTCCCCTACATCAACAGCCTCTGGTATGGGGAAGGGTACGATTACAACGAATCGCCAGATTATTGGCTTGTCGAGATCTCGGGAATTCCTTTTGGGCTTTTCGGTGAGACGCTTCAGGACAACGGGAATCCGTGGCGTGGGATGCTCTATGGGATGACGGCTCGTTACTATCAAGGGGCTGATCCGAAACACATCTGGAAAGTCTGGGATGACTTGGGCATCCATGACGCAGAAATGATCGGATACTGGGTTCCATCCTGTCCTGGCAAGGCGGACCATGAAGGCATTCTGGCGACCGTTTATCGGAAGAAGGATAGGTCTCTCATTTCAATCGCCAGTTGGGCAAAGGAGTCCATCGCATGCCGCTTGAGGATTGATTGGGCAGCCTTAGGGATGAACCCCCGCAATGCCAGCCTCTCAGCTCCGGAAATACCTGACTTCCAGAAAGAAACGCGATTTGCACCCTCGCCCGAGATACCGATGGAGCCCGGACGAGGCTGGCTCCTCCTGCTTGAGGAGAAGACAACATGATCGCCTGTTATACATTGGGTACGACACTTTGAAGAGCGCGGCTTTGCCGGGCTGGTGGAAAGCGGGGGTTACGAACGAAACGCTCCGCCGACTGTGGGAACGTGGAGGCAAGTTGAGAGAGATCTACGAAGTCAGGAGACTCTCGTGCCTAAGTCATAGGGTTTTGACATTATCCAGTTCGGAGAACGCCTCTGCCGTCGAAATGAGGTGCTCTGCGCGATAGCTCAAAACCGGCTTGCAAACTCCACCAGCGGTGCCACCCCTCGTTCTAAGGGTGCGGAGTGTGCGAACATGACCTCGCCATCCTGCAGGGTCCGGGAGAGGCGAATGCCGGTAGGCCGCGGGGACCTGAAACGCAGGATCGGACCTCCGCCCGAGGAACGGCCTTCCACCACGTCCACTTCTGCGGCTAGCGCCATCACCTGCGCCTTTTGGAACTTTGCAATCCCCGCCATGTGATCGGGATGAGCATGAGTCAAAGGGGGATGCGCCTGGGCCTGTGGGTGCCCCCAGCCGCCATCAGCACGAATACCGCCGTTTATCGGGAACACCCCGAGTGGGTCTGCAAAGACATGCACGGAAAGCCTAGGTTCACAGGGACCATGGAGGATTCGGATGCCGACCCATAAGCGCAGCGATTATAATCAAGGGGGACAGGTAGGGGCGAGGTGCATTGCCAGGCCTACTGTCCTTAAGGGATAAGGATATCGGGATGGCGTTTCTCTACGGCAAATCACCTTTCTATCGGACTTCGATCCTGCTCTGGCTTTTTGTGAGCCTCGCTGGACAGATGCTGGGCCCTCTTCGAATGGTCGCTCAAACGGCGGCCCCATCGCTTTCCCAGGGAATAAGCGCAAAACGGATGACGGACGAACAAACTATCAGCAAAACAGCATCTCAGGGGCTCTCCGACGAGCAATCCAACGAGGGAACTTCAAAAGCATCAGTCTCGGGAAAACAAAAGCGTGACCTCCTGAAGGCCAACCTCGAAAAGATGAAGCGCGATGCCGGGGAGCTTGCTGACCTCGTCAGGGCCCTCCAGGAAGAGCTCAACAAGTCCAACGAGAACGTGCTCCCACTGGGTGTTGTCGAAAAGGCGGACAAGATTCAGAAGCTGGCGAAAAGGATTAAGGGGGCCGCGCGAGGTTTCTAGCTGGTTGTTTTTCCAGCGGGAAAGAAAGTCAATCTGCCGCTTGATCTCTGCCTCGGTAGGCAGCGGACCGTGACTCATGTCCACCATCGTTCCCCGATAAGCGAGGGAGGGCCAATCGTGAATTTCAACCTCCGGGAGGGTTGCCTCCGCGGCCGATCCGTCTACTAGGTCTTCGACCGCCTGAAGAAGTTCTAATAAACCATTTTTAATCAGAATTGTTTTGGCGCATACTTGGGGTATGGCTCGTCCAACTCTGAGTATCGATGTCGCCAAAGAGGATCAGCAAGCATTGCGAGCGCTGCTGAAGGGTGGGGTGCAACAGGTCCGAGTCGTTTTGCGTGCCTTGGCGCTGTTGCAGTTAGCTGAGGATGTCAGTGCTCCTCAGGTTGCCAAAGTGATCCCGCTCACCCCGCAGGCCATCCGTCAGCTCGGCCACCGCTACCAGCAGGCCGGCTTAAATGGCGCTCTTTATGAGAAACAACGGCCCGGTGCGGCCGAAGTACTGGACTCCAAGCAGAAGCAGCGGATCATCGCTATGGTATGTAGCGATCCGCCAGAAGGACGCGCCCGTTGGACGGTCCGACTGGTGACCCAAGAGGCCGTCAAACGGAAACTGGTGCCGACGATTGGAAGGGAAACCATCCGCATTCTGCTGCTCCACCACGACCTCAAGCCGTGGCGGGAAAAAAATGTGGTGCGTAGCGGATCTCGATGAAGATTACATCGCCAAGATGGAGGACGTGCTGGAAGTATATGCACAGCCATACAATGCGGACGAACCGGTCGTCTGCATGGACGAGAAGCCGATCACGCTACACGCCGATGTTCGCTCAGCTTCTGCGGCCGTGCCGGGTGGGGAAGCCAGACGGGATAACGAATACGAGCGTTGCGGCGCGGCCAATGTTTTCTGTGCGGTGGAGCCGAAAGCGGGACGTCATTTCACCTTCCCCACACCAGATCGTTCGGGCTTTGAGCTCGCGCGCGTTGCGGTCGCCATGGCGCTGGAATACCCGAATGCCAAGACCATCCACCTGGTAGTGGACAACCTGAACATCCATCGCCGGAAGTCGTTGAGCGACGCCTTTGGACACGAAATGGCCACTGAGGTCTGGGACCGCTTCACGGTTCACTACACGCCTACCCATGGAAGTTGACTCAATCAGGCGGAGATTGAGATCGGGATGTTCTCGCGACAATGTTTAGGCAACCGGCGCATCCCCAGTCTCAAGATCCTGTGCCGGGAAACGCGGGCCTGGAATCGGCGCCAGAACCATGACCGCGTCAAGATCAACTGGAAGTTCGACCGCGAAACTGCAAGGCGTAAATTTGGTTACAAAACGAACTCCTTCAAGCGGTCAAAAACCTAGTTCTCCCTGCCGTCCTCCGCTGGGGCGAAAAGCCTACGGCGTCCCCATCCGCGCCGGAATCGGCCTCATTTTAACGCCGTCCAGATTTGCTATCCACATTTGGTCTCGGTCGTCTAAAATATCATCATGCGTAGATTCCTGGTTCTCGCCCTCGCGGCTTCCCTCCCAGTGTGGCCGCAGACTTTCCCCACCGGGGACCCGGTGATGACGGAGAGCGGCAGGGTGGTCCATCCCCTGACCGCTGCCGATTACGAAAAGTTTGCCGCTGCCGAGAAAGGCAATTCCAACTTTGTAGTGATCGCCAAACTGCCACCGAACCTCAGCCCCGATTACCGGCTTGGCTACAACTTCGTTTACGAACATGCCAACCACGGCTGGATCCTCGACCACGATTCCCACGGCTACGTACTCTACCTCGACCGAAAAGGAGACGGCGATCTGAGCGCGGCCGAACCGCTTCGCTTCCATGATGAGGGCGGCGTTCAGCGAATCGACGTCGCCATGCAGGATTCCGATGCTCGCTGGGCGGCCCGCTTTGAGGTCGCGAAGGCGCGCTCTGGGCCGGACGGAACGGAAGAGACCATCGTCAGAATCAACAGCGACGCCACACGCAACGGCGTCATCGAACTGGACGGCCATCGCATCCCGTTCCGGCTTTCCGGATCGAGCGGCCGGTACGACGTGCTGGGAACGTATGTGGCGTTCGACCGCGAAGGCAACGGCAAGTTCGAATCCTACAAACCGTCCGACCGCTGGGTCAACCTGGCGGGCAAGACGTTCGAGTTTCACGTCGATCCGCAGGGCGCGTTCCTGACCCTGAAAGAGAGCGATTCGCGCGCCGACCGGCCGTCCCTGAGGAACGGCACACCCATGCCCGATGTCTCCCTCACCGATCTCGAAGGCAAAACTCACGCATTCCGCAGCGGATCCAGCGATCTCACCCTGATCGAATTCTGGAGTACCAACTGCGGCCCATGCCGGGGGGAGATGCCGCTTCTGAAAAAGCTCTTCGACCAACTGCCTCGCGCACGCTTCAATATCCTAGGCGTGACCAGCGACGAATCCCTCGAGACCCTCCGCAAGTATCTCGCGGAGCTCTCCATTGCCTGGCCGGAGTGCCGCGAACCGGACAGTGGCCCCGTCCACCAGATCATGCGTATCGCTGGCATCCCCGCCTACTTCCTGGTCGCCAAAAACGGAGAGATCGTCGACCAATGGGTCGGCTCCGGCGACTCAGTGAAACGCATCGAGACGGCGCTCGGCACCCTCCTTCCCAAAAATCGCTAGATCCGCCACGCCGGCCATCGCTTAGTACCCCTTATGCGCCAAAACAGTTCTGCATAAAAATAGTTCTTAAGAACATCTTCAGGCGGTCACAGACCTAGTTGCAGCAGGGTTTGAACGCTGTAGAACAGGCCCGCCGATGAATTCGCGCAAATCTCCGCGCCCTGGGGCGTGATCTTGAGCGTGTAAGCCTCGCGCGAGTCCGGCCCCGCGTGCTCGTCGGGCTGGGGAAGGTCCGGGCCGGAGCCTGTGCGCCGGAGGACAATCTGGCGCTGGCGTGGCATCCCCTCCGATATGTGAATCCCGACCTGGGCGCGGGACGCGAGTCCGGACGCGAGTTCCTCTGCCGCAAACTGTTCTTTCTTCCACCCACCCCCTGGGTGAGTTTGAGTTCCAATCACCTCAGCCGCAGCGCAAGATTCCTCCCCGCGTTCCTGGCGGGAGCGGGACGCTCCCGCCACGGCGGGCGCTACGTCCGGGGGATCTCGGCTTTCACTTTTATGTCGCGCACCCCACCGTTTTATTTAGTTTTATTTAGTAGACAATCTACCACTGCATGTGGTAGATTAGCTGCCGCTATGACGAAGCAAGCATCCGGAGACCGAATCGAACTTGTTTATGGCTCGCTCGACATGCTGATTCTGCGCACCTTGCGCTGGGGACCCACTCACGGACATGGCATTGCCAAGTCCATTGAGCGCCTGTCGGAAGAGACGCTGAAGGTGGAGCACGGGTCGCTCTACCCCGCACTCCAGCGCCTTCAGCAAGAGGGCTGGATTGCCGCCGAGTGGGGCGTTTCCAAGAACAAACAGCGGGCCAAATACTACCGCCTCACAGCCGCAGGACGGCGGCAATTGGTGGCCGAGACCTCGCGTTGGGAGCGCTTTGTGCGGGCCATCACCGGCGTTCTTCAGCCCGCCGAGCCCGAGGAGGGGCAATGAGGGATTGGTGATTTTCGATTGGCGAAGGCGTGTGGCGCGTCCCGCCCGCGCTACGTTTGCTGAGGGCCGAAGGCTGAGAGCTAAGTATGACCTGGCGGCGCGAGCTTGCCAAATTCGGTGCGCTGTTTCGCCGGCGGAAGCCGGTGGACGATCTCGCGGAAGAGATTCGCGCTCATCTCGAAATGGAAGAACAGGAAAACCTGGAATCCGGCATGCCGCCGGACGAAGCTCATTATGCCGCGTTGCGCCGGTTCGGGAACGTGACCTTAGCGCAAGAGAGGAGCAGGGAAATGTGGGGATGGAATTTGGTCGAGACCCTCTGGCAGGACCTTCGCTTTGGCCTGCGCATGCTGGCAAAGAATCCTGCATTCACGCTTGTGGCGGTGCTGACGCTGGCGCTAGGCATCGGCGCGAACACGGCGATTTTTACTCTCATCAACACCGTAATGCTTCGAAGCCTGCCGGTCAAAAATCCCTGGCAGTTGGTATTATTCTACGACGGTGGTCGCACAGGGACGAGCACCACGAACCGTATTCCCGACGATATCTACTCTTACCCGGCTTGGGAGTATCTCCGCGACCACGATGAGTCGTTCGAGAGCCTGTGTGCTTTCCGCCAGGAGTCTGACGGGTTGACCATGCACATGGGTGGTTCTTCTGAAACGCAACGGCAGGAGCATGCACGGGGACACCTCGTCTCCGGGAGTTTCTTCACTGTTCTGGGCGTTCAGGCCGCAGCCGGGCGATTGCTGACAGCTCAAGATGATATACCCACTGCACCTCCTGGCGCGGTCATCAGCTACGACTTCTGGCGCCGCCGCTTCAATCTCGACAGGTCCGTGATGGGCAAGACGGTTGACCTGAATGGGACCGTGTTCACCATCGTGGGAGTCACCCCGCGGGAGTTCTTTGGGGAGCGCGTTGAAACCCCTCCGGACTTCTGGTTGCCGCTCTCCCGGCAACCACAGGTATTGCAGCGTGAGTCTTGGCTCGCCAGGCAGGATTTCTATTGGCTGAACCTGATGGGGAGACTCAAGCCCGGCGTGACAATCGAGCTTGCCCAAGCTACCCTGAACACGCAGCTCCATCAATACTACACGGCGCAAGCTGGCTCGCGGATCACCCCCGAGCGGCAGCGGCAAATCCAAAGTGCCCACATACAACTGAAACCGGGTGCGCGGGGCATTTCGCTATTGAGGTTCGCTTACTCAGAGCCGCTCCACGTCCTTATGGCCGTCGTTGCACTGGTGCTGATGATCGCGTGTGCGAACGTCGCCACGCTCATGCTCGCGCGCGCGTCAGCTCGCCGCCATGAATTGTTCGTGCGCTTGGCGCTGGGTGCAGGAAGAAGCCGCCTGGTCCGCCAACTGCTCACGGAAAGCGTCCTGCTGGCGCTTTTCGGCGCGGCGGCGGGAGCGGTGCTGGCATGGTGGGGCGTCCACCTTCTCGTCGCGATGCTTCCGCTGTCTTCCGTCGTCAAGGTTAAGCCCGACCTGCTGGTTTTAGGGTTTACGTTGGCCGTCTCTGTTCTTACGGGGGTTCTATTCGGACTCCTCCCGGCACTGCGCTCGAGTAAGATGGGACAAACGGGCGGCGCCGCGGCGAGGTCGTCGGCCTCCATCGGCGGGTCAACTTTTAAGCCCGCGTACACCCTTGTGATCTTGCAGGTGGCTCTTTCGTCGGTGCTGCTCGTGGGAGCAGCCTTGCTCACTCATAGCCTTCTCGATCTTGAGCGCCAAGACCTGGGATTCAATCCTGAAAACGTGCTGCTGGTGAGTACAGGCTTTCGACTGGCAGGGGTCCCGCCTGCGGAATTGTTGCCGCTTTACCGGCAAATTCAGGAGAGGCTGAACAGCCTGCCCGGCGTTACCTCCGCCAGCATGGCGAGGTTCAGCCCTATTAGCGGCGGCGTTTCATCCAATAATTTTTCCCTTGAAGGAAACGGCCCACCTACGGGAAAAGAAATTTATTTGTACGGTCTGCCGGTTGGACCGAGGTTTTTCGAGACGCTAGGTGTTCCTCTGCTGTTGGGACGGCCCATCGGATCGCAAGATACCCCTGCCTCCCCCTTGGTAGCCGTGGTCAACCAAACTTTTGTCCGGGAATATCTACCAAACCAAGATCCGATCGGGCGCCGTATATGTTTCGGAGAGCCCTTCAAAGCGCCTGGTACCGAGATCATTTGGGTTGTGGCGGACTCGAAGTATTACAACCTGCGTGAGAAGCCGAAGCCCATGGCCTTCTTTTCTCTCTGGCAGGCAGGAGCCGACAAACACCTGGATGCTTACGCAGGTGAGCTGATGATCCGTACATCTCAGGACCCCTCTGGAGCGGTTGCCGAAGTGCGGCGAGTCCTCAGCGAGACCGACAGCCGGCTTCCGATCCTGGGCGTCCAAACCCTTCGTGACCAAATCTATGAATCGTTGCGCCAGGAGCGGATGATCACGAAGTCATGCAGTTTCTTCGGGCTGCTTGCCCTCCTGCTGGCTTGCATAGGTCTTTACGGGACAATGGCCTACTCCGTGGCGCGCAGGACAAATGAAATCGGAATCCGCATGGCCTTGGGCGCCCAGCGCTCGCGCATACTTTGGCTGTTTTTGCGTGATTCAGTGGCCTTGGTCGTATTGGGACTTACCCTCGGGCTCCCCCTGGCTATGGGTGCCACGCGCTGGATCAAAACCTTTCTCTTTGGGCTCCCCGCTATCGATTGGGTGGCAATAGGCGGCACTATCGTCGTTATGGTAGCTGTTTCGGCACTCGCCGCCTATCTTCCCGCACGCCAGGCGACCAAAGTCGATCCCATGGTGGCGCTGAGGTACGAGTGATTGGCGATTTTCGATTGACGATGGTCGATTTTCGATTGGCGACGGCGTGTAGCGCGTCCCGCCCGCTGGGGCGTGGGCATCCTGCCCGCGCGTTCCTGGCGGGAGCGGGACGCTCCCGCCACAGCGGGCGAGACGCCCGCGCTACGTTTGCTGATGGCCGAAGGCTGAAAGCTGATAGCTGAAGGCTGAGAGCTAAGTATGGGCTGGCGTCGCGAGCTTGCCAAACTCGGTGCTCTGTTTCGCCGGCGGAAGCCGGCGGATGATCTCGCGGAAGAGATTCGCGCTCATCTCGAAATGGAAGAGCAGGAAAACCTGGAATCCGGCATGCCGCCCGACGAAGCTCACTATGCGGCTCTGCGCCGCTTCGGCAATGTGGCCTTGGCGCAAGAGAGGACACGCGAAATGTGGGGATGGAATTGGGTAGAGACGCTCTGGCAGGACCTCCGCTTCGGTCTGCGCATGCTGTTGAAGAATCCCGGCTTCACGGGGGTGGCGGTGCTAACACTGACCCTCGGCATCGGCGTGAACACGGCGATCTTCAGTCTCGTCGACCAGCTTTTGTTGTGGTCCATGCCGGCGCGCGAGGCAAACCGGTTGGTAAAAATCGAAGGTCATTACAGCAGCACTTATCCCTTTTACTGTGCGTACCGTGACCTCAACCAAGTCTTCTCCGGAGTGCTCGCCAGCAGTGAGAATCTTGCTGCGGGCATCCAGCCCGCGGGCACGCCTGGCGTAGAGGTCGGGCACGTCGAATACGTGAGCGGCGGCTACTTCCAAATCCTGGGGATTGGGTCCGCTACCGGGCGTGTTATCACCCCCTCTGACGATGCCGCTCTGGGCGGGTCGCCTGTTGCGGTCCTCTCCTATCGCTATTGGCAGCGGCGCTTTGCAGGTGACCTGCGCGTAGTCGGGCGGAAGCTCGCGGTGAACACTTATCCGCTCGTAATCGTCGGGGTCGCGGAAAAGGGGTTTGGCGGCCTCTTTAACGGCAATGAACCTGATGCCTTTATTCCCCTCACGATGTATCCTGTGACCACGCCTACCGTTGCACGCGTTTGGAACACAGCCCAGATGTACTGGCTGTCCACCGTGGCGCGGTTGAAACCGGGAATTTCCATTCAGCAGGCGCAGGCCGGCATGCAGGTGTTGTGGTCGCAAGCCGTGCAGACGGTCAATGACGCAGCCGCCAAGGGCGGCGCTAAGGTCCCAAAGTCTCAAGAAGACAAACTCTTACTGGTACCCGCGGCCCGTGCAGATTCCTTTATCCGCAACCAGAGGTTCTTGGATCCGCTTAAGGCCTTGGCCACGGGGACGCTCCTGCTGTTGCTGATTGCCTGCGCCAACGTGGCCAATCTGCTGCTCGCGCGCGCCTCTCAACGGTGGAAGGAGACCGCTGTGCGTCTGGCGGTCGGCGCAACGCGAGGGCGTTTGGTTCGCCAATTCCTTACGGAAAGTCTCCTATTGGCAGCTGCCGGGAGCGTGGTTGGACTGGGTCTTGCCTATTCCGGCGTATGGGCTCTCGCCAAAGTGGCTATTCTGGATCCCGATTTTCGCTTTCGCCTCAGCCTCTTCGTTTACGTATTCTGCGCCAGCCTCACCCTGCTCACAAGCATCCTTTTCGGCTTGGTTCCCGCCCTTCGTACCACGCGGATGACACTTGCCGAAAGCATGAAGGAGAGCGGCTCGGCTACCCAGACGGTTTCCCGGTCGCGAATCTCGAAAGCGCTGGTAGCGGTGCAGGTTGCCCTGTCATTGATGCTGCTGGTCACCGCAGGCCTGTTTAGCCGCACGCTGAGGAATCTTCAGAACGTCGATCTCGGTTTCCAGCCCGAGAATATTGTGATCTTTGACATCGATCCCACCAGCCTTGGATATCGAGGGCAGCGGCTGCGCGCATTTTACGATCAGCTGCTCGAACACGCGCGTGGGGTTCACGGAGTACGCTCGGCCACTTTATCCGGCGAGGCGCCGATGACCTATCATTGTCGCGTGCGTGCGGTTTCGGCCGAAGGATCCCAGCGGAAACCTGGTGAGGACGTCGTGCTTAGCAATCCGATCAGCTCGGGGTACTTCACCACGCTGGGCATTCCCCTCCTGCTCGGTCGCGACTTCCGACCGGATGATGAACCGGCGGTGACAGCCCGCGGTAACCCGCTGGAACAATTTGGCCGCTCAACTGGAGGCGGCGGGGGGGAGATGGTTGATGCCTCTCGGCTTTGCATAATCGACGAATCGGTAGCACGCCACCTGTTTGGGACCGCCAATCCCATAGGGCGGCATCTCTGGTCTGGCGAACACGCCCTCGAAATAGTCGGCGTTGTGAAGGATGTACACCATGAAACGGTCACAAGGTCCGACCAATCTGGCACAATCTACGAACCCAGTTGGTCGAACGGTCCCGAAGCGCGGTGGCTGCTGGTCCGATTTGCGGGAAGCGCCGCCCCAGTTATCGCTGGAATCCGCCGGGCGCTCGAAGACCAGGACCCCAACGTGCCATTGTTGCGCGTTCGCACGATGGAGGAGTACGTCAATAGCCACATGGCACACGAGCGTCTGATTGCTTACCTATCCAGTTTTTTTGGAATTCTTGCGCTCGGCCTCGCCTCCGTCGGTCTTTACGGCGTGCTGGCCTACGCGGTGACGCAACGAACCCGGGAAATCGGCATTCGCATGGCGCTGGGGGCGCAACGCAGCGACGCGATCAGCATGATTTTCCGCGAGTCCAGCGTGCCGGTTCTCATGGGAATGGTCGTCGGGCTGGTGTCTGCGTTTTTCTGGACTCTCTTCATCGGTAGTCTCCTTTACGGAGTGGGCTCTTACGATCTTGGATCGCCGTTGCTCGCGGTCACGGTGATGTTGGCGGCGGCTCTGCTCGCCGCAGCCATCCCCGCCCGCCGGGCGTCGAAAGTTGATCCCATGGTGGCGCTGAAGTACGAATAATTGGCGATTTTCGATTGACGATTGTCGATTGCCGAAAAGCGTGTAGCGCGGACCTGTTCTGTAGGTCCGCGGTTCGTCCCCCAATGACCGCAAAAAGCCGCGGACCTAAAGAACAGGTCCGCGCTACGCTTGCTTTTTCTCCACCTGTTCTCCGTGACCTCTGTGCCCTCGGTGGTGATATCGTTCCTGGTTTGCGGCCGGCAGCCGCGTGATGAAAACCATCGTGCTCGTGTGCTGTAACATGAAAGTCTTGGCAATGGTCATGGGACACTGCCTGATTGTAAGGCTACGG
>Ga0181533_1004800_pt1 | contig 13453 bp, 8 predicted proteins | sample PEATcosm2014_Bin_45_FD_119772 | JGI IMG/M metagenome (GOLD analysis project Ga0181533, IMG submission 119772) | Peatland microbial communities from MTU Mesocosm Facility, Houghton, MI, USA - PEATcosm2014_Bin11_60_metaG | ecosystem: Environmental > Terrestrial > Soil > Wetlands > Peat | place... | reverse complement strand
TTGAGTTGAGCCTCAGCCTCCCGGCGAAGACGCTTTGCCTTCTCGTGGTCTTTGGGTGCCCGCGTGTGATCAAGAATGATTTTGTTTTGAAGTTCCTGCTGGTACCGGGCACTCCGATACATGGTTCGCCAACGCTCGCAGGCGACCTCGAACTGCTTCTCCACCTGGAGCAGTACGCGGTCGAGCCACTCAGGGGTATACCACGCCGCAGTTGCAAGTTCATCCTTCAGGTCATCGAGAATGGCCTGAGCCTTGCTGCGCGTTGTCGCCCTGTAGAGAGGATTCGCCATCGTTGTCGCCACAGACGGTAATAGATTGAGAGTTGGATTCTCGCCCTCAAGATCGAGAATGTCGCGGAGAGAGCGCTTCAAATCGACTCTGGTCTCGGCTAACCATAGTGCGTGGATGTGGGACCGGATCAGATCCTCGTTCGCTAGGTCCAAACGGGGCGTCGCGACGCGGCCCGAGACCATGCGCTCAGGGCGTTTGAAGAAGTACTGGTCGTGAGAGCTTCCGGTACTGCAGTAGGTGTAAACGAGGGCTGGCTGGCCACTCCGGCCTGCCCGGCCGCTGCGCTGCGCATAGTTCGCCGGAGTCGGGGGAACATTCCGCATGTTGACCACGTTGAGGTCGGCGATATCGACACCCAGCTCCATCGTTGGGCTGCAGTAGAGAATCTTCAGGCGGCCATCCCTGAATGCTTCTTCTCGCTCTTCCCGCTGTTTGGATGGGACCTGCGCGGTGTGCTCACGGGCCTGCAGGCCCATCAGATGGTGCGCCGTTTCCTTATAGAACGACACGAAAAATGGATTCGGAGTCAGGCCGGCACGAGACTCAGTGGTTTGCAGCAGCGGGTCATGGGCCACGACACCGTCTCCGACCTTCCAGACAATCGCGTCAGCCGGGATTTGATAACCGAACACCTCGCTACTGCTTTCACGAACCTCAAGCAGCCCTGCGACACGTAGCACGTCAAAGAGCTGGCGGATGATCCCACCGATATCGCTCCCCGACAGGGGCGCTCCAGGAAAGAGCCTGTTGGACTCCCGCTTGATGAACTGCCCGTACGCGCTCCGCGGTCCCACAAAGGTCAGGCTGCTCCTATAGGTGTTGTCAGCGTCTTCACTCTGACGCGGGTAGGCCAGCGTGGCCCGGTCCATCTGCTCATCCTCGTCGATCGACCATGGCTCCTTGAGGCGCTGGTTGCTGCGCTGTTTTAGCTGGTCCTGATAATCAGAACGCAGGTAGTCCACCTTGATGGCCAGTTCCCGGCGAAGTACATCGAGGAGGGTTCTGCACCACTTCGTCCGGTCCTCTTGAGGGGCATCCACCAGCAATCGATGCTTGCCGGCCCACTCTTCCTCCGCGGCGCAAAGTTCTCCCAGGCTCTTGTATTCAAGAGTCAGCAGGCCCACTTGTTCCAGGTTCGGCAGGTTGATCCGCCATCCGCGCCTGAGGTCCCGATAGAGCCGGTAGGCGAGGAGATCGCGCAGCACCTGCTTCGTGTCATCCTTTGCGGCAAATTTCAGCGTGGGATCGACGGCATAGTCCCCAAAGGGCAGATTCAGGACCTCAAACACCGCGTGGCTGAGCTTGTCGTGGGTGAGCCCAATTGAACCGGCTTGGTGAACGGCCTGGTGGAGGGCAGCTCGAAGCAATCCGGTCTCAGCGAAATCATTGAAATGCCCTGCCTGGAGAGAGGCATCCTGCCGGTTATCCGTGAAACTAAGGAGCTTCTGGGCCTTGGGCTCGATCCCCTCCACCGATTTCAGGTGACGAATAGCGGCGAGGCTAAGGACCGTAGTCGCAGTGCTGCGGCCTTCGGAACTCAAAGTCGCCAATTTGCCGAAATCCTTCCGCTGGCGAGGGCTGTAGGTTACCCGGCAATTCGGACAGAAGCAGAATGGGGCAGAGAGGAAGGCCACGGGAATCCCCTCTGGAGATTCGGTGCCATCCTTGAGGAGGGTGTGGGGCACCGGGCGCTTGTCCCGGCGATCAGCTCGGATTCGGGGTGCCCCATGGAAAATCTCCTTCCACTCATCGGGCAGCCGTTCCAGTTCGATCACCGGATCGCTGGGCCACGGCTCGTCCAACACCATCAAGTACCCCGCGTGGATGTGATCGTCCTGGCTCTCGTCCTCCCCGGCCGGCCGCGGGACAACCTCAACACCGCCTACTTGTTCCTGCAGGTAGACGCTGTAAAACTCCTGACCACAAGCACGGCAGAAGGCCAGGGGATAGATTCGCTCTTCCCGATGTTCCGGGCGGAACAACTGAGGCTGTAACGTCAACCACCGATCCGCCCCTTTGCCAAGGGTGGCATAGACTGCATCTCCCTTGCTGATGAACTGGTGAAGGCGGAAAGCGAATGGGCGGTTTCCGTTGATTGAGTCTGGCTCGCACTTGTACCCGTGCAGAAGCCAGCGCTGGATGGCGGCGGCGCAGGCATTCTCGTCCAGGCCAAGCCTGAATGAAAGCTGCTTACCTGCGTCGTTGAGAGTCTTGGGGGTAGCCCGCTTCAGGTACTCGGTACCCTCCTCCTTTTCAAGACCAAAGGTAGTTTCCACCCAGCTCGCCAGCGGATCCTGACAGAAAGCATCAAAGGAGCTTGGAATCACGAAGTTGGTGTCCTTCACTCGGACGCTCAGTTGCTCGGTGACAACTGGATCTTCCACCTGGACATCGGGCGTGATCCGGCGAAGCCTTTCGCCAATGACATTGTCCTCAGAGACCGGGGCGCCAAACAGGCGAGTCGCCACAGTCGCCACATCACGCCGGATGTCAGCAAATGTGGCTCCGGTGCCCATGGTCGCAGAGGTGCCGACACAGATGACGTCCTCAGCCTTGAGGGTCTCGCGCAGGCGCCGAACCAACATGGAGACATCCGCACCTTGCCGGCCGCGGTAAGTGTGAAGCTCATCCAGCACCAGGAACTTCAAATCGCCGGCGGCCTTTATCAGATGCTGGCGCTCCCGAGGCCGCGTCAGTATTAGCTCAAGCATGACGTAGTTGGTCAGCAGAACATCTGGCGGGTTGTTCAGGATCGCGTCCCGCGCCTCCTCGTTCTCCTGGCCGGTGTAGCGGGCAAAGCGAACAGGGGGCTTGCCCACAGGGAATCCCGGCCCGAGAAACTTGTCCATCTCCCCGAGCTGGCTGTTTGCGAGAGCGTTCATCGGGTAGACAACAATAGCTTGGATGCCGTGGCCGCTGCCGATCTTAAGGACGTGGTCGATGATGGGAATGAGGTAGGCGAGGCTCTTACCGGAACCAGTGCCGGTGGTCAGGACGTAATTAACACCCTGCTGGGCGCAGTTAATCGCCTGCTCCTGGTGCCGATGAAGCCGGAGTGGGGCACCCAGCGGGCTTTCAACTGTCTTCCCACGCCGGAAGACCTCTCGGCACGTAGCATGGAGACGCTTCTGGTCAACCAGCTCATCGATCGTTGGCCCCTGGACAAAGGCAGGGTTGAGCTGAACCAGGGGCTCCGGCCATAGGAATCCGCCATCCAGACGAGAGGTGATGAACTGTTCAACATCGGCGTCCCGCACCTCCAGGAACCCCTTTACATATGCGCTGTAGTCCCCGATGAGGTCTTCACGGTACTGGAAAATGTCCATGAGATGTCCTTCGCAAGCTTTCATATAGTATGGCACTCGCCGCCGGGTAAAAGGTGCTCCCCGACGGTTCAATCATTCTCATGGCAAAGGATTTATCAGCCGATTCGCATCACTGATGGTCAGCGACGGGAAGCCAGAAGGAACTGGAGAAGGCTTTACACAGGGACATCGACTCCGACGCTATTCAGGAGCTTCAATAAGATGAAGGCGCGGATCGAGATCATTGCTGTCTTCGAGGATCTGAAGGTCATCCGCGTAATGCTTGCTGAGCGATTGAAGAAATAGTGCCGCAAGCGCTAGAATATGCGTAATTTAAAGGCTGTACTGTACCCGCGAGGTTTTGTGGTCATCAGCTGCAAGTGCAAAAGGCTGGGTTGCAAGCTGTTCGGGATTGAGATTCCGGACATCCGCTGTCTCCATACCCCGGATGGCAAGGGACGCGTGTGCTCCGCGTGCGATTCGAAGATGGTCCGGGCAAAGACGGTGAACGTGTCGAGCGGTCCGCGGAATGGTGGACGAGGCAGAAGCCGCTCGCGCTAAGGAGAACGCAGTGGAAGAAGAACGTGTGGAGCATCTCGCGGTAGCATTCGTCCGGCGTTATTACGAGGCTCAAGGGTTCGAGGTCAAGAATGTTTCCCGTGCGCGCGGAGAACATGGAGGGTATGACCTGCTCGCCGTCAAGGGTTCCGAACGGATCACGGCAGAGGTCAAAGGATGTACCCGACCGTATGGCATACCGGACCCGTATTGCACAGAATTCGACCCAGAATCCCGGCGTCTGATTGCCGACGTGTTGTGTGTCGTCTATTTCCCGCCGGCGACGGAGGCCCCTCGACTGGCGATCATCCCGCGCGACGAGATTCCACCGGAATACATCATAGAGAAGCGGGCATACCGCATAAGCGGAAGGTTTAAGAAGAAGGAAATAATCTCAAAATTCTTCGTCGATCAATAGCCAGGAAGTGCCTATGAATGTCCGCGCGAAATGCCTCAACGAGCAATGTCCGGAGTTCGGTGTTACAAAGCCCGTGAGACTGGAAACGTACGCCGGGCAAGGCGCGCCGAACGAGCGGATCATCTGCCGCACCTGCGGACAGCTTATGCGGACTACGAAAACGGTAGATATCACCGCCAAGGTGCGCACCAAGCCGTTCAAAGTTGCTCACCAGGGTAGTTCAAATATCAAGATTGGCAGGAAGAAACTGGCGGGACGCAAAAAGCCCACGGTGCAGAAATCATCCCCGGGCAAGAAGTGATAAGTGCCGCTGAGCTTGCACATTTTCGAATCAATGGCATGATTAGAGAAGCCTCCCAACACCACCATGCTTCCCTTATCTACAAAGACAAAGCACTACCACCGGGAGCGTGTCCGCAGCTCGGACATCGTGTGCGTGGTGAATGGGCGGTATGTTGGTATCGTAGATACGGCAGCAACTCGCTATGTTCACTCAACGACTCCAGTCTTCGAGTGGCTCATGCCAGATCGGATTTTCAAACAAGGCACCGCGGTCAATCCATCGATAGGCGACAAATCCGGCAAGCACCAGCACTGCCAGCAAGACGCTGCCGCAGATTGTATTTGCAACGATTTCCCACATCGAGATTGGGTCCTCAGTCAGTATCGTGCCGCAGTGCTCGCAGCGGTCACTCCGAATAGGCGTTTGCATTCTCTGCGGAGTCCGTATCCCCGCCGAAGCTGATGCGAAATCTTTCCTGTGTCTCATCGTCTCCCTCCTCGGATTCTGCCCCATTCTGCATTGCCATGAAAGCAGCCCGCTCACGCTTATCCCTGCGAACAGTCAACAGTTGCGTCCCGATGGTGTGCTTGGGAACGAAGCAGAAGTTGTAGAAAGCCTCAAACAGAGCCACACTGGGGATTCTCTTCTGCGCAATGAGTTCGCTGAGGTGTCGTGTGTAGAGCGCGCGGAATGCTTCAGGGGTGATGATCGTTCTTGACCGTTTGCCGTTGGTGCATACCGTCGCTTCCAGCCATCCTTTTTCGATCCAGGAACGAATCTCAGATTTGCGTACGTGCAGTATTCGAGCCATGGAGTGAATGGACATCAGATCGCAGCGAATATTGCGGATACTGAGATCATTGCGCTCAGCCGCACAGCGAACGGACTTTTCACTTCGCCCCAACAACTTCGCGGTCTCCGCAACGGAGTGGGTTGCAAGATGCTCGCGCAGCCTTTCGTACTCGTCCTCTGTCCACCGCCGGTGTTCATCGCGAATCTTCAGGCCAGCCTGCAGGATGAATCGCCAGCAGGCCTCTCGCGAACGTCCACTGCTTCGCTGCAGACGCCGCACAAGCTGATCAAGTTTCTCGCCCGATAGCATCCGGGCCTGCTTGGCGAGCGAGATGGCTTCTTCGCTCCAACCGAAGGACGAGCCTTTCTTCGGCGTAATATCCATAGATCACCTCGCAAGGGGGATGCGAAAGGACCCTTTATATAGATAGCCGTCGAAAACAGAAAAAACGAACACTTGCGCGCAACTTTTCCACAGGCTCTGCGTCGATACCCAATACCAGCTCTGCGTTTTGTGCGGAATGCTTTAGTTTGCCCGCACTCAGGCGGATGCCACACTCACGACTTTGTCCGCCACGCGAGCTCGATCGAAGCACACGCTAAAGAAAAATATCAGCAAACGAATGGTCGCCCGTGCTTCATGGGATCCCCCTGAGTCATTCGTTAGAGAGCTCGACGGCTCGACCTGTCTGGCTCAGTTCATTGGCCCAACCGGTATCCTCCAACTTGACCTTGAGGCGGACGCTGCCGGACAAACCTGCTGAAAGACGGTCGAGATGCGATTACCTACACCTGCGGATTTATGCTGGAATGTAAAGTGCTCTCCCGATCAGGAATGGATAGAGCGTACCCTGCGCATTGCGGTCGAAAATGTCTGGCCGCAGGCGCTCGAAGCCGCGCATTCGCGCAATGGCCATGGATCGCACGTGGTGGAGATCGTTGAATCCGCCATCGAACACGCCGTGTGCCGATTAAAAACTGGAGACCCGCTTGGACCTGAGCAAGTAACGCAACTCTTGCAGCGCCTTGTCCTGCAAGAGGTTAGGCGCCGGCGCAGGGCCAATGGCCGCATGGTCTTTGTCGGATCGAGCGACGAACTGTCCCCGACGCCAGTACGAAACCCGCAAATTCAGATTGATTGTGCTCTGGATTTGGAGATAATCTTGCAGGGCGAACATCCTGACGTGCGCCTTGCCCTCCTGCTCCGTTACAGCCGATTCCGCTGGAGTGAAATCGCCGCTGCCCTGGGAACTACTGAGGCAGCCGTGCGTCTCCGTTGCAAACGAGCGATTGAAAGAATCCGCGAAAAGCAGGAAGGAGAACAGCATGAATCATGATTGTCGCATTGTCTCGTTCATCTCGAAAGGACGCCGTGACTTTGACTGAGCATCCATTTATCCCGTTCGACAACGAAGACGATTCGCTTCTGTTTGAAAAACTACAGGAGCACGTTCTAGCCCACTTTCCCAACCCGGAGCGCAAGGGATGTCCCGACCCAGCCGCTTTGAAGAACTTGATCGACAATCCCAGCGGTGTGACATTGGCGGAACTCAACGATCTACACATCTTCAAGTGCGCGGAATGTACGCGCCTTCTGATGGAACTGCGTGAAAAGAAGAAACAGAGCCAGGCGTCCGAATAGACACCTGTTTTCGATTTCAGGATCGATCCCCCTTTACTTTTCCCGGTACCGCAATCCTTCCGACAATTGCCGAATGACGCTGCAGCCCCAATCCGTGACTGGTTTGGTGAATCTTTAAGCGCCCCATACAAATAGTGGCAAGACGATGCTCTTTTCGCGACAAGTCTGGCGCCAATTATTTTGTGAGGACCGCTTCTCGATTCTGGCAAGGAATGAAGTTCATTCATAAGACGATTGATCCCAAAGCTTACTCGATGGCCAGGAACCCGAACCGTGCTGGACAAAAGATTGCAGTTCCGATCAATCGCCCAAGCGATCTTCTCGCCGAATGACGGAGTGCTCTGGATGTGGCGGAACTCTACGATCTACGCACTCCACCGCAGTTAACATAATCATCATCAACTCCAGCAGCGCTGTGTCTCCTCAATGAGAAATATCTGCCGTGCGTATCAGGACGGTTCCGTCCGGTTCGACATGGTCGGAGAGGTATTTGCTTCGCGCGATGCCTTCAATGGCCGGGCGATTTTCGCGGAACACTTCGAGCTTGTTTCTGTTGTCGCCGTGGAAATGGTCATCGAGCGCTTCTCTGCTGATGGCGCATCGTATCCGCTGCGCCCTGTCCTGACCCCAGAACACGATTGCGTCACGACTGGCGTCATGCCGTTCTTCCGGAGCAGGGAAGATCAATTCCTTGTTTTCCCACGCGATCTGCCAGGCCGCGAATTCGCTCGGCCTAACTTGCAGGCGTGCGAAATTTCCCTCATGCAGGCTGAGAAGGTCGGACTCGGCCATTTCCCTGAATCTTCCTTGCTCATCCGCTGCAATGTTGCTCTTCACCCACTCAGCGATATGTGCGCCTGCCTCTTTCCTATCCATGCGCCGCCGCACCACGTCCCCCACGAGCTGACGCAGCGCTGCCCGATGCAGCTGTTTGAATGGATCGGGGTCGCCGAGGGATTGCCTCACGGCCGCGTAACGCTCGGCCGATCGCTCATAGGCCCAGATGTAAACATCCTTGAGCAAGTCAATCCCGTTCAACTCATAGATGCCCAGAATGGCGTCCGTGTAGGACGAACGCGGAACGCTGGTAAACGACAGCGGCGACAGGTTTGCCTTGATGAAAGGAATGTTCGCCGCCAGACGCGAAACCCGCTTGTTAACATCGTCGAAGGGTTGAAGGTACGGCAGATGCACCATGGCGAAGAACGATTGCTCGAACGGGTCATGGATTGCCTGCGCAGTTGCCAGCACCTGATTAAAGCATTCCTCGATCAACTGCGGGACTTCGAGAGGATGGAAGGCGGAGCTTTCAATGCCGACCGCAATGCGCCGCAAGCGCCCGGCCGCCGCTTCATCCGGCAAGAGGTTCTGCGCCAGAATTCCGTGGAGGTTCAGAATCGTATAGCGGTTGAAGCCGATCTCATCCGCCGCGCTCACAAGAAACGCGATGGCATCCTTGTGATTGAGAATCATCTGGGCTTCCAGCCTGTTCCCGCCCTGCGCCTCTTCGCCGAATTCGATCAGGCGACGGGTATCAAGCAACGAGTATGTATTGCCTTCGAGCCGGCTTGAATTCCAGGACAGGTCGATGAGCAGGCGGTTGAGAATCTGCTTCGCATAGGTTCCGGCCGCTTCGACCGCTGACTTCGTCTTGCCCACTTCCGCCAGGTGCGCCCGCTCTTTCGGCGAAAGGTAGAAACTCGTGTTGGGTCGATAGCCGTCGAGAAACTGACGGTTGTAGCCAACGGCTTTTCTTGCCCCGAACGGCTGCCGCAGATACGCGCGTATCTGCGCGCTTTCGGCGGAGAGAGGCGTCACTACCTCTTCCGGCTTTTCCTCTGCTGGTCCGGCTTGTTGTGCAGCCGTTTGTTTCTGCTCCTCCACCACGCCCAGAAATCGATATCGCGCCGCCGGCCCCTTGCCTGCTTGCGCGAGCCGCCCACTCTCCACAAGGCTTTTCAGCCAACGTTGGAGGGTTCGCTGCGGGACACCCTTCAGAGCCGCAGCAATTTCACCGCTCCGTGCGCCGCTTGTACTTTGCCGCACGAAGTCCACGACCGCTGCCAGGTCTTCTGCTATGTCGCCCACGCGGCGATTTGCCACTATCCGCCCCCTTTTAATTGCGCGATTACGGGTATTGCGCCAATTAAAGCACGATATCGCGCCAATTGCAAGGGGGTCGTGCCACAAATGTGACGCGATTTGGGCGTATATGGCGCGATTCTCACCCGCACCTAGCCATCGCTGCCTGTCCGTCACTAGCTCCTCAGAGAGAATTTCCGGTTGGCCAGGGAACGCTTGGTGCCAAACACCCCCGGCGCAAAGGCATTCGAGGTTTTCTGGCAGTAGGGACTCCGGTCCGTAGATGACGCGCAAGTGCTCAGGGCTGCGGCACTTGACCGCGAGTTGAACCAGACGATGTTTCCCCTTGCTGATAAGGTCGAACGGATTGACAATCATGCTTTCGTTTCGTTGCCAGCAGAGGCCATCTCGATCCACTATTGAGTTGTTGATGTTCTTGTGCCGTAGATCGGCCCGCCCGGTTCTCGATGTGAACCCCATACTGGCCGAATCGTGGATTTCGCATTACCGGTGGGCTCCTGTTGCGGGCATTAGCGGATGCGCGCCCAGCAATGTAAACCATGACTTTAGAGTCGACGGGAGGCGACCGTGTTTATGGATGACATCGTGGGAGGTTCATCCACCTCGCGCTCAAAGAGCCTGCTCGTATTCAGTGTTTGACTTTTAAGGAGCGTTTCCACCCCTGTGATACATAGTCGACGAAAAGGCAATCAGATGCGCACCGAGCCAATTGGCCCAGTGCGCACCAGCTCATCGTCATTCAGTCGAGGATGAAGTCAACTGCCTATGACCAGCCTCCTCCTGCTCCACCGCCGCTGTTAACTGCTTCAGACATTTCGAGTGGGCCGCGAAGGATTCTCGAACATCCATTGTGATAACGATATTCGGGTTGTCGGGTTGATCATTAGCCAGCTCGAATGCAAAGAAGGCCTCCGTGGTATCGCGCAGTAGATGCGAGATGTCTTGCAAGTGACTGTTTGTTGTATCTGATGCAGGAAGATTCCCGCGTTTGAGCGCTTTGCGAAATGCTTTCAGGTTCGCAGTGTGTTCTTTCAGCGCAGTGCGGTTGTGCACGTATCCCTTTTGGTCGCGAGACTGTGCGACCGATTGAAAGCTGTCGTTGAGTCTGACTGTGAGCATGTGCAAAGTAACTGGACGGCCCGTTTCGCTGATATTCGAGGGATGTGGTGCAGAATTGACCAGAGAAGCCCGATCACTCGGCGCCTGAGCCAAACAGGCAGAGGCGAATCCAATAAAGAAGAATGCGTAAACAGAATTGACTTTCATTGTTGCTCCTTTTCTTTGTGCCTGTTCACCGCTGAATCTTCAAAGCAAACTGGATGACGCGTGGTGCTTGAGCCTCCGTGATCTGCCCGAAGGCGGGAGAGTTCATATCGAAGACGGGGGGTATCAGGTTGACGTGGTTCGTCGCGTTGAAGGCCTCAGTCCGGAACTGGATTCTTGTCTTCTCACCGATCGCGAAGCTTTTGTCGAGCGAAGCATCCAGGCTGCCATAGCCAGGGCCATCGATGCTGTTTCGCCCCTCGTTGCCGAACTGCCCGGCGTCTGCAACCGGATCGAGCCGCTGCAATGCCGAAGGAGACACCCATTGAGACACCTTATGAGGCGCTCCCTTGTTCGGGTTACCGACAGCATTCGGCCTGTCCCCGAACATACCGGAAACTCCGGGGTGAGGAGCCTGCAATGAGACATTCGCGGAGTCGTAGACCGTGAATGGAGTGCTGGAGTTCAGGGCTAAGAGAGCATTGAATTGCCAGCCATCAAGGAGAGTTCGGGACAGACCTGTAAAGTTTCGCGCAAAAGGAATGGAGTAGGTCACGCTTCCGGCAAAACGATTGCGCGAATCGAAGAGCGAGCGTCCGTGTTCACCAGCCAGATCCTGGTTGTTCTGGGGGATATCAAGCTCCCCAAGGACCATCCATGGAGCGGGTCCGGACATATGAAGGCTTGACGAGTAATCCAGATCCTTGGAGTAGGTGTAGGCCAGCGTGTAGTTCAGGTCCGGCGTGCCGCGCCGAGTGAGTGAGACCTGCGCCGAGTGGAAAGTTGAATTTGCATTTCCTTCAACCAGTCCGGCAGTGCCCAACGTGCAGGTGCCGGTGGTCAGCGTGCAGCCGGAGTAGACCCGGCGGCGAGGGGAGTTGGCGAAGGTCGCACCGGGCTGATAGACAGCAGGATTTGCCTCGACCAACCTCGGCATGCGGGTTCCTTTGGACCCAATGTATCCGACCGACAGTATTTGTTTGCCAATGGTCTGGTCCAGGGTCAGATTCCAGTCTTGCGCGTAGGGCGGCAGCAGCTTGCTGTCGATGGTGAAGGTGGACGCGGGAAGAGCAAACTGACCGGGCGTAAATGGGTTGCTTACGGTACCGAGCGGGTTGGCGTAATTGATCTTTGTGTATCCGGTAAGAGTGCGTACCACCGTTTGCCCGAGTGCGCTGCTGGTGGCGCGGAACGGCATGCCCACGCCGTTCAGAAGTTCATCGTAGAAGATGCCATAGGCTGAACGGATGACCGTGCGGCTGTTGCCGAGCGGGTTCCATGCGAAGCCGACACGGGGCGCCCAGTCACTTTTGAAGACTGGGGCAATGGTGTCGGGTACACCGGAGTCGCCGGGAAACAGAAGGCCGGCCGGAGCGGTGGGGTAAACGGTGGATTGGTGACCCGGCGCAAACTCCATCATGCGATTGCGGAGGTCACGGAACGGTGTGGTGATCTCGTAACGCACGCCGTAGTTCAGCGTAAGCGTGGAGCTGATGCGGTACTCATCCTGTGCATAGGAGCCCAATTCCCAGCCACGGAGATCACGCGAGAAGTCGCCCCCGGCCTGGGTAAATATATCCGGCTTACCGAGCAGGAAGTTGGCCAGCGAGTTGTTGGTGTAGCCCTGGGTGGTAAAGGAAAAGGTGCCGGAGGCGAAGTTTGCCTGGTACCCGTTGAGTTGCGTCCGGCGGAACTGGCCACCGAAGCTGGTGACGTGTTTGCCCTGGGTGTGGGCCAGGTTGGCGCTGAATGCGTAGTCGTTCTGCGTGCTGTCGCGCGGGTTGATGACCGGGTCGCCCACGTTGGAGTAGCCCTGGGTCATGATGAGTGGCGCGCCCGTGGCCGTTGCCCATGTTGAGGAGTATCCGAAGCCGAACTTCTCGGGGCTGAAGCCGGAGAATCGCTTATCCAGTACGACGTGGTTCTGGAAGAAGCTGACATTGGCAGTCAGCACCGTTTGCGGAGAAAAGGTGTGCGTTTCGGTGAGTCCGCCCAGGTGTGTGTTGGCGTAGTAGCCGACGGGAAACCCTGGAACATCGGCGCCCAGTTCCGAATACGGGCTCTGGAGTCCCATCGTCGAGTAGCTGTAGCGCGCGCTCAAAACATCCACGCTCCGCAGCATCCAGTCGGCTTTGGCGCCGCCCTGGTCACTTTCTAACTGGCTCAGGTTTGTGGTTTGGGCCAGGTGCGGATTTTCCGGCGAGTTGGGTGTGGGAAAGAACTGGAGGTATTTGGCGGTAATCGCGTTGATCTGACCGGAAAGGTTGTTGCCGAAGGGAGTTCGTGTGGAATTCAAAAGAATGGGCGCATCGGCCGAGAAGTCGCCACTGCGTTCCGCCACTGTAGGCACGACCACGCCATGCGTGATGTCCTGATTTTCGCGAAGGCCTTCGTAGTACGCGAAGAAGTAGGCGTCGTTGTGCACCATGGGACCGCCGATGGTGCCGCCGAACTGGTTCTGCTTGAGCTCTTCCTTCTGCGGCGCGAAGTAGTTGTTGGCATTGAGCGCGTCGTTGCGCAGGAACTCATACAGCGTTCCGTGGACCTGATTCGTGCCTGAACGGGTAACAATCGTGGTAATGCCCCCGCTGGTTCCTCCGAACTCAGCTGGCGCTGTCGTGGTCAGAATGCGGAATTCGGCCATCGTATCGGCTGGCGGCCGATACGCGTACCCCCCGTCCATGCGGTTGATGTCACGCATGCCGTCCACGAGAAAGGTATTGGATTCCGGACGCATGCCGTTGACTTCATAATTCTGTCCAATTCTCCGGAAGTTGTTCTGCACCGTCAAACCCGAG
>Ga0181533_1004797_pt1 | contig 13461 bp, 10 predicted proteins | sample PEATcosm2014_Bin_45_FD_119772 | JGI IMG/M metagenome (GOLD analysis project Ga0181533, IMG submission 119772) | Peatland microbial communities from MTU Mesocosm Facility, Houghton, MI, USA - PEATcosm2014_Bin11_60_metaG | ecosystem: Environmental > Terrestrial > Soil > Wetlands > Peat | place... | reverse complement strand
GTCTTGACGACCTGAAGAAAAAGCTGGGGAATGTGCGCTACTCTTTCTCGGCGGCGGCGAGCATGCCCCTGGAGATCGTCAAGCAATGGAAGGAGCGTACCGGCCTCGATATATTCGAGTCCTACGGGATGACCGAGGCCATGCCCGTGACCTTTAACCACTATTATCCCGCAAAGCACCGGGTCGGGTCGGTAGGAGACCCCGTCCACGGCATGGAAGTCCAGATCAGGGATGCGTCAGGAAACCTGATGGAGCAGGGGCACGACGGTGAGATCTGCATCAGGGGGCGCAGTGTGATGACCGCTTACGTGCATAACCCCGAAGCGACCCTCGGGGCCTTCTGGGAAGGCGGTTGGTTTCGCTCGGGCGATGTGGGTCTGTTCGATCCCGACGGCTACCTTTTCATAGTCGACCGGATCAAGGACCTGATCATCACGGGGGGCGAAAACGTGTACCCCCGGGAGGTAGAGGAGGCCCTCTACGCCGCGCCCGGAGTCGAAGAGTGCGCGGTAATCGGCCTTCCGGACAAGGAGTGGGGTGAGCGTGTGGTCGCCTTCATCGTCCCGAAAGCCGGCGCGTCGATCTTGCCGGAGGCGCTGAAGCTCTTTCTCAAGTCGCGCCTGTCGTCCTTCAAGGTACCCAAGGAGTACCTCCTGGTCAAAGAGCTGCCCAAAAATGCCGCAGGCAAGATCCTGAAACGGGATTTGAGAAAAGAGCGCCTGAAGGAATAGTCCCACTAAAAGACCCTGTCCCTTCCATGCTCGATCCACGCGGGATACCACGTATAGTGCTCCTTCGAATCGGCCTGTCTCAAACCCTTATACGAAGCTTTTGCCGGCTCGATGCCCTTCTTTGTCCTGTACAGCCAGGGGTCGCGACATGAATCTCAATTCAGCAATTGACTGCATCCGTGTTTTTTGCGATTATCTGGGTGATCTTTATCCATGTGGAGGACCTCGGCGAGAGAGGAGTGAGTCATGGAGATGATGGAAAAAAACCTGATTGTGGAGCTGAACCGCCTCTGGGAGCCTGTCAGGCCCTACCTGGCTCAACAGGTGAGCGAGTTGTACAGCCGGCATGACGGCCGTGTCCTCGAAGCAGGCCCTTTTTCCGGGCTGGCACTTGAGCTGGCCCGCAGAGGCATCGGCACGTCCTTTCATATAGCCGCGTTTCCCGGCGAAATCGCGGACACCTTGAAGGATGAGGCACGGGAACTCGGGCTTGTCGGCAAGGTAACCGTTGCTGAAAGCGACGAGAAGCTCAGCGGGGTTCCCACGGAAGCCTTCGATCTGGCCGTTTTCAGGGGGGCCTTCTTTTTCCCGTCCTTTTTCAAACCCGACCTGCCGGCGCTCTACCGGTCTCTGAAGGCAGGCGGCATGGCCCTGGTCGGAGGTGGGTTCGGACGCCACACCCCGGACGATGTGATAAGGGGCATCGAGAAGCGCTCGAAGGATCTCAACCAGGCCCTCGGTCGGGTCCGGGTAACCGAAAGGGACCTGTGGTCGATCCTCGAGGCGGCAGAACTGAAGGAAAAGGCGATAATGATTACCGAGGGCGGCTTGTGGGTCGTACTGAGAAAAGGATTCCCTCCTCGGACGTCTTCATAAGAAGCAGTGTGAGCTCGTCTCCGTCGTCACGGTAAAGTACGTCCCGGGTAAGATATTTCCCTTCATGACTTCGACTGGCTGTTTCAGAACACGGTCCCCGGTGCGATCTTCGGGGGCACACATGCAGCACCTGCAAGTGCGGCATCCGTCTCACACCACAAAGGGTTACCATTGCCACGTGAAAGCGGGAGCACTTTATTTTTCCGGAACCTGAAGATTCTCTCCATATTTTTCTTGACGCACTATCCGTCGGCTGCTATAATCACCGATCATTAGTCTGACAAATAGATAAGTGGAAAAGAGGATAGAAGGAGCATGAAAATCGATATCTCCACCCATGTAATGCTTCCCGGGTACAAGAAGGCGCTCTATAAGTTTGGTGATAAGTTTCCTACTGAGAGAGCCGTGCAGGACAGGCGACCGGTCCTATGGGACGATGAGGCGAGAGTGGCCACGCTCGAGCCTTATGATGGCCTGGTTCAAGTACTGTCGGCAACAATGCCTCCGGTCGAGGAAATTGCCGGCCCGAAAGAGGCTGCCGATCTCGCCCGGCTATGCAATGATGAGATGGCGGAGTGGGTGGCAAAGCACCCGGAGCGTTATATCGCGGCCATAGCAAATATACCTTTAAACAATAGCGATATTGCCGTCAAGGAGGCAGAACGCGCAATAAAAGAGCTCGGCTTCAAAGGGGTCCAGATTTACACTCGGGTCAACGGCAGACCACCGAGCACCGATGCGATGATGCCCCTGTACGAGCTTATGGTAAAGTTCGACCTACCCATCTGGCTCCACCCTATGCGCAGCTCCAGCCAACCGGACTGGGCGGCTGAAGACGCCTCCTTCAACCAGTTGTTCTCTGTATACGGCTGGCCTTACGATACGACAGCGGCCATGGCCAGGCTTGTGTTTGCGGGGATTTTTGAAAAATTTCCCACGATCAAGTTCATCACCCATCACCTGGGAGGGATGGCGCCATACTTCTCGGACAGGGCTGTCGTCCATTGGGACAACGGTCTGGAGCGCCTGGGTGCGGATCATTTCCCGGGTCTTACGAAACACCCGGTTGATTATCTGCGGATGTTCTATGCAGACACCGCTCTCGGCGGGAATAGCAATCATTCTATGGAGTGCGGCCTTGCGTTTTTCGGGGAAGACCACATCCTTTTTGGAACCGATATGCCGTACGACGTGGAAAACGGCGGTGTTGCCATACGGGAGACGATCAGAGGCATAGAGCAGATGGGACTGCCTGAGGCCATAAAACAGAAGATTTACGAAGGCAACGCCCGAAGACTGCTCCATCTGTGAGGGCAGTCGATGCCTTCTTTGTTCGGAACCGGGCCGGCGCTGCGAAAAATTACACGTTCTCCATCGGGAAGCATAGAAAAGAATTTGATTCGATAAGGAGAACTTATGGATCGGAAAGACACACCGAACGTCACCAGGTTTTGCGATGAGCTGAGGTTCAACCGTTTTCACGCGAGTTTGCTGATCCTCGGGCTGCTCACGCTCATCTTTGACGGCTATGACACGCAAATCCTCTCTTACGCAATGCCTCATATCATGAGGGAATGGCATCTTACGCCCATCCAGGCGGGCTCCATTATGTCGTACGGGCTCGTGGGCCTGATGATAGGATCCACGGGTCTGGGCATACTCGCGGACAAAATCGGCAGAAAGATCCCCCTCATTATCGGCCTCTTCATCTTTTCCTTCTTCAGCGGAGGCCTCTATTGGGCGCCTAATTACGAGACTTTCTGCGTCCTCCGCTTTTTAGCGGGCCTCGGTATAGGCGGCGCCCTTACCCTGACGATCACCCTGACTTCCGAATTTGCGCCCGCAAAGATCCGCGCAAGGATGGTAGCGACCATGTTTACCGGGTTCATGATAGGCCCGGCTATCGCAGGCATGATTTCGATTATCTTTATCCCCGCGTACGGGTGGCGGATCGTGCTTTTCTTTGCGCTCATACCGCTCCTCTTCATCCCTGTGCTCTATTTCTTTATGCCTGAATCGGTACGTTTTCTCGCCGATAAAGGCAAATATGACAGGGCCATAAAAGAGCTCAGGAAAATGGAAAGGGCCTCAAAAACGAAACCGCGTGAATGGACCAAAGAAAGCTTTTCCCTGCCCGTTGTTCATACAGGGGGCGGCTTGAAGCAGCTCTTCACCACAAAGCTTGCCGTCATGACCATTCTTATCTGGTTCGTCTACTTTCTCAACCTTCTCTGCATCTATGGTCTCACCTCATGGTTACCGACGCTACTGGTGAAATCGGGTATCTCCATGGTCAGGAGCTACGGTTACACGCTGCTCAATCACGTCGGTGGCGCAATCGGCGCCATTGTCATCGGCACCCTCATGGATCGGATAGGCAGAAAATCGGCGCTTGGAGTTTCGTATATTTTTGCCGGGATCACTGTGTGGGCCTTTGGCCTTCTCACCGCTAACCCCACGGCGCTCTATATGGTCGGCGCACTCACTGGCTTCTTCGTCATCGGCAACCAGGGGGCGCAGCACGCGGTGACAGGAGAGATCTATCCCACCCACGTCCGTTCGACCGGTGTTGGATGGGCGCTTACCATGGGACGATTCGGAGCAGTCTGCGGTCCCCTCGTCGGTGGACTCCTGCAGTCGATGGGTTTCTCTTTCAGCCAGTACTTCGCGATATTCTCAATTCCTTGCTTCCTGTGCGCGATCTTCGTGTTCCTTTACCGCATCAATGTAAAGGGTGAAGCCCTGGAGACGGTTGAAATGAAACTGATAGGGACGGAATAGAAGCACTGGATTTCGCCGGATCTCTTTAGATCCGGCTCAACCAACGAGGTGCTTATGCGGAACGCCACACTTTCTGCCGGTATTTCCTGATGGCTGCACGATCGAGAAGCACGGAGGGTTGCCGCGGATTATGACGCGATTACGGCATTGACTTTCTTATTGACATCTCGTAATTTCACGACGAGACGTCATCTATATCACACCGAGGGGGAAATGAGAGATGAAGAATATGTATCCACTGAAGATTGACGCGTATGCTCACATTGCACCGCAGAAGTATAGGGAGACCCTTGCAAAGCTTGCTCCGAACCATTGTGCCTATATGCTCGATCCGTTCCCGCCTCTTTATGACCTGGAAGAGCGGTTTCGCATTATGGACCGGTACGAAGGTGTGGTGCAGGTACTCACGCCGTCCTGGCCGGCCGTTGAGGTCGCGTCGCCCGAAAAGTCACTTGACCTGGCCAAACTGACAAACGATGAAATGGCCAAACTGGTCGCCAGGTACCCGGATAGATTCCCCGCGGCAATCGGTTGCCTGCCCATGAATGACATAGACGCGGCCTTAAAGGAAACGGACAGGGTGATAAACGATCTCAGGTTCAGGGGGGTTCTGATATGTACGCCGATCAACGACAGGCCCCTCGATTCACCTGAATTCATGCCGCTTTATGAAATGATGGCGCACTACAACCTTCCTCTACTGATACACCCCGTAAGGTTGCCGGAATACCCGGATTACAGGACTGAAACAGAGTCGAGACACAGGGCCTACATGACCTTCGGCTGGCCATATGAGACCACTATGGCCATGACCCGCCTCGTGTTCAGCGGTGTGTTCGAAAAATACCCAAACCTTAAGTTCGTGACCCACCATTGCGGCGGCATGGTCCCTTATCTTGAGGAAAGGATAAAACAGTTTATGGACATCGGCGAGATGCGGCGGGGCGAGATCGGCCGCGAAGTCCTGCTGACCAAAGCGCCGATCGACTACTACAAGATGTTCTACAACGATACGGCCCTTTATGGTAACACGGCCGCGCTCATGTGCGGCTACGCCTTCTGCGGCGCGGATCATATGCTTTTTGCGGTCGATTTTCCTCTTGGCGACATGGAGTTTGGCAACAGGAACTACCGCCAGACAATCAACGCCATAGAGAACATGCAAATCAGTGAGGAAGACCGGAAGAAAATATACGAGGACAACGCGAGAAAACTATATAGACTGCCGATCTGAAACAACGGCGAGGGCCGGCGCCGGCGCTCGGCGCCGCCAAAAAAATCTCTTCTTTCACGGGCAGATTACTGTGCATCTCGGCCCTTGAAGGCTTTCCGGTTTAGGGATGTGATAATGAATCTGCCGCGCGCAGTTGTACCCTCTTTTGACTGTGCTTTCCATTTGCGCAGCATACAAAGATCCCCTGTAGCACGCAACAGGGAACTCTCAAATTAGTGAAGGAGTGTGCCATGAAAAGACAAGGATTGGTGTGCGTGGTTCTGGCGGTTGTCGGTCTTCTCTATCTCGCTTCATCTTCTTTTGCAACGGGCACTACAATCAGGATAGGATTTGTCGATACCTATACCGGGCCTGCATCCAACTATACCATTGACGTCCTCGACGGGTTCAAGCTGGCCGTGGAGAAGATCAATGCGAACGGCGGCGTACTCGGGAAGAAGATCGAGTACACCACGAGGGACGACAAGTTTAAGCCTGACATCGGTCTTGCGATGGCTAAGGAACTCACCCTCAGAGAGCATGTGGATATCCTCGCGGGTACGGTTAACAGCGCCACCGCCCTTGCCGTATCGGACTTTGCAAAAAAGGAAAGGATACCCTTGTTTGTCACCCAATCGAAGAGCGAAAAGATCATCGGTGAAAAGGGACACCGTTATGTCTTCAATATGAACGAGAACACAGAAATGGCGGGGAGGGCAGAAGCTTTTGTTCTTGCCAAGAAGCCCTTTGTAAAATACTGGATTGCAGGCGATGATTACGAGTACGGACATGCCCTTGCAGAGGGATTATGGAACAGCCTGAAGCGGCTGAATCCAAAGGTACAGAAGGTCGGTGAGTCATGGTGGAAGGTCGGTGAGGCCGATTTTATACCCTATATCACCCAGATTATGGCCGCCAAACCTGAGGTTATCGTCGTCGCAACGGGCGGCTCCAGCATGATCAACTTCCAGAAGGCGGCAAAGGCAACAGGGCTGGCCCAGAGGATCCCCTTATACCAGCACACAGCCATCGAGCTTGGAACACTCCAGCCCCAGGGCAGGGATGCGCCCGAAGGTGTTTGCGGAACCTGCGTTTATCTCTTCAACTTTCCAGATTCCCCCGCAAACAGGGCGTTTGTTGAAGAATTCAGAGAAGCTTACAAGAGATACCCGAAACACACCGCATTGATCGGTTACATGACGGCCCAATTTATTGCAGAGGGTTTCAGAAAGGCGGGCAAAGTCGACAGAGAGGCGTTGATCAAGGCAATTGAAGGCATGACCCTCGACAGCCCTGTAGGCCCGTTGTCCATAAGGGCCTGTGATCACCAGCTTGAGCTCCCCATATATTTTGGGGTGACAAAAAAAGACCAAAAGTACGATTTCCTCGTCTCCAGCGATACCCAGGTCATATCTCCGAAGGACTATATGCCGAGCTGCGAGGAAGTCCTGAAGTCACGGAAGAAATAGTTTCCAGGGGCAAATCCGGATCTGACGTGTAGTAGTTGTCCTCTTTCGCCCCTCCCCAAAACAACGGTCCGGATGTTGAGTTATACTCCGGGCTGAATTCCGCACGGGGAGGCAGGAAGAATGAAGAGGATGAGGATATCATAATCGATGTGGCGATAGACTTGCAGCGGTTCCGAAAGGACCTTTTTTTCTTGACACATGCCATCATATTGTCTGATAATTAGCCAGGTAGATAAGTCGTTATGGCAGGGGATCGCGGTCAATCCCCGCGTAAGAGCATGCGGAACCGAGCATGGCTGCATGGCAGCGGTGGTTGCTTCCGGGAGGGGTTTAGACTGAAAATCGATATTTACGTCCGCGTACTACCTGACAGATAGAGAGAGTCGCTTTACAAAGGAGACGTTGATGACAACCGACTACCAAATATTAATTGAACCAGTCAAAAACAGAAGAATCTTCGAGGAAGTCTCGGACAAGCTAAAAGAGCTTATTTTCAACGGGACATTTAAACCGGGGCATCAGCTGCCATCCGAAAGCGCTCTTGCCAAATTATTCCACGTTGGCCGCCAATCGGTTCGTGAGGCCCTCCGGGTCCTGGAAATTTCGGGATTCATTACAACGAGGCCGGGCTTGAAGGGTGGGGCCGTTATCGAAGGAACACTACTCAGCAAGCTGTCGAATCTCTTTTTGGAGACATTTAAGTTCCATCGTGCGTCTCTCGAAGACTGCGTCATTGCGCGAAGGGCAATAGAGATGTCGGTGCTCGAGTTTGCCTTGAAAAACGCCGAGGAATCCGATATTGAAGCCTTGCAGCGCAATATCGCGCTGGCAAAGGCAAAGCTTAATGCGGGCGCACACGCGTTTGAGGAAAACCTGGAGTTCCACCGACTCCTGGCCAAGGCTTCCAAGAACTACGTCTTTTCCATTGTGATGGAATCGCTCCTGACGATCTTCGCCGATGTCAGGATCGTGGTAGGCCCTGTTGCTCTTCGGCAGTCCAGGGCGATTGTGAGCTGTCATGAAGATTTGCTTGCCGCAATAGTGGCAAAAAAGAAGAGCAAAGCGTGCGAGCTGCTGGAGCGGGACCTCGGAGTTGCTCAGCAGCACCTCCTTGCGCTGGGAGAAAAAATCCTGATCGGGGGTCGATCAGCGACGGGATCTTCGGAGAGCGACGCCCCAGGGGAAAGGGCCGGCGGCAGGGGGCGGAAGCACTAGCAGGGTCACATCGGGGGGCCAGTGCCCCGCGCGCCATCTTGCGTCATCGGGAGGTTCATGTGCAGATCCCGTATTTTGGAAGAGGAGCAAGAATAGACCTTGGATCGGGAAGCATTCACCTTGAGACGCTTGATGAAACGTTTTACAGAAAATTTCTTGGCGGCAAGGGGCTCGGCGCCCTGCTCCTGCTAAATAACCTGAAGCCTCTTACGGACCCGCTCTCGCCGGAGAATCCCCTGATTTTTCTCACCGGTCCTCTCACCGGATCTCCTTATCCAAGCGCGTCGCGGGGAACTGTGGTCACGAAATCGCCCCTCACCGGGACCTTTCTTGACAGCAACATCGGAGGCGGCTTCGCAAACGCGCTCAAGCTCGCCGGCCTCGATTATCTGATTATCCAGGGAAAATCGGAAATGCCCGTGTGGCTGCTCGTGGATAATTCCGGTATCTCTTTTAGGGATGCCCGGCTTATTTGGGGACAGTCGACGACCGAGTCGGAGTCATCGATAAGAAATGGACTCGACGGGTCGGGAATTGAGGTCGCGACCATCGGCCGGGCTGGAGAGCGACAGGTACTTTTCGCGTCCATCGCGTGCGGTGGCAGGATGTTCGGCAGGGGCGGTGCCGGAGCGGTAATGGGTTCGAAGAACCTCAAGGCAATCGCGCTGGCCGGCAAGTCCGACTTACCCTGGTTCCGGACAGAGGCCTTCATGGCGGAGGCAAGGAAGGCCCGGGAAAAGATACGCACGAACCCGTCGACGAAGAAGGGCGGGCCTTTCCCCCTTTATGGGACGACATTTACGACTAACGTCACAAATACGATGGGTGTGCTGCCAACGCGAAACTGGCAGGAGGCGACCTTCGAAGGGGCCGAGAAGCTCTATGACACAGCCTTTTTTGCCAGGAAGGTCAAATCGAAAACCTGTTTCCAATGCCCTATTGGGTGCAGCAGGATCGTGACGATGGGGGCCGGAAATCAAGGGGACGCCGCAGCGGAAGTGCGGTGCCCCGAATACGAGACTGTGTACGTTTTCGGGCCTAATTGCGGCATCAGCGACCTTGACACGGTAATAAGGGCCAATTTCCTGTGCGAGGAGTACGGCCTTGATACCATCTCTTGCGGTTGCGTTGCGAGTTTCCTGATGGAATGCGCGCAGAGAGGCATAGTCGGTCAAAACGATCTCCATCCGCTTCCTCGCTTCGGTGATTCGGACGGACTTCTCGATACGATAAAGTACATAGGAGAAGGGGGCAAGACGGGCAATCCCCTGATTAAAGGGACAAAACGCCTCTCCGAAACGGTGGGCCAGGGGACCACACGCTTTGCAATGTGCGTCAAGGGGATGGAGCTTCCCGGATATGACCCGAGGGGGATGAAGGCCATGGCGCTTCTTTACGCCACGGCCGACCGGGGAGGCTGTCACGTGAGAGGGAGTTCACTGCGCGCCGAGCTGCTCTGCCTGCCAGCCCCTGTAGACCGGTTCTCCTACGAGGGCAAAGCAGCGATGGTGGCGGGGATGCAGCCGATCTACGTGATGATGAACTCGTATTCAGGTTGTCTCTTTTCCGCCTTTGCCCTCACCATCGACGACTATGCCGGGGTCCTCAGTGCCCTCTTCGAAGAGAAAATGACTACCCAGGATCTGGTGGCGAGGGGAAGAGACATATGGAACCTTACGCGGTACTTCAACTGCCGCGAGGGGTTCTCCCGTGAAGACGACAGCCTGCCCGCCCGGCTCTTCGAAGATCCGGTCCCTGCCGGCCCGGCGAAGGGTCACGTTATCGATCGCGGCCGGTTCGAGGCGATGAAAGACGAGTATTACACGCTTGTCGGATGGGACAAGGACGGGAGGCCGGCGATCGACCCGGAGGAATACAAAATATAGAGGGGATGGTGCGATATGCAAACGAGTTTCTATTTTAGCGGCAGGTTGAGCAACTTCTTTTCGCCACACAGGATCATGCTGAGTGTCGGCGCTTCGAAGATGGTCGGAGGGGAGGCAAGGGCGCTTCGAGGTGAGAAGGCCGTTATTGTGACGGATGCAGGCATGATGAAGACGGGAATGGTGGAAGGGATCAAAGAATCCCTGACGGCGGAAGGCATCGGGGTTGTCGTTTATGACAAGGTCGAGCTCGAGACACCGGCCAGGGTTATAGATGACGGCGCCCGGTTTGCGCGAAGCGAGAAGTGCGACATTGTGGTCGCCCTCGGAGGGGGCACGACCCTCGATACGGCTAAAGGCGTCTCCCTGATGGCGGTGAACAGCGGGAGCGTCCTCGACTATGAAGGCATGGACCGCGCGCCGCTCAAAGGTTTGCCGAAAATCATGATTCCAACAACGGCCGGGAGCGGAAGTGAGGTGACACGTGTGTTTGCGATCACGGATGAGACGGCCGGGACAAAAAAGGTCGTCTATACGACCTACAACCTTGCCGATCTCGTGATCCTCGATCCGCTCCTCACGCTCTCGCTGCCCCGGCTGCTCACAGCCGAAACGGGTCTCGATGTTTTGGCGCATGCAGTGGAGGCCTACACATCCCTGAACGGGACGCCCTTTTCAGATATGCTTGCCCTTGAGGCGATCCGCCTTGTGGGAAAGAGCCTCCTTGCGGCCTATGCAAAGGGCGAAAATATCGAGGCAAGGTACGACATGCTTCTGGCCGCCTCCACCGCGGGTCTTGCCTGGGCGAGCGGCGGGCTCGGCGCCGTTCACGCCCTCAGCTTCGTGCTTGAGACACAGCACGGCATGGGGCACGCCAGGGCGGTAAGCGTCATGCTGCCCCACGTCATGGACTACAACAGGATTGCGGCCACCGGCAAATTCGCGTCTGTTGCGCTGGCCTTGGGGGAGGAAACCTATGGCTTGTCCGCGTATGAAGGCGCGCTGACAGCCGTCGCCGCGGTCAACCGGATCCTTGCGGAGGTGAACATATCGAGCAGGCTTGGCGACTACGGGATTTCTAAAAGCGATATCCCGGAAATGGTGGCAAGCACGCTGAAGCAGTCGAGGCTGTTCGCGCCGAACGCCAGGAGCATCACGGAGGAGGACATAGCGGACATTTACATGAAAGGACTCGAATGACGTCACCATTTCATTCCCACAACGGCTCAAAACCCCAGGGACCGCCTCAGCGCACCAGCACGGAACGATGGGGAAGAAAAAAAACATATGGGAGGTGTCAGATGAAAGGGAGATTGTGTGTTGTGGTCACTATCATGGTGGCGATAGCCTTTGTCTGCGTGGCGTTGCCCGCCTTTGCCCAGTATAAGGGGAAGCCGATCGAGCTCTCCTTCAGCAGCTTCTTCCCTCCGAATTACGGCGCTGAGATAGCCGCGTCCAAGTGGGCGGAGGAGGTCGAGAAGAAGACGAACGGAAAGCTAAAGATTGCCATGTACCATGCCGGGACACTGACGAGCGCCACGAACTGCTACGAAGGCGTGGTCAAGGGCATCTCGGATATAGGACAGTCCGTCTTTTCCTACGCCAGGGGAAGGTTCCCTCTGATGGAGGTCGTCGATTTGCCCGGTTATCCCATGAATGCCATTATTCCCTCCCTCGTCGCCCAGGGCATGTTCGAGAAGTTTCAGCCCAAGGAATTGAGCGACGTTCATGTCCTCTATCTGCACGTTCACATGCCCGGCGTTTTCTTCATGGCTTCGAAAGAGGTCAGGAAACTCGAGGATTTCAAGGGTTTGAGAATGCGGGCAACCGGGCTCGCGACCGAGTTGATTCAGGCCCTCGGCGCGACGGCGGTTGCGATGCCTAAAGGCGACCAGTATGACGCCCTCCAGAAAGGCGTCGTCGACGGGACGGTGGGTGCGCCTAACGAACTGAAGGGCTATAAAATCACGGAAGTGTGCAAGTCGAGCACGTGGGTCCCCAAGGCGGGCTATGTAAACGCAATGTTCGTGGTCATGAACAAAAAGAAGTGGAACTCCCTGCCCCCCGACATACAGAACGCCCTTACGGAGGTCAGCAAGGGCTGGTCTGAATACACCGGCAAGGCCTGGAACGAGATAGACATCGAAGGCGCCCGGTACGGCAAGGAGATGAAACACATCTTTATCCATCCTTCGGCGGAAGAGCAGGCCAGGTGGGTGAAAGCGCTCCAGCCCATGTACGACACCTGGATAAAAAACGCACAGGCAAAGGGTTTACCGGCCAAAGAGGCCCTGGAGTACAGGCAGCAGTTGATCGAGAAATACAGCAAGATGTATCCGCCGGTCTTCAAGTAAGACCCGGTGTGCGCGCTTTTGGGGGAAACCGGTCTTCGACGACGCGAAAGCACCGGGCGTTGGGGAAAGCTGTTTCAAGAAGGCCGGTTTCCCCCGGCGTCCCGGACGGAGGTCCGAAGGAGGGGTGAGCAATGAAAGCATATCTTCGGTTTGTCGAGCGGCTTAGCAAATTCATGAGCATAATCGCAGGGGTTGGTTTGACCTTCATGATGTTGCTTACCGTCAGTGATGTGATATTGAGGTATTTGAAGAGGCCCATCCCCGGCACGTACGAGCTCGTTGCCTACTCCGGCGTTGTTGTAATCGGTTTTGCGATTGCCTACACGTCATGGGTAAGGGCACACGTATTCGTCGATTTTCTCGTCAACAGGCTGGGCAAGACGCCCAAGCGGATAGTCCTTATATTTACCAAGCTGGTCGGCACAGGCTTTTTTGTCATGCTGGGGGTAAACCTGATAGCGGACGGTCTGAGTATGCTGCAGACAGGTGAAGTCTCCCCCACGCTCAAACTGCCCTTCTATCCCATCGCCTTCGGCCTGGGTGTCTGTTCTTTCACCCAATGCCTTGTCCTGCTGAGCGATATACCCAAGATAGTCGGAGGCGAATATGAATGAGGTAATGATCGGGGTTGTAGGCTTATTTGTCCTGCTGGCCCTCTTTCTCACCGGGATAGAGCTTGGATTCGCCATGGCGGTGGTAGGTTTCGTGGGTTTTGCCTACATCAGAGGTCTTTCCCCCGCCTTCGGTGTCGCCTCTTCAGATTTTTTTGATGTCTTCTCCTCCTACGGCCTCACCGTCATCCCGCTTTTCGTCTTCATGGGTCAGATCGCCTTTAACGCCGGAATAGCAAAAAAACTGTACGAGTCAGCGCATCGTTTCGTGGGGCACATTCCGGGCGGTCTCGGGATTGCGACCGTTGTGGGCGCTACACTATTCAAG
>Ga0181533_1004792_pt1 | contig 13477 bp, 6 predicted proteins | sample PEATcosm2014_Bin_45_FD_119772 | JGI IMG/M metagenome (GOLD analysis project Ga0181533, IMG submission 119772) | Peatland microbial communities from MTU Mesocosm Facility, Houghton, MI, USA - PEATcosm2014_Bin11_60_metaG | ecosystem: Environmental > Terrestrial > Soil > Wetlands > Peat | place... | reverse complement strand
CGCTGTTTGCCGTGGGCCATGGCCATCGATTGCATTGTCTGCGAGGAGTGGTGCCCGGTTTCGCCCAAGGCGATTTATGTCGAGGAAGCGCAGGTGATCGACTCGGCGGGCAGAACCAAGACGGTGAAGCAGCCGCGCGTCGATCCCAGCCGCTGCGTGGGCTGCGGCGCGTGCGAGTACGCCTGCCCGCTGCAGGAGCGCCCGGCAGTTTATGTTACCAGCATCGGCGAGAGCCGCTCGCCGAGCAGCCAGATCTTGCTCAACAGAAAATAAGGAGAAAACTCCGTGATGTTCAAATCAAATTGGAAATGGCCCATTGTGGCGATTGTGATTTTTACCGCGGCCGCCGGAACAGGATGCAAGAAAAAAGGACCAGAACCGTTCCCGGCTTCGAACGCGATTTCGGGCTGGGAAAAAACCAGCGAGACGCGCACCTATGCAGCGAAAGACCTCTACCAGTACATCGACGGCGACGCCGAGCAGTACATATCGGCCGGCGTTGTCTCCACATCGACCTCCGATTACAAATATCAGGGGCAACTGGAGGCGACCGTGGACGTGCACACGATGGCGAATGCGGAGGGTGCGCGCAAGATTCTGGAAACCGGGACCAAAGACGCCAAGCCGGTCCAGTTGGGCGACGAGGGCTTCGCTTATACGCAGAGCATCATCTTCCGCAAAGGGACTTCACTGGTGCGGATTGTCGCCTACGAGTCCATGCCCGGCACGCCGCAAGCGCTGCTGGAGTTGGCGCATGGAGTCGAGGCGAAACTTTAAAACCGCTGGCCGGAACGCCGGATGTATCGAAATAGCGAGGACTGTGATGAAGAGCCGCAGGGATTTTTTGAAGACCGCAGCGACGGGAGCCGTTCTGCTGGGAACACAGAGCAAGCTGGGACTGGCCGGCATGTTGGACCAGCACGCCGGGACAGCGAAATCCAAGGTGGTGGTTGCACGCGATGCGGCCCTCCATGGGTCAGGCGCGGGCACGGGCACGCAGCCGGATGTAAAGCGCGTCTTCGATCTGCTGGACCGCGCGATCACCGCCTATACCGGAAATACCGATGCGCTGAAGGCCTGGCGGAGCCTCGTACCGCAGGACAAGGTCATCGGACTCAAGGTGAACGGTCTTGGGGGCGGAGGAATCTCGACCCACGGAGTTCTGGCCAAGGCTGTGGCCGTGCGACTCCAACAGGCCGGAGTGAAGCCGGGCAACATTTTGATGTGGGACCGCGGCGCGCGCGATCTTCGGGCGTGCGGCCTCACCATCAACACCGATCCCAGCAGCTTCCGCTGCTTTGGCAACGACGTATCCGGTTACGAGGATCAGTATGAATCCTGGGGCACGGTGCGCATGAGGCTCTCTAAAATTCTCACCCGCGAATGCGGCATGGTGATCAACCTGCCAATTCTCAAAGATCACACCATGGCCGGCGTTACCTTTGCCATGAAGAATATGTACGGCGTGATCGACCGTCCGCAGGACCTGCACGGCAACAACTGCAACCCTGCAATTGCCGATCTGAATTGTTTTCCGACCATCCGGGCAAAGGTGCGGCTGACTATCGGCGACGCGTTTTCTTCCGTTTATGAGGGCGGGCCCGCATTTCATCCCGAGCACATCTGGTACCCCAACGCACTGATTGTTGGCGAGGATTGCGTGGCCGTCGATCAGATCGCCTGGCAGATCATAGCGCGCAAACGCGCCGAGGCAGGCGTGCCGACGCTGGAGGAAGCGGGACGCCCGCCACATTACATCGCCACGGCCGCCAACCAGGCTCACAGATTGGGTACGAACGATCCAGCGCACATTCACCTCATGGAAGTTTGAGCGGGAGAAACATTATGGCCGGGAAAACCGAAGGCAAGCCGGAGGAGAAAAAAGGCGACGCGCAAGGCATGACGCGGCGCGAGGCGATGCTGCAACTGCTGCGCCTGGGCGGAGCAGCGGCGGGTACTGCGGGCGTGGCCGCGTGGCTCAGCGAGCACAGCTTCCGCCCGGTTCCGGCGCAGGCGGAAGATGCGCGGCGCGACCATCGCATTGCGGCTGATGTGCAATGGCCGCATATGACGGTCGTTCAAAACGGGGAGCCGCGCGCGCTGGTTCAAAAGGCGTTGGAAAATCTGGGCGGCATCGGCCGCTTCGTAAGCCGCCAGGATGTGGTGGTGATCAAGCCCAACATCGCGTGGGACCGCACGCCGGAGCAGGCCGCGAACACCAATCCCGAGGTGGTGGCCGAGGTTGTGCGCCAGTGCTGGCAGGCAGGAGCGAAGCGGGTGATCGTCACCGACGTCAGTTGCAACGAGGCGCACCGCTGCTTTCTTCGTTCTGGCATTCAGGCCGCGGCGCTTGCCGAACATGCCGAAGTGATTCTACCCGATCCCGAACTTTTTCGTGAAGTGGACATGGGCGGGGTGGTGCTGAAAACCTGGCCGGTCTTTACGCCGTTTCTGGAGGCCGACAAAATCTTCAACCTGCCTATAGCCAAGCATCACGAACTGACCGGCGCAACGATAGGCATGAAGAACTGGTACGGCATTCTGGGCGGAGAGCGCAACCGGCTGCACCAGCAGATTCACCAGAGCCTGGCGGATCTGGCCAGCTTCATGCTGCCGACGCTCACCATCGTGGACTGCTACCGCATCCTGCTGCGCAACGGGCCAACGGGCGGCAACCTGGAAGACGTCGCGGTGAAGAAGACCATCGTTGCCGGAACCGATCCGGTGGCGATTGATGCTTATGTCGCCAAGGCCTGGTGGAACCTGGAGGTCGCGCAGATGCCCTACCTGGAGATGGCCGCCGCGCGCGGGTTGGGCACGGTAGCGTTCGAAAAACTACAGGTGAAGGTCAGCCAGTTGGGATAGCCTCCTGCGGTGCGGCGGACGCTCGCTATTCGCTCGCATGGAATTCGTAATCTCCCAGGTCCCCAAAAGCGAGGGACATCCACCCCACGGACGAAGACCTGTCCGTGGGGACCCCGGACCTGGGGCACCCGTCACCCGGCACACGGCACATGGCAGCCAGCACCCGTCAATACCGGTATATCATCATGTAAACAACCATATGGAGGATTCTTAAGATGCGGCAGCGTTTGGATATTCAGAATGTGACCAGAGTTTTGCTTTGCATGGGCTTTTTACTTGGATTGTTATTACTTCCTGCACACCCAGTATTCGCCATGAACTGCACGGTTGTGCACCATTCAAGTCCGACCGAGGCGGAGACTGCGTTTCTGGCCGGCGATTTTACAAAGGCGGAGGAGCTCTACCAGGCGGCACTTGCCAAAAGCCCCGGAGATGCAGATCTGACCATTGGACTGGTTCACACGCTGCTGCGGGAAGAAAGACTCATGGATGCCGCAAGCGCCGTTCAAGCGTCGATTGGCGATAAACCCGCAACGGCTGCTCTGATGACGCTGCGCGGCGATGTGGAGCTGAGTCAGGGTGAGCCATGGAAGGCGGCGGAGACGGCAGGCGCCTCGGCTAAGCTTGACCCTTGCAATCCAAGAACATTGTTTTTGATCAGCCGGATTGCTGGATTGACTTCGCGCTACACGACGGCCCGGAAGCTGCTGGCAGGCGCGCATCAGTTGGATCCCGCAGATCCAGAGATACGCGCGGCATGGATGAGAAGCCTCCCTACCGCACAGCGGATTACGGAGACGGAGGCCTACCTTTCGAGCCCTCGGGGAGACAGCAAGCAAGCGCTGGGCGAAATGCGCATGGAGCTTGAACTATTGAAGAAGTGGGCTGAGGAGCCCCGCAAGCCTTGCACCCTGGCTGTGAAGCCGGCTACGGCCGAGATTCCCTTCTCTGAAATCAGAACTGCCAGAGGTAATACCGCATTTCCGGCATTGGATGTGAAGGTCAACGGTCACCTTGCCAGGCTATCGGTCGACACCGGCTATAACGCGCATTTTCCGATAGAAGGCTTCAGCGGGCTGCTGATCCAGAGATCGGCGGCCGAGCACATGGGATTGAAGCCGCTCTTGCCGACGCAGGTAGCAGGCATAGGACCACAAGGACCAAGACCGGGATCCTTTGCCTATGCTGACTCCATTTCAGTTGGCGAAGTTGAATATCATGACTGCGCGGTGCAGATTTTGGATGGTAATTTCTGGAACGACGCCAACGGCTCGATTTCAATGACGCTGTTCTCAGATTATCTTGTGACGATCGACTATCCGTCCTACAAGCTGATCCTCGGACCGCTTCCGGAGAAGCCGGGAATGACGATCACGAGCGGAGTTGATGACGGCTATATCGCTCCGGAGATGAAAGACTACACCGCGGTTTACCGTTCAGGAAGCGATCTGATTGTGCCTGGAACGGTCAACGGCAAGCGCTCTATGCTGTTTGTCCTTGATACTGCCATTAGTTCTAGTGTGCTTTCTCCTGAAGCGGCACACGAAGTCGCCACGGGGCACAAAGAGAGCAAATACGAAATCAGAAATACGAACAGCAACATCGACTATACCTTTACGGCTGGCAACGTCTCGCTCTCCTTTGCCAACTTGACGCAGAACATCAAACTTATAGGCACCTTCAACACATCAATGTTCTCAAAGGACGTGGGGATGGACATATCGGGACTCATTGGCTATGCAACACTGCACGGAATGACCATGCGCATCGACTACCGCGATGGGTTGGTGAAGCTGACCTACGATCCCAAGAAAGCGGGTGCGTTTACGCATTGACAAACAGCTTCTCGCGTTGAATGAGAGAATGCGTAAGCTATTCCAAAGAGTACAAAATCGCTTTATTGTAGTTCGAGACTTCAATAACAAAGGCCACCCTTACGGGCGGCCTTTGCTATTCGGTGCGTTGCCTGGACTGCCAGTCCTAGTCCCCGGCGACCAGCTCGCCTTCTTCTTGCTTGACTTGCTTGGCTGGCTTGGCGGGGGCGATGGAGTTGAGGCTGACGAGGCCCTCGACGTGCTTTTCGCCGAGGACGTGCTCGCGGTAGAGCCTGGCCATGCGGGCGTTTTCGGCGTCCTGCTTCAGCTTGGCATCGCGGGCGCGGATTTGCTCTTCACGGGCGGTCTTGGCGATGCCCAGCTCGTCGAGCGTGTGGTTGCGGTCGGCGTTGACGTGTTCAGCGCGCAAGGCGAGTTCGTGGCCGACTTCGGGCATGTGGACCTTCTTGCCGCCGACGAAGATCTCGTGGCGGCCATGATCCTCGTACCACTTGGTGAGCGTGGCGGTCATGTGCATCTTCTCGATGATGTTGCGCCAGCCGATGCCGGTGTTATAGGCGCAGAAACTGATCTCGCCCTCCTGCGTGGCATAGGGGATGATGCACTGCTCGGTGCGGCGGAAATCGTAGTTGAAGAGATCCTGGAACCACATGCCGGCGATGAAGAGGAAGTTCCAGCGGTCGGCGCGGCGCTTCTTGATGTCTTCGAGGGTGCGCGTGCCCTTGACGCTGCCGTAGTCCTTGCCGGTGGCGTTGAAGGTCTTGTCCATCTTCTTGAGCATGTCAGAGATCTTGAAGTGGGTGGGCGACTTGAAGGGATCGTAGTTGCGCAGCAGGGCGAGGGCAAAGCCGATGACCGAGAGCCACTTGCCGCGGGCCGCGTCGTTGACCTTGGCCAGATCCTTGGCCACCTTGTCCATGTTGAGGAAGGCGGTGACGGGAGCGGCTTCCTTGGTTTCCTTGTCGATCATGAGCGCCATGCCGATGCCGCAGTTGGGATGGCAACCGCAGGAGAGCTGGCCCCAGTCGGCGGCGGGACCGTGAATCAGGTCGGCCCAGTCGCTGAAGGTGCTCATGAAGCTGATGGGGAACCAATCGCGCGCAGGCTCGCCGAAGCCCATCTGGTTTTTGATGTCGTGGGCCATGTGGGAGAGGGTGTAGCGCTGGGCGAAACGGCGCTCGTCGCTGATGTCCTCGTCGCGGCCGGTGAAGCTGACCGGCTGGAAGCTGAGGAAGCTGATCTTCTTGGGGTTGTCGAGGGCGAACTGGATGATGCGGCCCACCTGCTCGTTGTTGATGCCGTTGATGATGGTTGTGACCGGAACGATTTCGACGCCGGCTTCGTGCAGGTTGTTGATGGCCTGGAGTTTCACGTCGAAGAGGTTGCCCACCTTGCGGTGCGAGTTGGCGGCGTTGCCGATGCCGTCAAACTGGAGGTAGACGTAGCGGAGGCCAGCCAGGGCGGCCTTGCGGCAAAGCTCCTTGCTCTTGGCGAACTCGATGCCGTTGGAGGCGGCCTGCACGCTGTTGTAGCCGACCTTGCGGCAGTAAGCCACGGCGTCAATGAAGTGCGGCGAAAGCGTGGGCTCGCCGCCGGAGAACTGCACGCTCATCTGCCGCTTGGGCTTGACCTGGATGGCGTTGTCCAGCATGGTCTTGATCTCTTCCCAGCTGAGTTCGTGGACGAAGCCGACCTGATTGGCGTCCATGAAGCAGGGATCGCACATCATGTTGCAGCGGTTGGTCAGGTCGATGGTGAGTACCGCACCGCGGCCGTGAGTCATGGTGGAGGTGCCGTGGGCGCGATTTCCCTTATCGCCGTGGGAGCGGATATCGCGTCCGGGGAAGCTCTCTTCGAGATGTTTGAAGAAGGCCGCGTCGGTTGCCATGATGTCCTCAAAGTGGCCGTGCCTGGGGCAGTCCTTGACCATCCAGATCTCGCCGTTGCGCTCGATGATCTGCGCCTTGATTTCGCCCACCTTCTCGTTGAGAAGGACTTCGTAGGGCAGCTTGCCGTCAAGAATCTGCTTGCGAATCTCGGGGACGCACTTGGGACAGAGCGAGTCGGTGGCGCGCGGCCAGCCCAGAGGGGGCTTCTCCTTCTCGTAGGACTTTTGCAGGGGCTTGTCGGACCACTTGGGGGTGAATCCCGGGTTGGGGCTGATGCGGTTCAGCCGCTCAAAGACGGCCCATGCGCCCCTGGCCGCGTAGACGACGGCTTTTTCGGCGTACTTGACTGCTTTTGCCATATAGTTACGGTCTCCTCGAAGAAAATAGTCGCCGGCATCAGGACTCATGCCCGGCCCGACCCTTGGGCGCCCGTTTGGTGAGGGTCGCCAAAGGTCTGAAAATGCAGTCTTAGGGTAACCGGAGGGGCCGGTCAAGCCAAAGGAGATACAGCGAATGGTAGAAATTGGCTCTGAGTGGTCAAAAGTGAACACTGAATGGTTGGCCCGAAGGAGCGATGCCGCTTCGGGACGTGTTTGGGATGCGTCAGTCCACTATCTTATTCAGGTTCATTGACTATGTAGCTGAAGAAGGCTGAGTGCGAGTCAGATCCCGATGTGGCGACTATACTGAGCGTATATGTGACTGGTAACGTAGGAGTCTTTTCGCAGGACGGACAAACCATTCCGCAGCCATTGAGCAGACTCAGACCTGCAATGCTCACCATTAACAGCAGGAGCACCCGTAAGCTCCGCCGCTTCCTCCAGCCGAAGCAGCAGAGCGTCGCTGCCAGAACAGAGCCGTGGAAAAGAGGGATGATTTGACGATGAAGCTCAGAGGAGGAGGAGCCGGCTTTGAGGGTCATCGTTGTCGAGGCAGCCGAGTTTCCAGGCGTCACGGTTGGCGGAGAAAAGCTGCACGAATATCCCTGCACCATCTCAGTGCAACTAAATGTAACAGGGAATGGAAACCCATTCGAGTTCGAAGGCGTGATTGTTACTGTTGCTGTTCCGCTTGAGCTTGATATCGAAGATGGCGACACACTAACATTGAAATCCATATAAGTGTATGTGACCGTTGAGACCGGGCTATTGAGATAGCCGGGGGCAGTAGCCGTGGCCTCAACAGTTACTGCATTCAAACCAGTAAAGTTAATAGTAATAGGTGATTGATCTGAGTACACATAGGGTGAAGATGTTATAGTGCCAGTAGAACTGATCAATAAAAGTGTATAGTTGATTGTCGCGCCTTGGACGGCATCCGAGGCATTGACGGTGAGAATCTGGGATGAATAAGTTCCCGAAGGCAGCGAAAAGACCGGCGCGGGCACAGGCTGGTTAATGCCTTCGAGTCCGGCTACAGCGACATTCTGTTGCGTCGCCGTGGTGTTCAATGTGTTCGTTGTGACTGAAACGGTCTCATTCAGATCATTAGGCGTGGTGCCCAAAGCCGCAATCGGCGAGAAATCAACAGACAGCGTGCAAGATTCGCTAACGGGCAGAGATGTGCCGGACGCGCAGTCGCCCACGGCCGCACCGGCCTCCGGAAAGTCGAGTGGAAAGCTTACCGCCGAGATATTCATCGGCTCGTTGCCATAGTTCGATACGGTCACGATTTGCGGGCTGTCCGTGCTGCTGGCTCCCTTGAACGTGGGCTGGAAGGAAAGGGTCGGCGGATCCGCATTATCCACTTTCTCTACAAACCCATTAGAATAATACAGGTTACCAGCTCCATCCACGGTAGTTCCATATTCAGCGATGATACTTTGGATATAACTTCCATTTGAATAAGTTTCCTTAAACATTTGGAGGCCATTAGAGTAGCCAGCGCTGATATACAAATTGCCCATTCCATCCACGGCAATCCAGGCGCCAGGGTAAGATATATTGGTTCCAATAAAGTTATAAGTATAGCCTATAAGTGAAGTAGGTGAAGGCGAGACTTCCAATATGGCTTCATTTCCGTCGAAAGTATAAATGGAAATGAAGATATTGCCATTCCCATCTACCGCAACATACACAGGATGGGTGTATTGAGGAAGCGTATAATTGATATAAAACTCAGAATAAGTTCCGTTAGACAGTACTTCTTCCAGTAAATCACCGCTGATAGGATCAAGGATGAAAACATCTCCGCTCTCATCTGCCGTAAATTGAACAGGATTGCCTGCAAGTGATTGGTTGGATGTATAAATTGTACTTGTAGTGTATACGCCCGCATTTAGTGACGCTTTTGCAATGTTATTAATATAGTTGTCTGCGTAATAATAATAGACATTCCCTGCGCCGTCAACCGCTATTGTATTATTCTGATTGCCAGCCGATGTATTTTGAGAACTATAGTCTACAATTAGGCTTTCTGTATAACCGCTGGACGAAAGGGTCTCTTTGAATATCTGGTTCCATCCGGAATTAACATAGAGATTTCCGTTCCCATCTGCGACCACTTCTGATGCTTCAATAGAGCCATTTGGACCAAATGTCAGGGTACTCTTCGTCCCGGGGAGGAATGTCGCCTGCGGACCAAGGCCTTGACCCTGTAGATACGCCGTCGCCAGGATACTCGTCGAAGCTGCAAGGACCACAGCGCCATAGCGCGCCCCGGCATACCTCGGCTTGAAGGCTACATTGACCGTGCAAGTGGCGTTGGCGGCATACACGACGCCCGTGGCGCAGCTTCCTCCGCCGGCATCGGTGAAGTCCAGATTCGGCGTTCCCTGGGTGACAACGGAGATGGTGCTCAATGTGCCGCCGCCGGGGATGGTGACCGTCACAGTGGATGTGGTGCTGCTGCCGATGTTGACCGAACCGAGGCTGGTCTGTGCGGCGGCGGTGAGTGAGAAGAAGGCAGGCAGGAGAAGAAGGCCAAACAGGAAACCGGAGAGCTGGCGCAGTTTGCTAGGGGGCATGGAATGATCCTCAATGGAAGATTGCCCACTAATTTAGTGAGGGGAGAGAGCGATTGTCAAGATAAAACTCACCCCTGCATCAAGCCACTCTTCCAGTCTTCGATCCCCTGCGGCGATCAGGGGCCACTTGTTTTGGCGATCTGGTTGATGATGCGCTGGATGAGGACGTCGCGGACGTGAATGCAGCGGGCCACGCCGGGCAGGAACGCGATGATGGTCTTGTCGATGGGTGCGGGAGCGGGTGGAACGGGCGTGAGGCGAGGGCGATTTCGATTTTGGCGGCGGTAAAAAGGACGCGGCGAGGGCGCCGGGATTCAGGCGCAAATCAAGCATGAGTTACAGCAAGGAAAATACTTATACCGGCACTTGAAAATAGTTGACTTGAATCCTGCCAATTTAGTATCTTGCTTGCGTCAAAGCCACGGCCACTTTGAACGCTCTATAAATTGAAGGATTGCAGGCCCTGCTAAAGAATGCCCCCTATTAAGTAGCCTGGATTCAGGTATATAGGGAGCGCTTTCCGCGCTTTTGATCCTTCTTATTCCGCGGCAGAACCAGGCAAGGTTTTGGTCTATTCACGGAAACACAAAAGAAATGAGGTTATTATGTTCAATTCCAGAATGCTTGAAAAAACGATCTTTGAGACTCCGGCGAACCAACCGTGCCGGAGCGCGATGAGTCTAACCCCACAGAATCTGCGCGGGCGGATAACGCGCGCCGCGCTGGGTATTGTGTGCCTTCTTCTCCTACTGCTAGTGGCCGGTCCGGCCTTCGGCGCGTCGGGCGGATCCTCCAGCCCGGATGCTTTTTTCACCTACCAGAGGGCGGTGGGCAGCGGCTTCGGCGGCCCATGTGGCGCGGCGGTGAACAACGCCGGCGACGTTTTTGTCGCCGACTACGGCTCCAATGCGATCTATGAGATCGTCGCCGTCAACGGCGCGGTCTCGGCCAGCAGCACCGTGAACCAGATCGCCAGCGGCTTCACCTTCGACTTGCCTTGCGATGTGAAGCTGGATGCCAACGGTAACCTCTTCGTGGCTGACTCGGGCAGCGGCAATGTCTACAAGATTGCCGCGACCAATGGCGCCGTCTCGGCCACCAGCACAGTAACCACGATCTCCAGCTCCTTCTTCAAGTATCCCACCGGGCTGGCCTTCGACCCGAGCGGCAACCTTTTTGTCGCCGATTACCAAGGCGGCGCGGTTTACGAGATTCCTGCCACCAGCGGCTCGATCGTGGCGGGCACCACGCCGGTTGCGACGGCGGCTCCGGCAGTGACAAATGGTCCGAAAACGGGCTGGATAGGACCTTGGGCTGTAGCGACGGATGCGAGCGGCGACGTCTTTGTTACCGACTTACTTGAAAGGACTGTATATGAGATCGTCGCCGTGAGCGGCTCGGTCTCCTCTACAAGCGCCGTCAATCCGGTGGGCAGCGGCTTCATCAGCCCCTCCGGCGTGGTGGTGGATGGCCAGGGCAATGTCTTTGTTGCCGATAACAGCACAGGGACCCTGAGCGTGATTTCTCAGAGTAACGGCTCGGTCTCCTCCAGCAGCGAGGTCATGACGATCGCCAGCGGTCTCGGCACATCCGACGGCCCTTATGGCCTGGCCCTGGACGGCAACGGCAACGTCTTTGTCGCCGATTATAACCAGGACGCGGTGTACGAGATTTCCACCCGCTCACTGAATCTGGGCACGGTCGCCGTCGGCAGCAGCAGCTCCGTCTTTCCGATGAAGTTTACCGCCACTCCGGGCGGCGAGCTGGTTGGATGGTCGGTGTTGAACGGAAAATCGGGAAGCAATGCCTTCACCGACGCTGGCGGGGACACCTGCGTGAAGGGAAAGACCTATACCCTTGGCGAAAGCTGCATCATCAACGTGAAATTTACGCCCAGCCAACCCGGCACATACTCCGGCGCGGTGACGCTGTACGGCACCGGCGGAGTGCCGTTTCTTCTGGTTGATTTGACCGGAACCGGCTCGGCGCCGCAGATCAGCTTCGTGCCGGGAACCTTGTCGGCTCCGCTCAACGGGAGACCATTCGGCTATCCCGACAGCATCGCTGTGGACAGCAGCGGCAACGTCTTCATTGCCGATCCATGGATCTCTTCGATCTGCGAACTGGCTGTTGGCAGCACGGTTTGCACCTGGCTCGGCAGCTTCGACATGCCGGAAGGCGTTGCGATTGATGGAGCTGGAAACATCTATGTCGCTGACGGCGGTCAATACGACAATGAACCTGCCGTCTACGAACTGATACCGGAAAATGGCATCTATTACCAGCGCACGCTCAGCACAAATTTTAATTTCCCCACCGGCATCGCGGTGGATGGCAGCGGCAACGTGTACGTCGCCGATGATGGCTCCGGAGCCATCTATAAGCTGTCTTCGTACTACAACTACTACAGCGGTTGGCAGACCACCATTGCCACCGGGCTGGTCAGCCCCTGGGCGGTTGCCGTCGATGGCAGCGGAAATGTCTATGTTGCCGGCAACTCTCCCTCTTTCAGTGGCGCAGCGGATGGCCATGTCTATATGCTGACGCCGTTGGGCAGCGGATACTCGGTCAGCACGCTGGGCAGCGGCTGGGTCGATCCCAACGGCATTGCAGTGGATGCCGCCGGCGCCGTCCTTGTCGCCGATGACAATGATGGCAACGGGGGCGGGTATGTGGCCGTATTGCACCCGAAGGTCTCCGGCGGGGTGACCACTTACAAACAGGACACATGGTTTTCCTCCTCGGTAGTTGACAGTCCTGAAGGCGTGGGGCTGGATCAAAAAGGAAACCTGTATGTCATCGATAGCGACACCGCTAACGCGTACAAATACGACACCGCGGACCCCCCCAGCCTGAGTTTTGCCAACACAGCTGTCGGCACAACCAGCTCGGACAGCCCGCAACAGATCAACGTGATCAACACCGGCAACGACATGCTGGATATCGCCGCGGTGGGCTTCGCGGCGAGCTTCCCGGAGGACACTTCGAACAACGGCGAATGCACAGCCGGCGCCACAATAAATATCGCCGGTTCATGCGCGCTGAGCATCGACTTCCTGCCCAATGTGGGGGGAACCAATTCCGGCGTGGTGTGGCTGACGGACAATGCTCTGAACGCCACGGCCGTTAAGCAGAACATCCATGCGAGTGGCATCGGCACTACCACGGCCGCTGTCTTGAGCTCACCCTCTGCTGGCGCAACGCTGGCCGGTTCCAGCCAGACCTTCACCTGGGCGCCCGTTGCCGGAGCCACCGGCTATGCCCTTTTACTGGGAAGCGCAGGCGCGGGCTCAGGCAACCTGTTTGACGGTCATACGACAGGCAACACTCTCACTGTCAATAACCTGCCGGTCAACGGCGAGACGATCTATGCGCGGCTGATTACCAACTTCAACGGAGAAGCCTATGCATACACCGACTCGACCTTGACGGCGTTCTCGCCGGCTACGCTGACCTCGCCCGCAGCGAATGCGACGCTGGCAGGTTCCAGCCAGGCCTTCACATGGAATCCCGTCGCCGGAGCCACCGGCTACGCTCTTTTACTGGGAAGCACAGGCGTGGGCTCAGGCAACCTGTTTGACGGTCATACGACAGGAAACACGATCACGGTCAATAACCTGCCGGTCAACGGCGAGACGATCTATGCGCGGCTGATTACCGGCTTCAGCGGAGGAGCCTATGCATACACCGACTCGACCTTGACGGCGGTCCTGACGGCTACGCTGACCTCACCGGCAGCGAATGCGACGCTGGCAGGTTCCAGCCAGATCTTCACATGGAATCCCGCCACCGGAGCCACCGGCTACGCTCTTTGTCTGGGAAGCACCGGCGTGGGCTCGTGCAATCTGTTTGACGGTCATACGACAGGCAACACGATCACAGCCAACAACCTGCCGGTCAACGGCGAGACGATCTATGCGCGG
>Ga0181533_1004782_pt1 | contig 13497 bp, 13 predicted proteins | sample PEATcosm2014_Bin_45_FD_119772 | JGI IMG/M metagenome (GOLD analysis project Ga0181533, IMG submission 119772) | Peatland microbial communities from MTU Mesocosm Facility, Houghton, MI, USA - PEATcosm2014_Bin11_60_metaG | ecosystem: Environmental > Terrestrial > Soil > Wetlands > Peat | place... | reverse complement strand
CATTCTGAGCGCGCAAATCACGTTCGTCGTCCAAAAAACGCGCGAAATCGGGATGTTGAAAGCGCTCGGCGCGACGAACCTCCAAATCTCCGGGGTCTTTCTCAGTCAAAGCGCCATCATCGGCGTGCTCGGCGTGCTCGCGGGTTACGGTCTGGGCATTCTGGCGCTGACTTATCGGAACGGCTTTTTGCACTTCATGAATCATTGGACCGGTTTTGAATTGTTCCCGGCTTCCATTTACGGCTTTAGCGAATTGCCGGCGATAATTGTCGCCCGCGACGTCGCGCTGATTTGTGGCAGCTCGTTTGTCATCTGCATTCTCGGCGGAGTGCTGCCCGCCATCCGGGCTGGCCGGTTGAAACCCGTGGAGGCGCTGCGTTATGAGTAGAAAACCGGAAAACATCCAACATCCAACATCCAACGCCGAACATCCAATAAATGCCCGGTGCGTGGAGCTTTGGGCGTTGGATGTTTCCTCTTCTTCCCTTGGAGGTATGCAATGAACGAGCCGCTTCTTTCCGCCCGCGCCCTCACCAAGACTTACATCATGGGCAAGCGCGCGCTCGAAGTGTTGCGCGGCGTCAATCTCGAGGTGTTGCGCGGCGAATTCCTGGCTTTGCGCGGCGCGTCCGGTGCCGGCAAAAGCACGCTGCTCCATCTCATCGGCGGACTCGACACGCCCAACGCGGGTGAAATCCATTTTGCCGGGCAGAACCTCGCCGCATTCTCCGGGAGTGAGCTGGCGTTTTTCCGCAACCACCGCGTCGGTTTCGTTTTTCAGTCGTATCATTTGTTGCCGGAACTCAATGCGCTCGAAAATGTCTGTCTGCCGGCGCGCATGGCCCGCACTTCCGTTGGCCAGGCCGGGGCGCGCGGACGCGACCTGCTCGCCCGGGTTGGTCTCAAGGACCGCATGGAGCACCGGCCTTCCGAACTTTCCGGCGGCGAGCAGCAGCGCGTGGCCATCGCCCGCGCCCTCATCAACGAGCCGGAACTGCTCCTGGCCGATGAACCGACCGGCAATCTCGATTCGCATACCGGTGGTGAAATCATCGAGTTGCTCAAAACTCTCCACGCCGAAAAACAGACCACGCTGGTCATTGCCACGCACGATGCAAAGGTCGCGGCGCACGCCGAGCGGGTGGTGGAGCTGGCGGACGGGCAGATCAGCGCGGGTGCTGGACTTTGAACCCCATTCGTCCTCGTTCTCGTCCCTCGTCCTCGAATTCCACCATGCCGATTACGATTACGAGGACGAGGAGGAGGACGAGAAGAAAAATATAAGCCAAAACTACTCGGAAGCCCGTTATCAAACCGGTGAAATGAGTTGGAACAAGGGCGCGCCGCCGGCTTGCGGACGCTCTTTCACCTGCTGCCGGATAACGATCAGCACCGGCCCGCGCTGAACAACTTCATGCCTGCGACTCACCCTGGGGCGGAGGCTTGCGGCGACCCGTCCACCAAGTCACCAGACCGGCGCCGGCGCAAATCAATGCCCCCGCCGCGATGGTCCACGGCACACCCACTGCCTGCGCCAGCACACCCGATTCGAGTCCCCCCAGAGGCATCAGACCGCCTAACACCAGCGCCCAGATGCCCATCACGCGCCCCCGCATCGCATCCGACACGCTGGTCTGAACCAGTGTGTTCGCTGTTGAGAAGAAGAGCAACATTCCCCAACCGCCCACCGCCAGGCACGCCAGCACCAGCGGAAACCACCGCACGACGGCCAGCAGCACCAGCATGGCCGAGAACAACCATACCCCGCCGAGAATCATCCGTCGTGGTTGCATGCGACTGCCATAGGTCGCCACCGTGAGAGCGCCCAGGAGCGCACCGACGCCGTTGGCGCTGAGCAGTGCGCCATAGCCGCCTTCTCCCACGTGCAAAATATCCGCCGCATACGCGGGCAACAGAACGGAATACGACCAGCCGAAGATGCCCACCACGCCTAAAAACAGGAGCAGGCGGCGGACGCGCCGATGCCCCGCCACATAGGCGAAGCCTTCCAGCATATGCCGCCCGGTTGAGGCAGGTTCCGCCGGGGGAACAAACTTGGGCAGGCGCATCAGCAGCAATCCCGCGATGACCGCGATGAAGCTGAGGCCGTTCAGGAGAAAACACCAGGTCATGCCCACACGCGCCATGAGGAAACCCGCCACGGCAGGGCCGACGATGCGCGCGCCGTTAAAGATGGAACTGTTCAGCGAAATCGCGTTCATCAGGTCTTCGCGGCTGGTCATCTCCACCGTGAACGCCTGCCGGGCGGGCATGTCGAAGGCCATCGCCACGCCGCCCAGCGCCGCCAGCACGAGGATGTGCCACGGCTGGATGTGCCCGCTCCCGACCAGCGCCGCAAACGCGAAAGCCAACAGCATCATCCCGGTCTGGGTGAATAAAACCACGATGCGCTTGGGATGCCGGTCGGCCAGGGAACCGCCCCAGACGGAAAACAGCAGCAAGGGCAGCGACCCGACGGCCGCCACCGTGCCGAGCAAAACCTTCGAGCCGGTCAATTGATACACCAGCCATCCTTGCGCCGTGTTCTGCATCCATAATCCGATGAGCGACACGAGTTGACCGGTGAAGAACAACCGGTAATTGCGATGTTTCAGCGCGGCGAAGGTGTTGCGCCAGGTCACGCCGCCCACGACCACGCGCCGGGTCTGCCCCGTGACCTCTTGCGGGACATTGGCGACTTGAGCGGACGGTTTAGTATGTTCGGAAGGCATCGCCGTCAGTGGCGGAATACTACGAGGTCACAGTGTCCTAATCGAGTCTCAGTATGCAGGGATGCCGCCGGCTACAGCAGGCAAAGATGCCTGCCGCTACAGATCAGTGGCCGGGTCCGGGTGGCCGGTGGCGGCGCGTGACGCAAAAACCCGTTGAAAAACAATGGTTTGGCGACTAACTTGGGTTGGTTTTTTATGCTTGAAGATCGTGATTATATGCGCCAGCCGGAATACGGAAGACACCTGTCGTTGACCGTGGCGCTCATCATTGTCAACGCGATCATCTTTGTCTTCGAACTGTTGGTTTCCGGTTATTCGCACAGTTCGTATGTCGAGAATCATTATTTTGCGTTGAGCAAGGAAGGGCTGGAAAGCGGGTTCGTGTGGCAGTTGCTCACCTTCCAGTTCATGCATGCCGGCCTGTTACATTTGGTGGTCAACTGCTGGGCGATTTACGTTTTCGGCCGCGCCATTGAAGAAACGCTCGGGTGGAAAAAATTTCTGATCCTGTTTCTGAGCAGTGGCGTTGTCGGTGGAATTTGTCAGGTGCTGGTGGCATTGCTTTGGCCCGGTCTTTTTGGCGGCCCGGTCGTCGGCGCATCGGCCGGCGGGTTTGGCCTGATCGCGGCGTTTGCGGTTTTGTTCCCGGAGCGCGAATTGGTGATGCTGCTGTTCTTCATTATACCCGTCCGGTTAAGCGCCAAAACGCTGCTGATGTTATCGGCGGTGCTGGCGGTGGCTGGCATTGTTTTCCAGTTTGACCACGTTGCCAACGCCGCGCATCTGGGCGGGATGCTGACGGGTGTGGTCTTCATCCGCCAGTTCATTCAGGGCCGCTGGATGCAGTCGGGCTTTCCTTCGGGCGGTGCCGCGCCCGGCGAATTCATCACCGGTTGGGTCGGCAAACGTTCTCTCTGGCGCCCGGCGTCAAACAAACCGGACGAGGATTTGTCCACCGATGAATTTGTGAAAAGCGAAGTGGACCCCATCCTCGATAAAATTTCCCGGCACGGCATCCACAGCCTGACGGCACGCGAACGGGACATCCTCGAAAAAGCCCGCTCGCGAATGGCGAAACGTTAGGAGCGCCGGCCTCCGGCCCGGCGTGATCCGGTTGGCCATCGGGTCAACGCGCCGGATCGGAGATCGGCGCTCCCATTTCACGGTGCTCGACTCCTTGGCGCGCTGGAGCGGAGCGAAAGCGGCTCGACTCTCGACTCTCGACGTTTTATCCTTGCGCCATGATTACGCGCTATTCCCGACCGGAAATGCGGGCCATCTGGATGGACGAAAACAAGCTCCGCCTCTGGTTGCAAATCGAACTCCTCGCCGCCGAAGCGCTCGTCGCTGAAGGCGTCGTGCCCAAGGCCGACTTCACCAAAATGAAAGCCGGCGCCGATAAATGGTCCGCTGACCTGCCCGGTCTCGTCGCCCGCCAAAAAGAATTGGAGAAAACGCTCAATCATGATGTCATCGGCTTCACCACCGCCGTCGCTGAAAAAATTAACAATCGTGCCAGCCGCTGGTTCCACTTCGGCCTGACCAGCAGCGACATCGGCGATACCGCGTTCGCCGTCCAGATGGTGCAGTCGGCGGACATTTTGCTTCAGGATGTGCAGGCCCTGCGCGCCTCCATAGCCAAACAGGCGCGCAAATACAAGTTCACGCCCTGCATCGGCCGCAGCCACGGCATCCATGCCGAGCCGACGACCTTTGGCCTCAAACTCGCGCTCATGCACAATGAATTTGACCGTGCCCTCGAACGCTTGGTGGCCGCGCGGGAGCGGGTGGCCGTGGGCAAACTGTCCGGCGCCGTCGGCACCAGTGCCCACCTGTCCCCGGCGGTTGAAGCGGCGGTCTGCAAACAACTTGGCCTGAAACCGGCGCCCATCGCCACCCAGGTTGTCCAGCGCGACATTCACGCCGAATTTCAAACCACGCTCGCCCTCGTCGGCGCGAGCATCGAGCGCTGGGCCGTCGAATTCCGCCATCTCCAGCGCACCGAGGTGCTGGAAGCCGAGGAACCATTCACCAAGGGCCAGAAAGGCAGCAGCGCCATGCCGCACAAGCGCAATCCCATCACCTGGGAACGCCTCACCGGCCTTGCCCGCGTGCTCCGCGGCAACGCCATCGCCGCCCTTGAAAACGTCGCCCTTTGGCACGAGCGCGACATCAGCCACAGCAGCGTCGAGCGCATCATCTTCCCCGATTCCTGCACGCTGCTCGACTACATGTTCGGCCTGCTCACGCGCCTGATGGACGGCCTGGCGGTCTATCCGGAGAACATGAAGAAAAACCTCGGTCTGAGCCTCGGCATGTGGAACTCGCAGACCGTTTTGCTGGCGCTCATCAAAAAAGGCCTGACCCGCGAGGCGGCCTACGACCTCGTTCAACGCAACGCGATGAAAACGTGGGAGGTCAAGCACGCTGGGCGCGACGATGCCAACTTTGTCGAAGTCCTGAGAGCCGACCCCGCCGTGGCGAAGCATTTCAAGAAAGGCGAACTGGAGAAGCTCTGCTCCCTTGAGTTCCATTTCAAGGAAGTGAACAGCCGGTTCAAGAAGCTGGGGTTGTAGGCGCCGAGGTGACGAGGCGGCAAACTGATACATGGAACTGAAGGAACAACCATACACGCCGACGCTGGCCAGCAAGCTGGGCGATACGGCACAAGTCTGGCGGAAGACGTTTCACGGCCTAACCGAGGACTTCCATCACGCGCTCAAACGCCATTCGCTTGTGCCAGTCGGTCAGGATGGCCGGCAACTTATTTTGCGCGCAGAGTTCCTGTGCCCGAAGCGCGTAGTCGGTGATCTGGCGCAGGATTACTTTGGGGTCATGCTTACTCATAAATGGGCACGGCTTCGCGCACCACTTCAGCCCGAAAATATTGGCTCAACCACGCCTCGGTGTTGAAATCCACCTTGCGTCCGATGATCTCGGCCAGTTCCTCGCCATAACCGAAAAACTTCAGGCCGGGACTCACGCCCGGCGCGAACTCCGCCAGCACGTCCACGTCGCTGCGCGCCGGGTCGAAATCATCGCGCAACACCGAACCGAACAGGCTCAACTTGCGGATGCCGCGCACACGGCAGAACTCCGTGACTATCTCGACGTGATGTATCTGCATGAACAGCATCTTCATGTGGGCGCGCTGGCGTGGGCGGCGGCAGGCAAAGACCCGGGCATGAATGCCGAGTGGATCATTGACTGGGGCGGACGCCAGGCCCGGCTGCAAGGACAGGATGCCAGCCAGCTCCGGCCCAATCAGCCCGTGGACTTGCGGGAATTGCGCCAGCGTTGGATGCGCGCGGCGGAAGAAGCCCTCGCCTTGATCGAAAAACTTCCGGTCACCGAACGCGGCTGTCTCTACCTCGACGCGGGCGGCAAACCCGTTTGCCCCGACCCGGCGTCGCCGGAATTTCCGAAACTCACACGCCACTACTCGATGCGGGGAAAGGAATTCTTCTGTGACGCATGTACCGCGCGCACGTCCGAGATCACGTCAAATGAACTGTGCTCGAAATTCATTTCGCCGCCGGTCGGGGCCGTCACGCCTGCTCCGCCCCGCCACCACGTCGGCGATTGTCCGATTGGCACCATCGCTTACTATGGACCGGACAATACGCTCGCGACGAAACTCGTGGCGTCGGTGGTTAAGGCGCCTGGCGCGGAACCCAATCCATTGCATCGCTGGATCACCCAGGCCGGGGACGTGCGTAAAGACCCGGCAATTGCCGCCGAAGTGACCGCGTTCTTTCGGCAGCATGGTGTGAAAAACACCGTTTCTTCGGAAAAGATCATCGGTTGTCCGCACGAGGAAGGCGTGGATTATCCTCGGGGCGGCGTCTGCCCGCACTGTCCGTTCTGGCATGACCGCGACCGGTTCACGCACGAGTTGCTGCCTCCGATGCCAGAGATGACGCCCGCGCAGATTCTGGCTGAGTTGACGGCCGCACGCGACCGCGAGCCGCGTGCGGCACTCATCGCTGCTGATGCACACCGCGAAGCGTTAACGGAACCGCTCCTGCGCGCCGTCGAACGCGGCATCGCCGATCCGCAAGGAACTCCTCCGGGCGAGGGGATGCTTTTCAGCTTTGCCACGTATCTGCTCGCCAAGTGGCGGGAGCCGCGCGCTTATCCGCTGTTCATTCGCTGGTTGACGCTGCCCGGCGAAGGTGCCTTTGACATTGGAGGAGATACAGCCACTCAAGACGGCGCTCGTTTCCTCGCCTCTGTCTGTGGAGGCGATCGGGAGCCGATCAAAGCCCTGATTCGAAACCGCGATGCCAACGAATTCTGCCGTGGTTCAGCCGTGGCAGCGCTCGCATTGCTGGCAGCGTGGCGCGAACTACCACACAAAGACGCCACTGAATACTTCCTCTGGCTGGCCCGCGAAGGATTGGAGCGCGAACACAGCCATGTTTGGAACGAGCTCGCGGCCTCATGCGCGGACATCGAGGCGTTGACGGTCTTTCCTGAACTGCGCCGGGCGTACGACGAAGGACTGATCGAAACCGGGTTTATGGGCCGCGACGAACTGGATGAGGTCGAAGCCAGCCCGCGTGGAAGCTGGCTCGCGCGGTATCGGGATCATCATGCGCCGATCACGGACGTGGCCCGCGAGACTTCCTGGTGGCAGTGCTTTCAGGATGCTCCGGCGCCGAAGGCTGAACGTGAGAATTTCAAAAGACAGATCGAAGCTCCACTGGAACTCGGACAACAACCCGTCGCACCGGTGGCGCCCAAACCGTACCGCGCGCCGCCCAAAGCCGGCCGCAACGATCTTTGTCCGTGCGGCAGCGGGAAGAAATACAAGAAATGTTGCGGAAAATAACTGCTGGCTACGGCCCGACTTCTCAAAACGACCCTTTGGGCAGATGCCGGTCGCGGTCGAAAGGCGGCTTCTCCTTCGGCGGCATCGGGAAATCGGGAAAATCAGCGGCCCAGCGGGCGCGTTCCTCCTCGTCCGCATAGTAATGCATGGACAGAATGATGTCCTCTTCGCGGCAGGCACCGAGCACGTCGAGGTGACAGTTGCCCATCGGCAGGCCGAAACCCATCATCTCCTCGTGCAACGCGTCGCTCCAAAGCCACGTGTAAAGTTCGCGATCGCTCAAGTGATCGGTGCTGTGCAGAAACAAACGGCGCGCCGCCAGGGCGCGAATGAGTTCCCCGAGTTTTGCGGCCAGCGCGGCATCGTCGAGTTTTTCCGGCGGCGGCAACTCGAAGCCGTCGCGGGTCAAGGCGTCGAACGGGCAGACGAAGCCATGGGTTTCCAGCGCCAGTACGTTTTCCAAAAACGCTTCCTCCACCTTGGGATCGCAGTCGCCCATCCTGCCATTTACCATTTCACCGCCGGTAACGTCCGCGATTTCACGGCGAAGCTTCTCCATCCGGATTTCCCGGTCAACAGAATCAAGGCCGAGCGGGTCGTCGGCGGGTTTATGGTCAGGGATGAAGCCAGTATGGCAAATTGTTCAGATAAGGAAAGCCCGCACCGAGCTGGCTATTATTTCACACTCTTTAAAGTGTGAAACGGGGTCATCAGACACCTGCGGGTGTCAGGTTGCGGCCAACTTGCTCAAGGCGCGGCCAATTCGGTCTGGGTGATCGCAGCATTGATAAGCACGCTGCGTGTCATCGTGACGGACAAAACCCCGCGCCTTGAGTTTTCGCAGATGACGCCAGAGGGCCAGTGAGGACAAGCGGGTTGGGGTCTGGAGTTGCATTTCTGTTTTGGGGCCGGATTGCAGCATACGGTGGATTTGAATCCGCTTGGGATGCGTGAACGCGGTAGCGAGTTTCATAATCGCTCTCGTTGGCAGGGGTTCGCGGCGCAAGGCGGCGACCAGGGCCGCGATGAGTTCGGCAAGTGAGCCGGCTTCCGACCGCGTTGTAATGTGATATTCTACACGGCGGTGGATGCGGTTGACGCGGAGCAATCCACGCGCCTCCAACGCTCGAAGCGATTGGCTGGCGACGGGCAGAGTAAGCGAGCATTGTGCGGCCAGTTCGGAAACGCTTTGTGGCTGTTTGCGGACGAGTTGTGCGAGGAGGCGGAGACGCGTGTCGTTGGCAAGCACCCGGCAAGTACGCCACAACGTAGGTTGCAGTGTTGAAGTCAGCATATTTTGCACTTTGCAAAGTGTGAAACGAATTGTCCACCCCAATAATCGTGTCGGTAACGCAATGGTCGGACAGGCGCAACTGTTGCTAAAAATTTTGCCGACGCGCCCGGACACGATTATTCTCTGTGCATGGCCTTTCGAATTCACGACAGCGTGGTGCGCGGCGAGATTGACAATCGCGTCAAAGGCATCGTGCGCGGCAAAATCTGGGTGGAAGGCCGCGCCGAACCGGTGACGCTCGAACTCAAGGGCAACGCCTGGCCCGACCTTGCCGGTTGCCGGCTCACGTTCTCCAATCCACTCAAGCGCATTCCGCATCCGGGCCTTGACACGCTGCATCCCGTCCAGCGCGGCACGATTGGCGACCTGACGGCCTCGCGAAAGGTGCGCGTATTCGATATTCCGATGCCGAAAGCCTATCTGATGTGCAAACGTGGAGAGAAACCGCCAGAGCACATGGCCAACTGTCTTTACCTCGAATGGTTCAGCGAGGGCAACGGACGCGTCGTCATTGAGAGCGCGGATTTCGAGCTGAACATTTCCGCACCGGAGTGGCGGTTGACGCCCGCTGAGGAAAAGCAGCGCGCCAAAGACGCCGAAGCGGGCTGGAAAATGTTTTCAAAGCAGTTGAACGAGGCATTGGAAAAGCAAAAACGCGGGCAGAAGGACCCGGAGGCGGAATGGGACGAGCACGATTACGAAAAGTTCATGAAGGAGTGCGACGCCCGCACGGACAAATACATGGAATTGCAGGAAAAATACGGTGATTCCGACGAGGCCGAGGCGAAAATTGCGAAGGAAATGGGCTGGGACCGCGAGGACCCGCCTTCGCATGAATGCTTCGGCGCGGCAAGCGAGAACGATGAGGAGGAGTTGATGTCCGTCGAGGAAATGAATCGCATTACCGAAGAGGCGTTGAATGAACCATTGCCCGAACCCGAACCGCACCGGGAAGGCATAGACTGGATTCGCACCGTTCGCGGTGACATCCGGCATCCGCTCCAGCATCGCTGTCATGAAAGCGCGATGAAGGTCTGGCACGAATGCGACGAACTGGACCTCGATAAATGCGGAGACGAGGATCTGGAGCAGTTCGTCTTTGAATTTCAAACAACGGGCGTAAAACTCGGCGGCGCGTTGCATGGCATTGCCCAAGGTCGCGGGCCGCGCGATGGCGCGTTCACCGTTGCCTATCTGAAGCGTGCGCTCAACCATCTGCACCAGGCGCAGGCGGGCCTTGAGGCCGTCGTGCCAAAGAAACTGCTGCCGGAGAAAATGGTTTCCGAGGCGCGCAAGGAATTGTTTGAAATCCGCGAAGGAATCCTCAGCTTGATGGACGAGTTTCGCGGGCGCAAATGAACGGTGGTTCCTCGACATTTTCAGTGGAAGCAGATGGCGACCCTGCGGCCATTCAGTACCGATTAAGGATGCCGAGGAATGACGAATGACGAAACCATAATGACTAAAGAATGACGAAGCTCAAATGACCCATGAGTACGAAGGCACAGCGATTGGTTTCGGCTTTGAGTCATTGGGAATTCTTTCGTCATTCGTGCTTAGTCATTAGTCATTGATTCTTTGCCCCGGCGATGAACCCACTGGAAACGTCAAAAAAACTGAACGCTACACGGCCAAATCAAAACGAAATTGTCCGGGCTACCGAGGCCGGTCTGCCGACCATTTCCAGACTGGCCGGAATCATCTGGCGCGCGTGTTATCCGGGCATCATCTCCAACGAGCAAATTGATTACATGCTGGCGCGGATGTATGCGCTCGATGTGTTGCGTGACGAAATCCGTTTCCAAGGCATCCGCTATGACCTGTTGCTGGTGGATGGAAAACCGGCCGGCTTTGCGTCTTACGGGCCGACGTCCGAGCCGGGGGTGACGAAATTGCACAAGCTTTATCTCCTTGCGGAGATGCACGGTCGCGGGTTGGGGAGCCGATTGTTGCAACATGTCGAACAGGAAATCCGGGCCGGGGCAGGGTGCCGGCTGATTCTTTCCGTGAACAAACGCAACACCCGGGCCATTGCCGTCTACCGCCGGAACGGTTTTGTCATTGCCGAATCCGTGGTTACAGACATTGGTGGCGGTTTTGTCATGGACGATTACGTCATGGCGAAGGAACTCGCCGGCTGATCTGGCCGGATGGATTGTTGCCCTTGGCAGGGCAAAGCTGCTGCTTTGCCCACTTTCGCCCCGGCAAGTGGCCCAGTTAGCTTTAACCCGAATTCCAAGTCGAAGTCGAGTGCGGCGCAGTCGCACAGGGAGCGCACGCCGCTGGCGTGCGGTTTTCGGCGGCTCGCCGAAAATCTCGTCCCACAAACTTTTTCGCGCCAAAATCGGACAAAGAATGTGAGACGAAGGTTTGGGCGAGCCGCCCAAACCGGCACGCGGGCCGCGTGCGCTACATTTTTATTTCGGAGTTCGGGTTTAAACTTTGCTTTCTTTCGTGTGGTTTATCCCAACACCCTGCCCGTGATACGCCGTCAGAAAATAAACCAGCACCGCGGCCACGGCTGCCGCCAGAACGCCCCAGAATAATGACCATTGCATGCCGGCCGGCCGCGCGCACGCGGCAAACCACCAGCCGGTGCCGAGATAGCCGATGAGGTTGCCCACGCCGTTGGTCATCAGCGTCATCAACGCCTGCGCCCGCGCCCGCCACTCGGAACCCACCCGTTCATCTATGTAAATTTGGGCGGTGATGAAATACAGGGTAAAGGACAAACCGTGCATGGTGGTGCCGGCCAGCAACCACGCCCTGCCATTGAGCGCGCAAAGCGCGAAGCGCAGCAAACCAAATCCGAGCCCGGCGGCAAAGATCCATTTCAACCGCCACCGCAGAAACAGTCCCGCCAAAGCGAACATGGCGACCAGTTCCGTCGTTTGCGCCAGCGTCATCCAGGCGGAGACGTGCTTGAATCCGAGTTGTTGCAGGTGGAGCGGCGTGAACGGATAAAATGCCGCGAGCGGAATGCTGAACAATGCCACGGTGATGAAAACCACGCGATGGTCGTGATTTTCAGCAGCACGAAGGCGTCCCAACCGAGTCGTTGCAGCAACGTCGGGTGTCCGGCGGATTTTGGCGGGGGCACACTGGGCAGCAGGAAGGTAAACGCCGCCAGTACCAGCCACGTCGCTGCGCTGGTGAATTCCGCAAGCGTGGAAGCATCGGCATTCAGCGCGCTCACCAGCCAGCAGCCGGCCATCCAGCCCACGGTCGCCCCGGCCCGAACCGGCCCGAACTCGCGCTGGGAATTTCGCAGGCGTGAAAAGATGATGGCGGTGATGATGCTTCCGGTGGGAGCGGCACAGAGCGCATAAATCTGGATCACCACCAGCACCAGTCCCGGCGGCCAGCCTTGTTTGACGCTCCAGGCGAAGAGGGTCATGGCGGCGGCGCTGGCCACGGACAGCCCGCGCAACACTTTCACCGGTGAAGCGTGGCGGTCGGCCATCGCGCCGAAGATCAATGGCGAAATGAAGGTCGCGAAGGCGGAGGCGGCAAAGGCGTAGGGCGCGAGGCCGCGCAGGCCGTGAGCGGCGAACACCAGGCTCAACGGCACCATCCAAATGGCAACGGCCATTGATTGGATAAAGAACAGCGCCGTCAATTCACTGTATTCAGCCCAGCGGATTGTTCTCACGTGTGAAATTCCTTTGCCCACAATATCGCCAACCGGAACGCTGCGAGTTGCAGGTTGGCGGCGGCCAGCGCCAGCCCGCGCAGCACTTTCACCGGCGACGTGTGGCGGTCGGCCATCGCGCCAAAAATCAGCGGCGAGACAAACGCCGCCACCGCGGAGGCGGCGAATGCGAACGGCTTGATGGCGCGCAGCCCATGCGCATCGAGCACGGGGCCGGGCGGCACGAACCAGATGCCCAGCGCCGCCGCCGGGATGAAAAAAAACACCGCCAGTTCGGTATATTTGGCTTTTCGAAGCGTGGTCAGCACGCGCATAGGGGACACGCTGCCGCCGCAAATTTCAATCAAAACAAAACAATGAGCCGGATCGATTTATCGCGCCGAAATGTGGTGAAGGCGGAAGCAAAGCAAAAGGGGGATTGAACCCGGATGAAACAAGGAAATGGTTGAAGTTGGTTTATTGGCCCGCCCTGACCCTCTCCCCCAGGAGAGGGAAAAGCATTGGCACGCTTGCTTGATGGTTCGCGGGATTCTCCCGCCCACGCCGTCCAGCGGACTTTGTTTCCAGCACACCAGCGATTTGCCAGAAGACGGACGACGATTCTCCCTCTCCCCGGGGGAGAGGGCCGGGGTGAGGGCGAGCGTTCCTCAAAACATTTCCGTCGGGAACAACCCGCCGAAGGCCCATTGCGATTTGGTTGGTTTGCTCATCAAAACTTCAATTCAATTAAGCCATGAAATAAAAGTGTTGGCAGAATTTGGTGCGTCTCCAGAAGAAAATCTCAAGCCTTGGATTTATCCCAAACTCCGAAGTTGAATTTCTGCGTTGGCGGAGTGCGACCGTCCCGGCCGCAGCCAAGCGGGGTGGGGGGGTAGTTGGGAAATGTTCCGTGGCTCGAATAAAGCCAGTTGCTGCGCCCGGGGACGGGCGCACTCCGACAGGGCCTTGTCCGCCCCGCCACCACCGGCAACTTCGGAGTTCGGGT
>Ga0181533_1004775_pt1 | contig 13510 bp, 13 predicted proteins | sample PEATcosm2014_Bin_45_FD_119772 | JGI IMG/M metagenome (GOLD analysis project Ga0181533, IMG submission 119772) | Peatland microbial communities from MTU Mesocosm Facility, Houghton, MI, USA - PEATcosm2014_Bin11_60_metaG | ecosystem: Environmental > Terrestrial > Soil > Wetlands > Peat | place... | reverse complement strand
ATCGTTACCGGGGCTTCCGGGGGCATCGGGCGAGTTTTGGCCTTGGCGCTCGCCGGTGAGGGGGTTGGGCTTGTATTGAATGCCAGAAGTCATGCAGCCCTCGAAAAAGCGGTGGAAGAATGCACAAAGAGAGGAGCGCAGTCGATTTTCTGGCTGGTTCGGCTGCCATGCGCCAAGTTGCAGACGGGCTTGTCGAAAAAGCAATCAAGATCGGGAGTTTTTACGGGTTTATCCAAGCCGCTGGGGTGCTCTATCCCGGACCGGCTGTGTGGGACCTTTCCAGTGACGAGTTCAGCGAGATTTTTGAGGCGAGCGTAACGGCAAGTTTCCAGATGGCAGGGGCTGCTTTCCCACATTTGATCGAAGCGGGCGCAGGAATTGCCGTCTTTTTTGGGTCCGGGGCCGCAGTGAATGCTTATCGAGTCGCGAACTTTAATTAAGTTCAGCTCATTTCCATAAACGGTGAGGTCGGTTTGTGGTGGGGTTGCTGTAGCGGTCCGCAATAAAAAAGAGACCGGTGACTCTGATTGGCGCGCCGGCCACCACTGCTCGCTCGTTTTCTTACTTACCGCTCATCTATTGCCGCTGGGGTGGGCACTTAACGTCACATGGCTAAGCGGGGACCGTTCATTGAGGCGCCGTTGCTGCAACGTTAAACTTGTATGTGTAACGGGTGTCTACGACCTGCCATATTTTTACGATGTCATAGGCCCTGATCCTAACAAATGTCGTCTTCCCCGGTTCGACGGTGGCGGCGACCTCACGGGCGACCGCACGGGCGACCGCACGCTCACCGTACCCTGGCATAACTAACTCGACGTGTATGCAGTAAGTGCCGGGACGCTCTTCCACAGGCACCGATATGGGATGGTCCCAGTCGTCCAGCCACGGCCCCCCCCGAGGCGTTAAGGGCCTATGCTGCCTGGCTGATGTCGACTCATCCGGGTTGGTGGACGTTATCGTGATCCTTAGGGGGAAGGGCAGTCCGATCTCTTCACCTGCAGGACCAGAGCAAACGTAGGTGAATTCGAGACACCCTTTAAGGTCCCCCTCGGGGAGGAGATTTCGCGAATGCCAATAGGCTTGGGCGTACTCGGGCCCCCCCGCACAACCCGTGAGGATCGAAAGCAAGACTGAACAGACGATCCCGTAAACAACATGATTCCACAGTGCTCTCTTCCAGTAAGGATAGATTGCGGTTACCGTTTGATACGCCAGGGTGTTCATTGTCTCTCCTCCTGTAAACCGGAATAATGCATCCGAACCGCATTTCTGGGTGGGATTCTACCCGAAAAAACTTTTTGAACAACCCCAAAGGCCGCAAAACCATACGATTCTCCAATCGAACATGCAAGTGATATGTCAACGGGGGTGGTCTGGGCAGTTTCAGTTCAGATTTTTGTAAAGAAGGGCCTTTTCTGGAATACGCAATCCAAAGCAGCCGATTATCGTTCATTCGCCAAACCAAGGCAGGCCCTGCCGGGCGGGATTGTCAAAGGGGGAGCCTGGTTTCGAGCGCAATGGCGATTTTTTCCCTCAGTTCCGTCAAATCATAGCTCTTTACAACATAGAAGTCGGCCGCAATCGATTTCGTGTCTTCTTTGAAGGAATCGTATGCAGTCGAGAGTATGACTGGCAGGTCATAAGAATGGTCTCGATGTCCTGGAGGGTGTCCAGACCGTTGTAGTCAACCCTCTTTATGTCCAGGATGACCAAATCCGGTTTTTCCTCTTCAATTTTTCCGGGAAGCTTCTAACCGCTCTCTGCTGTGATGACCTCGTATCCGGATTCCTTCACTTCCTCCGAATATAAGAGCCTGACGTGTTCCTGATCGTCGACAACAAGGATCTTCGGCATAACTCAACCCCCTTCTTCTTTAATTAGGGCCTGTGGTCCGTAGGAGGAGGGCCGGTCCCAAAAAGAACCTGGGGCCGGCCCCATTGGAGGCAGGTGGGCTGGATCTCCGGGTGCTAATTCCGAGGATCTCTATTAGAGAGCGCAAACGCCCATTTGCGCTGAAGCGGGAGTATGCGAGATACTGAAAAAGGGAAAAGGCTCTCACAATTCTCCCACAAGGATTAGTCCTTCTGCTTGGGTTCTTTGTCGTGCCGAGATTTCCATTTCTCAAGCATTTGCTCAACTTTGGCGCGCTGCTCCGGGGTCAGGACTGCATAGAGCCTGGATTTCATGCGCTGCTTTTCCACAATCAGCTCGGTTCTGATATCCGCTTGTCCCTTCGCGATGGCCCGAACCTTCGCCTCGTCAAATTGACCCTTTGAGAGAGCGCGGAGCTGATCGCGCCCCGCTTTTAGTTTTTGGACAAGTGGTTTCATTTTTGCGCGCTCTTCGAGCCTGATGGAAAACATCTCGTTCTTTTGCGCGTCAGTCAAATTGAGCTTTTTCCACAAATGGTGATGCCCGTGACGACCCCAGTGACGATGCTTCCAATGATGTCCGCATTCACCTTCAGCGGCGCCTGTATCTTGTGGAGATGAATAAATATAGGAAGTCCGCGTCAAGGTCGAGTTAATATTCGTTAAAGCAGGTAAAGTTTCGTAAATGAATATCTCAGTTAAAGTTGGATTTCTCTGTGTTGCACCAAGCAACTGACGTACTTTCTTTTTTTTGTGAGGTAGACCACCCTGACCACAACTTTTACAAGCCGACTTATCAGCCGGAGAAAGCTTCTGCCCGGACCCCCTCCAGCCCTCGTAGAAGAAACTGGTCAAAGCCTAATACTTTCTTAATAAATCCAAAGAGATGCTCGACCCTGGCTTTTCTTCGTTCGTAAATCTTCCCGATCTTAGGTCCCTCAATGTGCCTGGATACCGTTTTACTACCACGCTCTTCGGATCGACCCGGTTTACCTTTCGCTCTTTTCCATCCTTAGTCTTATCACCGCGTTCGATGGACTCGGCCAGGGCATTCTCAATGGATTCAGGCGGAAAATCACCGTGCCTATGTTTCTAATGCGAAACGCAAATTGCGACTCACAACGCAAATATCGTTGCAGGGCTAACCCGCTCATTACGCCTCCGACAAAAGCGGACATTTCACTTGCTATTCAATGCGGACATCTCGTTTGCTTACAACACGGCACGTAAATGTCATTGACAGCGTCCATGACAGGTGCTATCGAAAAAACGTCAAAAAGCGATTTCTTATCAGCTCTCATCAGTGTCCACTAAATATGGAATACCACAACGTGTGCCTCGTGGTACCGTGTGCGCTCGGTGGTAATTTTAAAGCCGTCCGGCAGCGGAAGATTTTGCTCCGGTGGTTGTTTCCTGAGGGTGTTGAATAAAGAATTAACATCACTCGTTAAATTAGAGACCGCAATTGAATTGACAAAGCAAAATCATGTCTAAAAGACGGTTTTTCTTCCCGCAGCTTGCGCCGTTATACAAACGCATTCCCTTTGCACGTTGTCTCTTGTGGCAGTCGCGCTTTTTGACAGAGGATGGAGCGCGCTGGCTGGCAATGCAGGTGATGCAAGAGTTTGCGGATGCATTGACCTTTACGCGCGATGGCTTGCACTGGACCATCCCTTTGCAGGATGTGTCGGTCGGACAAAATCTCTTTATGTTTGCTGATTTTGACCGCAGCGCGGTCGCGCGCCTTGTGCAGTGGGCAGACAAGTTTGGTCATTTGCAGCGCGGGAATGTGATACTGGAACTGGGCGCGAACCTGGGCAGCACGACGCTGCCGCTCGCGCAGTTGACGCAATGCCATATCGCCGCGGTGGAACCCGTGCCCCGCAATCTCGCATTCTTAAAACAGAATGTCGCCCAAAATGATTTGAGCGCACGCGTAACGATTGTAGAATGTGCGGCGAGCGACCACAATGGGGAAACGGAAATGATTGTGCCGCTGATTGGACGCGGCGGCGCGGAAATTGCCTCGAGAAATGTAGAACGGCCGGAAGCCATTTTTCACGCGCCCTGCGAAACCGTGCCGGTCAAAACGAAGCGTTTGGACACATTGCTCGCAGAATTACAACTTGCCCCCGAACGGGTCGCGTTCGTGTGGTGCGATGTGCAGGGTTCCGAAGGCGCGGTCATTCGCACGGGCGGACCGTTGTGGCGCGCCGGCGTGCCGTTATGGGCGGAAATTGCGCCGCTGCTGCTCGCGCGACAAGGCAATGTGGAACAATTTATTGGGAATGTCACACAGCACTTTTGTTCGTATGTGACGCGCACGATGTTGGAAACGGACGGGTTTGACGCTACGCCCCTTTCGGTTGAAACCTTTCGCGAATTGGTCGCGCGTTTGACGGGCGAAGCACAGACGGATGTGTTATTCCTGCCGCGTCAAACATGATCCTACGCTGTTTCTCCGTGAGCAATCGTCTCTGGTGTCAAAAACTGCGTCACCACCGCGCGCAGTTCCCGCATAAAGTGTTCCACGCCGAAGGATTCTGCGCGTGCGGCAAGCTGTGCGCGCAGTTCCGCTTGCGTGCCGGTGTCTCCCAGCACGCGCGTAATTTTTTTCACTGCGTCGTCGCGGGAAGTGTATAACAAACGCGGCTCGTTCCCGACAATCTCCACTTGTCCTCCCCCGTTTGGCACAAACACAATCGCGCCGCCGCACATCAATTCGCCCACCGCCACGCCAAAGTGTTCGCCCACCATGCCGTGGATTCCATAGCGATGTGTCGTAATCAAGCGAATCAAGTCTTGACGCGAAATATTTTCTTCAAACGAGATCCACTTCGCGTGTTTGTTAATCAGAGTAAGTATTTCCTGATAATAACCCCAACTGAGTCCCTGTTCATTCGCCGCGCCGACAATGTGCAAATGAACGTCATGCCCTTGCGCGCGCACCTGCTCCAAAATAGCGATTGTATTCTCGTGTTTTTTTTCGGGCGATATGCGTCCGATGCAGACGAACCCGTTTTCGCGTTCAGCCCACGGCACAGCGGAAGCATTCATCAAAATTGGAGGACACAGCGTCCGCCTCGCTGTTCCATAATTCGCCTGAAAAACATTTCCGGTCCAATCGGAATTGACGAGGGTGAGATTGTGGCGCATTCGGTCAAAATCGAACCCTGAAATGATTCGCCACGGGCGCAGCCGCCGATACAGCAGATACCATACGCGCTGCCAAAGAGAAGCCTTTGCAGATTGTTGCTCCTCGCGATAGAGATTGCTGAGCCAAGGGAAATGAATGTATTGAATGGCGCGCACACCTGGGTCGGCTTCGTCGCTAAAGGTGATGATGAGCTCATGGTCGCGCGACATCCATCGCCCCACGCGCATCAAAATCGCAAAAGGCTGAATGCTGTATGGATCGGGATCGAGCGCGACGAACCGCCGCAGCCACACTGGCATGTGCAGCACACGAAATTGGGAAGGATGCAGCTGCGTGCCGTAAAAACGATTGATCTCCTCCCAGCACGGCGGTTTCCAGGTCACAAACGAAATCGCGTAGTCGTCTTTGAGCGCTTCCAACGCCCACGCGGCGACGGATTGCCCGCCACCGGGCGGATTGATGTTGACCTACAAGAAAAGAATGCCTGGCTTGTGTTTCATTCGGAATTCCTCGTGCGTGTCGCCGTAAAGAAACCGATGTGCGGCCCGTGCGCTTGGACGCACACCTGAAAACCACACTGCTCCAGACGCGCAACGAGGTGTTCAACGCGATAGGCAAAAAAATTTTCAATCTGCGCGGCGGGATCAAGCTGCGCGTATACGGCGGGTTCGATCTCGTGATACTCACCGAGGACCTGTTCGACACGTTCCAACAATTGGCTCGTCAGCAAAATCGGAAACTCGCTGCCCTCGCAGTCCAATTTCAATAGACGTACGCGCGCAAATTGTTTCAATATCTCATCCAGCGCAATGACGCTGGTGGATTGCGCGCCGGCAGGCTCACCGACAATAGCCTGCAGTTCGAGGTCTACCGTTTGACCGCGAAACAGGACCGTTCCGCCGCCAGTGTTGTCGCCTAGATATCCCGAGTGCGGCAAGCTATCCACTGTGTTTTGATCGCTGCGAAAGACGGCGAGATGATAAGGAAAAATTCCTGCAACGTCACCGACGAATTGGGCGAGGCGTTCAAAATTTTTGACTTCGGCCTCGTACGCATGAATGTTGCGCGAGCCGCGCCGATAACACATATAACTAAAGATACCCACATGCGCGCCAATATCAACCACCACATCATCGGGCGCAAACGACATTTTTTCGATGCCATACGAGTCCCGCAACGCCACATCATCAAGAATTAGTTGCTGCTCAAAACGATTGCGCGCCTGAAAGCGTGTGCGCATTTCGGGATGTTTCCACTGCCGCTGCGCGTAATCAAGATGCTCTGCCGCGCGCGGAAAGACATTCTCTTTCAAAATGGAAAACGTCACAAGCTTGGTGAGAATGTAAGTTTTCATGCCCACTTCACGCGCCGCGCCCTGGAGCCGTTCGATTTGACGTTTCACGCTCGCTGTTTGCCGCGTGAAAAATGAACGCGTCTCGCGCGGCGGCAGATAATTTCTTGCGACCACGTTGTATGTCGTGTCCACATTGCGCACAAACTCTTCTGTCAATCTCCCCGCGTGAAAACGGCAAAAATCGCGCCGCCGGCGCGACCACCACAAATGCGACCACAAATGAAAACTCACCACGCCCTCATTGTCTGTATCCAATCCCGCCAACAATGTATTTAACCCTTCGCGCGTTGACATGTGTTTGTAAAAGGTGCGCGCGGGTTCGAGATGAATGAGGCCGGGATGTTGCTGCGCCGGCACATTGGGCAGCAGTGTCGAGTGATTGCTCCACGAACCGTCGAAGGCTTGCTGCATTTTTTCTAACCACATTCGCCCAAAGGGTGCATTGCGTTCGGCCATCATGAACGCGTTACATAGGGACGGGCGCAATTCGTGCGTGACGGGATCGCGAATATCGTCTTCGCGTCCCAGCACAAAAGGTTTTTCGTGCAGCGCATGCGGGATCGGATTGACAAACAACGTATCCATATCCGCATAGACGCCGCCGTGCGATACCAATTTTTCCAAGCGCACAAAATCCGGCGCGTGCGCGTAGCGGTAGCGCCCCACGTGCCAATTCGGGTAGCGATAATGTCCAATAAACTTGACGCGCGGGATTTTTACCAAAACGAGTTTGTCGCGTACGAGTTCCCAATATCTCCCGAACGGCTCATAGTGATAATAAAAATAGACCGCATCGGGTTGTTGGGTGGCAAGACACGAAGCCAGGCATAGATAATGCGCAAGGTGAAACGGCCGGGTCTGTGGTTTGAGGCCGAAAACAAAGTGAAAACGATTGGGAATCATTTCTCTTCCGCACAGGCAATCGTGTGGGTTCTCACAGCATCTGCGACCACATCCGGGTGATACCGGCTCTCAAACAGGCGGCAGGCGGCTGTCGCGAGAGAGTCCGCCATCTGGCCGTCATTCATGAGATTTACACACTGCCGAGCGAGCGTATAAGCGGTCTCCGCAACAAGCGCATGGGTCCCGTCCCGCACTTCAAGTCCTTCTACCGCCAGCGCTGTGGCCACCACAGGACGGCGATATGCGAAAGCTTCTATCACCTTGATTCGAGTTCCTCCCCCGGCTCGGAGCGGGACCAGGACTGCGTGCGCTCCAGCGTAGCAGCCTGCGATATCCTCAACCGCCCCCACAAATTCAACTTCCGGGCAAGGCAGCAGGCCTCGAAACGGCATGAAAACCGGGACCCGGCCAACGACTTTCACCCGGAAAGGCCGATTCCCCAATCTGCGAATCTGAGGGACAATCTCGTTACAGAGGAAACGAACGGCGTCTCGGTTTGGGAAATAGCCCATGTTTCCAATGAAAAGCAAACAAAAGGGTCCGTCCCGAGGGAGGGGGGGGCACACGGTGGGCGGCGCAACCGTATTGGGAACCACTCCCACAAAGGTCTTCGGTTTTTTTGCCGCCAATTTCATCCCGTCAAGCGAGGAACACACCCAGACGCGATCGCACTCAGGCAGGATACGCTCTTCTTGCTCGCCCATGAAGAGAGCCTCCCGACCGGCTTGTGCGGCCTTGCGTTCCTTGCCGGAAAAACCATAGAGCCAAGCCAGGCGACTTCTCGTCAAAGATTCGATGTCATCCATGTCAAGCTGTCTGCATGCCCCTGGAAGAGCATTTATGGCGAGTTCGGCAGCGGGCCACATGTACAAGCGGAAAACGTGGATCACGGAAATGGACTTGCCCGTCAAAAAGCGGCGAACGGCGGCTTCGGTGGAGCGCGTCATGCACAGCCAGTCGGCAGTCCCTCTTACCAGGCCCATCCTCTGCATCAGGCGATGACGCAGGAGCAACCAATCCCGCAAAGGGTCGACCGGAATCACCCCTCGCGACACAACCGGCAGTTGAGTCCTCCCCAACTGTTCCAAGCGGCACGGAAAGTAGCGGCTGCCCACCAGAAGATGAACGTCGAACTCTGTCGCCAATGCGTGCAAGACGTTCCAGGCTCTCATCGAAAGCCCATTCCCCATTGGCTGTGGAAGCGCAGGGGATATGAATAGCAGCTCCCGTCTCATACTCCCTGTTAATCCAGAAAATAATAGTGCAACAACTGCTTACGGGCATAGCAGGACCGGGAAACAAAGAGCTGGATCTCCTTCGCAAGAAGACCCGGGCGCAACGCCACTTTCCCGGCATATCTCAACCAGGCCAGGTCGCCGCGTTTCAAGGAAAAATACATCAGTTTCAAGTTAACGAGGAAAAGATCATCCCGTGCCGCAATCATTCCTTTTTCAAGAATAGCCTCGTAAAAGGCCGGAATTTCCTCAAAATATTGCCTGCGCGATCGGGTCACATTACGGCCATGACGACGCACAAGCACCAGGGGTCGTTCCGTCATGCGAAAGGAAACTCCCTGTTCGGCCAGCGCCAACCAGAAGAAGGTGTCTTCCCCTTGAGGCAGATGCACAGGAAAACGAACGGCGCCAATAGCTTCCCTTCGCACTAGACAGGTGTGGATCGGGATAAGGTACCTCAGGAAGGCCGAAAAAGGCCTGCTCTCAAGTAATCTCTTGGGGGCGAAATTGGTGTGATCAATCAACCTCAGGGGATGGCTGTCCAGCATCCGATAATTGAAGAGCAGCGCCGCCGAAATCCACGGCCCTTCTCCATCGGGAGTAAAGAACATCTCATAAAGGCAAGTGGACACCCCTGCCTCTGGCTCTCGCTCCAACATGGATAGCCCCGTCTCGACCATGCGTGGATGCAAAAGATCGTCATCGTCCAGGAACAGAACTGCATCTCCGGCGGCCAGATCCAGGCCGGCATTTCTCGCCGCCGCCACCCCTGTACTTTCGGGAAGGCGAAGCAAACGAATGGACGACGATAACGAGACGGTGTGATCAATCCCGGTGTGATGCACCGCCTTGGAACCGTCGTCAACCACAATAATTTCGTGCACGCTTCGAGTCTGCTCAAGAACCGACCGAACGGCATCTTCGAGGAAGAGTGGGCGGTCTCGGGTCGGAATGATGACCGACACACGCATCAATTGCCTCATAGCGCATTCCCCGTTAAGGTTGCAAGACTTCCCTTCGAGACAACCACGAGAACCAGGCATATTTTCTCCGAGGAGGAGGAAGGAAGCGCCGCGCCACCAGGTTATAGGTCGAGTCAACCGAACGGACATAATCCTCGGTGAGAAGACCGGCATGGAAGGAGGAAAAATCTTTCCGCCGCCTTGACCACCACAGATGACTCCACAAATGGAAGCTCACTACTCCCTCGACGTCGCGGTCACAGCCCCGCAACAAGGTCTCGATGCCTTCGATGGTCCACATGTGTTTGTAGAAGGTTAGCGGGGGTTCGATGTGGATAAGGTCCGGATGCTGTTCGCTCAGTTCCTGCGGCAGAACCGTAGAATGGCGGCTCCATGAACCGTCGAACACCTCTTTCATACGCAACAGCCACAAACGGCCGAATTCCGCATCCTTTTCGGACATGATGAAGGCGTTGCAAAGCGACCGGCGGCGCTCCAGAGTTTCCTGGACCACCACATCATCTTCGCGGCCAAGAACGAAGACTTTCTCCTTAAGAACTGCAGGAATCGGGTTCACGAAGATCGTGTCGATATCGGCATAGATCCCGCCAAACTCGAGCAGCTTCTCTAATCTTATAAAGTCTGCATGATGAGCGTAGGAGTACCTCCGGGTGAAGGAGTCCCGATAGACAAAACGAGTGACAAACTCTTCGGCTTCAACCTTGACACAGTGAAGCTTACCACGAATCAGGTCCCAGTATGGTCCATAGGGCTCATGGCAATAATGAAAAAGTATTGCATCCGGACGGTTGACCTGAAGGCAGGATTCGAGACAAAGGTAGAACACGAGGTGAAACGGCTCGGTTTGTTTCCTGAGTCCGAAAACAAAATGAAACAGGTTGGGGATTCGGTTCGCCATGAGTTTAACAACCGCTCGGTAACTTCCCGGATCGCAGAAGACAAAGCCATCGTGCAATGCAGCGTAGTGCCGGGTGCAGTCCTCCCTCCTTTACGTAAAGTCCCTCGTTGGGACCGGCGTTTTTCATCCGATACCAGCGGAAAGGGACCTGAAGCCCATCCTTCAAATAGCCGTCGGTGTTGAACGCGAGCGCATCCGGATCGTTCTTGCATTCCCGGACAAGCACCCGGATATCACGCCCCACATTCCGGATGTCCTGCCCCCATGAGTCCCACCCGGCAAAGAAGCAGAAGCCGGGCGCCTCGCACGGGAGCGGGTTATGCAGTTCTCCAGTCAAATTGCGAACCCAACTGTTTGCCCAATAGTGCACAGCAAAGCTCCCATCCCTTACCAACCGCTCTTTCATCCGGCGGGCTTTCTCCCCCCCTGCCGTCAGAGTCTTTAGAGCAGCACTCCTATTGGCAGCGGGATAAACTACGCGGGGATCGAGAAGCGTCAGGCATTTTTCAGCAAACTGCCGGATCACCCGGGTCAGGAACAGCGGGCCCGTGCTTGTCAGCACGTCATAATGCACAAGCGCTTTTTTTGGGGGACGACTCAGCAGCTCACTAATCGCAGCGGACCAGAGGGGATGCTCCCGAGTCGAAGCCAGAAAAGCGTTACAAACCACCCGTGATTCACGCAAGCAGGCTTCGTGTTCAGGGGGTTCGTAGGCGGCTGCAAACTGCACTCCATTTAAGAGCACGTCCAATGGCTGAAGGCATTCCATGTCCAGGTCAACATACACGCCGCCATAAACCGAGAGGATCAAATACCGCATTATATCGACCCGCTGGATAGTATATGGAAAAGAGTCCAGTACGCCCCTCAGTCCAGGGTAGTGAACCTTGACAAAATTGCCGGCATCCTCATCTGTCCAGAGCCGGTACTCCCAGTTGGGGTGATGCGCCTTCCAACTCTCGGTGCAATCCCGCCATCGATGCGGAATCTCGGACGTCTTCCACAACTGATGGATGATGCGGGGGATCGGGTCAACTCGAATCATACGGGATCCCTTCTTCTTCCTATGGCATCTAACATGCGCTCCGTCACTGCCTCCTGCCCGAAACGTTCGGACAAGCTTTGCGCCAACGAACGCCCTGCCGCTGCGGCCGCTTCAGATTCATCAAATGCTCTCCTCATCAAGCTGGCGGCATGGGCACGGTCTGGCTCCGCCCACTGCTGATCGTCTGTATAGGATCCCTTGCCTTCCCGATCTCTCACCGGCACCACGCGATAGTCAACGACAAAGGCGCCGCTGCCTTGGAGGTAGTCCATCTGTCCGCCATAGCCGGTCATGATGACGGGTCTGCCGAAACGGCCGGCATCGAACGCCCCGATTCCCCAGCCTTCCGAACGGGTAAGAGATACGTAACAGTCTCCTGCAGCATGAAGCGCCAGCATGGCATCATCATCCAGTTCGTCGGTGATCAGCGAAATCCGGCCGGGTCGTTTTCGGCGCCCCACCAGGCGCTTTACTGCCGTTTCAGTCCGGGCATGGAACCGGCCCAGGATGCGGTGGGTGAAATCCTGCTTTGTGGTTTTCACCACCAGCACTGCCGGGTCAGTGTCCGTGAACGCATCGAGAAACGCCTCTATCGTGTCTCCCACAGCCTTGCGATTCGTCCATGTGTTGATTGAATAAAAACAGTAATCGTCGGGACGGATTCCAAACCGGGCCCTGGCCTCCAGGCGCGGTGGCAGGCCGGCATTAATCGCGATGTGCGGCACCACATGGATTGGCGTCTTCACCCCATTGGCCCGAAATACCTCGCGGTTCCATTGGCAGGGCACCATGAGGCCGTCAACTTCATTGAGAAGAGCAATCCAATGCTTCGGAGGTCGATCGGTCTCCCATACTGTATAACCGATAATGCGCCGCCCCGGCTCATGGCGCCGCCACAACGGAAAGTATTCGGGTACCGTGTGGACAATTACCCTGTCGTAGTCCATCGGAAAATTGCACAGCTCATCGAATTCCGACCCAACCCGATTCCCCGTAAAGGGCTCATAACCCAGCCGCCAGCGGCGACCTGGCACCATCGGAGACCAGGTTAGTTTCACACCCGCATTGCGAAGCCCTGCAATATAGCGCCGTGCCGCTTCTCCGTACCCGGAACGTTCATGGAGGGACACATATTTGATGGCCAAGTCTTTATTCGCTATAAGCATAGCCCTTGCTGCACCTGCAGGCGCTCCAGGGTGAAGGTGGGTGACCAGGAAATCGTTTTTTCTCAATGTTTTTCAGTAACATCTGTCCCAGATGTTGTCAAAAACATTTTCGATCCAATCTCCGGCGAATAAAAGTGAAAATTTGTTATGGTACGTCAAATTCAGCCGGCTATAATGGCAATAAACAATGGTTCGCCTGTCTTGAAATCTTGGGATGACTTGGCCGAGGGATACGGCGCCTTTACAGGCCCCAGGAAGTATTATCACGCACCCTTTGCCGCCATATACCGGAATCTGGTTCCCGAAGGAGCCAAGGTCCTTGAATTCGGCTGCGGTTGCGGGGATTTGCTGACCTCGCTGAAACCATCTCATGGAGTAGGGATTGATTCTTAACCGAGGCTATTAGGGAAGGCGCGGGCAAGATATCCAGTGCTCACTTTTATCGAAGCGGGCGAACACGCCGTAACACTGGATGAGCGGTTCGACTCCATTGTCCTTTCCGATCTGGTCAACCCAGCGTTCTTCGGTCGGTGATGTGTCCGGGTGTTTTGCAAGAACTCTTTCGGACCTTGAGTCATTTCTTACCACAGATCGACGCGGCGACACCTTTGGCAAGACCGTTTTCAAGATCTTTGATCAGAGTGATTCCACGGTAGTAGGTACCCCAGTCGAATGTCTTGTTGACATCGGCTGCTCCAATCTTTTCTCCAGTAGTGTAATCGCTCAGGACAACTGAGGCGCCAATATGCATTTGAGCGAGGCCGACCAGCATTGCCCGCGCATAGGTATTTCCTTCATCATATCTGGTGATGTTAACTCCAGCTTTGAGCGTGTTGGCGTCAGGGGTGGCCGGATTTATTGACTTAAAGCGGTTTGGACATTCGGTTGGGATGTT
>Ga0181533_1004773_pt1 | contig 13514 bp, 9 predicted proteins | sample PEATcosm2014_Bin_45_FD_119772 | JGI IMG/M metagenome (GOLD analysis project Ga0181533, IMG submission 119772) | Peatland microbial communities from MTU Mesocosm Facility, Houghton, MI, USA - PEATcosm2014_Bin11_60_metaG | ecosystem: Environmental > Terrestrial > Soil > Wetlands > Peat | place... | reverse complement strand
TTTGCGTTGTGCCCTTCAAGGCAATCGCTGGGAGGAATGCTGGGATCGACTCCATGAATCCGACCGCCTCAAAATCCGCGCCGTCGCCTAATGGTTTCAGGTTACTTTCCGGTCACACACCCATTTCCCGCCAGTTTGCTGGCAAAGCCCCCGGCGCTACGGACCGGCGGGCGCGCCGCCGAACATCTTTTTCATCATCGGCGCCATGGATTTCTGCATGGCGATCATGTTGGATTGCGAGGTCCCAAGGGTTTGCAGTTGATCCGGCGACAGGAATGCGGCGGCCTGTTGGAGGACATTTTGGTTCATCTGCTCCTGCTGTTGCAGCACTTGGTCCAAGGACGCTGTTTTGTCGGAAGCATTCGCCAGGGGGTTCCTCGCGTTGACACTTTGGCGCGCCCCTTTCATGGCTTGCAGCAGTTGCTGCTGCTGCGCCTCGCTCAACGGATTGTCCGCGAAGTCGTTTTTCATCGCCGTCCACAGGGTTTGGTCGGCCATGTCATTCTTGGTGTAATCCTTGTATTGGGCGAAGCCCGCGTCCCCCAGCAAAGATTGGAGATCGGCCTCGAGTGACTGCGTATCCTCCGGGCTGAGTGTTCCCGATTGCATGGCCGTGAGGCTCTTGATTCCATTGTCAACCAGTATGTTATAGAACTTGTCTGCCTGTTCCGGGGAGAGATTGAGTTGTTTGACCAAAGGACCGTACATCATTTTTTCCGTCGCGATCTGCTGCGGTCGCATGGCTTCGAGCATGGCCGGGTCTTTGAACATATCGGCGAAGGAATCCCCCTTGGATCCGGCGGCGGCGGCGGCGGCGGGGGGCTTGGCGGCCAGAGCGGCGCTGGCGCGGGCGCGGGCCTGGGCGACATCCCGCTGCTTGCCCTCAATGGTCCTGGCGTAGGTGGCGTTTTGCTCCCGCAGTTTTTCAACTTCCGCCTGCAGCGCCTGGCTGGCTTGCGCCTGTTGCGCGGCCTGCGCCACCTGCTCCTGAAGCTGTTTGACGGTTTGTTTTTGAATGGAAACTTGATGCGCTTGCAGCGCGATAACGGCGGCGGCGGCACATGCGCCAATCGCCACGCCGATTTTGGTCGAGGTCATAATATGAATGGCTCCTTTCGCTAAAGTTAAACTTGTCACGCTCAGCGCCGATCCTGGCACGACGCCCGCCCCCAGTGAAGCCACCGATGCCGCCAGGCCCGCCGGCGCGGCTTGAATCGAGTTCTCGGCAATCGCCGCCGCCAACGCGCCCGCCGGCACAGTGATGCCGCGGCGCTGGAAGAAATCCCGCAATTTGTCCAGCGCGCGGGCGACTCGCATTTTGGCGGCGTCCTCGCTTGCGCCCAGAGCGTCGCCCACTTCCTTCAAGGGCTTGCCCTCGAAGAAGCGGAGGACAATGGCGTTGCGGTCCTTTTCGTTCAATTGCGCCATGGCCTCATCCAGCAGAGGGCCGACGCGCATCCAGGCTTCCGGCTCGGAGTCGTTCATGGTGGATTGGATGTGGGCCTGATGTTCGCGATGCGCGCGGCGCATTTCCGTGCGGATAAAATTGGAGGCGGTCAGCCGGGCCGTCTTGTAAAGCCAGCCGGAGAGCACGGTGCCGCGCCCCAACCCGCGCGATTTGCGCGCCAGCGTGACAAAGACCGACTGGGTGATTTCCTCGGCCTGGCTCGGATTGTTGACCGAGCGCATGGCCGCCGAATAGACCAGGTTGATATGCCGCGAGACCAGCGCGCTGAAGGCCTCTTCGGAATGGCCGCTGGCGTATTTTTCCAACAACTGCATGTCATCGGACGGGTGCATCCACTTAATAATGTCCGCCGCCCGGCAAAAGAGAACATTTGCCGCGCGCCAGTATCATTGCCTTCTCTCAACCGGAGTCACTCGCGCAATCGTTTTCTCCATTTTTGCCTGTTGACTTCCGCCCGTTCTCTGGTAGCTTCATCGTTCCTTTGATGGTTGCTTGATGAAAACGTATCTGCCGAAAGTTGATTTGGACAAGCGCAAATGGCACGTGGTGGACGCCAACGGCGCCGTGCTGGGCCGCCTGGCCGCCCAGGTCGCCAACATTCTGCGCGGGAAAAACAAACCCATTTACACCGCCCATCTCGATGCCGGCGACTTTGTCGTCGTCATCAACGCCGAGAAGGTGCGCGTGACCGGCAACAAGGAAACCGCCAAAGAGTTCATGACCTATTCCGGCTGGAAAGGGGGCGAGAAATACGCCTCCGTCGCCCAGGTGCGCGCCCGCCATCCCGAAAAACTCATCACCCACGCCGTGCGCGGCATGGTCCCCAAAAACCGCCTCGGCCGGGTGCTCATGACCAAGCTCAAAGTTTACAAAGGCAGCCAGCATCCCCACGCCGCCCAACAACCCGCCGTGCTCGCCCCGGCCGGCTAAGACTCTCCAATTTCAACCCATTTCCATCATGGCAGAAACCAAAGAATTCCTCGGCACCGGACGCCGCAAAACCGCCATCGCCCGCGTTCGCCTGGCTGTCGGCTCGGGAAAGATCATCATCAACGGACGCCCCTTTGAGAATTATTTCGGCGTCGAGGCCCTCCGCACCACCGCCGTGCAACCCCTTTCCCTCACCGAATCCGCCGCCAAATACGATGTCTCCGTCAACGTCGAAGGCGGCGGTCCGGCGGGGCAGGCCGGCGCCATTCGCCACGGCATCGCGCGCGCCTTGTTGCATGTGGACGCCGCGTTGCGCGGCGTTCTCAAGACCGCCGGCTGTCTGACCCGCGATCCTCGCATGAGGGAGCGCAAAAAGTACGGCCAGCCCGGCGCCCGGAAACGCTTCCAGTACAGCAAGCGCTGATCGTTTTGCGGTTTGCCGGCGGCGCGGCCCTGCGTCGCCGGGGTCAGCACGCGAATTGTATGAATCGGGTGAAAATTGGCATCGTCGGCGCTTCCGGCTATTCCGGCGAGGAATTGGTGCGCCTGCTGCTCCGCCACCCGGACGCCGAGCTGGCGGCCGTGACCTCGCGCCAATACGCCGGCCAGACCGTCGCGCAAGTCTTCCCAAAATTCGCCAGCCAGCCTGGCGCCAAAGAACTGCGCTTCAGTGAACCCAAACCTGAACTGCTGGCCCGGGCCGCGCGCCTGGTTTTCCTGGCCCTGCCCCACGGCGTGGCCGCCGAATTTGCCGCCCCCCTGCTCGACCTCGGCTGCCAGGTCATTGATTTGAGCGCCGACTTCCGGCTCAAAGACGCCGCCACCTACAAGCAATACTACGGCCACGATCATCCCGCCCCGGATCTGCTCAAAAGGTCCGTCTATGGGCTGCCGGAACTGCACCGCGCCAAGATCAAAGGCGCCGCCCTGATTGCCTCGCCGGGCTGTTATCCCACCTCCATTTTGCTCCCGCTCTTCCCCCTCCTGCGGGCCAAGCTTGTCAAACATAGCGGCATCATCGCCGACTCCTTGAGCGGCGTCAGCGGCGCGGGCCGCAAACCGGAAATGGACTTCCTCTTCGCCGAATGCAACGAAAGCGCGCGCGCCTACGCCCTTCTCAACCACCGCCACCTCTCCGAGATCGAGGAGCAACTGGGCGCCGTCGCCGGCTCCAAGGTCGTCATCCAGTTCACGCCGCATCTGATCCCCGTCAACCGCGGCATCCTGACAACGCTTTACTTGACGCCCGTCAAACGTCCCGCCGCCGAAAGGGACATGGAAGCGTTGCGCCGGGAGATCGGCCAGGCCTATCAAGCCGCCTACGCCCGCGAGCCTTTCGTCCGCCTGCTGGACGGCACAACGTTGCCCGACACCAAAAACGTCGCCGGCACAAACGTGATCGAAATCGCCTGGCGGCTGGACCCGCGCACCGGCCGCCTGATCGTGATCAGCGCGCTGGACAACCTCACCAAAGGCGCCGGCGGCCAGGCGGTGCAGAGCATGAACATCCTCCGCGGCTTCCCGGAAACCGCCGGCCTCCTCTAACCGGCTCAGAGCATGGACCTGGCCGCCAATCTGCAAAGCGTCCGGCAGCGCGTCGCCGCCGCCTGCCGGCGCTCCGCCCGCGACCCGGCCGCCGTCGCGCTCCTGGCCGTGAGCAAAGGGCACCCACCCGAAACCGTCGCCGCCGCCGCCGGCTTGGGACTTTCCCTTTTCGGTGAAAGCCGCGTGCAGGAGGCCAAAACCAAAATTCCCCAATGCCCGGGCCGCTTGCGCTGGCAGATGATCGGCCATTTGCAGTCCAACAAGTGCCGCGACGCCGTTTCGCTTTTTTCCATGATTCAAAGCGTGGACAGCCTGCCCCTGGCCGCCGAAATCGCCAAATGGGCCGGCCATTTTGCCAAAACCATGCCCGTGCTCCTGGAAATCAACGTCGCCGGCGAATCCAGCAAATTCGGCTGCCCGCCGGAAAACCTGCTCGCCGAAATCCGCCGGTTCAACGCCTTGCCCAGGATTGAAATCCACGGCCTGATGACCGTGGCGCCCTTCGCCCCGGACCCGGAAAAAGTCCGCCCCATTTTCCGGCGGCTGCGCGACTTGAAGGAGCAGTGCGAAAGCATCCTCGGCGCTCCCCTGCCCCAATTGAGCATGGGCATGAGCGGCGATTTTGAAGTGGCGATTGAAGAAGGAGCCACTATCATACGTCTTGGCGGCGCGCTGTTCGGGCCGCGCGGCAGGGCCGGGCTTCCGCCGGGCCGCGGGGAGGGCGGCGCCTGAAAAGCGGCCCAGGCCCGCGGATTGGAACCAATGGAATTGACAGTCCAGACATTCGAGAGCGAGATCGCGGAGGCGTTGCAAACCTTCGAGCGGTTCATTGTCTGCATTGATAAAACCCCGGAGGATTGTCGCGCCAGCCTGGTCTCGCTTGTGGAAAAAGCCATCAAGGCCTATCTGAGCCGCGGGCCGCATCTGCGCCATGGCATCGCCCTGGACCGGCAAGTCACTGTCATCCTCAGCCAGACCGAAAGCGAGCATCCCCTGTGCGGCATCTATTTCAACCTCCATTCCCCCTACAAAAAGAAGTCCGCCCCCCAAAAAGCCGGCAAGGACGATGTCTGATATTATCGTTCCCTTTCCCGGGCAGCAGGTTTGCCAGGCAACCGGCGGCAGAGGCGTTTGATGGTTGGTTCTCAAACCGGCAAAAACCCGCCTTGAATCTTCCGGCCAACGGGGCCAAATTGAATTGTAGGCAAAGAGCCGTCAGAGACGACGGCCGGCGATTTGTTTTCGGTCGTCGCGCAGACTCCCGCCGTGCAGGCCCTGCGCCGCCGCGTGGAGGAGGGGGGAGTTTTGTCCCTGGACGCCGTCAGCCCCGCCGCCCAACCCTTCCTGGCCGCTCTCCTGGCCGCCTTGTTCCCCGCCCGCCCGGTCATCGTCGTCACCGAAAGCCTCAAAACGCAGGAGGTCTTTCAACAAGACCTGCAAACCTGGGCCGCGCTCATTCCCAACGCGCCTCGGCCGCCTCTCTTTTACCCCGCCTGGGAAGTCCTGCCGCAGGAAGCCCGGCTGCCGCATGTGGATGTGATCAGCGACCGTCTGGAAACTCTGGTTGCCCTGGCGCAAAAACCCGTGCCGCAGGCCGCCCTCGTGGTCACCTGCGTCACCGCCCTGCTGGAAAAAACCCTGCGTCCTGAAGAACTCGAACGCCGCACCCGCCGTTTGCAAAAGGGCCATCGCCTCGACCCGCTGGACCTGATTGAATGGCTCGAGGCGCAGGGATACGAGCCGGAGGCCCAGGTCGCGCAAAAAGGCGACATTTCCCTGCGCGGCGGCATTGTGGACTTGTGGCCCCTGACCAGCCGTTACCCGGTCCGCCTGGAGTTCTTCGGCGACGAACTGGAATCCCTGCGCCACTTCGATCCCCTGACGCAGATTTCCCGCGACGAGATTGTCGAAATCCTCATCCCGCCCGGCGGCGAACTCGGTTTGTTGAAGCAAGCCGCCGCGCAAGACGGCGGCGCCCGGGCCGGTGCCGCCAGCCTCCTGGATTATCTGCCGCCCAGCGCCATTTTTCTCCTGTGCGAACCGGAAATGTTGCGCGCCCAGGCCGATCGTTACGAATCCCAAAGCCACGGTCAGAACCCGTTGCTCATTCCCTGGGGCGAATTTCAAAACGACCTCTCGCGGCGCGGCATGGTTTCGATTTCCGCCGGCGAATTGGAAAACATTTTTCTCGAAGACCTGGAGAAACTCGCCGTCCAAAATCCTCCCGCCCCGCCTCATCTTCCCGCCCCGGCCCTGAGGTTCCAAGGCCTGGAGATTTTCCGTCCCATCGGCGACCGTCCGCCGGAGGCGCACATCGCGGAAGCGCAGCGCAAGGAGTTTTTCGGGCAGCTGCACCGGTGGACCCGCCAGAGCTATGCCGTGTTTGTTTTCTGCAACAACCAGGGCGAGCGCCAGCGGTTCGAGGAGGTCTGGTGGGAATACGGCCTGGGCAACACCAGCGCCCTGCGCCTCCGCCTGGGTTCCCTGGCGCGGGGCTTCCTCTTCGAGCCGGCCAAACTGGTCGCCGTGACCGACGCGGAGATTTTTGGCCGCTACAAGGTGCAGCGTCCCCGCCGCCTTAAATCGCCCCACGCCCAGACCGGCAGATCGTTGTTGGACATCAACTTCTCCGAATTGGAGGAGGGCGATTATGTCGTCCATCTCCAACACGGCATCGGCCGCTATTTGGGCTTGAAGGTCATGCCATCCCGGCAGCCCTCCTCCCTTTCCGGCGACGAATGTCTGGTCATCGAGTACCGGCCCGGCGATCCGGCCCAGCCTGCGCCCAAACTTTATGTCCCCGTCAGCGAGTCGCATTTGGTCGGCAAATATGTGGGCGCGGGCAAGGCGCGTCCCGTGCTCAACACCCTCGGTGGCGCCCGCTGGGCCAGGACCAAGGCCCAGGCCGAATGCGCCGTGCGCGATCTGGCCGGCGAAATGCTCGCCCTCCACGCCATCCGCGATTCCCAGCCCGGCCACGCCTTCCCCCCCGACGCCGGCTGGCAGTGCGAATTCGAGAACAGCTTCGTCTATGAAGAAACCCCCGACCAAACGCGCGCCATTGCCGCCACCAAAAAAGACATGGAAGCCCCGCGCCCCATGGACCGGCTGATTTGCGGCGATGTCGGATACGGCAAAACGGAGGTGGCCATTCGCGCCGCCTTCAAGGCCGCGCTGGCGGGCAAACAAGTCGCGGTGCTGGCCCCCACCACCCTGCTGGCCCAGCAGCATTTCAACACCTTCCGCGAGCGCATGGCCGATTACCCCCTGCGCATCGAACTGCTTTCCCGCTTTCGCACCCGGCGCGAACTCGCCTCGGTCATCGCCCAGCTCGCCGCCGGCTCCGTGGATATTGTCATCGGCACCCACCGCCTCTTGCAACGCGACATAGCCTTCAAAGACCTGGGCTTGGTGGTCATTGACGAGGAGCAGCGTTTCGGGGTTCTGCACAAGGAAAGATTCAAACAACTCCGCGCCACCGTGGATGTCCTCACCCTCACTGCCACGCCCATCCCGCGCACCCTCTATCTGGCCCTGGCCGGCGCCCGCGACATGAGCACCATCGAAACTCCGCCCCAGGACCGGTTGCCCGTGGAAACCATTGTCGCCCAATACGACGAGCGCACCGTCCGCGACGCCATCCAGCGCGAGATCAACCGCGGCGGCCAGGTCTTTTATCTGCACAACCGCGTCATGGACATTGAAGCCGCCGGCCATCGTTTGCGCGCGCTGCTGCCCCAGGCCCGCATCGCCATCGGCCACGGCCAGATGGAGAGCGATGCTTTAGAGGAAGTCATGGCGGGATTCGTCAACGGCACAACCGACGTCTTGCTCTCCACCACCATCATCGAAAGCGGCCTGGACATCCCCAACGCCAATACCATTATCATTGATCGCGCCGATCGTTTTGGACTGAGCGATTTATATCAACTCCGCGGACGAGTGGGCCGTTACAAGCACCAGGCCTACGCCTACCTGTTATTGCCCCGCCACGCCGGCCTTCTGGCCGAAGCCCGCAAACGGCTCAGCACCATTAAACAGTATTCCACCCTGGGCAGCGGCTTCCGCATCGCCATGCGCGACCTGGAAATCCGCGGCGCGGGCAACCTCTTGGGCCCCGAGCAGAGCGGCCATATCGCCGCCGTGGGCTTTGAACTTTACTGCCAACTCCTCAAGCAAAGCGTCAGCAACCTCAAGGGCGAGAAAATCAAACCCCGTGTCGAAGTGCAAATCCGCCTGGATTTCCTGACCCAGCCCCACGAAGCGCGCGCCAAAATCCAGCAAGCCGCCCCTTCCGCCAAAACCGCCGCCACCACCCCGGACATCCAAGTCCCGCGTGAAGTCAGCACCTGGGTCACCCGCCCCGCCCCACCCGCCGCGGAGGAAAAAGAAAAGCCGGCGTCCTTCCCCAAAGCGGTCGCCTCACTGCCGGTCGCCTACATCACACAGGCCCAGCATCGCATAGACATTCACCGCAAGCTTGCCCAAGCCGCCGACGCCAACGCCTTGGGCGGCTTGAGAAACGAACTGCGCGACCGTTTTGGCCCCTTGCCACCGTCGGCCGAACTGCTTCTCCAGACCACGGAACTAAAGCTGCTGGCTGCCGAACGAAACGTCAGCCGCATCGAAACCAAGGGTGAAAAGCTCATGCTGACCCGCAACCACGATTACATCATGGTGGATGGAAAATTCCCCCGTCTAAAACGAACAACCCCCGCCGCCCGTCTGAACGAGATCAAGAAGCTGCTCCTCTGGCTTTAAGAACCGCGGCGCCAAAACCGATCGCCATCACCCGGTCTTCCCGCTTCTGCACGCATACCCTGTGCCAACTGCCGTGGGGACGAGTTCTTTTGCGAAATTAAATATCGTTGCCCACTTGACGAACGCAGTGGCCGTTCAGCATATTGTCCTTCACTTTTGCAAAGGTAAGAAGTGCCTTGAAAAAAAACAGGCCAAAACCAGAAGCCAAGTCCGCGGCCAATAGCGTCGAGCCAATCGCCAGAATTGTCGCTCGCAACGGCGGCCTTGGCAGCGCCGGCAAAACCGACAATTCAGCCATCCACATGGCTAATCCCAGCGCCCCTGAGCCAAACGCGGCAGCGCCCGCCTCGCCGGGCAGATCCGCCAAACCCCCGGCGGCCAACGGCCAGCGTATCGCCGGCCTTGAGCTTGCCGAAAAAGTCAAGGAACTGGTCCGCCTCGCCCAGGAACAGGGATATCTGACCTACGGCGATATCAACGACGCCCTGCCCGATGTCGTCGTCTCCACCGAAGAATTGGACGACCTCTACAGCAAGCTGCGCACTTTCGAAGTCGAAATCGTGGATCAGGCCGAAGTGGACCGGGTCAAACAGCCGGAGCCGGACGAAGACGAGGAAAAAGTGCGTCTGGACATTCTGGACGACCCGGTGCGGATGTATCTCAAGCAGATGGGCCAGGTCCCTCTGTTGACCCGCGAACAGGAAGTCGAAATCTCCAAGCGCATTGAGGACGCCGAACACGAAATCAAGCTCATCATCCACAGCTTCGGGTTCACCGGCAAGGAGCACATCGCCCTGGCCGAGAAATTGATCTCCGAGCCACCCAAGGAACGCTTTGACCGCGTGATCGTGGACAAGAAAATCGAGGGGCGCGAAGACCACCTGCGCGATTTGCGCAAGCTCGTCAAACAGGTGCGCCAATTGGACCAGACGGTGGACGACAAATACGCCGCCCTGCAAGCGCCGCCCGCGAAAAAATCCGCGGCGGACAAATTGGCGCGCCACTTTAAAAGGCTGGACGAGAAACTGCGGCGCACGTTCAACAAATTCTATTACAAACAAAAAGTCATCGAAGAAATGGCGCTGGTGGCCGACAACATCCACGACAAAATCCAGTGCAGCCTGCGCGTCATCTCGGAATTCGAAGAGCAGAAAAAATCCCCGCCGCAGGAGCAGTTCGTCCAGGGCGAGGAGCGGAAGATCAAGGCGCTGGAGGAATTTGTGCGCATGCCCTGGCAGGAATACCTCCGCGCCTACGAGCAGTTGCAATACTTCACCCAAAAAGCCATCCAAGCCAAGGCCGAGATGGTGGAGGCCAACCTGCGCCTGGTCATTTCCATCGCCAAAAAATACACCAACCGCGGCCTCTCCTTTCTGGACCTCATTCAGGAAGGCAACATGGGCTTGATGAAGGCCGTCGAGAAATTTGAATACCGGCGCGGCTACAAGTTCTCCACCTACGCCACCTGGTGGATCCGCCAGGCCATCACCCGCTCCATCGCCGACCAGGCCCGCACCATCCGCATCCCGGTCCACATGATCGAGACCATCAACAAGCTCATGCGCGTCCAAAAGCAATTGATCCAGGATTTCGGCCGCGAGCCTTCTCCGGAGGAACTCGCCGACGAATTGCAAATGCCCGTTGACCGCGTCCGCGCCGTCTTGAAAATGGCCCAGCAGCCCATTTCCCTCCAGTCCCCGGTCGGCGACAGCGAGGACACCAACTTCGGGGATTTCATCGAAGACAGGAGCGCGGAGAATCCCTCCGACATGACCAGCTACAGCCTGCTCAAGGATAAATTGGGCGACGTGCTGGCCAGCCTCACCGAGCGCGAGCGCAAGGTGTTGGAACTGCGCTTTGGCCTGGGCGACGGCTATCCCAGGACCTTGGAGGAGGTGGGCAGGCAGTATAAAGTCACCCGCGAGCGCATCCGCCAAATCGAAGCCAAAGCCCTCCGCAAGATGCGCCATCCCACCCGCATCCGCCAGTTGAGCGGCTTCCTGGAAGCCGAAGAGCCGGTTTAGTTTTCCCGGCGCTCCAATAATAAAGCCTCAGCACTCGCGCACTGTGGCGTGGAGGGATTGCTTGAATTGTTCGACCAGTTTCTCGTGCGCGGCGTTGACTTCCGAGTCGGTCAGAGTCCGCTCGGCATTTCGATAGATAAAGGCATACGCCATGCTCTTTTGTCCGGCGGCGATGTTCTGGCCGCGAAAGACATCGAACAACTCCACCCGCTCCAGGTTCGCCGGCCGGGCATGCTTGACCATTGCCAAGATCCCCTCGTGAGTGGTGGCTTCGGGCACGAGCATCGCCACGTCGCGCCGGATGGCGGGGAATTGCGGCAACGGCTTGAAGGATTTGGCGGCAATCCTGCGGGCCAGCAGTTCGTCCAAATCCAACTCCGCCAGGAGCACCGCCTCCCGCAGATCATGCCGCCGGGCTTGCTCGGGAGAAAGCCGGCCAATTTCGCCCAACTGCATTTTGCCCAGGCAAATGGCGGCCGACTCCAAAAAGAAGGGCCGGCTCTCCTGGCGCCTCACCCAGGTCACGCCGCGCAGGCCGAATTGCTCAAGGAATTCCTCCAGCACCCCTTTCAAATCGAACAAGTTGCTCCGCGCCTCCCGGTCCGCCCCGTCCCAATACACCGGCCAGCGCGCGCCGGTCAGGGCCATCGCCAGGCTGCGCTTTTCCCGGCACGTCCGATCGGCTTGCAGGGAAAAGACTCGCCCGATTTCAAAAATCGCCGCGTCGTTGTTCTTGTGGCTGATGTTGTGACGCAGCGCCGCCAGCAAACCCGGCATCAAGCCGGGCCGCAGCACGTTCATGTCGCCGCTCAGCGGATAACGCAGCCTGACGATCTTCGCCTCCGTCTGCGTCGCCGCTTCGCCCTCGGAGATCAACGTCTGGCCCTGCGTTTCGTAGAGGCCCAGGCCGGTGAGAATCCGGCGGGCTTCGGCGATCTCGTCGTGCGCCGCGTCGAAGGCATTGGCGCCCACCGCGCCGCGGGGCGGCGTGGCGGGAATTTTGTCCACGCCATAAAGGCGGGCGATTTCCTCGATCAAATCGGCTTCCCGCTTCAAGTCCACGCGAAAACTGGGGACCTGAAAGACCGCGCGGGACGGCTCCTGTTCGAGGACCTCCAGCTCGAGGCGTTTGAGGAAATTGATTTGGGTTTCGGCGGCAATGGCCACGCCGAGAAGCGCGTCGCTTTTGGCGAAGCGCAACGGGATTTTCCGCGCCGGAGCGGGGTTGGGATAGGCATCAATACTGTTGTCAATCATCGCGCCGCCGGCGGTCTCCAGGATCAACTGGGCGGCCCGGCGCCCGGCCCAATCACAAATCCCGATGTCCGAGCCGCGCTCGAAGCGATAGGAGGAATCGGTGCGCAGCCCCAGTTTCTTGGACGTGGCGCGGATGTTTTGTGGTTTGAAACAGGCGCTTTCAATGAGCACATCCATGGTCGCCGGATTGATTTCGCTGTTCTTGCCGCCCATGATTCCCGCCAGGGCCAGCGGTTTGGTTTCGTCCGCGATCAACAGCGTCTGGTCGTTGAGCGCGTGCGCTTTGCCGTCCAGCGTGATGAATTCCCCGCCGGACGCCGCCCGGTGAATCACCACCGTGGGCAACGCCCCGGGCCGCGCGCCCAGGAGCCGAAAATCAAAGGCGTGCACCGGCTGCCCGGTTTCCAGCATCACATAGTTGGTGGCGTCCACCACGTTGTTGATGGCGCGCAGGCCCGCCTTTTCAAGAAGCGAGCGCATCCAATCAGGGCTGGGAACGATTTTCAGGCCGCGCAGCAGGCGGGCGGTATAACGCGGGCAGAGATCGGGGTCCTCAATGCGCACGTTGAGAAAATCTGCCGCCGGCTCGCGGCTGATTTGCGAGGGGGAAATTTTGATTTCCGGCCGCAGCAACGGGCTCCCGGTGCTGGCGCTGATTTCCCGCGCAATGCCGATGAGGCTGTTCCAATCCGGCCGGTTGGGAGTCACCTCCAGATCATAAACCACATCCCCGGCGGGCCGCCCCAGATATTGCTCATAAGGCTGCCCCACCTTCGCGTCTTCGGCCAGAATCAACAAGCCGTTCCCCGGGTCCGGCAAGCCCAGTTCGCCGGGCGAGCACAACATTCCGTGGGACTCGACACCGCGAATCTTTCCGACTTGGATGGTCAGAGGCGGTTGGCCCCCATGGGCCGGAAGCGTGTGGCCGGGCAAAATCAGCGGGACCTTGTCGCCCGCCTTGAAATTCTGCGCGCCGCAGACAACCTGGCGTTCGCCCATGCCATCGTGGACACGGCAGAGGGAAAGCTTGTCGGCGTTCGGGTGCTTGTCGCGCATGAGGACCTGGGCCACGACGATCCCGTCCAACTCCCCGCCGACTTTTTCCGCCCGTTCGACTTCCAGTCCGAGGAACGTCAGGCGGCGGGCCAGTTCATCCGGGGACCAGTCGAAGCGGACATATTGCTGGAGCCAATTAAAAGTGATTTTCATTATAAACAGTGGAAATTGTTTATGACCGGCGCTCGGTAGAGCGGGCCTGGATGCCTGGACCGGCTCAACGGTGTCTGCCGCCACCGCCGCGGCCGCCGCCGCCGCCACCACCGCCGCCGCCGCCGCCTCCTCCCTCGCCGCCCTGTTCCTGCGGCGGGGGCGCCGCCGCCACAGGAGCTGGAACGACCGGCGCGGGGGGTTCAAGTTCCGCCAGGGAGATGTTGGCGTTGGTTTGGATGTTCTGGTAGGTGTCCGTGATCGTCCCCTTGAGTTTGGCGATCATTTTCATTTGATTGATCTGCGCGATGGAGACCGGTTTC
>Ga0181533_1004771_pt1 | contig 13520 bp, 11 predicted proteins | sample PEATcosm2014_Bin_45_FD_119772 | JGI IMG/M metagenome (GOLD analysis project Ga0181533, IMG submission 119772) | Peatland microbial communities from MTU Mesocosm Facility, Houghton, MI, USA - PEATcosm2014_Bin11_60_metaG | ecosystem: Environmental > Terrestrial > Soil > Wetlands > Peat | place... | reverse complement strand
ATTTGCCCGAAAATACTGCTAAACTTATTCAACGGAAGCCTCCTTAACAGATAGTTTTTTCTTTCGCAAGAGTATTCTACCTGTTTGAGGTTTCCGTTAAAAATTTATCTTGGACAAGTCTGACCGAGTATATCATTTCAGTTAAAAAAACAGAACTAAAATTTAGACAATTAATGTATAATATCCCCATGGAAAAAGAAAGAGGACTGAAAGAAATAGTAGCGACCAGGATAGAGTTCTTCAAAAGAAAACCGGAAGCAGCCATTTACAAACCAAAAGTAACGTCCAAACACGTGAGCGGGCTCTATACTGAAACCAAAGTGCGCGAGCACCTCGTAAAATCCGACTACGGTGAAGCGGCCGGCGGGACCAATCTTGCCCCCAACCCTATCGAACTGCTGCTCTCGGCAGTCGCCGCCTGCATCGAGGCCGCCTTTTATGAGTTTGCCGAACACGAAGGCATTAAAGTACAGTCTCTTGCCGTGGACGTTGAGGGGACACTTGATCTGAGAGGGCTCTTCATGGTCGATGAGAGCGTGACACCGGGGTTTCAGGATTTGAAATACACCTTTACAATCGAAACAGCTGATGACGAAGCAAAAGTGCGTGACCTTGCCGAGCGTGTTGTAGCTCACTGCCCGGTTGTGGACAGCCTGAAGCGGCCGATATCGCTGTCAGGCAACATCGTTGTTCGTAATGCTTGATTCTGCGGTGCAGTAAATATGATAATGTTCTGAATGAAGCCAACCAGTCTGCAGAATACTCCACTCTGCGAGTAAACACTTTAACGCTTATCCAGAAAATGAAGATTTTCAAAATAATCCGTTATTATTCCGCATGAATGCCCTGGATAGGAACGCTGCCATCTGATCCCTAGTGACGGTGTCATTGGCATTGTATGTACCGGTGACCGAAGTTATCCCGTCATCCTTGAGTTTCTGCACATACTTGAAGAACGGCTCTGTCGTCGGCACATCACTGAAAAACGGCGCAGCTGTGTAAGTAAAATTCTCGGTGTCCTGTCCTGCTTTACTCTGCATTGCCCTCACAATGAACGCAGCCATCTGGTCCCTGGTGATATTGTCGTTGGGGTTGTAGTTGACTGTTGTGGTAGTTATGTTCAAATCCTTTAGCTTCTGGATATACTTGAAGAAGTAATCCGTTGAAGACACATCCGCATAATAAGGTGTCTGAGTATAGGGGAATGTCTCACCGTACATTGCCCTTATAATATAAGCCGCCATAGGGGCGCGAGTCACAATGCTGGATGGACAGTACCCGCTCCCGCATCTTTCGGTAATTCCTGCCTTATAGGTATCGTTAATGTAACTGTATGCCCAATAGTTGGGAGGAACGTCAGAGAAATTGCTCACAAAAGTTATCTGTTCGGGGCTGTACTTGTCGGTGGTCGTGCCGTCTCCTAATTCTCCATGGGCGTTGGCGCCCCAGGCCCACAACGTACCGTCTGATTTCAGGGCAACGGTGTAAGCGCCCCCTCCAGCAACAGACGCCCACTTATTATCGCTGCCTATCTGTTCTGGCCTACTACGGTTAGTTGTCGAGCCGTCACCTAATTGACCAAAACAGTTGTATCCCCATACCCACAATGTGCCATCTGATTTCACCGCAACCGAGTGGGCGCCCCCGGCAACAACAGATACCCAGTTGGTATCAGCGCCTATCTGTTCCGGGGTGAACTTATTAGCCTCTGAGCCATCTCCCAGTTGGCCATTGTAATTATCCCCCCAAGTCCACAACGTGCCATCTGATTTCACCGCTACTGTGTAACCGCCCCCACCTAGCAGCTCCACTTTATCAGAATGAAAGTCCCCTGCAGAAACAGACACCCAGTTGGTATCTGTGCCAATCTGCACGGGGCTCCATTTGTCAGTAGTTGTGCCGTCTCCTAATTGTCCAGCCCAATTGGCGCCCCAGGCCCACAATGTGCCATCTGACTTCAGCGCTACTGTGTGTTGATCCCCTCCGTCAACAAACACCCATTTATTATCAGTGCCTATCTGCACGGGTCTCCGCTTGCCAGCAGTTGTGCCGTCTCCTAATTGTCCAGCCCAATTGGCGCCCCAGGCCCACAACGTGCCATCTGATTTCACCGCTACCGTGTGGGAGCCTCCGGCAGCAAAAATTCTCCAGTTGGTATCATAATCTATCTGTTCGGGCTGACATTTATTAGTCGAGGTGCCGTCTCCTAATTGTCCATAGTAATTGTCACCCCACGCCCATAGCGTCCCATCTGATTTAAGTGCTATTGTGTGAAGGCCTCCGACAGCAGCAGCCACCCAATTGGTATCAGTGCCTATCTGTTCCGGACTGTGCTTGTCGTCTGTTGTACCGTCACCTAACTGTCCATCGAAATTGTATCCCCAAGCCCACAGCGTTCCGTCTGATTTCACTGCTACCGTGTGTCCAGTCCCTGCAGCAAACTTAAGAGTAGTCATTGTTGCAAGAAAGCCATAGTCACCAGTGCTATCAGTATAATACCCCACAATTTTGTCGCCACTTATACCATTTGCATAAGTCGAACTGGCGCCCGGGTAATCCAGAGCGGTCCATGTTGTGCCGTCGTACCTAAAGCCGTGAATACCTGAGCCCAGATAATACCCCACTATGTTCACGCCGTTTATGCCAGAGACAAAAGTATCCCCACCACTTGGATACCTCAAAGACGTCCATGTTGTACCGTCATACTTAAAACCATGATAACCGGAAGTGTCGCTATAAGTCCCCACGATGTTGCCGCCATCTATGCCATTGGCAAAAGTATCGCCAGCACCAGGGTAATTCAAAGTCTTCCATGTAGTGCCGTCGTATTGATAGCCGTGATAACCGGAATGATCAGAATAAGACCCCACAATGTTCTTGCCTTGTATCCCATCGGCAGAAGTCCAGTTGGCGCCCGGCCAATCCACAGAGGTCCATGCTGTGCCGTCATATAGAAAGCCATGCTGATGGCCCGATTCATCATTATAAGACCCCACGATATTACCGCCATTGATGCGGCTGCCGAAAGTCTCGCTTGCGCCCGGGTAATCCAGCGCGGTCCAGGTAGTGCCGTCGTACTTAAAGCCATGCGCTGGAGGGGAGCCTTCCTGGTAATACCCCACGATGTTGGCCCCGTCTATGCCAGTGGCGAAAGTACCAAAAACCCATGGGAAACCACTCGAGTACTCCAGAGAAGCAAATGAATAGGTTACGACTGAGCTTGCAGGTAAAGGAAATAGGCATAAAAGAAATAATGATACCAATAATAAAGCTTTTTTCATCTCCTCTCCTTCATGGTTTGAGAAATTGATAACTCATATCACATACCAAAATAAAGTACGTGGAAACCTGACATGGACTAGCCTTCATACGATATACATATTTAACATATATTGTTAAAAATATTGTTAAAAAAAACTATTACCCTAAAGTAGTACGTGCCCGGAATGGTTAGCTAACGGCTGTGCTATAATCTTATAGCAAGTTTCTAATGATATTCTTGTTTTTTTCTCAGCTCACAAAAAAACAATCAGCAGGCTTACTCGTTTAAAGGGCTGCAATTTTGAAAACTGTGGATGGACACAATAAAGCAGTTTTCACGCTTTAGTAAAAATATGCATTACGAATTACGCATTACGTATTATGGTCTTTAAGATGCTTAGCTCCTTGTTGACTGCGTCCTTCTTCAGATTTTTTCCGATAATGACAAGCCGGCTCCTGCCGATCGGCGCACTGAATGTTTCGGCGTCGGTTTTGCCGTAAACAAGATCAAACCTCATTGGTCCATTGCTGGTCCGGACAAGGGCCTTTGCCCGTACAACCTCGCCGTACTCTCCTTGTCCAAGAGAGTGAAAGATGTCGCGCACTGCCGAAGCATCGAGTCCGTCCCTCAAAGTGACCGATAGTGTATCAAACTGAAAAGGATCAGGGTTTTCTGTTTTGACAAGTGGTCCTCGCCTTTTCTCCGAAAACGACTCATTGAAGCCTGCTCTTACGGTACGATATACTAATGCTCCGGGATTGAGCCCCTCAACAACCGCAGCAGTTCCGGTGACCAGCTCCGGTGAAGCAATGTCCGTCTTGTTAATGAGAATAATGTCGGAGTTCCGTACTTGGTCTTCTAAAAAACTGCCGAACACTCCGGATTCGTATAATTGTATAAACTCGGCCGCATCAATAATCCCCACCACTATAACAGGGCTGATCTTGAGAATATCGAGTATCTCAAGAATTCCGGAAACAGCAGCCACGCCGCTCGGCTCTATAACAAGATGTCCGGGGTCGAACTTCTTCATCACACTTTGAATAGTGCTGATCAGATCAAACTTCAACGTGCAGCAGACACACCCGTTCGGCAATTCTATTGTCTCAATGCCGTCAACGGACAGGACGTCCCCGTCAATGCCTGTCTGGGCAAAATCGTTAACCAGGACGACTGTCTTCTCTGATGATTGCCGCTTCAGGATATTTTGTATAAACGTAGTTTTGCCTGCGCCAAGGAGACCGCATACAATCGTTGTTTGTTTCATTTGTATATTATACCGGAAAAAACAAAAAGCGGAGATAAAAGTACCAACTCAAGGGCAGATCTCATACGAAACCAGGGACATTGCTGAAGCAACAGACAGATAAGCGGGCTTCAGAATAAGCTTATTAAACTATCATCGGCAAAATCAAAGAAATGATTTGTAGCCTAACTGTGCAATTTGCTCCAAGGGCAGGCGGGACACGGCGCCGTAGCGGGCGTCGGCAGCCCGAGACGCCATGGATGGCTGAACGGGCTGGCGTCGCCTTCGAGCAAGGCTGGATGCCTTGCGAGATTTAGCCGAGGCACTGTGTCCTGCCTGCTCTTGGAGCCACCATATTGAATGCTAATAAGCAAATATTTTCGAATACTTTTTAGATGAGGCAACACGGAGATTTTTAATATCGTTCGTGTGCGTAATAGGCGTGAGGCATGCCAAGACTACTGTTGGCCCGTCCGGAATCCTTCTTGAAAATAAAGAAAGATTCCGGACAAACCGGAATGACAAAATTACAAACCCATAAATCTGATGCGGGACCATGTCTTTCCAGGTCAGCAACCGGGGGTGCTCGGGGCTCTCGAACCGATGAATTGCACGTTCAGCATATGTGTTGAACAGGAGATGCACGGGTCGTATGCCCTCACCAGCATCTCGAGGCCAAGCGTTATTTCGTCATCGCTTTTGGCAATGATTTCCGGGACAAGTTTCTCCATATCGCGCTCGATATTGTTGAGGTTCTGGTTTGTGGGTATAATACAGTTGGCATTGATTATGACCCCCTTTTCATCTATCTCGTAGTGGTGGAATAGCACACCGCGCGGCACTTCTACAGCTCCCACCCCGCTGCCGGCCTTTATCGGAATCTTCGCTTGTTCATTCAACCCGACAAGTATTGCTTCATCATAATTAATACAGTTGTTTTTAAAAAATTCGAGTATCCCGATAGCTTCTTCAAGGCAGTGTACCGATTCAATAAGCTGCGCCGCCGTGTTGAGATATGGATTGATGCACTTTGGCTTGAGGTTTATGGCAGCGGCAACTTCCCTGGCTTTGGGATGAAGCTTTTCATAATTCAGGTTGAAGCGCGCAAGAGACCCCACTGCGTATGAATCCCGGCTAAGCTTCGTATGCTTGGCAGAAGAGTGTTCTACGATAAATTCGTTGGTAGCCTCTTTATAATCCCGCTTGGGCATTCTGACGCCGTCCGTTGAACCGATATCGCCCCTAAGGAACGGGTATTCGCCATCATCACTGACCAATGCAACATATTCGGTATCGCGTTCAAATTCCGGAAATTTCAGCGAGGCCGCAAGCTCGACGGTGGCGTTCATGTCGGGCCGCATCCCTGTGAGCAGGTCCAGCATGGCATCGAGGTCGCGCTCCATAGGGAGTTTGGTAAAACCGCCCACGATTGCGGATATCGGATGCACATGGCGGCCCACCAGTACAGTACAGACGTCATTGCAGGTCTTCTTCATTCTCAACGCCCTGCGGACAACATTTGCATGGCTGTCAATCAACGGCACAAAACTCTTTACCCCGAGCAGGTCAGGCGCTGCGAGGAGGTATATATGGAGAATATGGCTGTCGAGCATCTCTAAATGCAGCAGGAGCTTTCTCAGACTGACCGTCTGGTCGGAGGGCGTAATCCCCAGAGCGTCCTCGGCAGCCTGGATCGAGGCCAGCGTGTGTCCACAGGAGCAGATGCCGCAGATCCTCGAAGTAATGTGCTGTGCCTCGAAAACCGAACGGCCCCTGAGTATGCCTTCGAAAAAACGCGGGGCTTCAACAATATCGAGGCGGCAGGTCTCCAGTCTTCCTTCTTTAACGTTGACTACTATATTGCCGTGTCCCTCAACCCGCGTCAGATATTCGACATTAATGGTTACGTTACGCTCATTCATTCTTGTCCAACTCCCTGCACAGGTTGTACATATCCATTTTCTTTATAAGCAGGTCCTCGGGAATCTGATATTTGCGCAGCACCTCCTGCGCCCCCTTCTCGTTAGGGTTGCTCAGCATGCCCCTGCATCCGTAACAGATGTTTCCGTTGTTGATGCACCATGAATTGCATCCCGCCTTTGTTACTGGTCCCAGGCAGGTCACTCCCCTGTCGTACATACAAACATTTTCATTCAATTTACATTCGACACATACGGCATAATCTGGAACAGGATAAGGCAAACCCTGTAGGACCGCTTTCAGCGCTTCTACAAACTCCGGAATATAGACCGGACATCCGTTTACAAAATAATCGACAGGCACTACCTGGTGGATCGCCCGTGTTTTTGCAGTGGGGAAAAACCGGTAGTCAGCCCGGTATACATAGCGGCGTATATCGTCCAGGTCAAAACCGTTTTTTATCCCGTTCACTCCTCCGATCGTAGCGCACGAGCCGTAGGCAACCATAACAGCCGCCCTCTCCCGTATCTGTCTTATCCGCTCAACCGCATGCTGATCAGTGATGCTCCCTTCCACTATCGCAACATCAAGCGGGCCGTTCCAACGCTCGGACATCACCTCGCGGAACTCGACCACATCGACGCGGTCCAGAACCTCAAGCAGCGTCTCGCCCATGTTGGCAACCTGTAGCTGACATCCTTCACAGCAAGCAAAATCGAAAAAAGCCACCTTCGGTCTTTTCATATCAATAAGCCTCTTTCAAATATTTGATTTCTTCGTAATTAAATACCGGACCATCCTGGCACGCGTATAAATGCTGGATCTGGCAGTGGCCGCATTTGCCGAGGCCGCATTTCATGTGCCGCTCAAAGGACACCAGTATCTGACGCCCGGGTATGTTCTTTGCCAGAAGTTCCTTTATAACAAACTTATACATGACCGGCGGACCAACCACTACGGCAAAGGTCCTTTCCGGTTCAATGTCGACACCCGGTATGAGTGTTGTGATGAGACCTACATGCCCCTTCCATTCCGGAACTGCATGGTCAACAGTACATTCATAATAAACGTCCATACGTTCGCTCCATTGTTCAATCTCGTCAAGGAATAACATGTCCTTCGGACTCTTGCAGCCCAGCAATATGTGGACTTTACCGAAATCCCGCCGGTTGTCAAACACATATTTGATCAAAGAGCGCAGAGGCGCAATTCCCAAACCTCCTGTCACAATTAACAGGTCATTCCCTTCAAATATCCTTATAGGAAATCCTTTGCCGAACGGCCCTCTGATGCCGACCTCATCCCCTGCTTCCATTTTGTGTATGGCATTCGTGACCCTTCCGACTGCCCTCACGCATAACTCAAAAGAGCCGCTGATATTTGTCGGAGAAGAAGATATCGATATCGGGATCTCGCCGGCGCCGAACACGGACATCATTATGAACTGCCCTGGCTCGTAGTCAAGTCTTCCCCCCCCTTTCAGTGATATTTCAAACAGTTTTTCGTGTTCCGTCATCTGCTTTGCATGGAGGATCTTACCTGTTTTTATGTTGTATGGCGAGTTTGTTAAAGCTATTTTTTCCATAGCCTAGTAGTTCCCCTCCATCGAAGTGCTGACCGTATTCTCAAACTCTTTTATTAAGCCATTCAGGGTTTCTTTAAGCCTTATGCCTGCCATGCAGGTACGACTGCACCTGCCGCACCCGGTGCAAAAAAATCTTGAAAACCTGTCGACCGGATATCTGAATTTGCGATAATAACGGTGCTTCTGCCTTAAAGAGCGTTCCTTTCTGAAATTTTCTCCGCCTGCTATCTTTGCAAATGTCTCAAGCTGACACGAATCCCATACCCTGTATCGCTTTCCGGACTTGAGGTCCATGGCCATTTCATCTCTGATGTCAAAGCAATAGCATGTCGGGCATACATTTGTGCAATTGCCGCATGCCAGACACCTTTCATCCAGATCATCCCATACCCTGCTTTTATAAGACCTGTCAAAGAGCTCGGGTATATATCTCGGTTCAACGGGGACTTCATTCCTGAACAGGACCCTTTTCTTTTTTCTCAACTCGGTCAATTCTTCCAGGTCGGATTTACCAGCAGCCCTAAAAAAGTTGGCCGACTTGATCATGTCTTCCCCGTTCTGGGTATTAATGTGCACAATGTATTCATCTCCAAGATCGGTAAAAAAAAGATCATATCCGCCGCTGGGCAGGCTTGCGTTCACAAGAGCGCAGCTCGCAAATTCATCGCAATATTCGTTGCATTCCAACCCTATAATATTTATTTTCCGTTTGCGCATCATGTAATTGTAATCTCTGGGGTGCTCCGAAAACACCATGTTCAGGCACTGGATTCCGGCCAGATCACAGGTATGGACCCCGAAGATCGTCATCTTTTCATATTCTACAACCGCTTCGGCATTCAGTCCTTTGCTTGTATCAAACTCTAACAGAGTCTCACGCTGCGGCATAAAAAACTTTTTGGGAGGTAATATAGTCGGAATGTATTTTAGCGAGACGCTGTTTCCCGAGGTTACCTCTTCAAAGGAAAAATTTTTATACCCTTTGGAAACCGGCGCAACGACCTTCTGCAATTTTGACAGCCTTGAAATAAATTCGTCGAACTGCTCTTTTCCCAGCACAACGTATTGCAAGTCTTTCATATATGTCTCTTAAAATCACTTGCAGTTATTAATATTCCACGGCCCTTTAAAAAGTCTATCAGGCAATAACATGCATGTCAAGCAAAGCGGCCAAAAATGTCAAGCCGGCCCCAAAAGGGCCATTTTCTGTGACTCGTTCGCATGATATGAGCAACGCACCGTCTGAAATTTCTGCAAATAGACCGTCAGTTCATGGCACCATAGACTGATCACTGATTTTATCCAAATTGGATAGAACAAAAAAGTGGAGCGGCAACTGCCGCATTGCATTAATTTGATCAATAAACGGCTGAAACAGACTGTAGTTTTCCGTGACAAATTTATCATAATTTGAGGAGCATGACTCTTTCGTAGATATCCTCATCGCTGAACTGAAAGCTGAAATTGCGATAAAGTTTTATTGCTATTAAGTTGGAGTTCTCCACCGTTAGCCAGATCGAATCAAAGGCGAGTTCCCTGGCCTTTTCGATGGTGAATCTCGTCAACTCTGTCCCGGCGCCGAGATTTCTGTTGTTTTGGTCAACAAAGATAATAAACTCTCCTGACTTACCGTTCGGGTCGGGAACGAGTGCTGCATGGCCGATCACCCTGTCATTTCTCCGGGCAAGGAAATTAATCCCTATGTCGCGGAGTTGTTTGACCCATTTGTAACAGACTTCAGGATCTTTGGGGGGGAGGCCTTGTGAGGCCGGTTTGGGCGAAAAAATTCCGTACATTTCCACAAGAGCAGAAAAATCTTCGGTACTGCAGGCGCCTAGTTCAAAATAGACTCCGGATTTGTCGGTGCTGATGACGCGCTTGGCCGGCTCATGAATCATGACCGCCGTCCCCTCTTTTTTAGGTGTGTTTATATACGAAAAATTGTCCTCGCGAGAAAAATCTTTCAGTGACTGTAACAAGATTGCTTCTGCGAGTCCTTTAATCTGTGCACCTTGTGCTTTCTTCTTAACACTTGGTTTAATAGTTCCATGCGTTTTGAAAGTTTTTATCATGGCACTTCTCCTTTTAAATAATTCAAATTCTTATCAGTTTTTCCGTTGCCATTTTCAAAAAAGTGCGGCAACTGACCGAGCGTTATTAATGTCTTCTCTGCTGACTTCCTCCGCCTCCGGGATTGCATCCGGTCCACGGACAACTATATTCGTGAAAGCCTCAATGCCTATAAAAGCCATGACGGAACTGAATTGGAGCAAGCAGAGGTCTTCTTCCTTCTCATAATTAAGTCCGTCTGTGGAACGGATCAGCAAACATTTCTTTCCCATGTTTTTCAGGAGCATCTTGGTCCCGACAGGGGTGTATTTATAGGCCTTGCCGGGAACATATACCGTATCTATGTACATTTTTAATTCCGAGTATAATTCGGCGTAGAGTTTAAATTTTGATTGCAATTCGAGGTTCCATGTCGATATTACAGGCACATACTTATCAAATGATATGAACCGGTCGACAAACCTCGATATGCTTACAATCTTGCGCTGCTCATCAAATGTCAGCGCGGCAGGTGGCTCGCCGGACAGCATTTTCTTATACCCGGCTATCACATCTGTATCAATGCGCTGAATGTTATCCCTGTAGAGGTCAAGAAAATGAATTTCGTCCCCGGGATGGTACCGCTGGTATTCGTTAATGAACTCTGACCCCACAGTCAGACTGCGGGAAAGCCTGACTCGTTCCAAGTTACAGGTTATGTAGAGTAGCCTTGCCAGACGGCGGGGGGAGGGATGCCCCCTCTCTGACAGTCCATTGCCTTTCCGGGCAAGCCGGTTTAGTGGCTGTGTACGCACTGGCATAGGTTGTAGTTCAATCTTATTCATTCTCTTTTCTTCCATCCTGATCCTTGTCCACATTGTCTTTTATAGCTATATATGTGCCAGGGAAAAAATGTAATAATATCAATGCCTGAAAAAGGCCGTCTCTTTTCAACAACAATATGCCGCGATTACGATTGCAATATATTGTCGGCGGGGATATAATTGCAGTATGTTGAGATTGTTCCATGCATGCGAATAATCAGGTTTGGTGAATATGCTCAACAAAGATGAATTTTTCAGGGAAGTGACAGTCCGGATCTGCAGCAGTCTTCATATAGAAGCCGCGCTGAAGAGCGCTTTCGAATATTTGAGACAGTTTTTCCCACTTGACATCCTTTTCCTTTTCATTTGTGATCATGACCTGTGCGCAATCAGGAGAGTGGCCCACGCGGACCATGGGGAGGTCGAAATTCCTGATATTATCCCGGTTTCCGAGAAAGTCTGGTCGCTGCTAAAGGCGCCGGACCAACAGGTCCACGGACCTTTTATTCGCGGCTCCGCTGATTCCAACGAATTAATCAGATCTGTTACCAATCTCATCAAATCGGAGTTGAAAGGGAACTCAGAGCTTGTGTTACCGCTCTGGATAGAACAGGAATGGATTGGCTCCCTCGCACTCAGAGCCAAGGGTGAGGGCAAGTATACTCAAAGTCACGCCGAGCTGATCGATATCGTCGCCGAACCATTTGCCATCGCCCTTTCAAATGCCCTTACTCATGAAAGATTATTGAAATACAGGGACATCCTGCTCGACGACAACCGTTTTTTGAACAGGGAACTCATATTACAGGCGGGAGACGAGATTATAGGCGAGAATTCAGGATTGAGAGATGTTATGGAGATGGTCCGGCAGGTTGCGCCGCTCAATAATACAGTGCTGCTCCTGGGGGAAACTGGGACGGGCAAGGAACTGGTCGCCAATGCTATTCATTTTTCGTCACCGCGAAAGGACAAACCCTTTATAAAGGTAAACTGCGGCGCAATTCCGGAAAGCCTCATAGACAGCGAATTGTTCGGTCACGAAAAAGGAGCGTTCACAGGCGCAGTAGTTGAGAGACGCGGCCGCTTCGAGCGCGCTGACGGCGGGACCATATTCCTGGATGAAATCGGTGAACTGCCGCCCCAGGCACAGGTGCGTCTCCTTCGGGTGCTTGAAAGCCGTGTCATCGAGCGGGTCGGCGGCAGTAAGACTATACCTGTGGATCTCAGGGTGATAGCAGCAACCCACCGCAACCTGGAAAGCATGGTTTCGGAAAATCGGTTTCGCGAGGATCTCTGGTTCCGGCTGAACGTTTTCCCAATTATAATGCCGCCGCTCCGGCAGAGGAAGGAAGATATCCCGGCCTTGACCCGCTATTATGTTGCGCAAAAAAGCAGGAAATTGGGTTTTGCAATCGCTCCCAACATTGTGCCGGGCGCCTTGCAGAGGCTGATGGACTATGCCTGGCCGGGGAATGTCCGTGAGTTGGTGAACCTGGTGGAGCGGGAGTTGATACTGCACAGGGGAGCACAACTGATGTTTGATTCGCTGCTTCCCGCCGAAAGAGCAAGAGGAACCATTTCTCAACATGAAGCTCCTTTGAACCTCGATGAAGCGATAGCTTTGCACCTGAGCAAAGTTCTGGAAATTGCCAACGGAAGGATTCATGGTCCTGGTGGTGCAGCGGAATTGCTTGACGTCAATCCGAGTACTTTGAGGTGGCGCCTGGATAAGCTGGGCATAAAGTACGGACGTTTAAAGAAGCATGCTGAGCCTTTAAGGCAGCGGACCTGCCCCTCGAAAACTGTGCCACTTGCAATTAGAGTGTTGCAAAATATAAACACTCAAAACAAGGTTTATCCTAAATGGAGATTGCATGGCCTGATTGACACGAAATAATCTTTTTTAGCCTTCGCGCAACCCTGTCGCCTGGTTTCAGCGAAGGATTTCATAAAAAAAACCGGCTTAGCAAGCCGGATTAAGATGGTATCCATAAATCAATCGCGGATATTCGGCATGTCCACCTATTTGACTATCTACAACATCTCGCACAACTACCGTCGCAACTGAAGCCGCACCGCCCGACCTTTTTGAGCAAATAATGCTCGTGAAAACAATCATGCTCGATCATGGACTCGACGCGCTGCTGGCGCTCAATTCGGTCGTTGATAAAGGCAAGCGCCTGGCTCTCTCTCAAAAACGACCCGCCGAGACATTTTTTGCCGTTCTCAATTACGTCCACAACCCCGTCTTTTGTCTTGATCATTTCAAACGCGCCGATTCCTGTCTCTTCAGCTACGGCTTTAACGCCAGAGACTTGTTTGACAGCGCGCTCGGCCCATTTCATATCAGCCCAGCTATACACATACCCGGGGAGCATCACCACGTTGACAGGCGTCCACTTGCGTTTGTCTTGAACATCCTTTCGCAATTCTCTGTCGGTCTTCATTACACACCTCCACATCTCTCACAACAACCGTCGCAACTGAAGCCGCACCCCCCCTCGCGAAAGCAATCATGCTCGATCAGGGACTCGACGCGCTGCTGGCGCTTAATTCGGTCGTTGATAAAGGCAAGCGCCTGGCTCTCTCTCAAAAACGACCCGCCGAGACATTTTTTGCCGTTCTCAATTACGT
>Ga0181533_1004770_pt1 | contig 13520 bp, 7 predicted proteins | sample PEATcosm2014_Bin_45_FD_119772 | JGI IMG/M metagenome (GOLD analysis project Ga0181533, IMG submission 119772) | Peatland microbial communities from MTU Mesocosm Facility, Houghton, MI, USA - PEATcosm2014_Bin11_60_metaG | ecosystem: Environmental > Terrestrial > Soil > Wetlands > Peat | place... | reverse complement strand
CGGCGAACTTGTGGGCTGCGTCACGCTGGGGGACCTGAGGAAGGTCAAGAAGGAGTCTTGGGCGACGACCAAGACGGGGGAGATAATGACCCCCAGGGAGAAACTCGTCACGGCACTCGGAGGCGACTCGGCCATGGACATCATAACCCCGATGAACCAGATGAACATAGGTAGGGTCTTCGTGATGGACGGAGGGAAGATGACGGGCATAGTCACTCGCAGCGACATCTTGAAGGCGGTAGAGCTGAAGGAAGGTACGCTAGGCATCTCCCGGGGGAGGCGATCGTTCGAGGCACGGGTGTCACTGACGGTGGAGACGGCGATGAACTTTGTCCTAGAGCAGCCTATAGCTGACGGCTTCACCTGGGGGGCTGAATTCTCGGGAGACGCCGTGCAACTGATGGGCCAGGAGACGGCGAAGACGCCCTCCGGGGGGCAGGTGCAGCGTTTCACGTTTCAGGCAGCGAAGGTGGGGACGCATGTCATTCGCCTCGTAGAGACCCGGGGCCCTTCAGGAAACGCGGGGAGCGCGGGAGGCAGGACGATAAGAACCGTCACCTACACAGTCACCGTGAGCCCGCCTAGCCAGGTACGGATCTAAAGCAGGTTCGCTAACTCTTCTCCCAAGAGTTAAAAACGGCGGACGGACCCGCCGAATTCCAGTTGAAACGGGTCCGGCTGGACAAGGTCGAGGACTTCCACGCCCCCGTCTCTCCAGAAATCGTCAGGCTGGTCGACAACATGGGCCGTGGAGGAGGCTTCATGGCGAAGAACCTCGCTGACGCCGCACGACTCCTCGATTCGATGTATTCCAAGGAAGACTGCACGAAGTTCCTCTCCTTTCCGGCTGCGATTGTAGCTACGGGGACCCGCGGCTTGCTCATCGACCTGGTCCGCGAGGGGATGGTCGACGTGATCATCACCGCTAGCGGAACGCTCGACCACGACGTCTCGAGGACTTTGGCCCACTACTATCACGGAAGCTTCGACATGGACGACATCGAGCTCCACAGATCCGGCTACCATCGTCTCGGCAACATCCTCGTGCCCTTGGACAACTACGGTCCGCTGATCGAGAAGAGGATGCAAGCGCTGCTCGGTAGGCTGTACGAGAAGGGCGTCAAGTCGCCAACGACCGAGGAGCTATGCAGAGAGATCGGCAGAGACCTCGACTCTGAGAAGTCGCTTCTCTACTGGGCCCAGAAGAAGGGCGTCCCGGTCTTCGTTCCAGGAATCATGGACGGGGCGGTCGGGAGTCAGATCTGGCAGTTCGCGGAGAAACGCCGCGACTTCAGGGTCGACGTCATCGGAGACGAACGGAGGCTGGCAGAGATCGTCTTCGCATCCAAGAAGTCGGGCGCCCTGGTGATAGGAGGAGGGATCACCAAGCACCACGCGTTATGGTGGAACCAGTTCAGGGGCGGGCTGGACTACGCGTGCTACATAACGACGGCGGTGGAGTACGACGGATCCCTGAGCGGGGCGCAGGTGCGCGAGGCGATATCCTGGGGAAAGGTCAAGGCAGAGGCGAAGAAGGTCAACCTCTACGCCGACGCGACCACCGTTCTGCCGCTGCTCGTGTCCTATGCGCTCACGATGAAAGAGAAGAAGAGGGCCCACCGATGAAGCCTCCAGCGTCAGCCAGAAGGTCAGACGAAGACCGTGCTAGCCCTATTCGATGAAACTCTAGGCGCCCCTCGAATTGACGGGAAAACAGGTTATGGCGTGGAAATGGGGACGTCGGGGCCGCTCGTTCCCCTTGCCGCTACCATGATGTAGAAACCGATCATCACCGCCAAGAGGATTGCTCCTACGACGCTAACCGAGAGAAAGGCGTTTTCCATTGCCCCGCTCGTAGTGACGGCGTCGACCGCAAGTGCCTGGCCGATCACCTTCGGATATATGAGGGGCTGGAGCGAGAATACTGCGATACACATCACTAGAATGAACACCGCCTTGTTGGCCATGATCCTCGTGGTCCTCGGCCACAGGTAAAGCAGTCCTGCCGCCAAGGTCAGAAGTACGGGAACGGTCATCCACCAGGTCAATAGCGCTGATGACATCAGGTAGTACGAAAGGACTGAGAGGGCGATTCCGGCGACGGTCAGGGGCAGGATCAACCTGCGAAGAGGGGCGAGATCGAAGAACGCCGGCGCGAGCCCCGCGCCGAGCAGCAGAGTCCCCACGACGAAGATTACGCTACCGGCTGTCGTCCAAGAGGCAAGGGAGAACGCGCTCGTGGCGAGGTCCACGCCTTGGCCTCCCACCAACGCCGACACGAGGACCAGCAGGACGAGGCCCAGCACGATGGTCGACACTGCGTAGGCCTTGTACAGCTTGACCTCGTCCAGCCAACGCTTCTTGATTATGAACTCCCCGAAGGCGATGGAGGCGTTCCTTGCCACAAAGAGGATCAAGAAGATGGTCAGGAGCGGCGCGAACATTTGCGACACGGGAATCAGCAGGGCTGGATAGGCGAAGTCGCCCGTCACCACCCAGAGAGCTCCGAAGGTTCCCGTGATTTCCCAGATCGGCACGATGTAATCCAAGACATTCCTCTTCGTCGCTTCCCAGGCCGTCAGCAACAGCACCGCGCCCATTATCTCCGTAATGATGAGCGTAGCAAACACGGCGAAGACAGCGTAGTTCACCTCGAAGACCCAGTTGATGGGTCACACCTCCTGCCTGTCGGACTGTCTGTATATCCTGGCGTAGAAGTAGAAGCTGGCGGGAAGAATCAAGACATAGAAGAGCATGATGAGAATGCCGGGGACGAAGAGCGACGTGGAGAGGTTGGCCGCCTGGTCCACTTTCATGACATTATAGACGATCCACGGTTGCCGTCCAATCTCGTCTGTCGCCCAGCCCAGCAGATAGACCAAGACCGCGACGATGGCAGCTGGAATCTGCAGGTAGAGGAAGAACTTGGACTCGTAGGGTCTCTTCTTCAGCAGCAGCGCCACAAGGTAGAGAAGGAAGAACGCGCCCAAGGCCATCCCTCCGATCACCATCGTGTCGAAGGTAGCGTGGACCAACAACGGTGGCCAGATTGAAGCGGAGTACGAGCTGAGACCAGGGAGAGTCGTTATTCCAGTCTCAAGCTTTGCGAGGAACGACTGAGCTCCTGGTATGATAATCCCTCCCGCGAAGGTGGGAGGGCTGCCGCTCACCACGCCACCAAACAGCTTCTCCGGCAGGTTCGTGCCGGGAACTGGGTTCGCTTCAAGTGCAGCGAACTTCAGGGGCTGCGCGGTCAGAAGGGTCGATATCTCGCCCGCGCCAGTGATCACGGAGAGGAGAATCGTCACGATGCCTATGACGCCAAGGATCTTCAGGGCCTTCCCGGACATCGCCTTGTCGCCCGCGTCCCGCGACCGGAGGAACCAGTAGGCGAAGAATGAGCCAATGATCGTTGAGCCGGCCAGGACCGTGGTCGGCAGGACGTGAAAGACCTCAGCGACGGTAGAGGGCGTCAGGAACACGGCCCACGGCTGAACCCCCGAGACGGTCTTGAAACCACCGTTGATGTAGGCCTCCATGTTGAAACCATTCGGGGTGTTCATCCAGGCGTTCACCATCGTGATAAGCACGGCAGAGAGCAACGTGCCTGCAATTACGAAGATCGAGGCTGCCCAGTGAACGTATCTGTTTCTGAAGGAATCCCAGTAGTATACGTATAGCACCAGAGCCAGAATCTCAAGGAAGAACGCGAACATTTCGGAGTAGAGCAGGATTATGACTCCCGTCTGCGCGACGAGTGTCATGAACGTGGGGAACAGCGTCACAAGCTCGACTGCCATGACGATTCCACTCGCCGTGCCGACGCCGAATGATATGACGAACACCTTGGTGAGCTTCCGTGCTAGTGCCTCGTAGACTTTGTCTCCCCTGCGGATCGAAATGAACTCTGCAGCCGAAATCAGGATGCTGAGGGAGATGCTAATCGAGACCAGCAGGATGTGAGACCCTATGGTGAACGCAAAGAGAAACCTTACGAACGACGCCATCGTTGCCGAGTCGAGAATCAATCGGCTCTACGCGGGCAGGAGGATGGAGACAAGGGAATAAAAAAGCGACGATTCTCATAATGACGAGCAGAGGGCCAACGGTCCCGAGAGTGCACGCCGAGGACTGAGCGATTCTTAGAAGACGATCAGAGCGACGAGGAAGAGGGGTATGAAGACCAAGGAAATCGTGTTCAGCAGCTTGATCAGGATGTGCAGCGACGGCCCCGCCGTGTCCTTCCACGGGTCTCCCACAGTGTCTCCAACGACCGTCGCGGCATGTGTCGCCGTCCCCTTTCCTCCCAGGTTGCCAGCTTCGACATATTTCTTGGCGTTGTCCAAGGCCGCGCCTCCCCACATCATCATTATCGCCAGGGGGACCGCCGAAACGGTCGCACCTATGACGAGCGCTCCGACCGCGGCCCAGCCCAAGACTATGCCTACCACGATTGGAGTTACCACGGCAATCAGGCCGGGCGTCACCATGAGGCGAAGGGCTGTGCGGGTAGAGATATCCACTGCCTTCGAATAGTCGGGCAAGGTCGTTCCCTCCCTAAGACCAGGATTCTCCCTGAACTGTCTCCTGACTTCTTCAACCATCTTGTACGCGCCGATGCTCACTGCTTCTATAGCAGTTCCAGAGAAGAGGAACGGAAGCATCCCCCCAATCAGGACGCCTATCACCACCGCGGGGTGGTTGAGCGCTAGGTCGTTGCCGAGCTGGAGGAGCTGGGCCCCCAAAGCCGTGGCGGTCGCGGAATTTATCGTCGACAGGTTGACTATCTTCTCCTGATATCTGGCGACCTCTAACACGAATGCCTGGAAGAGGAGGAGCGAGGCCAGTGCGGCCGACCCCATAGCGTATCCCTTTGTGAGCGCTTTCGTCGTGTTTCCGAGAGCATCTAGCGGATCTAATCTTTCGCGCACTTCAGGAGGCGCACCTGACATCTCGGCGATCCCTCCGGCATTGTCCACGATTGGCCCCAGACCGTCCATGGTCAGTACGATGCCCGCGATCGACAGCATACCCATCGCCGCCATTGTTGTCCCGTAGACGCCACCCAGGAACGAACCACCCGAGAACAGGTTGTTGAGCTTCGCGAGCGCGGCGAACTTCTCGCCGAGCCCGAAGGAGATCAACAGAGCTGATGCGACAGTGATTACCGGAAGTCCAGTCGACATCATACCTGTGGCAGTTCCAGACATGACCGTCAACGCTGGTCCCGACTGCGAGCGTTCGGCAATCCTGATGACGGAACGAGACCCCGCGCCCGTGTAGTACTCAGTGTAAAAGACGATAAGAAGACCCGCTACAAGTCCTGACAGCACGCATCCATAGAGGGCGAGGGCGGCGAGTGCGCTCCCGTTGGGGGTGAGACCAGCGGGACCGAAGACGTACCAGATGGCCACAAAGACGAGAACCGCCGCGACGACGGCAGAGACCATCAGACCATCCCTGGTCGGTTTTATTGGGTTCTTGAACTTCTTCTCGTAAACCGCTACCACGAGCCCGACGAGTGTAGCTATAATCCCCAGCGACCTGACTATTAGGGGCATCGTGACGTAGTAGATGTCGACCTTCTGAAAGATGATAATCGAGACGATGAGACCGATGATCATCCCTCCCAGGTTCTCGGCGGTCAGAGATTCGAAGAGGTCAGCCCCCCTCCCCGCTTCATCACCGACATTGTCCCCGACGTTGTCAGCGATCGTCGCCGGGTTCCGCGGATCGTCCTCCGGAAAGTTCTCTTCAACCTTCCCAACGAGGTCGGCTCCCACGTCAGCCGACTTTGTGAAGATACCACCGCCCAACTGGGCGAAGAGTGCAGCTAGAGAGGCACCAAAACCGAAACCCGCGAGAACTCCCGGGTCCCCGAAGGCGGCGTACAAGAGCGACAGGCCGAGCAGACTCATACTTATGACAGCGAGACCGAGGGCGGCTCCTCCCATGGTGGCGACCTTGAGCGCCTCATAGGTTGAATTCTCTGCCGCGGCGGTCGTTCTGACGTTCGCGTTCGTGGCGGAGTACATTGCGATGTATGCAGCGGTGAGGGAGAACGCGACTCCAAGGAGGAAACTCAAAGCGATTTCGGCGCCCATCGTGATGCCCATGAAGGTCGCTCCGAAGGCACCGACGATAACGACCGCGAGAACAACGGAGATTATTGCAATCGTCGTAAACTGGCGTTTCAGGTATGCGTTCGATCCCTGGCGTATAGCCTTCCAGACCCCGATCATCTTGTCGTTCCCCTTCGGATATCTTTGCACGGAATGGACGAGCCAGATGGCCATTAGAACTCCAACTGCAGCCATCGATGTCGTGAGCAGAAGTGGATTGAACGCCATGCGTATCCCGTAGCCGTTCGGGGCCTTCCAAGGACGCATTATAAGCTATTCGAAATTTCTCCGTCATTTCATTTTCATATGCGCTGTTCGTCTGAGCTTCGACAGAGAACCGGAAGGTGAGGGTGGGATTCGAACCCACGTGAATGCGCTCACTGACGGATTCCACTGCAGGCGCACGCGTAACCGCTCCGCCACCTCACCGCATTTGGGCCTCGACCGTCTGAAGTAATTATGGGTTCTGGGAAGTCGACTATCGCGGCCCCGCACTAGCGGCCGAATCCTTCTTTCATCAGCAAGAGGGGGACCACGAAGAGCGTGCTCAGCGCCGCGCTCCCCAGCCACGCCGATGAGTAGCCGGCCACCTCGACCAGGTACGAATACACGAGGGGCGGCCAGAACGACCCCAGCAGTTGGATGCAATTGACCCAGGCGACGGCGAGTCCGTCGTATTCCTGTTCTGCCTTGTTGAGGTCCTTCGCACCGGCGAATGCAGTGGTGTAGCCGAACCCGGCTGCGACGCCGCCAGCCACGGAGCACGCCAGAGCCGCCAGGGGGCTGGGAAATGCTCCCACCAGCAAAGCCCCGCTGCTCACCACGAGGGACGCGACTATCATCAGCTTAGGCCTGGCGGTCCTGTCGTATTGCCTCCCGGCGATCACCGCCGTGAAGATTGGAAGAAGGACTATCATGCTGGTGATCGCCTCCGCCGTCGAAGGAGACAGGCCGTAGGCGGCGACGAGGTAGTAGCCCATGAAGGTCTGGATGATTACGTTCCCTACCGCAAGGCCGAGAAGGCCGAGGCCCAGAAGGATCAGTTGCCTGTCCCCGAGGATGCTCGTCAAGGCCTTTGCCCTTACCACAAAGTCGGTCCTCCCTTCGTCTCTCGGAACGCAGAGCAGCACGAGCATCCCAGTCAAGACCCCGAGGCCCCCGCTGATGGCGAGGCTCGGGCGCCACCCGATGGCGGTTGCGATGATGATCCAACCGAAGAGCCCGACGAGCCCCCCGGCATCGTAGGCGGAGTTGAAGAGGCCGACCCCCAGCCCGGACTTGCCTCCTCTGAAGAGTCTCGCCACCAAGACGAGCGCGGGGGCGAAGACCAGGGCCATTCCCACACCGACCACGAACCTGAGCGCAGCGATTTCGGGGACCGACGAGGATACGGAAGTCCCCAAGACCGCGAACGACGATACGAATGTTCCGAGCACCACCACCTTCTTCGGGCCCCACCTGGCTGCGAGGAGTCCGCCCGGGACTTGCGCAAGACCCAGTCCAACGTAAAACAGAGAAGTCACCGACCCGAGCCCGCCGACACCTGCCCCGAGGTCCGGGCCCATCAGCACGAAGATGGCTCCGACGTTGAGCCAGTTGACAGCGTAGACGATTCGGGCAGCGATTAACGACACGACCGCGTTGAATTCTCGCTTGGAATCGAGCAACTCCAGTCCACATTTTGAGCTCTGTCTATAATCGAATCGGCTCTCGGCCTCCCTCTCTTTGGAATTGGATTCCGGCCCTTCTGGCGCGTCAGGGCAAGATTCTCGCCCCAAGAGTGCAAATCGACGCGGGGTCAAGCGCCGCGTCTCCGAGGACTCACTGTCGCACTTGCTCGGTTTCCAAAAAAGACAATTTGGAGACGGTAACGTGAATCAATCGCTGGCGATTCTGGAAACTTCCAGGCCGCTTCCACCTTGCTCAAACGCCGTTCTGGGTGAAAAAACCCCGTTTCGAGCCGCGATTGGTGGGTTTATATATCAATTCAGGCGAATCAGGCGCGAGGAAACTCGCAGTTGGTCACAGGATACTGCGTCTACGAGAAGAAAAAGAACAGGGAGATTAAGAACCCCAAGCAAATCAAACTGAAGAATGGCAGGCCAGCCATCAAGGGCACTTGTGCCTCATGTGGCAAGGCAATCTTCAGAATCGGCAAGCTCACGAAGTAGTTCGCAATCTCCCACTCCTTTTTATTTTCCGGTGGTTCCAGGGGTCATTGCCTAACTTGTTGAAGCTCTACAATAGCATGGGGAGGAGCCTGCAGACGTTCAAGCCGATCAAGGAAGGAGAGGTCCGGATGTATACTTGTGGTCCCACCGTGTGGAACTACGCACACGTGGGGAACTTCAGGACGTTCGCGTTCGAGGACCTGCTGAAGAGGTATCTGAAATTCAAGGGCTACAGGGTCACTCACGTGATGAACATCACGGACGTCGAGGACAGGATAATCAAGGGCATAAGAACCTCTGGCAAGACGCTCAAGGAACTTTCTTCGTTCTACGAGGAAGCGTTCATGGAGGACATCGACTCGCTCGGCATAGAAAGGGCTGACGTCTATCCGAGGGCTACGGAGCACATCGGAGAGATGGTCTCTCTGGTCAAGGCTCTGCAGACCAAGGGATACGCCTACTCCGCATCGGACGGTTCGATCTATTTCGACGTCTCGAAGTTCAAGAGCTACGGGGCGCTGTCGGGGGTGAAGCTGGAGGCCGCCAAGAAGGGCAGCAGGGTCTCCCAGGACCACTACGAGGAGAAGATGGAGGCTGTCGACTTCGCTCTGTGGAAGGCGTGGGATCCCGACGATATCGACGTATTCTGGGAGAACGAGCTCGGCAAGGGGCGACCGGGGTGGCACCTCGAGTGCTCCGCGATGTCGATGAAGTACCTCGGCGACTCCTTCGACATCCACACCGGCGGGATGGACAACAAGTTTCCGCACCATGAGAACGAGATCGCCCAATCTGAGGCCGCGACCGGCAAAAAGTTCGTCAACTACTGGCTGCATTCGGAGTTCCTCAACGTCAGAGGCGAAGAGATGCACAAGTCCGTCGGGAACGTGGTCTATCTCCGCGACCTCTTCAAGCAGGGCTGGGACCCGCTCACGATCCGCTTGTTCTTCCTCTCGGCACGCTACAGGGACGCGATTGACCTCACAGAGACCGCTCTGGAACAGGCGCGGTCCCAGAGACGGCGCCTCCAGGACTTCGTGGACCGACTGAGGTCGGTGCCTCCCACCGCCGCTTCGAAGGACGACCTGACGAAGGACCTCCTTTCTGCCTTCGAGGACGCTCTGGACGACGACCTGAACACACCTGCGGCCCTGGCTTCCATCTTTGCTTTCGTCAAGAGGGCGAACACCCTGATCGACGCTGGGAACTTGGGGAGCGAGGCCGCTGCCTCTGTCCTGGATGCCTTGCAGAAGATCAACTCTGTCTTGGGCATCCTCAAGTTCGAAAAAGAAGTGCTCCCGCCCGACCTGGCTGCCTTGGTCGAACGCAGGAACGTCGCCAAGAGGAGGCACGACTATGCAGAGTCCGACAGGATCAGGGATATGTTGCTCGCGCGAGGGATAGCGGTCGAGGACACGCCGTCGGGGACGAGGTGGAAACGGACGGCCGGTGGTTAAAGTCATGTGTTCCTTGGAAAATGATCTTGAGTTGATTGCCGAGCCGTTCTTACCAGGCTCGGCGAGTTCATGGAGTTCAGACAGAGCAGGTCAAACAAGGGTTCAGAAGATTATTTTCTATGGAACACTTGACTTTAACGAACGCGAGCGAGAAATCCCAGGTGCTTCAGCCCTGGGATGAAAGCGAATTTCATGGGGCCTTATATTGAAAGCGAGTGTATCAAAGACAAGATGACGACGAGGCGGGTCTTCCGGTTCAGGTTGTATCCAAGCCTGGAGCAGGAGAAGAGGATATTTCATATCATCGAAACTTGCCGAAGGCTCTGGAACGACGCCCTCTCTCACCGCAGGAACCGATGGGAGAAGGAAAAGAGCTCGACGTCGTACAACATGCAGCAGTGGATTCTGACAGGAGAGAGAAAGAGAGACCCGGAACTGTGCGAACTGTACTCCCAGGTCGCTCAGGACGTCCTGCACAGGCTGGACAACGCCTTCAAGTCGTTCTTCGACCACATATCGAAGCATCCGAGGTTCAAGCCATTCAGGCAAGACGGCTCGTTCACCTACCCGCAGGCGTACAATGGGAGTGTTTACCTCGACGGAGGGCAAATCCACTTTTCCAAAGTAGGCGATGTTCCGATTGTCATCCACCGGCAAGCTCCAGTGGATGGGAAACTGAAGATCTGTACAGTGAGAAGAGAAGCGTGTGGGGAATGGTATGCCATCCTGGTCTATGAGACGGACGAACTGTTGCCCGCCCAGAAAGAAATCTTCGAATCGCCCATTGGAATAGATGTCGGTTTGAAGTCAATCATCACCACGTCGGACGGTCAAAAGATAGAGCCGCCCGAGTTTCTCAGGAAGGCTGAAAAGAGATTGCGACGCCTCCAGAGAAGTCTGTCTAGGAAGCAGAAGGGCTCCAGGAACCGGGAGAAGGCACGGCATCTCGTAGCGGTTCAGCACGCCAAGGTCGCAAGGCAAAGATCGAACTTCAACCACGTCTTGAGCGCCAGAATCGTGAGGGCCCACGACCTGGTGATAATGGAAGACCTGCGAATTAAGAACATGGTCAGGAACCGCCATTTGGCCAAGTCTATCCACGACGCAGCGTGGTATCAGCTGAGAGCGTTCATCGACTACAAAGAGAAACGAGGGGGCGGCCTGATGCACCCAGTAGAACCAGCGTATGGGACGCAGGCCTGCAATGCGTGCGGGGCGAGAAACCACATACTCCTTTCCCAACGGACGTTCAAGTGCGACTCGTGCAACCACGAGCAAGACAGGGACGTCAACGCCGCCAATAATTACCTTCAAAAGGGTCTGAAGGAACTAGGGCAGGACATGCCCGAAGTCACGCCTGTGGAGATCCAGCCTCCATTCCCGGTGATAACACCAGGAGCGAGCAGGGCCCATGAAACAGGAACCGTCAGGGGAGGATATGCCTCCTCGGAAGCCCACCGGCTTTAGCCGTGGGTTTGTCACAGGTCCGAGTCCACTAGCTCAACTTCGGTCAATCCTCCTGATATTATGTGGATGGCGCTCGCCTCGGAATCATGGGCGCCACCATTGAGGCGCTTCCGGGCAGGATGCCGGGGCTCCGCGCCTCGGCTATGAGGAAACCCCTGGCCCTGCGGATGCGCGACTACAGGATTCTTCTTGACCCGGACGGCTCTCTGAGGTCGTTCGATTCACTCCCGGAGCGCCGGGCCGTCTTCGGGTTCGAGCGCCTCTCGATTTACAAGGTCCAGGCAGGGGTCGTTGTCCAGGGGCAGAGGCCTGACTGGGCGATGCGCGTCACACCGCGCCAGGCTCAGCTGGCCGGCAGGGTTTTTGACGCGGTCGAAGTCGCGGAGTCGGTCGAGTTCTTCCAGGGGGCCTCCTCCGGCTATCTGAGAAGGGTGAAGCTGAAGAACGCCGGGACCGCCCAGGTCACTCTCAGGCTGATTGACGTCTTGGACCCCACCGCCTCCCAGCTGAGCGAGGTCTCGATGGGATGGGGGGCCCTCGGGGTTAACGCCTTCAACAGGGGAAGCCACGTGGCCATGGACGAGGTCTCTGACCTCCCGAGCGCCCGAGTCGTAGGCTCGCTCCCATCTCCAAAGAAACTCTTCATGACGACCGACAGGGCGAGGGTCCGCGACTTGATCAGCGCAGGGGAGCTCGGCGAACCCACGGCCGGCATGTCGGGTCAGGTGATAATCCTGACGCTCCACGAGCTGGATCTCGCTCCTTCAGAGACAAAGGGCATCACCTTCGTTTCAATCTACAATCCGGCAAAGCTCGAGGAGGCCCTCTCCGACTTCGGCCGCATCCAGGGGGACTGGAAGACTCCCCGCGGGCAGGGTCCGCTGATCGCGACGTCGAGTCCTTCACTGACCGAGTCCGCAACCTGGGCGGTCGCCGCGCTGGAGAGCGCAAGGCACGAGAGCGACGGTCTTGACAGGCTCGAGCTACTGAAAGCCCTTTCGTTCGTCGACAGGGAAGGGGCACTCTCGGTCATCGAGAGTGCAAGGCGCCTCCTTCACAGGGACGGCTCGATGCCTCACTCCTCGGACCAGACGGAACCCGGGTTCCTCGAATCGGCCGTGCTGCTCCAGGCCGTTTGTGCCCACCTGCTATTGGCCCGGGACAAGAAGCTGACGAGGTCCCTGTACCCGCTCGTGAAGAAGCTCGCTTCCTTTCTGATGGCCTCCTCGAAGGATTATACGCTGAGGACAGGGCCGGCCCTCCCCCAGGGCTGGCGCAGGTCACTGGGGCGAGGCTATCCCGCGGGGGAGATACCGGAGATCTCTCTTGCGGCAGCCGGCGGGCTCGCGGGAGCCTCCCAGGTCGCCAGACAGGTCGCGAAGGCGGACGACGCGGGAAGGTTCCGCGAAAGGGCAGAGATGCTTGCCGAGATGGTCAGGAAGAGGCTTGTCGACGAACGGGGCCTTCTCTCGCTCTGCCTCGACCCTTCAGGGAGGGTCCGGGGAGACGAGACCATCGACATGGCCGTAGCCGCCTACAGGCACGGGTTCCTCGTCTCGGCCGAGCAGGCCGCAGTCCACAGGCTCTTGGAGAAGGACTTCGAGACTCCCTACGGGCCCAGGACGGTCCCGAACTCCAACCGCCTGTACTTCAACCCCAGCTACGGCCAGGGACAGCTCGGCGGATTCTGGACCCGGGCTGCGCTCGCCCATGCGCTCTTGTGCTACAGTGTCGGTCTCGCTGGAATCGGGAGTCTGTCGCTAGAGAAGATAGCCAATCTCGCGGTCGAGGACTGCGTCAGGCTCGGCGGGTCTCCGGGCGAGTTCCCCTACTGGGTGGACGTGGAGGGCCGGGAGGCGCACGGGGAGGACAGCGACCCAGTCGCGGCCGCCAGGCTGATCGAGGGACTCCTGGAAGGCGAGCTGGGACTCGAGTTCGCGGCCGGCACGGTGTCGTTCTCTCCTGCCCTCTCTTCGAGTCTGAAATGGGTCCTCGCCTCGGAAGTCTGGGTGGGCGAGCCGGTCACCATCTTCGTGGGCAGGGGAGGAGGAAGAACTCACACCTTCGCTTCAGGTTCGCGACTCGAGGTCAAGCACGGCATCAGATTCGCAAAGGCCGAACTCTTGGAAGTGCCGGTCAGAGGGCTCCACGCAGTCTCATTCCACGGACCGGGCCAGGTGATATGCCTCGGCAATTCGTCCGCGGTCCCCGCGCGGACTTCGGTGAACTTCGCTCCGCGGGCCCTGGAACTCTCGAAGCGTCTCAGCACTCCCCTCGAAGAGTACGACCGGGCCAGCGGGTCG
>Ga0181533_1004765_pt1 | contig 13525 bp, 7 predicted proteins | sample PEATcosm2014_Bin_45_FD_119772 | JGI IMG/M metagenome (GOLD analysis project Ga0181533, IMG submission 119772) | Peatland microbial communities from MTU Mesocosm Facility, Houghton, MI, USA - PEATcosm2014_Bin11_60_metaG | ecosystem: Environmental > Terrestrial > Soil > Wetlands > Peat | place... | reverse complement strand
CCCTCGACCCGCTCGAACTCCGCCCCCTCCAGCCCCCGCAAACTGCTCCCCGGCCGCAGCAGGGCTTTGACTCGATGGCCCCGGGCTGCCAACTCATGCACGAGATTGGCCCCGATAAACCCCGAGGCCCCGGTAACGAAACAGCTCATGAAAAAGTCCCCAAACCTCCGGCGCCCCGGAGGGGCAGCAGGATAATAGCCCAGGGCAAGGCCCGCCGGAGCGTAGCGCAGGCGGAGCCGCCGCCCTGGATAAAGCGGCCACAACCCCGCCTCCCTTTTTTTCGAGTTTCGTTTTTCCGGGCTTCAAGCCCGGAAAAACGAAACTCGAAAAAAAGGGAGGCATTTGCGCTGGGTTCCTTACCCAGGGCGGCGCTCCGCTTGCCCTGGGCTATTGTCCTTTGGTCCCTACGGGACATCAGCTTAGCTCGCTTCGCTCGCATAGTACCGGGTGGATAGAGCCCTGCTCACGCCTCGGCGGCCCGCCAGTCCAACACCTTCAACTGGAGCTGCCGACGGCCGTGGTATTGGCTGATTTGGGGGCTAAAGGCCAGGTCGAAATGGGAGTTGGGGAGGGTTTCGTTGCCGGCGCCCCACCACACCGCCTCATGCGTGGTGAGGCCGTCTGTTACCCACAATTTGAGGTGCTGCTTCGCGGCGCCCATCCGCTGGGGAGGACACTTCAGCGTCAGGTTGCCGGCGGAGAACTGGACGGGGGGATTGCCCTGGCCGTTGGGTTTGAGCAGGGCGAATTCCGCCAACGAATCCGGGGTGATTTGCTCGAGGCCCACTTGGGCATCCAGATGCAAGGCGGGCTTCAAATCCTCGGGTTTGAGGGCTTGCCGGGCCAGTTCATTGAGGCGGGCGCGGAACTTATCCAGGTTTTCAGGCCGCAAGGAGAGTCCGGCGGCGGAGGCGTGGCCGCCGTGGCGGACCAGAAGGCTGGCGCAGTCGCGCAGGGCGCCGGCAAGGTCGAATCCGGCGATGCTCCGGCCCGAGCCGCGCCATTCCACGCCATCGCCGCCGACGATGATGGCAGGCCGGTAGAACTGCTGGAGCACCCGTGACGCCACGATGCCGACCACGCCGATATGCCAGCCGGAGTGGCCCTCGACGATGACGAAGTCCGTATCGGCATTGAACCTCGAGCGAACGGCCGCGATGGCTTCTTCGGAGATGCGGCGTTCGATTCTCTGGCGTTCGGAGTTGCAGGCATCCAGGGCTTGAGCCAGGGGCATGGCCTCGGCCAGGTCGTGCGCCAAGAGGAGGCGGAGGGCTTGTTCGGCGGTCTCCAGGCGCCCGGCGGCATTGAGCCGGGGCGCGAGTTGAAAAGCGACTTCGTAGGCGCCCAGTGGAGCGGGGGTTTGGGCGACCTCTTTCAGGGCGACGAGGCCGGGGCGCTGGGTGGCGTTGAGGCGCTCGAGGCCGGTGGAAACCAGGATGCGGTTCTCCCCGGCCAGGGGCACGATGTCGGCAATCGTGCCGAGGGCAACCAGGTCCAGGAGCGGCCGCAGGTCGAAATCGGCGGCGCCGGGCAGGCGGCATTCGCGGCCGCGCTTGACCAGGGCGTGCGCCAGCTTGAAGGCGAGGCCGGCGGAGCATAGTTCGGTGAAATCGGAGTGGCCGTCGAGGGGACAGGGCGTGGGGGCGTGGGAGCGTGGGAGCGTGGGAGCGTGGGAGCCGAGGCGAGGATTGACCAGGGCCACAGCCGCAGGGGCCGGCAAGGCGGCCTGGTGGTGGTCGAGCACTATGACATCGACCCCGCGTTGCCCCAGCCAGGCGATAGGCTCGACGGCCGTCGAGCCGCAATCCAGGGCAAGCAGCAGAGAAGCGGGAAATTTGCGGAGGCAGTTTTCCAGGCCCTCCCGGCTCAAGCCATAGCCTTCGTCCAGGCGGTGAGGCAAGTAAGCCTCGACGAGCCAGCCCAAGGGCCGCAGGACCTCGATGAGCAGCGCGGTGGAAGTGACGCCGTCCACGTCGTAATCGCCAAAGATCACCACTGGCTCGCGCCGTTCGCGCCCCTGGAGCAAGCGGTCCACCGCCGCCGCCATGTCTGGCAAGGCAAAGGGATCGGCCAGTTCTTTGAGCCGGGGCTGAAGGAACGAACGCGCCGCCGCTGCTTCGCCCAGTCCCCGGTTCAACAGGCATTGCGCCAGCAAAGGCGAGACCTTGATCTTCCCGGCCATGATCTTCCCGGCCAACTCTCCGGCGAACTCCGGTTGCGCGACCGGCAGCGACCAATGAAATCTCATGTTGAGCACCGCAATACTGTTGCCTTGGAGGCGAGGGTGTTTCAATAGCAAATGTTGGGGGCTAAACCCCGCCATGCTTCCGGTGCGAGACAAAAAAGTAACCTCTGCTGAAGAGACAAAGGCAGGCGTTGTGTCTTCCCTTCCGTGATTGTATCTATGCGGATGCAACCGCAATGAAATGGCGATGCCCCAATGCCGGCGAGTCCCCACACGGGCTTGCTAATGGTTACTGTTTTATCCCCCACTCCCATGCTTCTTGTCACGGCTGGCCGCGGCAATCGAGAGCAATATCGAGAGGAGGATGATTCCAGCGACCACGAGCAGAGAGATGGAGATGGGAATTTCGACCTGGATTCCACGAGCCGGCAGGCCGCGGGGCTCCAGAAGCATTTTTGTCCCAATGAACACCAGGACGACCGAAAGGCCGGACTTGAGATACCTGAAATGACCGATGGCGCCGGCGAGCACAAAATAGAGAGAGCGCAGGCCGAGGATGGCAAAGACATTCGAGGTGAAGACGATGAACGGCTTGGTGGTGACGGCGAAGACGGCGGGAACGGAATCCACCGCAAAGATGAGGTCGGTGGTTTCGATCGTCAACAGGACCAGGGCCAGCGGTGTAAGGGCCAGCCTGCCATTCCAGCGGGTCACGAACTTCTGCCCCTCCAGGGCAGGCGTCAGGGGATAGAGCCGCCGCGCAAAGAGGACCACGCGGTTTTTCTCGGGATCGACCTTGGGTCCCGCAAACATTATTCTAATGCCGGTGAACAGAACGAACGCCCCGAGGAAGTAAAGCATCCAGTGGAGGAGGGTAATCAGAACCACCCCCAAAGCGATCATGAGGCCGCGCATGGCCAGCGCGCCCAGGATACCCCAAAACAGGACCCGGTGCTGAAGAACTCGAGGCACTCCAAACCAGTTGAAGATCAGGGCGATGACAAAGACGTTATCCATCGAGAGGGAGAACTCGATGAGATAGCCGGTGAAGAATTCCAGCGATTCCCTGGGACCGCGCATCGCCCCCAGGGCCAGCCCGAAGAGCACCGCCAGGCCGACCCACAGGACTGTCCACCCCAGCGCCTCCCGGACATTCACGACGTGGGCGCGCCGATGGAACACGCCCAAATCCAAGGCCAGGAACACTACCACACAGGCGACGAAACCCACCCAGTGCCACCAGGCAATGTCAACCAGCGCAAACATAGACAGTCGTTTCCTCAGCGCGGGACCGCCGGACAGACATGCCGCTCCCGTCTCGTGATCCCCATCTCCATCTCACTGCTCGTGGCCGCTGGAATTCTCCGCGTCTCGATTGTCGCTGCCCGCCGCGATACAGAGAAGGACCGGGGTTGGGAGCACGATTAAAACTGAGATTGCGAACCAAGTTTTCTGGTTTCCACGACTTTGCCGGGGGCCTGGCCGCGGGCGGCGGCGAGCGTCTCTGCGGCGAGCGGGCCGGCGCCGATCTGTGGGCGCTGCCCCTTGTGCCACCACAGGACCAGGGCGCTGGCGATGTAGATGCTGGAGTAGGTGCCCGTGACGATGCCGATGAGGAAGGCGCCGGCAAAGTCGTGGATTTCGCCGCCGCCGAAGATAAACAGCGAGGACGTGGCCAGAAAGACCGTGCCCGAGGTGATGATCGTGCGGCTCAGGGTTTGGTTGAGGGACAGGTTCATCACTTCCTTGAAGGTCCCGCGAATCCCCAGCTTCAGGCTCTCGCGGATACGGTCGAAGATGACGATCGTATCGTTGGTCGAGAAGCCAATGATGGTGAGGAGGGCGGCCACGGTGGTGGCGTTGAACTGGTGTCCCCAGATGCAGTAAAGGCCGATGGTCATCAGGACGTCATGGATGACGGCCAGGACGGCCCCCACGGCGAACGAAAACTCGTAGCGGAAGGCCACATAGACCAGAATCCCGAAGAGCGAGAGCAACGAGGCAATGATGGCCGAGTGCGTAATGTCGCTGCCGACGGAAGCTCCGACGCGTTCGCTGCCCCGGAAGGTGAAGTTACCCGGCCACGTGTTTCGGAGTGTCTTGAGCACCACATTGTTGGGGTCCGCGAGCGTATCCACGCGCAGGGTCTTGGCGCCGGAGCCGAATTCCGTTTGGTACTGAATCCTGGGGTCCTTGATGCCGGCGCTCTCGAGGGCCGAGCGGATCAGGGCCGGGTCTTCCTTGGTCTTGAAGTAACAGGTCAGAGTATCGCCGCCGATGAAGTCGCGGCCGAAGGTGCTCTTGCCGCGATAGAAGCCGTAAGCCACGCCGACGGTGATGATGACCCAGGAGGTGATAAAGGCCGGCTTGGCCAGCTTCATGAAGTCCAGCTTCATCGTGGCAGGGATCAGATGGAACATCTTGATGGACTTAAGCCAGTTGTGGTCCACCATCCAATCGAAGATTATCCGCGTGACCACCAGCGAGGTGAACAAGCTGGCAGCCACACCGATGGTCAGGGCGACGCCGAAGCCTTTAATGGAACCGGTGCCCATGAAAATAAGGATGACCGAGGAGATAAGCGTGGTCACGTGGGAGTCGAAGATCGTGCTGAAGGCGCGGCTGTAGCCGGCGGCGATGGCCCCGCGCAAGGACTTGCCTTTGCCTTGTTCCTCGCGGATGCGCTCGTAGATGAGCACGTTGGCATCGACGGCCATGCCGGCGGTCAGGACGACGCCGGCGATGCCGGGCAGGGTCAGCGTGGTGCCGACCGAGCACATCACACCCAGAAGGATGATGATGTTGGCGATGAGCGCGACGTTGGCGACCATGCCCGCGATGAGATAGTAACAGAGCATGAAGGCCGAAACGGCCAGGACGCCAAAGATCGAGGCCGTAATGCCGCTGTGAATGGCATCCGTGCCCATCGTCGGGTCGACCTGGCTGGAGGATTCCAGGGTGAGCGGGGCGCGCAGCGGGTTCTCCAGGACGTTGGCCAGGTCCACCGCCTCTTGCATGTCAAATTGGCCCGTGATTTCGCCGCTGCCTGTTTCGATGGGACCGCGGATGACGGGGGCGGAACGGACGTCGCCGTCCAGCACAATGGCAAGCTGGTGGCCCACGTTTTCCCGAGTAACCTGCCCGAAGATTTCGGCCCCTTTGGCGTTAAGCTCGAACTCGATATCCGGTTGCCCCATCCTGTCCCGCTGGGCCATGGCCCTGGAAATGCTGTTGCCCGTCAGCTCGGGGCGTTTCTTGACCAGCAGGCTCTTGGTCACCATCCGCCCACTCTCCTTTTCTTTGAGCTTCATGACCTCATAGCCCGGCTCGATGATGCCCTGAGCCAGCAGTTCCGAGCTGTTGGGGTGGACCAGGCGGAATTCGAGATAAGCGGCGCGTTTGATGGAATCGATGGCGTCCTGCTGGCTGGCGGCCGACAGGCCGGGTAATTGGACGAGTATCCGATCTTTGCCCTGGGGTTGGATGAGCGGTTCGGCCACGCCGAAGCGGTCAACGCGCCGGCGGAGCACCTCGACGGCCTGGGAGAGCGCCGCCCCGGTGTCGGAAACATTGGTCAGGGAGCCTGTCTCCATTTTCACCAGGAACGAGGTGCCGCCTTGCAGGTCCAGGCCCAGCCGGATGCGTCCGGCCGCTTCCCGCTGGAGCCGGTTGAGAATGTAGCGCGCCGGGTCGGCCTCGTCCTTGGCCTCGAAAAATGGGAAATAGCGCGTAATGTCGTTGGTGCCGATGGCCGCCCTGAGGTTGTCGTATTCCTTGCCGGGGCTTTTGGCCTCGAGTTGCTGCGCCTTTTGCATGATGAGGCCAAAGGTCGCGTCATGGCCTCGGGCACGCTGGCGGAAGTACTGAATGATGTCCCGCCCTTCGGGCGGATAAAGCTCGTAAAGGGACCAGAGGATGACCAGGACGACCAGGACAACTCTCCAATAATTATTGCGATTCATGAGAACAGACTAGGATACACTGGACTCTCCCCCGCGTTCGGTGATTTCGGCAATGGCCGACTTGGTAATCTCGAACTTGGCATCGGCCGAGCGGACGTTGAGAGTCTTGTCTTTAACGGTGATGACGACGGCAACCACGCCGCCGCTGGTAATGATCTTGTCGCCGGCCTTGATGGTCTTGAGCATCTCCGCGTGCTCTTTGGCCTTCTTCTGCTGGGGACGGATGAGCATGAAGTAGAACATGACGCACAGCAGAACCAGCGGCACAAGGGTAACCACCGGGGATTGCCCTTGTTGACCGGACTGCGGCGGCACCATTCCCAGCACCGGTCTGACGCTCGATAAAATCATATTCTTAAATGAGCCGTTAAATCTACGGATGCAACTGCATTTGGCAAGCTTAAGGTTAAACAAGGGCGGGGCAAATCAATTCTGAGGGGCGGGCAGGGCCGGATTTCGCCCTGCTTTCGACCTTCGGACTTCATGGCTTTAGCTGGCGTGATTGTGAGCCGATAACATGGCCGTGGGCGCGCATAGGCCAAAGACCGGTTTCAGCAGCTTGCGAGCGAGGTTGGTCGGGACGGTGTTTCTGGCCATCGCGCCGGCATGGCTGGCCATCCATCTTTTGGCAAAGCACACTGGGACTGAGCCCCCCTGGGCGTCCTTTGTGGTCGGAATGGTGGCCCTGGGGGCGGCGTGGGCGGGAGGAGAGCGATTCATCCTCCGGCAGGTGCGCACTTTGCTGGGGGCGGCACAGCGCCTGGGCGCCGGGGATTTGAGCAGCCGCACGGGGCTGGGGCATGAGAGCGGCGAATTGGGGGAGCTGGCCTCCACGTTCGACGCGATGGCGCAAACCCTCGAACATCGGGTCAAGGAGCGGGAGCAGACCGAGAAGATGCTTCTGAACCGGTCGTTTCAGCAGGCGGTGGTTAGCGCGCTGGGCCAATTTGCGCTGGTGGGCAATGACTTCTCCGCGCTGCTCAACCAGGCGGTGCTCATGGCCACACAGACCCTCGAGGTGGAATACGGCTGCGTGCTGGAGTTGCTCCCGGACGGGCGCAGCCTGTTGTTGAAGACCGGCGTGGGCTGGAGGGATGGATTGGTGGGGCAGTTGACGGTGTCGGCGGACCGGAACACTCCGGCGGGTTTCACGCTGGCGGTGGGGGAGCCGGTGGTGGTGGAACATCTGCCGACGGACCCGCGTTTTAGGGGTTCGTCCTTGCTCATGGAGCATGGGGTGGTCAGCGGCATCACCGTTGCGGTGCCGGGGCAAGAGAGGCCATACGCCATCCTCGGGGTGCATACGACCAACCGGCGGACCTTTACGGAGGACGAGGTGCATTTTCTCATGGCTATCGCCGCCGTTTTGGCCATGGCCGTCGCGCGCAACCAGACCGAGGCCCGCCTCTGGCAGCTCGCGGCATTCGTCCAGCTCTACCCCAGCCCGGCCATGGAACTGGACGCCGAGGGCAACATCACCTATGCCAACGAGGCGGCACACAAGCTGGCGGCGTTGGTCGGGCGAGGGCATCCGGGGGAGCTGCTGCCGGAGGACATCCGCGAGCGGGTGCAGGACTGCCTGGCCACCGGTCCGAGCCTGGCGCGGCACGAGACGCGCATTGGGGGACGCGCCCTGGCGTGGTCGTTTCACCCCGTGGTCGAGAGCCAGGCGGTGCATTGCTATGTGGAGGACATCACCGCCCGGCTGAGCCTCGAGGCCCAGTTGCGCCAGGCCCAGAAAATGGAGTCGGTCGGCCAACTGGCAGCCGGGCTGGCGCACGATTTCAACAATATGCTGACGGTCATCCAGGGCCATTCGGGCATGTTGCTGGCCAAGACGCCTCTGCCGCCGGGCCTGCTGGAGTCCGCGCAGGCGATTTTTTATGCCGCCGAGCGGGCGGCGGGCCTGACCCGCCAACTGCTGGTGTTCAGCCGCAAGAACGTGATGCAGGTCAAGCAGTTGGACCTGCGGGAGGTGGTCGGAAACATGAGCAAGATGCTCGAGCGCCTGCTCGGCGAGACCATCACCCTGCAATTCCAGCCGCCGCTCCAGATTCCGTTGATCCGGGGCGACGTCTGCATGCTCGAACAGGTCCTGATGAACCTGGCGGTCAATGCGCGCGACGCCATGCCCAAGGGAGGCACGCTGACCATTCACACCGACCTTGTGGAGGTGGACGAGACCTACGCGCAAGCCCACCCGGAGGCGCGGCCCGGCCCGGCGGTTTGCCTCCGGGTCATTGACGTGGGCTGCGGCATGGACGCCCCCACGCTGGGGCGCATCTTCGAGCCGTTCTTCACCACCAAAGAGGTCGGCAAGGGCACCGGCCTCGGCTTGGCCACGGTCTATGGCATAGTCAAGCGCCACGGCGGTTGGATCGAAGTCGCCAGCGAGGCCGGTTTGGGGACCACTTTCGCCATTTTCTTCCCGGCCTGCACGGAACCGGTCGAGGCCAAAGCGCCGGACGAGGCGCTGGCCCTGGAAACGCGCGGAGGCAAGGAGACTGTCCTGGTGGTGGAAGACGAACCTGTCTTGCGCGAGATGGCGCACGTGATTCTCGAGGAATGCGGGTATAAAATCCTCGAGGCCGCCTCCGGCCGCAAAGCCATCGAGCTGTGGAACGAGCACTCCGCCGCCATCGATTTGCTGCTCACGGACATGGTCATGCCCGAAGGCATCTCGGGCATGGACCTGGCCCAGCGACTGCAGGCGAGCAACCCGAAACTCAAAATCGTCTTTGCCAGCGGCTACAGCATGGACGACCTCGATTCGAGCTTCCTGCGGCAAGGCCACGCCACCTTTCTGCAGAAGCCCTATACCCATGCCACCCTCGCCAAGGCCGTGCGTGATTGCCTGGATAAGGGGGGGTGAAGGGGCTACGGTGTCCACAGTCCACAGTCCACAGTCCACGGGGGATCTCAGCGTCTGATTGCAGTCCCAGCGGTAGCCTTGGAGATCCCACCCGGCAGCAAAAGCGCGGGGCCTAACGGAGTCTGAGAGGGTTCCAGACCCGCGTGAAGCCGAGGTCGGCGAAATCCTTTTCGCTAAACGTCATGAGCCAACTCGGTCCACTGCTCAGGCGGCGTCAGGAACGGACCACATGGCCGGGCCGGCGGCAGTTTCCACTTGGTAGCCGGGAGGCGCCCGGGCGGGTTAACTTGCGTAATGTACTCAAGCCCACGCCGTACTACCTCGGCAAAAGACCACTCCTTTTGGGCAGCCACTCGTTTAGCACGGCAATAAAGCTCATCCGGAATCTGGACTTGCGTCTTTATCATGATGGTAATTTGCCATGATGGTCATTCCATGGCAAGCGGTAATGCGGCGAAAGGGAGGCGGCTGTTCCAAAATCAGTGTGACAGACTCATCCCGCGCGTGTTAAAGTGAGGTCCTATGAAGAGCCGTGAAGGTCTCCTCGATTCCATTGAGTCTCGCGGAACGCCGCCTTCAGGCGGCAGCTCGCGCGGGTCGTGGCTGTTCTGGCTGCTTGTGGCTGCCTTGGGGGCTGGCACGCCCTCTGCGCCGGGCTTCACCCTGCTTTCATCCAATCAACTTGTCTCTGTGAACGTGGACCACGCCCCGATGGGGATTTGTTCCACGCTCACCTACGGCCTCACCGGCCCGTCGCTGCCCTACTACAACATCGCGGGCGACTGGTGCGGTTTGGGAATGTCCAGCCCGGCCATTCCCTATTTCGGCGGCGGCGGCGGCGTGATTATCGCGCTCTCAGGCAGCGCCGGCTTGCGGTCGCTTCCCTTTCTCGCCTCGCCCGCCAGCGTTGCTGCCAACGCGAGCTTTTTCCCCGACACCAGCCTCCAGCGGACGCTCACCCCCTGTACGGACCAATGGACCATCGACGGCGCGGGGCTGGCCTTCACGCATTATACCCCGGCCTGGTCCATGGCCAGTCTCGACACGGCAACCCTGAGCGACAAGAAACGGTTCTTCCTCCCGGCAACCTGGCTCGTGTTCACCGTCCAAAACACCAACTCCACGCCCGAAGACTTTTACTTTGGCCTGCCGGCCGCCGCCACACAGAGGAGCTTTGCCAATGGCGCATACCAGGGTTTCGCGCTCGGCGAAGCCGCCCTGGCCGTGCAAACCGGGAGTTGCGACTTGTTGACCGGCCCCAGTCTCACGGCGGCGCTCAACGGGGTGACCCAGGGCTTTGCGTTTCATCTGGGCATTCCGCCCGGCCAGACCAGGACCCTGACGGTGGTGGTCGCCTTCTACCGCGCCGCCGTCGTGGATTCCCGAATGTCGGGGTCTTATTATTACACCTCGCTCTTTGGTTCGGTCGACAGCGTGATTGACTGGGCCTTTGCCGGGTTGGCGGACGCGCGGATGCGCTGCCAGCAACTGGCCTCAGCCATGGCCGGCGCCGGCCTGAACCCCTATCGCCAGTTCCTCGCCTCCCACGCCCTGCACTCCTACATGGCCAATACGGTTTGTCTGATCGATCCGAGCGGCGGGGTTCATTGGCGGGTAACCGAGGGGTTCTATGGCTACATTAATACGTTCGACCTGACCGTGGACATGGCCTTCTACGATTCCCTAATGCATCCCTGGGCGCTACGCAACGTGCTGGACACCTTCTCGGGCGCGCTCCCCGGCTCCGGTTACAGCTACAATCAACCGCTTCACACCGCCCCATTCGGCCCGTTGGTGTCGAGCAACGGATTCTCCTTCCATCACGACATGGGCAACTGGCCGACCTCGGTCGCCCCCTACCCCGGCACGGTCTTCGATGACTACATGGGACAGGAACAACTCCAGAATTGGATTCTCTCGGCCGGGCTTTATTGGAGCCACAGCGCCGACAATGCCTGGCTGACCAATAACCTGGCCCTGCTGCAGACTTGCTTCAACTCAATGCTCTTGCGGGACAATACGAACGCCGCCGCCAGGAATGGAATCACCAAGAACATCAACGAGCCTGAGGGCACTACGTTCGACGACCTGGACGCTTCTCTCCAGGCGGCGGGCTACAGCGGCAGGCTGGCGGTCAGGAACTGGGCCTCTTACCTGGCCCTGGAGGCAATGTTCGGCCAGATCGGCGACGCCGCCGACGAGGCGACCTGTCAGAATATGGCGGCCACCGCGGCGCAAACCATTGCCGGTCTGTGGGACAGCTATAAGGGGACCCTGGGTTACATCCCCGCCCTTCTGGACGGGAGCGTGCCGTCCGCGATCATCCCGATGGTGGAGGGTTTGGCCTATCCACTCCAGATGGGACTGACCAACGCCGTTGACCGGATCGGCGGTCCCTACGCATCGATGCTCCAGGCCCTGTCCAATCATTTGGAGGTGATCCTGGTTCCGGGCAGGTGCCTGGATGCCACCAGCGGGGCATGGGACATGACAAGCTCCACCGGTTACGGGAATTGTCCCGATACGTGGCAAAGCAAGATGTACATCGCCCAGTACGTGGCGGAGCATGTTCTAGGGTTCACGGGCGACGTGGTGAACGGAACCGTGGACCAGATTCACGCCACCATTCAGATTCAGAACGCGCCCTTTCACGAATGGTCGGACCAGACCGACGGCAGCGGGGCCGACCGATTCCTGGGAAGCTGCCATTATCCCCGCGGCGTCACCAGCGCGCTTTGGTGGCTCAACGCGACCAACAATCCGGGCTACCCCGTGCCCACTTCGGCGCCCGCGGCGCCCAGCGCCCTCTCGGCGCTGGCGGGCAACCGCCAGGTGGTGCTCTACTGGGATGGGGTCGCGCTGGCGGCGGGTTACAATCTCCAGCGAGCCACGATCAGCGGTGGGCCTTACACGCCCCTGACCAACGTAATCATGGGCGCCAGTTTCACCGATACGAGCGTGGTCAACGGCCTCACCTATTATTACGTCGTGGCAGCCGCCAATCAGGCCGGCTCAGGCCCTCCTTCCCCCGAGGCCAGCGCGACGCCGCACGGCCCGGTGCCCTCGACCGGGACGAACATCGCGGCGAGGCTCACCGGTAAGAGCCTTACTGTCTCCTGGCCTTCGAGCTATGTGGGCTGGCTTTTGCAGACCAACGCGGTGGATGTCGGCAACAGCCTCTATTGGGGCGACGTGCCCGGCTCGGGCACCAACTCCCATATAACCTTCCCGGCCACCAATTCGACGTTCCAAAGCGAGTTTTTCCGGCTGCGCTATCCGTTCTGATTTCAGAAAGCGTAAGCCGGCTGGCAAACGCTGCGCAGGTAGGCATGCATTTCCTACCGTAGTTGTTTGTCACGAAGAGAGGGCTCGCGATTTTTAGTTGAGAAAACGAGGTGAATGTAAACGGCGGATAGTGAGCGTGGCGTGGAGGCCAGAGTGTCCGGGAGTTTGCAGGATTTTCAGCTCAAGGTGGCGTGCGCGGCTTCAACTGTAAAGCGGTTGTGTAGCAAAGCCCTGGGTTGGACCAAAGGGACAACCCTGGGTGCCGGCGGTGTAAGGGCCCTCAACCCCAACGGGGTTGTGGCCAACGGGGATGATAGGCGAGTGGTTTTCCGGCCACCGGGCCGCAACCCCGTTGGGGTTGAGGGGCATCGCAACCCGATTACCCAGGGTTGGCGTTGCGCCAACCCTGGGCTTTGCTACACAACCCCGTTGGGGTTGGAGTTTTTCCGCCGCGTTCCGGCACATCCAAAGCCTGACGGACAAAGTGCCTGCAAAGCCGGAGAATTTGCGAAAGGCATTGAGCCAAGGCTACAGGCATAGGCCGCTGATCAAGGACGCTCTCCAGCGTTCCCGAGGGGGCTGCCTTGCCTCCGGATGACTAGGACTTGCCGCGAGCGATCACTTGTCCACTGGTCTAACGGGCTGGAACTCGCGGCTGACGAACTTTCCGGTAGTACGTTTGCCGCTCGCCTCAATTCTGACCAACAGACCGGCCGAACCGCGGGCCGGTTCATAATGCGGGTACGGCAGCGAATTGAGGTGCCCGCCCAACCGCTTGCGCCCTTCCGTCGAGTCAATCGTCCTGATGCAGGCCGAAAGGGGCATCGCTTTGCCGGCATTGCGTAGCATTGGCTGGCTCATGCAACCAAGGTGGCAAGATGCTGCCGTTTGTCAATGAGCGGTGGGCGATCCGCCATCAACTGCCCAGGGCCATTTGACAAAGTCGCTCGGGCCATGGGTCGCGCCGCGTGACGCGGCACCGGCTCGCAGGCGTCCCCGCCTGAGGTTTGGCGGGCGTCCCACCCGCCGCTCGGACTTTGCCAATGGCCGTGCGCTACGCGCGTTCAGTCAACGCTCAGTTCGATCAGTTTCCCTTTCGCATACCGAGGCCAGGGACCGTCAAGTGCCTTTCTCCGCAATCGAGCTCTGGATGGATACGGAATCGATCACAGTCAAGCGAGGCGATCGAACGGAACGATGCATCCACGGGACCCACCATTT
>Ga0181533_1004762_pt1 | contig 13527 bp, 17 predicted proteins | sample PEATcosm2014_Bin_45_FD_119772 | JGI IMG/M metagenome (GOLD analysis project Ga0181533, IMG submission 119772) | Peatland microbial communities from MTU Mesocosm Facility, Houghton, MI, USA - PEATcosm2014_Bin11_60_metaG | ecosystem: Environmental > Terrestrial > Soil > Wetlands > Peat | place... | reverse complement strand
CGAAGAGATGCTCAAGGGGGGGTACAATCTGGGGGGTGAGCAGTCGGGCCATATGATTTTTCTCGACCACAACACCACGGGAGATGGTACATTGACGGCACTGCAGGTGATGGCCATCATGCGCAGGGATAACAAGAGCCTCTCTGAACTGGCGGAAGTGATGATCCCGCTTCCACAGGTGCTGGTGAACGTCAGGGTCGCGGAAAAGCGCGATATAATGACCATCCCCGAGATTGCCGCGCTGGTGCGTGACATAGAGGGGCAAGTGCGGGATGAAGGGCGCATCCTGATCCGTTATTCAGGGACCGAACCGCTGTTGCGGATCATGATCGAAGGTCAGGATAAATATCAGATTACCGGCTGGGCCAAAGGGATTGCTGATCTAGTGGAAAAGAACATCGGGGGGAAATGACCATGGCCAGACTGGGAGTGAATATTGATCATGTGGCTACCATCCGTCAGGCCAGGGGCGGGACCGAGCCTGATCCCGTCTCAGCCGCCGCAATTGCCGAACTGGCGGGAGCCGACGGCATAACCATCCATCTGCGCGAAGACCGTCGGCATATCCATGACCGCGACCTGAAACTTCTCCGGGATACCGTCAAGACCAGGCTCAACCTGGAGATGGCTGCAACACGTGAAATGATCGACATCGCACTTTCGGTGAAGCCCGATATCTGTACACTCGTACCAGAAAAACGCCAGGAGCTCACCACCGAAGGAGGGCTGGATGTGCGACTCAACATGCAGAACATTGCAGAAGCGGTGGAGCGCCTCCAGGAAGAGGACCTGCTCGTAAGCCTCTTCATTGATCCCGATCCCGATCAGATCAAGGCCGCCGATAAAGTGGGGGCCGATTACGTAGAGATCCATACCGGCGCCTTTGCCGAGGCAAAAGTCTGGAAGAGCCAGGAGCAGGAGCTGATCAAGATCGAAAATGCGGTAAAGCTGGCAGCGAAGCTTGCCCTGGGGGTGAATGCCGGCCATGGCCTCAATTACACCAATGTCAAGAAAGTAGCCGCGATACGTGGAATCGAGGAATACAACATAGGCCATTCCATTATTTCCCGGGCGGTGCTGGTTGGATTGGACAGGGCGGTGCGGGAAATGGTCGACCTCATCAAATACGCATAGATTCTGGTTGATAGGCTGAAGGCTAAAGGCTGAAGGAAGAGAACAGAAGACAGAAGTCAGGATACAGAAGTCAGCAGAGTGAAGTAGCTAGTAACTGTTATTCCCAACAACCTTCTGCCTTCTGCCTAAACACCTGTCTCAAGGTATGTTATGATTTTCGGCACAGGCATCGATATAGTAGATATTTCCCGTTTCGAAAAATTCGTGCGGGAGAATAACGAGCCTCTGTTCAATCGGGTCTTTACTCCGCATGAGCTGGCCTATTGCGTTACCAAAAGGCGAAGCGCTCAGCACTTCGCCCTCCGTTTCGCCGCCAAGGAGGCATTTCTAAAAGCACTCGGGACGGGGCTCAGGAATGGAATTTCATGGCGCGACATGGAAGTGGTCAATGATCCTTTCGGCAAGCCGGAGCTGCAACTTGGCGGCAGAGCTGGGGAACTCTGCCGGGAAAACAACGTCACCCGAATTTTTCTGTCTCTTTCCCATGACGGTAATTTTGCAGTTGCGTCGGTAATCCTGGAGGGCCGATGAAAATCGTTACCGGTGAAATCATGCAACTTCTTGACCGGCGGGCTATCGAGGAGTTCGGTGTCAGCGGTCTGACCCTGATGGAAAATGCTGGACGAAAGTGCACTGAATCGATTATTGACGAGTTCGGCTACGGACCCGACCGGCGCGCGGTGGTCGTTGCCGGGAAAGGGAACAACGGCGGGGATGGTTATGTCATCGCCCGTCTGCTCAAGGAGCACGACTGGCAAGTAGCGACATTTGTCATGGCCCGTCAGGAGGAGATTAGGGGAGATGCCCGGTCAAACCTTGACCTTCTCTCGGATATTCCTCTTCTTTTCTGCCCGGGACAGGGGGGGCTGGATCGTTATGCATCGACCCTGCGGGAGGCGACGGTAATCGTGGACGCCCTGCTGGGGACCGGCCTGAAAAGCAGTGTGTCCGGGATATTCGAGGAAGCGATCAACATAATAAATAATTCGGGAAAACCGGTGATCAGCGTGGACATCCCCTCAGGAATCGACGCCGCCACAGGTGAAATGCTCGGTTGCGCTGTAAAGGCCGATATGACTGTCACCTTTGCCCTGCCCAAATGCGGCCACATCCTCTATCCGGGGGCGGAATACACCGGTAAGCTAAAAATCGTCGATATAGGTATCCCCACAGAACTCACCGCATCAGCCGCGGGATACGAGTTTCTCGATTCGGAGGCTGTCAAGCCTCTCCTTAAAAGACGCGGCAGGAACGCACACAAGGGCGACTCAGGACATTGCCTCATTGTTGCCGGATCGACCGGAAAAAGCGGGGCTGCCGCCTTGGCGGCCAATAGCGCGGTGCGGAGCGGGGCCGGGTTGGTTACCCTGGCGGCCCCGGAAAATCTTAATACTATTCTGGAGATTAAGACCACCGAAGCGATGACCATACCCATCCCCGATGGAGGCTCAGGTTATCTGGGGTGCGATGCCAGAGAGTTCATAGAGGCAGCCCTGGCAGGCAAGGATGTGATGGCCCTGGGTCCAGGCATTTCATGGCATCCCGAAACGGCGAAGCTCGTAAGAGAACTTGCAATGGATACAGAGCTTCCCCTGGTGATAGACGCCGACGGGCTGAATGCGCTTTCCGAAGATCCGGACATTTTGCTGCTTAAAAAATCTTCTATAGTTATTTTGACCCCTCATCCAGGAGAAATGGGCCGTCTTGCGGGAGTTTCGACTAAATCGGTCGAACAGGACAGGATCGGAGTTGCCCGGGAATTTGCGCAAAAATATCACGTTTACCTGATCCTGAAAGGGGCCGGGACTGTTATCGCAGCCCCTGGCGGCGCTGTTGCCATCAACGGAAGCGGCAATCCGGGGATGGCTTCCGGCGGCATGGGAGATGTTCTGACTGGGGTTCTGGCGGCTTTCATTGCCCAAGGGTATGAACCTTTTTCGGCATGCAAACTGGGGGTTTTCATCCATGGTCATGCCGCTGATCTGGCAGCTTCTGAAAAGGGAGAGATCGGCATGTCCGCCATGGATGTGCAGGAACGGCTTCCATATGCGATAAAGGAGCTTATGGGCTTGTCACTAGCCGCTAGCCGCTAGCCGTTTGTTGATAGTTGGTACAATGTGTCGAATGCTGAGACTCATGACGATTACTCAAAACAAGTTTGATCGGAGAATAATATGCTTACTGCCGCTGATGTAATGACACGAGACGTGATAACGGTAAAAAAGGAAACCACCATACGGGAACTCGCGGAGCTTTTTGCGCAACATCGGATCAGCAGCGCGCCTGTTGTGGATAACAACGGCGGAATGATCGGGATAGTCACCGAAACCGATCTCATCGAACAGGACAAAAACCTGCATATCCCCACGGTGATATCTCTTTTCGATTGGGTAATCTACCTGGAGAGCGATAAAAAGTTCGAGAAAGAGCTAAATAAAATGACCGGCCAGACCGTGGGGGACATCTTCACACAGAAAGTGGAAACAGTCACTCCGGCCACACCCGTAAGCGATGTGGCAGATATCATGAGTTCCCGGAAAATCAACGCCATTCCGGTGGTGGAAGAGAACAAAGTAGTCGGCATCGTTGCCCGTATCGATCTGATCCGGACCATGATCAGGCGGTAATCAATTGCCGTCGGTCATGACCCATAATGAAGACGAAACTGCAGCATTGGGAAGAAAGCTCGGCAGCCTGCTCAAGGCCGGCGACTTCATTGCCCTTAACGGCGAACTGGGCTCTGGCAAAACCTGTTTTGTCCGGGGAGTGGCTTCTGCTCTGAAGGTTGATCCCAGCCAGCCGGTGACCAGCCCCACCTATTCCCTTTTGCATATCCATAACGGCAGGCTTCCACTTTATCATTTCGATCTCTACCGGCTAAGTTGTGGTGAAGAAATTGAGCAACTCGGGTTTTCGGAATATTTTTACGGTGAAGGGGTCAGCATCGTGGAGTGGGCTGACCGGTTACGCTCTGAGATGCCAGAAGAATGCCTCAACTTGGTATTTTCCTATCTGGGAGAAGAGGAAAGACGGATCGATTTTGCAGCCTCCGGAAGTAGATATGAAGAATTAATGATGAACCTTTTCCCATGATAAAAAAATGCTTTGACCGGGGAATTGATACTTTGTTATAAGGAACAACCCGTACTGTAGCGTGATATCGTTTTTCAGTTCTGTACGGATGTCGAGCGAAGGAGGAATTGCAAATGGCTCTCGTGGTTCAGAAGTACGGCGGTACTTCAATGGGAACGATAGAGCGGATCCGCAACGTCGCCAAAAGGGTAGCCAAAACCTACGATGCAGGTAACGACATAGTAGTAGTCGTTTCGGCGATGGCCGGCGAGACGAACAAGCTTGTCGCGTTGGCGAACGAGGTGTGCGAATTTCCCGACAACCGTGAATACGATGTCCTGGTTGCTTCGGGCGAGCAGGTGTCGATAGCTCTTCTGGCCATGTGTCTGAAGTCGATGGGTTACAAGTCGAAATCCTATCACGGCTGGCAGGTGCCGATAGTAACCGACAACGCCTTCAGCAAGGCGAGAATTGCGGAAATAAGCGACAAGAAGATGCGTATTGACCTGAAAGACGGCGCCATTGTCGTTGTGGCCGGTTTCCAGGGGATGGACGGGGAAGGCAATGTCACTACACTCGGTCGCGGCGGCTCTGATACATCCGCGGTCGCCATCGCAGCTGCCCTGAAGGCCGATGTCTGCGAGATTTATACCGACGTTGACGGTGTCTACACAACAGATCCAAATATCTGCGCCGATGCCAGGAAAATCAACAAGATATCCTATGAAGAGATGCTTGAACTTGCCAGTCTCGGGGCAAAGGTATTGCAGATCCGTTCGGTTGAATTCGCCAAGAAATACGATGTGGATATCCACGTTCGTTCCAGCTTCAATGACAATCCGGGGACCATGGTCACTAAGGAGGATAACGAAATGGAATCAGTGCTCGTTTCTGGGATAGCTTACGACAAAAATGAGGCCAAGATCGCCGTCATGCACGTGCCGGACAAGCCCGGCATCGCCGCAAAGATCCTCTCCCCTCTTTCAGACGCCAACATCTCGGTGGACATGATCGTGCAGAATGTCAGCGAGGCTGGGCTCACCGACTTCACCTTTACGGTGACCAAGGCAGATTTCAAAAAGGCGTTGGCTCTGACCAAAGAGACCGCCAAGACGATTAACGCCCGGGACGTGGCAGCTGATGAGAATATAGCCAAGGTCTCCATAGTTGGGGTCGGCATGAGAAATCATGCAGGGGTTGCGACCAAGATGTTCGAAACCATGGCCAGGGAGGGGATCAATATCCAGATGATCTCCACCTCCGAAATCAAGATTTCGGTCGTCGTCGATTCCAAGTATACGGAGCTGGCGGTCAGGGTGCTCCACGATGTGTTCGGGATGTCGGCGAAGAACGTGATCGCGGAATAGAACTCATATTTTTCTGTAAAAAAACGGGTTGATGCCATGAAGGCGCCAGCCCATTTTTTTTCTTCACATGGGGATATCAGGAATTCGACTGACACTCCCGATTGGCAATATGTAGTTCTGTCTTTAACTCGATCACTGTCCCATGTCGAGGCTGATCCTGTTCTCACCCTCCTGATCAACTCCCAACAATTTCGTTCAGACCTTCTATGATCTGGTCAAGTATCTCCGGCTCAAGCCTACAAATCCGCTCACCGATCCGCTCTATGGCCAGAGTGCGAATCTGGCTGATTTTGACCCATGATTTTTTTGGGAGTTCGTGGTGCGTAAGCTCTAAGGTCAGGGGAAAACCGGCGCGCTGTGGCTGGCTGGTAAGAGCCAGGGCAATCACTGTTCCGGATCTCTGATTGAAAATATCGTGACTGATGACCAGCATCGGGCGAACGCCCGCCTGTTCCGAACCGCGCACCGGATTCAGGTCGGCCCAATATATTTCGCCTCTCAGTATTGCGGCCATGTTTCACTTTCCAGTCCCATTCCTTCTTCAGCAAGGGCACTTTCTTCCTCTACATCCAGCTTGACCAATTCAGCTGCAAGGCGGGTTCTCCGAAATCGCTGGAGCTTTTCTTCGACCGCGGCCTGTATTGCCCGGCTGCGATTGGGAAACACGCGCCTTTTTACCAAAGAGTCAACCTCCGCCAAAAGCGTTTCATCCATCGTTATTGCAACCTTTGTCTGTCCCATATACTACCTCCGGTATGATGTTTTATCATACCATGCGGAAACCGAAAAGCAAATAATATAGTGAACTCCACACAGCATTTAAGAGTTGCCTAGGCACCCACGGGTTTGGCCAGTCGTCAATAATGGGCACAAAAGAGATCCTATTATCTCGCCTTTTGGCCTCTGAGCTCTTAGACTATTTATTTTCTTAAGTTGACATCCTTGCCCGAGGTGGTAAGATTTCATCTCATGAAATATATATCATCAAGGGAGGAACGACATGAATCGTAAATCGATGCTTTACAGTGTGCGTATCGGAGTGATCACGGTTATTTTTGGGGCGGGTTTTCTGTGCGGTTCAATGACCCAGCACAATGCGAATGCGGGGCTCGAGGATTTGGGGGGAGACTTGATGAAAAAAGCGGGGGATAGCGGAGGAGCTCTCGGCTCCGCGGCTCAGCTCGGGACCACGATCACCGACATGGAGAAACATATCAGCGGCCTGCAAAAGAACCTCGACACGATCAAGAAGGTTAAAAGCATGCTGGGTGGTTAAACAGAGAATTCCACTCGACTTCGAATCGATTAAACTTTTTGTTTATACAGTACAAGAGGGAGGGCATTGACGCCCTCCCCCTTCATTACTCTCTTCCCGTCTGTTCACCTGAACACCAAAACATCTCAAGCCATTAAATCAAGAATATCCTTTGTCATTTCATCCGCAACGTGAACGGCCTTGAGGTTTGCTTTATTGCCGTTGACGTTATCCAGCATGTTGACAGCTTCCCTTGATATCTCGACTTTATCGGGGCCCTGAGTTACGCTTGCATTAACCCCGCCGGTTTTGGTCTCCTTCATCACGACGGAAGACGCCTTGAATCCATCGGTGTTGAGATTGGCCATGTTGTTGCCCGTTACACCCTGTCTGATACCATATGCGGTTAAGGCGGTTGAAGCTATCCCCAAAACATCTGCCATATATAATTCCCCCTTTCAGATAAACATATCGGCAAACTTTAGGGGAACTTTAGAATTATTTTCGAAAATAGATAAGTCAATCATTATTTGCGTCTATTCACACGCATCGACATGAGTAAAATTTTTCATCTCACGTGTCCACCCGACTTTTCCATTTTGCCGTCTGATTTTTGCCCACCAGACCCATTCCGGCAAATTCAGAACTTCCAAAGATTCACTTTTCCCAATATGCATTATGCTTGTCTGCTCCACGAGAAAGATGCCTTTAAACCAGAATTTATCGTAACCCTCTCCTACGTATCGGAGATAGTAAATTACGTCACCAGGCAACAGCCTGATTTGCTCCGACGAATTCTCTACACTTAAAATAGTCTCGCTTATGATTTTAACCTTTCCGGTCTTCGTGGTTATTACAACACCTGTGATTCCCTGTACATCTTCACCTCCCTTTACAACGGTGACCGGAGAGGACAAGTCATCATGGTCTTTCCGAAGCTCGGTGTCCTTTGATGCCGTCCATTTACCATAGGTACAGCATTCGAAGGGGCATGCGCCCATATCGTAAAACGGCAAAGGCGGTTCTTCAGTTTCAATGGCTTCAACAGGAAACGCAAATCCTATGGCGATAAATACCAGGCAGTAAATGAATTTCATTTACGTTCCTTTCGTTCCCAAAAGTCTTCTGAGAAAAGCGTAGCCGATTCTTGAACTTTTTTGGTTTTCAGATTCTTTGTATCGGAATTTCATTATGTTGTCCGATGGTTGGGGATATTCCAGATGGGCACATAGCGCTGTTTCCGAGAGGATTCTTTTTGCATATTAGACAAATTAGTTGATTTTGTCCAGAAAACTCAAAGTGCATTGAATTGAGAATATTCTGAGACTCCGGATTGAAATTAACTCATCGTCGGCCGCAACAACTTCTTCCGAAGCCTTCTCCCCGCTGACTTGCGTTCATCCCTAATATTTCCTGGTTGAAAGTTTTATAAAAACGTTATAAAAAGAAATCAGTGTTAATTTCGCATTATTAGGTGAAAGGCAACCACATGAACATGATAACACTCTACGACACGACTCTACGCGACGGTACCCAGGCGGAGGACATTTCGTTTCTGGTAGAAGACAAAATCCGGATCTCCCATAAACTGGACGAGATCGGCGTTCATTACATCGAAGGCGGATGGCCTGGGAGCAACCCGAAGGATGTGGCGTTCTTCAAGGATATCAAGAAGGAAAAACTTTCCCGGGCGAAGATCGCCGCCTTCGGCTCCACCCGCCGCGCCAAGGTCACGCCCGACAAGGACCAGAATATCCGCACTCTTGTCCAAGCCGAACCGGATGCGATCACCATCTTCGGCAAGACCTGGGATTTCCATGTCCGTGAGGCCCTTCGCATTACCCTCGAGGAGAACCTGGAGATTATTTTCGACTCCCTCGAATACCTGAAAAAACATGCCCCGGAGGTTTTCTACGACGCCGAGCACTTCTTCGACGGTTACAAAGCCAATCCGGAATATGCCATGAAATCCCTCCAAGCGGCTGAACAGGCCAAAGCGGATTGCATCGTCCTATGCGACACAAACGGCGGCACCATGCCGTTCGAACTGGTGGAAATCATCAAGGAAGTTAAGAAACGGATCAAGACCCCTCTCGGCATCCATACCCACAACGATGCTGAATGCGCCGTGGCCAATTCCCTTCTTGCCGTGGATCTTGGAATAATACAGGTGCAGGGGACTATCAATGGTTTCGGTGAACGATGCGGCAACGCCAATCTCTGCTCCATCATCCCGGCGCTGAAACTGAAGATGAAGCAAGAGTGTCTGAGCCTCGAACAGATGAAGAGGCTTTGCGAGCTGTCCCGCTTCGTTTATGAACTTGCCAATCTCTCGCCCAACAAGCACCAACCCTACGTGGGAAATTCCGCCTTTGCCCACAAGGGTGGGGTGCATGTGAGCGCGATGCAACGCCATCCTGAAACCTACGAGCATATCCGCCCCGAGCTGGTCGGGAACGGCACCAGGGTGTTGATCTCGGACCTTTCGGGACGCGCCAACATCCTGGCCAAGGCTGAGGAGTTCAACATTAATCTCGACAGCAAGGACCCGGTGACCCTGGAAATTCTGGACAACATCAAGGATATGGAAAATCGCGGCTACCAGTTCGAGGGAGCCGAGGCGTCTTTCGAGCTCCTCATGAAGCGGGCTTTGGGGACCCACAGGAAGTTCTTTTCCGTAATCGGCTTCCGGGTAATCGATGAGAAACGCCACGAAGAGCAGAAACCTATTTCCGAGGCCACCATCATGGTAAAAGTGGGTGGCAAGGTGGAACACACCGCGGCCGAAGGGAACGGCCCGGTGAATGCTCTCGACAATGCGCTGCGCAAAGCGCTGGAGAAGTTCTATCCCAAGCTCAAGGAAGTTAAACTTCACGACTACAAGGTACGCGTCCTCCCGGCAGGCCAGGGGACCGCTTCAGCAATCAGGGTCCTGATCGAATCGGGAGACAGGGAGAATCGCTGGGGAACCGTCGGGGTTTCCGACAACATAATAGATGCGTCTTATCAAGCCCTTATCGACAGCATCGAGTATAAACTCCATAAAGGGGAGGAAGGGGAGCCCGTCAAAAAGTAATGGAGCGTAAAAGACGTCTCGTTCTCTGGCTTTTGTCGGCCCTTATAGTAACAGCGTTAATCTATTCTGGCCGCGACGCAGACCATAAAGGTGTGCCCGTGGCCTTTTTGCGTTATTCATCGGCAATGAATATTGTTCGGTTGAAAGGAAGCGTTCCTAATCCGGGTGTCTACCGATTCCCCGAGAGGACCAAACTGAAGAGCGTCATAAATATGACGGCCCCTTTAATGACAGGAAAAATAACGAATAAGGCGCTGTTGGAAACTTCAATCCAGAATGGTGATATCTTTGAAATGGTGGCCAAAGATCGGCAACATGCCGAAATTACACTAGGTAAGATGAAAGCAAAGGAAAGAATGCTGCTGGGCATTCCCCTCGACCCCAATCAGATGGATTTTGCCGATTGGGACAGCCTGCCGGGAATCGGACCTGGGCTTGCACAATCCATCATGGACGACCGTCAAAAATATGGCGCTTTTGTATCTTTCGAGGCGCTGCAAAGGGTTCCCGGTATGGGAGAAAAGAAGCTGAATGCATTGAAAAAGTATTTTAAGTGCCTGTAACTAGTTATAAACAAAGGTTCTCATTAAAGGGATAAATAGAGTCCTGTAAGATCTATTCAAATTGGCACATATACTGAATTAGCTATCATCACTTGATTGTGATAGCCATTCCACCTGGAGGTGCCAATATGAAATGTCCAAGATGCAGAGGTCGTATGTTTGCCGAAAAATTTTACGATTTTGTGAGGTCATTTGATGCATGGAAATGCACCTGCTGCGGAGAGTTGCTGGATCCCACCATACTGGCCAACCGGGCAAGGAACCACAATCTCTACATGGGTTGACGGTGGGTTGATTAATAAAGAAGGAAGAAAAAGGGGGGGAAATCATTTCCCCCTCTTTTTTTGTATCAAGTTTGTGCTTTTTGCCGTTTTGGGTTAGAATTCTAATTAGTTTCCATCCGGAAAGGATATTGATCCCATGGAAGATTCACTTGCGAAAGTAAAGGAATATACCGACGGTTTGTTGGACTGGGTCAGGGGAAAAGGAAAAATAATTATTATCGTTCATGACAACCCTGATCCCGATTGTCTGGCTTCCGCCACGGCGTTGCGTCATCTGTTCGTGATGAAATTGAACAAAGACGCAGTAATAACCTTTTCCGGCATGATAGGACGTAGTGAAAACCTTGCCATGGCGAAGGAACTGCAAATCCCCCTTACTCCACTGGGGATTGTTAACCTTAAGGAATATCAGGTCATCTGCATGCTCGACACACAGCCTGGGACGGGCAACAACTCCCTCCCTCCGGAAACCAGGGTGGATATTGTCATTGACCACCATCCGCTACGGGAACAGACCGGGGAATGCCGGTGGTGTGACGTCCGCGACGATTATGGAGTCACCGCCACCATCCTCTACGAGTATCTCCTGGCCCAGGATGTCTCAATCGGGACAAAGCTGGCTACGGCGCTGTTCTATGCCATAAAATCCGAAACCCAGGACCTAGGCCGCGAAGCGAACCGCCCCGACAGGGAAGCTTACCTGCACCTCTTCCCGTTGGCCAACAAAAAGCTGCTATATGAAATTACCCACCCCAAGCTGCCGGTCGAATATTTCCTGACCATAGGCAATGCCCTGGACAATGCCAGAATATACGATAAAGCTTTGGTTGCAAATCTTCAGAAAATAGTATTTCCTGAAGTGGTGGCGGAAATGGCCGATTTCCTGCTTCGGCTGGAGGAGATCGAAACCGTGATCTGTCTTGGGCACTATAATGACGAGATGATACTGTCAATCAGGACTATAAGACACGATTTAAATGCCGGTGAAATAATCAAACGTATCGTGGCCGGGTTGGGCAAGGCAGGCGGGCATGGTATGATGGCGGGAGGAAAGATTGACCATTTAGCTCCTACCCGTAAAGCCATCAAGGAGCTGGAACGACTTCTGACGGTAAGATTTCTTGCTGAATTGGAGATGACAAAAGTCCGTCCGAGGAGGCTTATCCGGCAACTTCGTTGACAAAGGTTGGTTTGCCGAGATATAAAGATGCAGGACAGGTATAAGGTTGAACTTTTCTAAAAGGGGACTTATGCGAAGTGATGGTCGTCAGGGGAATGTCCTCAGGGATGTTAAAATTACCAGGAATTATATCAGACACGCCGAAGGTTCGGCTCTTATCGAGTTCGGTTACACGAAAGTCATATGCACGGCTTCGGTCGAAGAGAGTGTCCCCCCTTTTTTGCGGGGTAAAGGGAGCGGTTGGGTGACGGCTGAATATTCTATGCTTCCCAGGGCCACACATACCCGTTCTCAAAGGGAATCAAGCAAAGGCAAAGTAGGCGGTCGGACCCACGAAATCCAGAGGCTGATCGGCCGATCGTTGCGATCCGTCACAAATTTGACGCTCTTGGGAGAACGCAGCATATTGATAGATTGTGACGTCCTTCAGGCTGACGGAGGGACGCGGACAGCATCCATTACAGGCGCGTATGTGGCCCTCGTTGATGCCGTCCGCTGGCTTGAATGCCGTGGTCTGATAACAGCTAATCCGATTCTGGAAGCAGTGGCCGCGGTGAGTGTGGGTATGGTTAACGGCCGGCCCATCCTCGACTTGAATTATGAAGAGGATTCCATTGCCGAAGTTGATATGAATTTCGTCATGACCTCGACAAACCGCTTTGTGGAAGTTCAGGGAACCGCGGAAGGGAAACCTTTCACCATGGAGGAGATGGACCTTATGCGCACCCTGGCAATGAACGCCATAGCCAGACTGTTTGAAATCCAGGAGAATGCCCTTATATGAAAGAGCTGCTGGTAGCAACCGGTAACAGAGGGAAATTTCTCGAGATAGAGGAGTTGCTGCGAGATATGGTAGGAAATATCTATTCTCTGGAAGATTTCCCGGACATCCCAAAGGTTGAGGAAGATGGCGTCTCTTTCGAGGAAAACGCCGTTAAAAAGGGGCAAAGTGCGACACTCACAACAGGCAAGCCGACCATTGCCGATGATTCTGGACTGGTGGTGAACGCCTTGGGGGGGCTGCCCGGTGTACATTCGGCTCGTTTTGCCGGAGATGACGCACGGGATTCCGAGAATAATGCCAAACTTCTCCTGGAAATGGCCCACCTTCCCGAGGAGCTAAGGACCGCAGCATTTCATTGTGTCATTGCCCTCTGTTTTCCGGACGGCTATTGCCGCACTTTTACCGGTGCGCTGGAAGGCGTTATTCTGAACAGCCCGAGGGGAACGGAAGGATTCGGTTATGACCCGCTGTTTTTTGTGCCCGGATTCGGCCTGACCCTTGCCGAACTCCCATTGGAAGTAAAAAACACCATAAGCCACAGGGGGAAGGCGCTTGCAAGATTGAAAGCGCACTTGGCCGCATTATAACCCGCCATAAATTGCTTGCATACCGGTTCTTCCTGTGTTATAAAAGTACCTTTACATCGGGGTGTAGCGCAGCCTGGGTAGCGCACCTGCCTTGGGAGCAGGGGGTCGGAGGTTCGAATCCTCTCACCCCGACCAACTCTGCGCCTGTAGCTCAGCTGGATAGAGCAACGGACTTCTAATCCGTAGGTCAGGGGTTCGAATCCCTTCAGGCGTGCCAAAGACACT
>Ga0181533_1004761_pt1 | contig 13527 bp, 9 predicted proteins | sample PEATcosm2014_Bin_45_FD_119772 | JGI IMG/M metagenome (GOLD analysis project Ga0181533, IMG submission 119772) | Peatland microbial communities from MTU Mesocosm Facility, Houghton, MI, USA - PEATcosm2014_Bin11_60_metaG | ecosystem: Environmental > Terrestrial > Soil > Wetlands > Peat | place... | reverse complement strand
TCCGGCGATGCCTCGGAACGCGTTGATGATGCCCAGCACTGTCCCGAACAGTCCGACGAAGGGCGCCGTGGAACCGGTGGTGGCAAGGGAGGAGACGCCGCGCTTGAGCTCCGCATGCACGATCGCCGCAGCCCGCTCGAGGGCCCGCTTGGAAGCCTCGATCGTCTCGCCGGAGATCTCCGCGGAGACCTGGTGGGCCTGGAACTCTTGTAGACCGGCGGTCACCACTTTGGCCAGGTGGCTCCGCTTGTTTTGCTCGGCAATCGAGATCGCCTCGTCAATCTTGCCATCCTTCAAGGCGCCCGCTACAGCGGGAGCAAAAAGCCGCGATTGCTTGCGGGCCGCGTTGTAGGCGATGTAGCGGTCAATCATGACGCCGATCGACCAGCACGACATGATCAACAACAGGATGACCACGGATCGGGCCGGCCACGCCATCGAACGCCACATGGTGATAGGGTCGAATCCAATTTGTGCTTCGCCTTCCTGAAACAGCAAAAAGCTCAGGGTAAACAGATTCATGTTGGTTTGTATCCTCCTGGAAGATTTTCCTCGTTCACAAACTATTCAGCCAAGGTGAAGTTGACGTCCACCTCGGTTACAACCTCGACAGGCTCCCCATTCAGCAAGGTAGGCTGGTAGCGCCAGCGCTGCACAGCCTCCAAGGCTGCTTTTACCAGCAAGGGATGTCCACTCACGACTTTCAGGTCCTGGATCGTGCCGTCTTTGCTGATAATGGCCTCCAGGCGGACGGTCCCCTGGATGCGGGCCATCTTCGCCAACTGGGGATATTCAGGCTTGGGTTGAAAGATCAGTCTCGCGCTTTCCACCTGGCCGCCCACGCGAATTCGCTTCGGCGTGGCTGCCTTGGGAGGGGGAGGGGGAGGAGGAGCAGAAGCGGTGGAAAGCACTCCGCCCAACACTCCGCCGAGCACGCCGCCCATCTGGCCGCCCGGCACGCCGCCCGGCACGCCGCCCACCACTCCCACGGCGCCGGTGTTTACCGGCTCAGGAGCGTCTTTGATGATCCTCACTGTTTTGGGGATCACGGTGGGGGCTTTCATGATGTCTTCCACAGTCACGCGCTTGATGACCTTGACCGGGGCCGCCGCAGCAGGTGGAGGTGGAGGGGGCGGGGGAGGGGGCGGGGCCGCTAAGAAGGTCATCAACTGAGCGGAGGGCAGGGCCTCTGTATAGATCAAGGGGACCAGCACCAACACGCCCACAATGACGATCTCAATCATGTAGGCGAGTGGAATCGTTGCCCGCTTCCAGTTGTCGGTCTTGATCGCGGAATAGATCAGGTAGGCGATGAAACCGAGGATGTTCAACAGCAGCGTAATGACCAGCCAGACAACCCAACCCAGGTGAAGACGACGCGCATCCGACGCCACATAACAACACATCAGCGCATAGGCCGTAACCAGCACCGCGCCAATAAGGGATTGCGCCACTACCACCTTCGTCTCAGCACCGAATGACAATACGGGCAACCCGAAAAACAGAGCTAGAAACACCACAACGCCGATCGCCAGGGAGATCAACCAATGCTTTCCAGAGAGGACCGGCACACGAGAGGGAGAAGATTCAAGCAAAGTCTCGTCGAACATGGCTTCCGCCTCCTAAGATGCTTGACACAGCCAGGGATTCTGGCCACAATCCAAATAATAGCTACCGTCGAGCTGATACAGCCTCGCGGTAATCTTTGGGCTCGCGGGGGTAATTCTTGGACTTCGCCACCGTCACGCTTCCACTTCCTATCGCTCTTTTCTGAAAGTAGACCACAATGGGACTGGCGATGAAAATCGATGAGTAAGTCCCGACTATCACTCCGACCACCAGGGTGAATGCAAATCCGTGAATAACCTCTCCGCCGAAAAGGAACAACGACAGCACGGCAAGGAAGGTCAAGCCTGAGGTCAAAATCGTCCGGCTCAGGGTCTGGTTGATGCTGCGGTTGACCAGGTCTACAAAGTTCTCCCGCTTGTTCAACCGCACGTTTTCCCTGATTCGATCGAAGACCACAATCGTGTCGTTCATGGAATAGCCGACCAGCGTCAGCAGGGCCGCGATCACCGTCAGAGTGATCTCCTTATTGAGCAAAGAAAAGAAACCGAGCGTAATCGTGACATCATGAAAGGTGGCGACCACCGCAGCGACGCCGTATGATAGCTCAAAGCGGAACCAGATGTAAACCAACATCGCGCCCAAACCCGCCAGAGTGACGTAGAGGGCTTGCTGGCGAAGGTCCTTGCCCACCTTGGGGCCAACGATACTCGTGTGCTTGATCGCGAAATTGGATAGACCGAAGTCGTTTCTGAGGGTGGCAATCACTCCCGCATTTACACCCGGGACCGAACTCAGTTCCTGGAAGTCCGAAATAAGCCCATCCCTCGGCGGGGCGTTTTTGAAACTAATGATGGCATCGGCCAAATCCCGGTAAGACTTGTTGGCGGCGTCGAAACCTTTCGAAGCCAGCCCCAAGGGATCTGCAGCCACGAGGTGATCGGTGAGGGTCTGGGGGCTGGAGTTATTGAAATCCGGTTTCCCCTGCTGGCCCTGACCTACCGCCCCGGATAAAGCCGCGATGATGGCACGCTTGCCTTCGTCCAGGGCTTGCGAGGAGGCGGTGGTCTTAAGATCCAGTCCGATAATCACCTCGTGGTCGCTGGCCGCTCCGTAAGTAGTAATCTGTTCACCCTTCACACCCTGCCGGTCAAGCTCATGACGGATGGCGTCCACATTCGGGGCCTTGGCAAACTGCACTTCGAGGGCGGTTCCGCCCCGGAAGTCAATCCCGTAAGCAAGACCCTTCTTAACCACCATGGAAATGATTCCGGCGCTGGCTAGCGCCAGAGATAAGGCGATCAAGTACCACTTAATCCCCATCCAGTCGATCTTTGGCTCGCGAAAGAACTCCATGACTTAATCCCGTACCTCGCCTCTCTGTTTGACACCGAACGCCAACCCGAAGTTCCCTAATTTTCCAGTGGCGTTTCGAATTCAACCCAGCCCCGGCCATCGGCCCGGCTGGTACCCCGACAAGCCCGGGCGTTGAGCTTAAATACTGAGCACCGCCCCTTTCTCCCGCCTGGAAAGGACATAATCAAATATCACACGGGAGACAAAAACGGAAGTGAAAAGATTAGCTAGTAAACCGATGGTTAACGTAACTGCAAAGCCACGGATGGGGCCGGTTCCGAAAGTGAAAAGAATCGCAGCGGAGACAATCGTGGTTACGTGGGTATCAATGATGGTTACAAAAGCGTGCTCGAAGCCGCCGGCCACCGCCGATCCCACCGCCTTGCCTAACCGCAGCTCCTCCCGGATGCGCTCAAAAATCAGCACGTTGGAGTCAACGCCCATGCCCACCGTGAGGATGACCCCCGCGATTCCAGGCAGCGTGAGAGTTGCATCAATCCACCCCAGCGCGGCGATCAGGATAACCAGGTTTAACAGTAAGGCCAAATCAGCGTTGACGCCCGCGCCGCGGTAGTAGATCAGCATGAAAGCCATCACCGCCGCAAACCCCACAATGCAAGCGACGATGCCGTGGCGAATAGAATCCGCCCCCAGCGAAGGGCCGACCGTCTCATCAGAAAGGGTGGTGATGGACGCCGGCAGTGCGCCGGAGCGCAAGACTAGCGCCAAGTCCTGCGCCTTCTGGGGAGTAAAGCCGCCTCGGATTTCGCCGCGTTCGGTAATCTGGTTCTCGATGTTCGCCGCCTCGTAGACCCGGTTGTCGAGCACGACGGCGAGCAGCTTGCCGACATTGGCGCCCGTCACGCGCCCGAACCTCGAGGCGCCATCGCGGGAGAGCGTGAAATTCACGTCGGGACGCCCGTTGGCATCATGCGCCGGTTCCGCCCCGGTCAGGTCGCGGCCGGTGACCGCCGCCACCCGGTTCACGATGTACCACGTCTCGCCGCCATTCTGCGCCGCCTGTCCCTGCATCAACTGGGTGTCCGGAGGAAGTACGCCCCCATGAGCGGCCAGTGCCGCCTCGCGGCTGGGGAAGGGTCCGTCCTGAACCAGCTTCAGCTCCAGTAGCGCCTGGGATTGCATGATATCTCTGACGCGCGTAGGATCGTCGACATCGGGAAGCTGGACAACCAGTTCAAAGTCTCCCTGCCCATACTCGGAAATGGTTGGCTCGGCGACGCCATATTGGTTCACCCGGTTGGTGATCGTGTTCATGGACTGCAGCAGGGCCTGGTTGCGAATATTGGCCGCAGCGGTCGTTTTCAAGGAAAGCATCCAGCCTGTGGCATCGCCCGGCACGCGGGCGAGATCCCAGTCCGAAAACTGCTCGCCCGCCAGGGTCTGAAGATCGGAGGTCCTTTCTTGGGGAATGCCTTTAATAAGGATACGGTGCTTGGGAGGCTGAACCTTCGTATCATCGGCTTTCTGAATGTCGGCGAAGGGAATATTCTTGGCTTTCAGTTCGTCCGTCAGCCTTTCCAGCCCCTGGTCGGCGGTGATGTTCACCGCGTCTTCCACGTGCACTTGCAACACCAGGTGGGTGCCGCCCTTCAGGTCAAGTCCCAAATGAATGCGGCTGCGGACGTTTTCCTTTAGTTCCTGGATATTCTTTGGGAAACCGATTATGCCCAGAATGCTGGCCACCACCACCAGGCCGATAAAAATCACCCGATTTCTGATCTTGAATTCCATGCCTGACCCTCTTCTCTCACGTCATTCCCGCGCCAACGGGAATCCAACCTAGGCCGAACATCGGCCCCCCGCTTTCGCGGGGGCGACGTCAACACCCACGGGCCGCGCGGCCCACGGCGCACTACCATTTCTTTTGCTTAGCGGCCAGTTCCTGCTTCGCCTCTCCTACGGTCTCTTCTCCCGCCATCCCCGTGATTGCCGTGCGCGTCACGTCAACCTTGACCTGGTTGGCAATCTGGAGTTGAACCACGCCGTTCCGGAAGGAGACGATGGTTCCGTAGATGCCGCCGCTCGTCACCACGCGGTCGCCGGTCTTGAGGTTGGCGAGCATGGCTTGCAACTTGCGCCGCTGCTGTTGTTGAGGCCGGATAACCAGGAAATACCAGATGGCGAACATGGGCACAAACATGACGAGAAGGCTTAGACCGCTGCCGGCACCTGAGTCAGCCGCCAATACAAATGAGTTCACAATAATGCCCTCGATCCTGGTCCAACCGATTAGCAAAGGAATTTCGAATCTGCTACCCCGCCCGCGAGGCACGTGACTGGCGGGGTCGGGCTTTACGGATTCGTTTCAGGGATAGTATGCGCGCTTAACGTTCCGCGCGCGCCCTAGAATGAAACTCCGCGAACGCTCCAAAAACCAAAGACTGCCTGATTTTGCGCATCCTGTCAATGTAAAAGTGGAGGTTATGCTGGGTGGCCAACATGGCCCCGAGCATCTCTCCGGCCACGAACAGATGGCGAATGTAACTCCTTGAGTAACGCCGGCAGACTGGGCACTCACAAGCGGGGTCCAGCGGAGAGTCATCGCCCGCGTACTTGGCGTTTTTGATGATCACCTTGCCTTGCGACGTAAACACACAGCCATTGCGGGCGTTTCGAGTCGGCATGACGCAATCGAACATGTCAATTCCCCGCGCCACGCACTCAACCAAGTCTTCGGGCGTCCCGACTCCCATCAAATAGCGCGGGCGGCCGCGAGGAAGTAAGGGCGCGGTGGATTCAACGATATCGTACATTTCCCCCTTCGGTTCGCCCACTGAAAATCCGCCCAGCGCATATCCCTCAAAGTCCAACTCCAGCAGGCCCTCCACACTCTCGCGGCGAAGGTCTTTGTCCACTCCACCCTGGACAATACCAAAAAGGCAGGGACTAGGGGCTAGGGGCTGGGGACTAGGGATTTGTGATTGGTGATTGGTGATTGGTGATTGCACACCGATCTGCCCTTCGTCCGCTGAAAGCTGAAAGCCCAGAGCTGACGGCTTTTCCCCAGCCCCTAGCCCCCAGCCCCCAGCCCCTCGGATCTCTGACAGCTTCTCCTTCGCTCTCCCCGCCCAGCGCTCCGTCAGCTTGACGGCGCGGTGCAGGGCTTCGCGGCTTGCCGGGTACTCAACGCACTCGTCGAGCGTCATGATGATGTCCGCGCCCAGCGCACACTGGACCTCCACGGCGCGCTCTGGAGAAAGGAAGTGGGAAGAGCCGTCCAAGTGCGATTTGAACCAAACCCCGTCCTCGGTCACCCGGCCAAGGCCCTTCAGGCTCATCACCTGAAAGCCTCCGCTGTCGGTGAGTATGGGGTGAGGCCAGGACATGAAGCGGTGCAGTCCGCCGAGATCCCGGATGATCTCGTGGCCCGGGCGCAGATAGAGGTGATACGTGTTGGAGAGGAGTATCTGTACGCCCAACTCTTCCAGTTGGGCTTGCGTCATTCCCTTGACGGTGCCTGCCGTCCCCACGGGCATGAAGACCGGCGTCTCCACGGTTCCGTGAGGCGTGTGGAGAAGGCCCGCCCTCGCTCCCGTCGCCTTGTCCTCTGCGACGATTTCAAATCGCAATGGCATTAACTACGAAGGGTAGCACAGCCATTTTGATGTGCGCCAGCAAGCTGCGGCATTTCGAAGATGGCGAGGTGAACTCGCCGGTGCACCTATGACCCGATCATCGAAAGGCCAACTTTAGCCAAAACCCAAAGCAGCCAAATACCTGTGAACACCAGGAAGATCGGCGTGGGCTTGACCTTTCCCCCGGTCCCCTTCGACAAACCTATCCCCAGGAGGATCAGGAGCCAGATGCTGAAGATGTCGGCTGACGATGCGAGCGCGTATAGGGGCTTGGATACGTCGTGCGGGTTGAGAAAGAAACCGATATTACCGGGGACAGGATTCTGGGAGTTGAAACGGTCGGGATCGCCGAAGAACATCAACGCAATCGACATGATTGCGCCTAAGAGCGTTACAAGGTCCGCGTAACAAACCAGGGAGAAGACGGTCTTGAATCTCGACCGAGCACCAAAGATCACGTTCACGATGAGAATCCCTATGCCTGCAATGACCAGCAGACCAATCGGCGGACCCACGACTCCCACGACATGGGCAAAGATGGCTCCTACCTTCACCTGCGTGGCCACTATCTTGTCGAGATCCTCGGGACTCATGTTGGCGGTACGGCTGCTTTGTGCCAACTGCATCCGAATGATGCGCTCCATACCGATCTTCCAGAGCATGGTCTCAACGACAGCGACCGAGCCAAGTATTAAGGTGATCAAAGGCGCCCAGAAATCCGGTTTGCGCGCCACATCCGCAAAAGTCTCCCCCGGCGAGATGAAGACACCCATCAGCCGTTCAGGAAACGATTGTGCTGGAACATCAGGCTCGGCAGGACTCACGACGGCATCACCCATTGCTATGACCCTCCTTTGACTGAGTTGTCAAACCATCTCGCAATAGGAAGGACCGGGGCCAAACTCCCTGGACTCGTGGTTACGGAGACTTCCTCTGTTTGCGATTTGGACTACCGTGAACGGCAACATCATATCAAGTCGTGGCCGGGGAAACAACTGGCGCCAACGCGCACGAGGTTCGGGGGAGGCGTGATTCCAGATTTCAAATCTCAGATTTCAGATGTGAGGACCTGCCGGGTGAGGAGACGCGCGTGGTGAGCTACCAGGCAAACAGCAATCGGCAGCGGACAATCGGCAATCCGGATCCAGCGATCGGCAATCGGTGCTCAATAGTGGGCAATCTGGGTGTGGGGATTAACAACCGGAATTCGCCAATCGTCAATCATCGATCACTCGCGCTGTTCGGCGTCCAGGAAGGCGCGCAGCTTGCGGCTGCGCGAGGGGTGGCGCAGTTTGCGCAGGGCTTTGGCTTCAATCTGGCGGATGCGTTCGCGAGTCACGGCAAAACTCTGGCCCACTTCCTCAAGCGTGTGCTCGCTGCCATCGTCGAGGCCGAAACGCATCTTGATGACCTTTTCTTCGCGCGGCGTCAAGGTCTTCAGCACCGACTCCGTCTGCTCTTTCAAGTTGATGTTGATGACGGCCTCGGCGGGCGAGATCACGCCGCGGTCCTCGATGAAATCGCCGAGATGAGAATCTTCCTCCTCGCCGATGGGAGTTTCGAGCGAGATGGGCTCCTGCGCGATCTTGAGCACCTTGCGGACCTTGATGACGGGAATCTCCATCCGCTTGGCGATCTCTTCCGAAGTCGGCTCGCGTCCGTATTCCTGCACCAGCAAGCGCGAGGTGCGAATCAGCTTGTTGATGGTCTCGATCATGTGCACGGGAATGCGGATGGTGCGCGCCTGGTCGGCGATGGCGCGGGTAATCGCCTGGCGGATCCACCAGGTGGCGTAAGTGGAAAACTTATAGCCGCGGCGGTACTCGAACTTGTCCACGGCCTTCATCAATCCGATATTACCTTCCTGGATGAGATCAAGAAACTGAAGACCACGATTGGTGTACTTCTTGGCGATGGACACGACCAGCCGCAGGTTAGCCTCGATCAGATCGCGCTTGGCCGCTTCCGCCCGCTCCTCGCCGCTCAGGATGTTCTGGCAGCTCCGGCGCAGCTCCACGGCGGAAGAACGGGTCCGCTGCTCGAAATCCGCGAGGCGCTGGCGCAACTGCCGCAGGTCCTTCCTCAGGTCCTTGTTGCCGTTGGTGCGCGAGCCTTCGACTTTCTTTTCCGCCTTGTTCAACTCGCGCTCCAGCGGGCGCAGCTCGTCGATGGCCTGCCGGATTCTCTCGATCAGGGCGTTCTTCATGCTGTGGGTGAACAGGACGGAGCGGAAGAGCACCGAGATCAGAACGCGGTGGCGGGCCACGGCCCAACTGTAGCGGCGGAAATCCCTGGGCCGCCGGGTGCGGGGAATAGCGTCCCGCTTGGTGCGAAGCTGCGACAGCTTCTTGGAGAGCCGTTCGATCTCGTCGATGCAGGAAATGACATCCTTGGTTCGTTCCGCAACTTTCTCTTCGGTGAGCTCGTCGTCGTCGAAGACCACCACTTCCTTGATGGCCCTGTCGCCGCTCTTCAGCTCCTCGCGCACCTCGAAAAGCGCCTGAATGACAATGGGCGAGCGCGAAAGCGTTTTCAGCACGTTAAGCTGACCGCGCTCGATGCGCTTGGCAATCTCAACCTCACCCTCGCGGGTGAGCAGAGGCACGGTTCCCATTTCGCGCAGATACATGCGCACCGGGTCGTTGGTCTTGTCCAGCGCGCCCGGAGTCAGATCGAGTTCGACGTCCTCCCCCAGCTCGTCCCCTTTGAGCTCATCGACTTTTTCCAGGCCCAGGCCCTCGGCCGATTTGACTTTGGGGGAATCCAGCACCTCGATGCCGGCATTGTCAAACATCGAGAGGAGGTCGTCGAGATCTTCCGCCGAATGCACGTCGGTGGGAAGAAGTTCGTTAACCTCGTCATAGAGGAGGTAGCCCTTCTCTTTGCCTAATGAAATTAGCTTACTGACCAGATCAAACTTGTCGTCGAACGCCAAGGCAAGCGCCTCCCTGCTGGGGAACAGATATTAATTCGATGTTAAAACAAGTATGGCGACACCCCCGCCTTTGCTCGGGCGGTGCCGCCTCGCGTAACTCCGTCGTCGTTATGACAAGCCGTCAAACTGCACCGGCTCCATCGTATTAGATGTAATATACACGATTTCGTTTGTCAGTGGATGGATATTTTTCTGCCCTCCTCGAGCCCCCGCAGCTCATTTTCAAGATTGGACTTAGCCTTTTGGAGTTCAGCGACCTTTTGCCAGTCGTTGGCCTGAATGGCCTCCTGGATCGCGGCGCGCAAGGTATCGAGTTCCCGTCGAGCGCGGCGAGCGCGGAGGGATTGGAGGTGTCGGTCAATTCGTCCCCTATCGGGTGGCTCGACCGCCCAAAACAGGCTTTCATAGAGCGCTTGGCGTGTCTCGGCATTGAGTGGCTCTTCCAGGGCTGAGGGTTCGGCTTTCTCGCCTCTCAGTCGTAACTCCAAAAGGCGCTTGAAGATCGGCTCCGTCAACAAACCCTCAAGCATGCCTTGCTCCACCGTCTGGGAAAGAAGTTCATCGGCAAGTTCCTGGTTTTCCACGAACGCTCGCAGCAACTCCTTCTCCGCCACCGTGGTTTTGGGAGCGGCCGATGCGGTCTGGATCCGCACTTCTGATCGAGCCGGTCCCGCCACGCGGCGGAGTTCCTCACGCAGAAGCCGCGGGTCCAAGCGCAACCGTTCTGCCAACCGGCCCGCTAGTTCCGCCCGCAGCATAGGGTTGGGAACCCTGGCAAGGTAAGGCAGCACGGCATTGGCCGCTCCGACCTTCCCTTCGGGGGTGGTGAGGTTATGGGTGGCGATGGCCCGATCGGTCAAATAGTCAAGATAACTTGGCGCCCCTGTAAGCAGTTCACGGTAACGCCCGCTCCCTTCCTTTCGAATGAAGGAATCCGGGTCGAGTTTCCCGGGAAGGGCCAGCACCTTGGCTTCGAAGCCTTCCTCGAGGAGCAACGCCAAGGAGCGTTCCGTGGCCGCTACGCCGGCCGAGTCCGGATCGTAGTTCACCACGATGCGGCGCGAATAGCGCGCCAGCAAGCGAATCTGGCCTTCGGTCAGGCTTGTCCCACAGGAAGCGACAACATTCTCGATGCCGATCGAAGCCACCGCGATGCAGTCCATGTAGCCCTCAACCAGAATGGCGTAGTCAAGCTTCCGAATGGCTTGGGCAGCGCGGTCCAGGTGGTACAACACTCGCCCCTTGGTGTAGATGGGAGTTTCCGGCGAATTGAGGTACTTGGGCTGCTCGTCTCCCAAGGCTCGACCAGCGAAGGCCACGACTTTGCCGCTATCGCCGGCAATAGGAAAGATGATGCGGCGGCGGAAGCGGTCGTAGAAGCGGTTTCTTTCGGCGTCGTGGCCGATTAAGCCACTTCTGGCGAGCAATTCCGACATATTGCCCGCATCACCCTGTGCCATCTCCCCCATAGCTCCGCTGAGGTACCGGAGCAAGGCTTGGCCATCGCCCGGCGCATAGCCCAATCGGAAACGGCCCACGGCCTCATCGTTCAGGCCCCGATCCTCCAGGTAGGCCCGCGCCAAGCGCCCCTCCGCTGTGCCGGTTAGCTGGCCGGCAAAGAACTTGGCGGCGGCTTCGTGCAGTTTGTAGAGCGCGGCGCGGACTCGCGCGTTGGGATCGTAGGAGGCCTCGCCGAAAGACTCCGAGATCGTGACGCCTACCTTCTCCGCCACCCGCCGCAGTGCCTCGGGGAAGGTAAGGCTGTCGATCATCATCACAAACTTGAAGACGTCACCGCCAACGCCGCAGCCGAAGCAATGGAAAATCTGCTTGGCCGGGTGGACGGCAAACGATGGGGTCTTCTCCTGGTGGAACGGGCAAAGGCCCATGTAATTCGCACCGGCTTTGCGTAGCTTGACATAATCGCCCACGATCTTGACGATGTCAGCAGCCGCCCGTATTTCGTCCACCTGGCTCATCGCACCCTATGACTTCCCTTTCGACAAGTCTAGCAATTCTGGATTCCTGACCTCGGATTTTGGATTAGCTTTCTCCTGCCGTTCCTTTGTTTTCATAGACATTCTCGCTTTGTTCCCCTGTTTTTCGATCAAACAAACCCGGTTTCACGCCAAGGCGCAAAGCACGCCAAGGCCGCAATGTCCCACCGCCCCCACGCCCTCCTCAGCCGCGGAGGGGAGCCCGGAATTCCCCTTCCATAAGGAGGGGAGTCCGAATTGGCAGCATTGGGCATGAACTGGAACGTTGGGGCGAAGCAGAACAGGAGGGCACACATAAAGCAGCGCGGACCTTCCGCCGACACTCTAGAATTCTAGCCTATTTTTTCCCGATTGTCAAGAGACAACAAGTCCGTTTCGAAGAATTTCCAGCACGTTGGGGTCTTCGGAAACAAAGCAAACTCGAAGGTAGCAACCGACCCCTCACTCGTCACGCTCCCCTCGGGAGAGGGCCGTTGCTTCACAACGCAACTGCCGACTGCCTACTGCCGACTGCCCTTCTCAGTCCCTTTCCAGCTTTGCCCCGTAGAATGCCCTTCCTTTGTCCTTAGCGGGACGTCGCCACATGATGCGGGCAGGAATATCACGTTGTTCATCAGGGCTATCCAATCCCACTCGTACGTAGAGCCGCTCTCCGACTTGCAGTTCGAGGTTGCAGGCAAAGCAGAGGCCCGTCTTGGAGATATTCTCGGTCGTACTGGTTTCCTCGCTCCCGTCCGGGAGTCGGAGTCCCAGGGGGAGCTTTACCCCGAGGCGTTTTTCCTGCCGTCGTTCGAGTTCACGTTGCGCGGCCAAGTCCGAAATTGAAGTGGCGGGCAGAGTGGGTGAGGGTTTCTCAGGCCCGTTCTCGACGACCGCAAACGTCCAATCCCTGGGAAAGTCGCATCTTGGACAGGGACGCGGCACGGACGAATACGACACCAGCCTTCGATATTGTTCTACGGTGAGCGCGGTCATCTCCCGGTAGGAACACTCCCGGCACTCCAGCAGAACATGGACAAGACCTTCTTGTGCAGGCTCGTCCGATTTGGCTTGAAAGTGGACACCCCAGATTTCAACTTCCGGTTCCAGGGACTTCACTCCCCACTCAGGAGTGCCGCTTAAGGACCTTGCGGCGCGCATCACCACCTGGAAGAAACTGGAGATTTGGTTATTGAGGTTGGTAATCTTGATTACGGCACCGGGTAGCATCAGGCGCGAGACGACGATCAATCCTCCTGATTGGTTGACTACCAGCGTGTAAGTCAGCTCATCGAACGCGTCACCTTGGCTATCCTTGCCTTCGACCCGTATCGGGATCCTCAGCAGCACTCGTTCGCTTCGTCGCGTCGGTGTTTCAGAAGTTTGGTTTGGCATCGTCCCGTCCAGAATTCAGGATTCGGGATTCAGGCCCGAAATCCACGACTTGGAGATTATAGGGGAGGAGACTAGAAATTCATATGACAAAAAGGGAGGCAGGATTCGGGATTCGGGATTCAGGGTCCTAAGACCGAGGCGGTGGGTTTGTCCTGAATCCCGAATCCTGAATCCTAGCCAGAGCGCCCAGCACGAAGCCAATCGTGTGCGCCATCCCCGCGTGCCAGGGTGCGGCACAGCTCATCTGGGGTGTGTGGTCAGGGATGATGACGCCCTCGAAAGCATTGCGCTTCAGAATCGATAGGACGCGGACCATATCGACGTCACCTTCGTCGATGAAGGTTTCCCGATAGTGCGGCACTTTTCCGGCCACGTTGCGGAGATGGAGGTAAGCGATTTTGCCTTGGCGGCTGTATTGGTCGATGGCCTCGTAGATGTTTCCTTCCGTCATCTCGGCCAAGGTTCCGACGCAGAGCTCCAAGGCGTTGCTTTTGCTGGGCAGGAGGTCAATCAACTTCTGGTAGAGGTAGGGCTGGTAGACGAGGCGAGGCTGCCCGCGCAATGCCGGCATCGGAGGATCGTCAGGGTGGGCGGCGAGGCGCACGCCTGCCTGCTCGGCCACAGGGATAATCTCCTCCAAGAACCTTTGCAGCCTGCGCCACAACTCCGCGTTGGTTACCGGTGGAACAGTTCCGCAAGGCGC
>Ga0181533_1004760_pt1 | contig 13529 bp, 3 predicted proteins | sample PEATcosm2014_Bin_45_FD_119772 | JGI IMG/M metagenome (GOLD analysis project Ga0181533, IMG submission 119772) | Peatland microbial communities from MTU Mesocosm Facility, Houghton, MI, USA - PEATcosm2014_Bin11_60_metaG | ecosystem: Environmental > Terrestrial > Soil > Wetlands > Peat | place... | reverse complement strand
CACGGTGCCGTCGTTGTAAGCCCCGCCCGACACAGTGGTGCCATACAGGTTTCCATCCGGCAATTGCCGGAGGCTTCCGTAAGCCGTGGCGCCGTCGCTGCCGCCGGCGAAGGCATGCAGCGTCGTCAGCACGCCGTTGGTAGTGATGCGGAAGATCGTGCCATTCAGGTTGGTGCCGCCGTATGAAGTCACGCCATAGAGATTCCCGTCATTCCCCTGCACCAACGCGGCATCCGGCGAATAACCATCATTGCCACCCGTGAACGAATATAGCGTAGTGAAGGTGCCATCGGCGGCCAATCTGAACACAGTGCCGTCTCCTTGGGTGCCACCTCCCGAGGCGGCGCCATACAGATTTCCGTCGGCGCCCTGCACCAGAGCCGCATCGGAGTACGCGCCATCGGCGCCGCCGGTGAACGGATGGAGGAAGTTGAACACGCCATTGGCGCTCACCTTGAACACGGTGCCGTAGCCGTAAGCGCCGCCAAAGTAAGTCACCCCGCACAAACTGCCATCAGCGCCCTGCACCAGCGGCGCGTAGGGACTTGCGCCGTCGCTGCCGCCAGTGAATGAGTAAATGCCGCTGACGGCGCCGTTGGTGGTCATGCGGAAGACCGTGCCGCTGCCGTTGGTGCCGCCGGCCGGGGTCGTGCCGTAGAAATTGCTATCGGCACCCTGGATCAGCGCGGCATACGGATACGCCCCGTCGCCGGCGCCGGTAAACGAGTAGAGGTCAACCGGCTGGCCGTTGGGGTCCACCACGAACACGGTGCCGAAAGTGTTCGCTCCGCCGCTCTGGGTCGTGCCGTACAATCGACCGTCGCCGCCCCGCACCAGCCCGTTGGGATTATAACCGTGCAGCCCGGCCCCGAACGATCCCAGGGTGGACAGCGTGACGTTTGGCGCCGTGACAGACACCACCGTCAGCACAGCGCCCGTGCTGGTGGTCACACCCACCAGGTTGCTGATGATGACGGAGTAGGCGCCGGCATTGGCGGCGGACACGTTGCCGAGCGTCAATGTGGTGGCGGCGGACCCGGAGACGTTGCCGCTGTCCACCAGGCTGACGCCATTGAACTGCCACTGATAAGACAGAGGCACACTGCCGGTCGCGGCAACGGTGAAGGTCGCGCTGGTGCCTGGCAACACGGTCAGGTCGGTCGGTTGCAGGGTGATGATCGGCGCGGTCGCGGTGACGGTAAGGACGGCGTCGGTGCTGGTCGCGGAACCGTACGCATTGCTGACGACGACGGAATAGGTTCCGGAATTGACGACCGACACATTATTGATCACCAGGATGCCGGTGGTGGAGCCGGTGAGGTTGCCGCCATCGGTGAGGTTGGTCCCGTTCAACCGCCACTGGTAACTCAGCGGCGCCGTGCCGTTGGCCACCACGTTCAACGTGACGTTCATCCCCGTGTAAACGGTCTTGTTGGTGGGTTGAACTACCACGTGGGGAGGCAGTGGGCCGGTCAACCGGAAGATCGTGCCATAGCCGCTCGCGCCGCCCCAGTAAGTGGTGCCGTAGAAATTGCCATCCATCGCCTGGATCAGCGGCGCTTCCGGATAGGCGCCATTGGACCAGTTGAACCAGACCAGCGTGGTCAGCACGCCGTTGGTGGTCATCTTGAAGGCGGTGCCGTAACCTCCGAAGCCTCCCGTTTCCGTGGTGCCATACAGATTGCCGTCCGGACCCTGGACCAACGCGGCGGTCGGGTTGGCGCCATCGCCCGCGCCGAACTGGTGCAGGATGCTGACGGCGCCGTTGGTGGCCATTCTGAACACCGTCCCGCCGCTGCCGTTCGTGCCGCCCTGGAACGTTGTGCCATAGAAATTCCCGTCCGCGCCCTGGATCAAGCTGCCGGTCGGATAGGCGCCATCGGAGCCGCCATTGAACGTGTGCAGCGTGATCAGCGTGCCGCCGGGCGTGATGCTGAACACCGTGCCCGCTCCAGAGTAAAGGCCGCCATACTCGGTCGTGCCGTAGAAATTGCCGTCGGTGCCCTGCACCAGTCCGGCCCATGGTCCGTAGCCGTCCGCGCCGCCCGTGAAACTGTAAAGGGTGGTGAGCAAGCCGTTGGTCGTGATCTTGAACGCTGCGCCATCACCGTAGGCGCCGCCCTCGTAGGTCGTGCCATAAAGGCTGCCGTCCGACCCCTGGACCAGTCCGGCCGTCGGCAGATCGCCATCGGTCCCACCGGTAAACGAGTAGAGGTTGAGGACACCGACCGAGGGCGACATCTTGAACACCGAACCGGAGTAGGCGGTTCCGCCTTCCAGGGTTGTCCCATAGAAATTGCCGTCGGCGGCCTGCACCACCCCGGCATAAGGATAAGCGCCATTGGCCTGGTTGAAGGAAACCACGGTGCTCAGCGAGCCATTGGTCGTTATTCGGAACACCGTGCCGTAACCATTGGCGCCTCCGGATTGGGCCGTGCCGTACAGGCTGCCATTGGATCCCTGCGCCAGCCCGTTCAGGTTGGCGCCGTCGCTGCCGCCGGTAAAGGAGCGCAGCGTTGTCAGCGTGTATCCCGGTTGAATCACCGGCAGAACCGTGAGGTCGGCGTCCTCGCTCACCGCCCAGTAGAAGTCATCGCTCACCACGACCGAATACGCGCCGTCATCGGCGGCCGCGGCGCCGCTGATCGTCAACGTGCCGGTGGTGGAGCCGGAGATATTGCCGCCGTCAACGAGGTTGGTGCCGTTTTTCATCCATTCATAATAGAAGGGCAGATCCCCGACCGCGCCGACGGTGAACGTGACGGTCGATCCCGCCAAAACGGTTTGGCTGACCGGTTGGGTGGTGATGAACGGCGGTGAAACCATGATTTCGAGGAACGCGAGCCTGCTCGTCACCGAACCGTAGGCGTTGCTGGCGATCAAGGAATACACCCCGGCATCGCCGAACTCCACGTTGGTGATGCTCAGCAGGCGACTGGCAGCGCCGGACAGGCTGCCGCCGTCCACCAGGTTGGTTCCGGACTTCTGCCACTGGTAACTCACGGGTTGGCTGCCGACGGTCGCCACGCTGAACGTCGCCGTGCCGCCCAGGTAAACCAACTGGTTCGCCGGCTGGCAGGTGATCTGCAGGGGACCATCGATCCGAATGCGGAAAACGGCGCCAACGCCGCTCGCGCCGCCACTTTCGGTGGTGCCATACAGGTTGCCATCCGGACCTTGGGCCAGCGCGGCTGCCGGATTCGCCCCTTGGTAACCATCAAACTCGGCGAGGGTCGTCAACGTGCCGTCGCGGTCGATGCGGAACACCGTGCCGTCGGCGTAGGTCCCGCCGTTCATCGTAGTACCGTAGAAATTGCCGTCGGCGGCAAGGAGCAGCCCGCCATAAGGATTGCTGCCGTCGGCGCCGCCGGTGAACGAGTACAGATTGGTAAACGTGCCGTCGGCGGCAATCCGGAATACCGTGCCGGAATTGGTCGTGCCGCCGTTGTACGTCGTTCCGTAGAAACTGCCATCTGTATCCTGCACCAGCCCGGGTACTGGAGTGCTGCCATCTTGGCCGTGGAAGGCATACACCGTGGTCAACTGACCGGCTGGCGTAATCTTGAAGACGGTTCCCCGGCCGGTTGGGCCTCCATCTTCCGTCGTTCCATAGAAACTGCCATCGGCCGCCTGGACCAGGACGGACGAAGGATAGGCACCGTCCGTGTAGTTGAAGGCATGCTGACTCGTCAGGGAACCGGAGGGGGTTACCCGGAAGACGTTGCCATAACCGAGAGGTCCGCCTTGATACGTGGTGCCGTAAAAATCGCCGTCTTTACCCTGCACCAATCCGGCCTCCGAGTAAAAGCCGTTGAACCCACTGAAGTTGGCCAGCAACGTTAATGAGCCATTTGTGGTTACTCCGAAAACTGTGCCGTAACCGTAGGTGCCACCCTCGCAGGCCGTGCCATACAAATTGCCGTCCCTGCCCAGCAGCAAGCCCGCATAGAGAAAAGCTCCGTTATTGCCATTTAACGAAACGAGGGTAGTGATTGTGCCATTGGTGATTAATCTGAAAATTGTGCCATACCCGTTTGCGCCGCCTTCGAGTGTCGTGCCGTAGAAATTCCCGTCCCCGGCCAGCACCAGCGGGGCAAGAGGAAACTCGCCCGAAGTGCCGGTGCCGGTGAACGAGGACAACGTGCTCAGGGTGACGCCCGAGGCCGTCACCGGGATGACGTTCAGCGCGGCACCGCTGCTGGTTGCCGTCCCGAGCGCGTTGCTGACCACCACGGCATAGGTTCCGGTATTGGGAGTCGTCACGTTGCCGATCGTCAAACTCGCGGTGCTCGAGCCGGAAAGGTTGCTGTTGTCGGTCAGATTCGTCCCGTTCAGTTGCCAGCGATAGGAGAGCGGGTGGGTACCCACCGCGACGACGGTGAAGGTGGCCGGTGCGCCCGGCAGCACCGTCTGGCTGAGCGGTTGCTGGGTGATCACCGGCCGCCAGGGGATGATGGTCAGGAAGGCTCCGGCGCTGGTCGCCGCGCCGGCGGCGTTGCTCACCGTGACGGAATAGGCTCCCAGGTTGGCGGCGGACACGTTGCTCACCGTCAAGGTGCTGGCGGTCGCGCCGGTAATTTGGCCGCCATCGGTCAGGTTGGTCAGGTAACTGCCGTTGTCCACTTGCCACTGGTAAAGGAGAAGCGCATTGGTGGCAGTACCCACGGTGAACGCCGCTGTCGCACCTTCCAACACCGCCTGGCTGGCCGGTTGGGAGGTGATGACCGGCGGCGTCACCACCGCCAGCGTGAACTGGCGACTCTGCCCGAATCCATCATTCAAATTGGTGAACGACACCGTGGCGGGATAACTCCCGGCCGGCAGGTTGCTGGCCGTCGCGGTGAGACTCACGGTGACGGCGGCGGCGGGGCCGCCAGTGGTGAGTGTGCCACTGCTTGGAGTGACGTTGAGCCAAAGCGAAGTGTTGGCGAGGCTCCAATTCAATGAACCTCCAGCGTTATTGGTCAGCGAATACAATTGAGAAGTCGGGCTGAAGGGGCCGCCGACCGGGCCGGTGAAGATGCCGCCCGTTCCCGGTGTGATGCGCAAGGGTTCAGGCACTCCGAGTGCGTAGAGCAGGTTGCGGCCCGCCGGTGTGCCCCAGCCGGTGCAAAGATCGTAGCCGGGCACGGCCGAAAACCTGGTTGGACTCTGGGGGCTTTCGTTGTTGCCCGTGGTGATATCGTGGAAGCACGAGCCATAGCTCCCGCTCTGGCCGAGGGCATAAACGGCCGGGTTGATGAAGCCAACCAGCGGTTCCCCGTTTTCCAGGGCCAGTTCATTGATCAACGCCGTCAACCCCGCCCATAGCGGCGCCGCGCAACTCGTGCCGCCTATGCCTGGTTCCTGTCGACCGTTGTCCGCAATGACGTAAACATTATCCGCAGTCAGGGCAACATCTGGAATGTTCCGCATGGTTGTGGATCCCTGGTTGGCCGACATATTGATGCCTTGTTGCCAAGAGGGAATGGGATAGGTGCTGCTGATCCCGCCGCCGCTGCCCGTGCCGCCGCCCCAGTTCCAAACCGTTTCCGAGACCCAGGAACCCTCCGGACCGCTCGTGGTCAAAGTTGTTCCCCCGACAAGTGTGACCAAGGGACTATCCTCAAATTGGAATATTCCCGGGTAGTATGCATCTTCGTCACCAGAAGCTTGGAAAAAGGACTGTCCCTGCGCGGCAAATTCCTGATAGAACTGGGCATATTGCGGACTGTCGCCAATTATCCAGGAAGAGCTGATCTGCTTGGCCAAATTGTCACTGGCTATGCGCTCCAGCATATCGCCGTCGTACGCAGTTGTGTCGCCGGGAGCTTCATAGACAATGATTTTAGATAAACCCGGCGCCATGCAATTGAGCATCTCAATATCGAGGGCCACTTCAGTATTGCCACCGTCGCCAGCTACAGGTGCAGGGGCCCCTCCATCAATAGGCACCCTCTGCAACGGAACACCTTGCAGCCCGGCCTGAGTTAAATATTTTGTAATGTCATTATCGAAGTAATCAGCACACTCGAAAAGGGCGACCGTCTGCCCCACGCCAGTGAGCGACACACCTGGAATGTAAGCATTCCTGAAATCGTATCCAAAATACGAACCGGAGCCATCAGGAGCGGAGCCGGTTAAAGACCGGTTCGCCGAGGTCTGACTGGCAGAGGGTCTCCGAAAGAGCGGACGCGGCAGAGCGTAGTTATTGAGGCCGTTGACGTCCAAAACCGCAAGTCCTGATGGGACTGACGGTTCAACATCAGGCGCGTAAAAGGTGCGGTTTTCCTTTGGGTGCTGATAAAGGCGCATTCTTACGTGGAAAACCTTCTCAATGTCCCTCACTGCTCCGCTGACATTGACCAACATGCGATTTGGATAGGTGCTGGTCACTGCCAGACCATTTGTTTTCGCGAAGGCGATGACGGCCTGATAGTCCTGTTCCGATGGCCCGAACATCTCCGTGAATTGCTCCGGTGTCAGATAGTGGCGGTAATTGGGACTGGCCGGATCGTAAATTTGCCGGAGCAGATTGGTGAGTGCTTCCTGGTTGCGCAAGGGCAACCCGATCGCCAGGTTCAACCGGTTCGTGCCCGGAAGAGTGCCAACGGGTGACAGTCCTGCCACGACTGCCGGCACATGACCGCGCAGCATTTGTCTTTCCGTCGCCCAGGCACGCGTTGCGAACAGAAGCAGCAGTATCGCGCAAGCTGCGGCAACGTGTCCTCCGACACTTAACTGCTGGACAATTTTTGTAAATGGTTTGTTGTTCATACAATTCCTTCCTGAATCATCAGCCTTGAGTCACCGGGACATCACTCTTCCCCGGTTTTTGGATGAGGGCCGGTTCGGATGCATTGCGCCAGGCGGCCAGGCGTTCGGCTTCAGGCCGGGCGGAAAGCGCTGGTGGGATGGCCGCTCCCTGATCCAGTGGGATGATGCGTGCCCTGGCCCACTGCGTCAAGCACAGAGGAAATGTCCGGGGTCCGTCCGATTTGATTCCGCTCTTCATGATTTTCATAAAAGTCGTGGAATCCCGTACAAACACGGTCTGCCCTGGTTCTTCTTCCCGACCTACTATCGCCTCGTCAGTTAGACAAGGTGCCTTCAGAATGCTCACGCCACCTTGAGCCCGAACCCCTCGTTGAGCGGACATGCTCGGCGAGGCTCGGTTTCTCGAAAGGGGTGGGCATTGACATCCTTACTCGACAAGCACGCGATAAAACCTCGCCGGATGTCTGTCGGCTTCGGCATCAGTGAACGAGACGTTTCCATTCTCATCAGCCGTGGCGGCGCCAATCGTTGCCCAGTTCACCAGGTTGGTGGATGCCTCGATGATGTAAACGGTGCCTGGTGTTCCCGAAAACTCGAGGCTTAGTCCGCCGTGATCCCTGCCGTCCTTTGCCTCAATTCTGCCATGTTCACACCCAGGCCCTCTTCCATCCCCGTCACGACCGCATTCCAGAGCGTAGATAATTTCTTCCGCGCCTTTGACGAGCGTTCTTGCCAAAGCGGGATTCCGCCGGGCGACTTGAGCGTCAACCTTATGCTGGAATGCCTGTAGTTGCTGGATGGCGGCTGTGCGGTTGCCGCGCTCAACCGAGGCCAGGGCAGCCGAGAGACTGGCGATCAGCGGTTGAGGCTTTGCCACACGGGCCATTACGAGGCCAGTCAAACGGTCGATCGCCTGCGGGATAGTGATCACTGCGACTGTAATCGTCTGTTGGCTCGAAGCGAAGCCATCGTTAACCATCAGCGTAATTGAGTTCGTCCCCACGGGCAAAACCACGACCGCCACTGCACGAGCGGCAATCACATTGGTCGCGCCGGCTTCGAACCAGAAATACTGCAACGGGCGGCCCTCCGGGTCGGATGACCGCGATCCATTCAAAACCACGCGGGCGTTGCTGTTGTTGCACGAGATCACCAGTGGAACGGTGGCCGTGGCGTCGGCCACGGGCGGCCGGTTTATTCGCAATACCGCGTTGGAACTGAGGATCGAGCCAAATGCATTGGTCACCAACACCGCGTAATTGCCTGCTTGACTGACTTTGACATTGGTCAGTGTCAACATGGAGTTTGTTGCTCCGGGGATGTTTGTCCTGTTAAAGTTCCATTGGTAATCCAGTGGCAATGTGCCACTGGCTGTAACGCTGAAACTCGCCGAGTTGCCCACCGTCACCGTTTGACTCGTGGGCTGAGTAGTAATCACCGGCGGCCTGCCGAAAGGAACAATGTTCCGATAGATTGATATGGTATTGTCATACGAGTTGCCGAACACGATGTCTGGTCGACCGTCTCCATCGAGATCGCCAATCGCAACCCCGTTTGGATTATAACCAGCAGTAAAATCGACTCGGGGTGCGAATGAATTTGTCGTAAAGCTGCCGGGTATGCTGATGTTCTTGAAAAGAGAAAGATGATCGGGCAACTGTGTCACTACCGCCACATCCGGTTTCCCATCCCCATCCAGGTCGACGATAGCCACGTCGTTACCCCATCCACCCACAGCAAAGTCCACATGAGGCGCAAACGAATTGGTGGTGATGCTCCCCCGCGTGCTCACGTTCCGATACACCGACACAGCCTGCCCATTAATAAAGGAAGATACGATCAGATCTAATTTGCCATCGCCATCCAAATCGCCAATTGCTAAATTACAACTGGTGGGAACACCTGGAAAATTAACTGTGGAAGCAAAAGCGATATTTCCAACGGTGCTAATATTGCGTAATACCGAAACCGCGTTGTTAGTATCGAGAGTAAACGGAAGAGTGTTGGCTGTGACAATGTCTGGTTTGCCATCTCCATCCAAATCCGCAATGGCCACTTGATTCGGAGCGGGTCCGGCTGGAAAATAGACTGGTGCGGCAAAAGAATTGGTGGTAATGGTCCCGTTGATCCCAATGTTCCGCAAAACGGCTACTGTATTGCCGGCGTAATTGGCTGTGATGATTTCCGGTTTGCCGTCTCCATCCAAGTCCATCACGGCAACACTATTGGGCAGGCCAGCGACTGAAAAATCAACCCGGCTTCCGAACGAGTTGGTGGTGATGCTACCCGGCAAAGACAAGTTCTTGAACACTGAGACACTGTTATAGCCTCCATTGCAGGCCACTATATCCAATCGTCCGTCGCCAACCAAGTCCGCCAGTGCAACCCAAACGTTGTTGCCACTTCCGCTACCCACGACTGGTAAGACAATAGCTGGTGCAAATGAGGCCGCCGCCAAAGTGCCGTTGGTGCTGATGTTACGATACACCCAAACTGTCGAATCGTAACTGTTGCCAACCACCAAATCCGGCTTGCCGTCTCCATCTAAATCTCCAATGGCTATTTGAGTGGGACCGTTGCCTGCAGGCAAGTCCAGGCGTGGTTCCAGGGAAGACGAATTGATTGTGCCACTTCCAAGGTAAGTCGGAAGGAAAGGTGCATTGGCCCAAGCCGTCAATCCATTTACCGTCACAGTGATGGGCGCATACGTCGCCCCCACCGGCACCGTCACTGTCAGATTCGTCACGCTTGCTGTCGTCACCACCGCCCGCACCGCGCCAAAATAAACAATGTTGCTCGCGGTCACGGGGCTGAAATTGATTCCGAAAATTGTCACACTGATGCCGGCCAGACCGGAGGCGGGACTGAGGCCGGTGATGACGGGCACCGGCGGAGGTGGAACCACGGTCAGCACAGCGTTGGAACTCATCACCGAACCGTAAAGGTTGGTTACCAATACCGCGTAATTGCCTGCCTGCGAAAACTGAACATTGGTCAACACCAACAAACTATTCGTCGCTCCATCAATGTTCGTCCCGTTGAAATTCCACTGGTGACTCAACGGCAATGTGCCACCGGCCGTAACGCTGAAACTCGCCGAGCCTGAAATGTTGCCGCCGTCAGTCAGGTTTGTGCCATTCTTCTGCCATTGGAAATAAAAAGGCGGCCTGCCTGTGACCGTCACGCTGAATGTCGTTGTGCCGCCTGCAACAACCGTCTGGTTCGTGGGCTGGGTGGCAATGATCGGTGGATTGCCGAACGGCGTGACGTTCTGATAGATCGAGATGGTGTTGTCATAGGTGTTGGCGAAAACGATGTCCGGCCGGCCATCCCCATCCAAATCGCCAATCGCAACGCCCCAGGCATTGTAACCCGTGGCAAAGTCAACCCGCGGCGCAAATGAATTGGTGGTAAAACTGCCCGGTGTGCTCACGTTATGAAAGATTGAAAGCAGGCTGTTCAGTTCCGTGACCACTGCCAGGTCCGGTTTGCCGTCACCGTCCAAATCGGCGATGGCTGGCGTGTGACCCCTGCCCCCAAGCGAGAAATCAATCCTGGGAGCGAACGAAGCCGTCGTCAGGCTTCCGGCGGTGCTGGTGTTGCGAAGTACGGAGACGATGGTTTGGGGAAAGTAGAAGGTCACGATCAGGTCCAGCTTACCATCGCCGTCCAGATCACCGATGGCCACCTCAATCGGTTCACTTAAGACCGCGATATCAACTGGGGCAGCAAAAGAATTGGTGGTGATGCTGCCTGGCGTGCTGATGTTTCGGAGCAAGGACACGGTGCCGCTTCCGGTATTAGCCGTCACCACATCTGGCTTGCCGTCGCCGTACAAATCCCCCACGGCCACACTGTCGCAGCCGCTGCCCGTTGCAATGTCAACTTTGAGGGCGAATGAATTTGTGGTCAGGCTTCCCATTACACTTGTGTTACGCAAAATTGAAACGGTTCCATCACCATGATTAGCCACCAACAGATCGGGCTTGCCGTCGCCATCTATGTCTGCCACCGCAACGCCTTGGGGTTGCGCACCAGTTGCAAAATCCACTCGCGTGGCGAACGAGTTCGAACTGATGTTGCCGGGTGTGCAGGTGTTCCGATAAACCGAAACAATGGAATCATCGTAATCTGTCACAATGATGTCCAACTTGCCATCCCCATCTACGTCTGCCACTGCAAGACCGAATGGGCTATAGAGGCTATTGTTCCCTGGAGGTGTCACTAGATCAACCCGTGGCGCAAAAGAACCGGCCGTCAATGAACCGTTGGTGCTGATGTTCCGATACAACGAAATGGTGTTGCCGTAGTCATTGGCCACGATCAAATCTGGTTTCCCGTCGCCATCGAGATCCGCGATCACAACTTTGATAGGGCCGCTGCCGGATGCCAAATCCAGGCGCGGGGCAAAAGAATTGACGGTGATGGATGAACCATCGCCGGAGAACGTGGGCATGAACGACTGATTTGCGTAAGCCGTCAATCCATTCACCGTCACCGTAATCGGCGCATAGATGGCTCCCGCCGGCACCGTCACGGTCAGATTCGTCGCACTCGCCGCCGTCACGACCGCCCGAACCGCGCCAAAATAGACAATGTTGTCCGCAGCCACCGGACTAAAGTTGAGTCCAGAGATTGTCACGCTGCCGCCCATGGCTCCATAGATCGGGCTAAAAGCGGTGATGACAGGCGCGGGGTTGGAGCCGCCTTGCAGGCCAAGCGACACTGCCCCGCCACCGGCTGAGATGGCGGTAAAGCCCGAATTGGGCGACTGCACATCGCATTGACCGGCATCGTGTTGTCCCCAGGCCACAATTTTTCCGGCCGCGCATGCCGGCATCGGGAAAACAAATGGGGCCAGGAAAAGACAAACCAGGACAACCGGAATGAAAGAATCCCTCTCGTCCTGGAGGAAGCGATAAGAGTTTTCTGGCTCAATTTGTGCAGATATCTTTTTCATAATGGACTCTCCTTTCGAGTGGTTTTGAAATGCGGTAAAACTCCCGTATGCAGTGCGGAACCATCCGCGAGGCACTGCACTTTCGAATAATGCCGCACCGAAAGCCTGCGGTCGATGTTCATCTTCATAACTCCTGTTCGTGCCAGCCCAATCGATACCACCTCTCGTGGGCCTTTCCCAAGTCATCAAAGTTGAGGTCGTTCAAATTGACGACAAGCTCGGATCGGTTCGTTCGTCTGCAAGCATCGAACATACCGCGCGTGTTTCCTGAGGGAATTGCAGGGCTCAACTCCGCTTTCGCGCGAATCTCACGCGCGAAGCGTGAAGTTCGGTTCATGGTGCTCGCCTCAGCCTCATTGTTTTCCTTCCGTGAGAGGCACTCCGGAACTCGGTCTGGCAAGCCTGCCAAACGAGCAGACTGGAAGACTGAGCTACGTGAACCTAACTCGAAAATGGTTTGTTTCGGAGGGACGAACTCTGCGAGTTCCTGCGTTCGCATGGAAAACCTATAAGTCAGGGCCTCGTGTAACCCGGCCCAGCGACCTATGAGACGACTTCCACTCTGCAATCGACTGGGAAGGTTCTTTCTCGGCTTGGTTCTGTTCTTCGTGGACATGCTTCGCCCTTCCACAGAGGTCGACGAGAACGAGGATGAGGGTGACATTCCTATCAATCTCGTTTCAGTGTTGTTCAACTCAATCCCAACCTCTCATTTCCGGCGATGCGCGCCAGAGAGCGATATTACGCAAGGACTTTCCCGCGCGGGTTTTCCCGCAGTACGGCGAGTACAAAACCCGCCTTAAACGTTCCGGCTTACAGCGTAATCGAAAGTTCACAGCGATCTTGATTCGCATAATTCAACTGACTGTGACTACGGACACTTCCTCGTTTGCCTGATCCCGGTCCTTGCCCGCCGCCCGAGGGTCGAGCACGGGCTTGCCGTCCACCAGGAAACGATACTGGTGATGGCCGTGGCTGAGCAGCACTTGAATGAACCACCAGCCACCGTCGCGCCGTTGCATGGGCGACGGGTTCCAATGGTTGAAATCGCCGGCCAATTAAACGGATTTCGCCAGGGGCGCGCGGCGGTAAAAACTGATCGGCCTGGTTGGATGCGTCGCCGAATAGAGTTGACTGCCCGATTTTACATCGCTCGTGTTCGTAGCAGTCCTTTCTCGTGATGTTTCCCCCGGGTGATGCTGCGCATTTCATGCATTGGGCCTCGTTCACCGGTTTAACCAATGCCCGGAATCCCGTTCTTTCGATTCCGCCGTTCGAGACATCGTGTGCCACATAATTCAGCTCGGTTATCTTCACCAGGCGGTCAGGGCAACAAGTGTACGCGATAGAACCGCTGCGAGGTGGACCCCATCACATCGGACGTCGTCACCGTGCTGCCGGCCGCCGTGAGGACGCTGCCGAGATCGGTCCAGTTGCCCGAGCCCACGTCGGAACAGTACTGCAGTTGGAACCTCTGTCCGGGCAACGCGCTCCAGGTGAGAGTGAAGGTGCCATTGGTTTGCGCCACGGTCTGAAAGACAGGCGCCACCGGCGGAGCCGGCAACGTGAGCCGGAAGATCGTTCCGTTGCCGTTGGCGCCGCCGTTCAGCGTGGTGCCGTAGAGCGCCCCGTCCGATCCCTGCACGAGCGCCGATTGGGGATTTGCGCCATTGTAGCCGTCGAACCAGGCCAGGATCGTCAGCGTGCCATCCGGAGTGATTCTGAACACGGTGCCGTCGTTGTAAGCCCCGCCCGACACAGTGGTGCCATACAGGTTTCCATCCGGCAATTGCCGGAGGCTTCCGTAAGCCGT
>Ga0181533_1004756_pt1 | contig 13538 bp, 9 predicted proteins | sample PEATcosm2014_Bin_45_FD_119772 | JGI IMG/M metagenome (GOLD analysis project Ga0181533, IMG submission 119772) | Peatland microbial communities from MTU Mesocosm Facility, Houghton, MI, USA - PEATcosm2014_Bin11_60_metaG | ecosystem: Environmental > Terrestrial > Soil > Wetlands > Peat | place... | reverse complement strand
CTACGCGGCGATTTCAAGCTCCTTTTCGGCGAACGGCCTGATGACGATCCTCAAGGCTGGGACTTTTGGTTGCTTGGCTGCGGGGGTCATGCTGTATGGGAGACTGGAATCTGGAGACCAATCCGGAGGCTGGTGCAAGCTTCTCGACCAGGTTTATTGGTGCGCTGTGATCGTGGCGCTGGGCTGCGCCTTGGTGGGCATACATGTCTTGCCTAGGCGGGGGGGTTATTTCGCAGGCCCCTTCGGAAATCCGAATGCTCTCGGGGCCTTCGTCCCCTTGGTCGCACCCGTCCTGCTCCTCAAGTTGTTGCGGTCGTTTGACAAGGCACCGCTGATCCGTGTTGCAAATGTTCTACTCACCATAGCTTATTTCATCTTCTTGGTCCTGTCGAGATCCAGGGCGGGCCTTGCCGCCACCTTTCTTGCGTGCGGATGGTGGCTCTACTTTGCCCACCGCAGGGTTTTTGGAGTGTTCCTGGGCGGCACGCTTCTCGCCGCGCTCTTTACTTTCTTGTACTTTCCTGGATATGTGCAGAACTTGGGCCAAGTCTACGTTTATAAGGGTAGTTCTTACGTTCTTAAATCGAGGGCAGTGCTCCTCCGCGCCTCCTGGGAGGCGGCCAAGGAAAGGCCGCTGACCGGGGGGGGGTTTGGGGTAAGCAAAGGGTATAGCGAGCACTGGGAGTTTGCGTACGAAAGCGCCGGCGCCGGGCGCGAGAAGGTCAACAGCTACCTGGCGTTGGTAGAGGAAGTCGGTTTAATCGGTGCGGGCTTTCTGCTCCTCCCGCTGGGGTGGGCGCTTGTCGCCGCGGCTCATCGATTGATGGACTTCCGTAGGCTGCATCAAATGGCAGAGGAATTTTGGGTAATCCTCACGCTTTCAGCCTGTTTGGTCGGTGGGGTAGTAGACGCATCTATGGAAGCGTGGCTCACCAGTGTAGGCTTTTTTTCAACGATTTTGTTCTGGCTGGTGTTTGGCGTCTTGGCTGCTCGCCTCACTACTCCCATCAGAGTTTCGCGATGAAGAAACGCGTTGCGATTTTGGTTGGCGTCCCGACACCCTATCGTGAGCCCGTTTTTGAACGCCTTGCAAGGTCGGCGGACTACGATATTCAAGTGCTGTACTGTCGCGACCACCAGCCGGGACAGCAATGGCGTCTTGGTGCACCTGTATACCCGGCACGCTACCTCAAGAACCTTGCGCCAGAAAGATGGCATGGCCGGCTATTGGTAGGCGCCATCAATCCCAGTGTATGGCGAGAACTTAGAGCTTTCCGACCGGATGCAGTTATCATCTACGGTTATAACACCGCGACTACACTGCTGGCGATTCTCTGGGGTATCACGCACCGGATTCCGATGTTAATGCGGAGTGACTCGAACGTGCTTGCAGAGCCGGGCAAGGCGCACATTAGGCTTACCCTGAAGCGGTTGCTCCTTAGGTGGCTCACGAGACGTGTTTCGGCCTTCCTATGCGTCGGGACCATGAATTCTCAGTATTGGCAATTCTACGGTGCGACACCGGAAAAGATCTTCCTGGCGCGCTATGCCGTAGATAACGAGCGTTTTCAGACCCAGGCAGACTATTACCGCGTTTCTCGCCAAACCATAAGGGACGAAAACGGCTGGAGGCAGCGTTATCTGCTGCTTTACGTGGGCCGATTAGTCGCGTTCAAACGTGTTGATGTCCTGATTGAGGCTTTGCGACGGCTTTCCACAAAGCGATCCGACGTTGGATTGGTTATCGTTGGCGACGGTCCTGAGCGGGAACGATTGCGAAGGCTGGCGCAAGGGATGCCATACGTTTACTTCGCAGGCTTTCAAGACCAATCGGATCTGCCAAAATACTACGGCGTGGCAGACATTTTCGTTCTTCCGTCCGTATGCGAACCCTGGGGACTTGTGGTCAATGAGGCCATGGCAAGCGGACTGCCGGTGATCGCCGCGGGGAAGGTTGGAGCGGCACGCGATCTGATCATCGAGGGCGATAACGGAGACTTGGTACCCGAGAACGACCCGGTGGCCTTGGCCTCGGCTATAGATCGCGCTTGCGAGTCCGAACGGCGCCTGTTACTCCTGGGTGAGAAGGCACGATGCACGGTTCAAAGCTGGAATTATGATTCCACTCTCGCAGGATTCCATAACGCACTGTCCAGGTGCTTTGAAGCGAAGAATTCTCCTGCCGACGATAGTTTCCACGAATCGCGTTCAGAGCTTGGAGCTGGTTCGGACCCTTTCTAGCTGCTATGTGTGGCATCTTCGGATCGCTTCCGAAGCTGGAAATTGGAAACTGGAAATTGGAAACTGGAAATTGGAAAATCGAAACTTGTTTTGTAGTTTTTTTCTCGGTGTCTCGGTGCCTCAGCGGTGAAGAGGAACCACAGAGGCACTGAGGCACAGAGAATACAAAAAAGGCTCTTCCTGAATCCTGAATCCTGAATCCCGAATCCTGGAAAGAGCTAAGACCATGTGCGGAATCTTTGGACTAGTCGGCAAACGCTCGCCCGAAGTTGACCGGGCGCTCAAGCAGGGCACGCGGGCAATGGCTCATCGGGGGCCTGACGACGAAGGGACTGAACTCCTTCCGGTCGCTTCCGACCCCGATTTCCGTGTGGGCCTGGGCTCGCGGCGGCTCGCCATTCTGGATTTGTCCCCTGCCGGGCACATGCCGATGCATGATCCTGAGACAGGCAATTGGCTGGTCTTTAACGGAGAAATCTTCAATTTCCAGCGAGTCCGCAGCGAACTCCAGAAACTTGGCCATCGCTTCACCTCCACCGGAGATACGGAAGTGCTCCTCAAGGCTTACAGTGAGTGGGGGGAGGGGTGCCTTGGTCGTCTCGCCGGAATGTTCGCTTTTGCGCTGTGGGATGCGCGGAGGGAAAGGCTTTTTCTGGCACGCGACCGGCTGGGTGTAAAACCGCTCTATTACTACGCCTCGCCCGGCCTGTTCCTCTTCGGATCGGAAATTCGCGCCTTGCTGGCCAGCGGGCTTGTGCCCCGCCGCCTGGATATGACGGGCCTGGCGTCCTACCTGGCTTTCGGCGCCGTTCAGGACCCCCTCACCATCATCGAGGGCGTGCGCTCGCTTCCCCCCGGGCATACTCTCGTTTGGGAGAAAAAGCACTTCGAAACCAGTAGTTACTGGAGCTTGGCGGAAGTGGCATCCCGACCCCCGGCAACGGATGCGCCGGGCGAAGCTGGGGCCGCGGTCCGAGGGCTAATTCAGCAGGCCGTCTCGGAGAGATTGATCAGCGATGTTCCCATCGGTGTTTTCCTGAGTGGGGGCGTGGACTCGAGTTGCATCGTGGCCGTAGCCAGCAAGGCGTCTCAGAAGCCGCTCGAGACCTTCTCGGTCGTCTTCGGGGATAGCGAGTTTTGTGAGGACCGCTATTCCGACCAGGTGGCACGCGAGTACGGTTGCCATCACCATAAGATCGAGCTGACCGAGAAGGGGCTCCTGGAACAAATCCCAGACGCCTTGGGCGCCATGGATCAACCGAGCGTCGATGGCATCAACACTTACATCATTTCTCGGGCTACCAAAGACGCCGGAGTTACCGTGGCGCTGAGCGGACTGGGTGGGGATGAGATTTTCGCCGGATACTCGGGCTTCCGTTCCGTCCCGAAAATGATGAGCTTCCAGCGGCACGCCGGATGGCTGGCGCCTCTCGCAAGAGGCTTTAACACCCTGCTTGGCGGGAGCGAAACAAACAGGCTTTCGAAGGTCTTGGCGTTGGCTGGCAAAGACTATTATGGGAACCAGCCTTACTTCCTGTTGCGGGCGCTCTTCCTGCCGGGAGCCGTCCGTAGCATGCTGCCCCGTCAAGAGACGTGGAACGGTAACCTTGTGTTGCCCGCAAATTACGCAGAATTGGTTGAGCAGGTTCGCGCGCTTGACCCGGTCAACCAGGTCTCTGTCCTCGAAGCGTCAACGTACATGGCCAACACGCTTTTACGCGATGCCGATTGCATGAGCATGGCTGTTTCGCTCGAGGCTCGTACCCCGTTCCTGGATTACAGGCTATGGGAGTACGTCCTTCCCCTGGCCGGCAGGCTCAAGCTCGATCCCCCCATGCCCAAGCCCCTCCTCTTGCGGTCGGTCGGTCAGCGGCTGCCGAGGGAGATCTACATGCGGCGCAAGATGGGCTTCGCACTGCCGTTTGAGAGGTGGATGCGCAACGGGCTGCGGGGCGAGGTGGAGCGTGAGCTTTTGAGCAGTCGATACTCTGCTCAATGCCCTCTTGAGCAGCGGGCGGTGGAGAAAGTCTGGCATGGCTTTCTGGCTGGGAAGACCAGTTGGTCCCGGCCTTGGGCGCTCTTTGCATTGAGGCAGTGGATTCGTCAGAATTTGGGAGGCTTGCAGTGAAGAGCAATGGGAATTTGGCGCAGCGAGTGAATTGAAGGTGAACGAGGCTCGCTACTTGACGAGTTTGAATAGGCGACAAAGCTCTTTCTGCAAATCGTGAATTATTTGTCCAGGAACGACTCGGAATTCGGTTTCTCAATTGAGGGGGAGCGTCGGTATTATCGCAGCGCCCCCGCAACCTACCCTGGTTACAAGCGTCTCCTCCCGTATCTGCGGTTGCTGGACCCACAACCTGTAGAGCTGTTTGCGGGCAAGAAAGTTCTAGACATCGGTGCGGGGGAGTGCGCGTATACGGGGCTTATTGCCAGTGAATTTAGGCCGCTACGCGTGGTCGCTCTTGAGCTCATACGCGAGCGGATGCTACCCGCCAAGCGGTTCTTACCCAGTGAAACTCTCGCTTTCGTGCAGGGCAGTTGCTATGAGCTTCCCTTTGCCGACGCATCCTTTGACCTGGTCTTCGGCGACTTGATTTTGCACCACCTACCCAATCTGAGGGCTGTGGTTCGGGGGATACGCCGAGTCCTCAGACGGGACGGGAGCTACGTGGGTTTGGAACCGAATTTCCTAAATCCTCTCCAGGCGGTGCTTCATCTTTTGGGCGGACACTCGGACAATGAGTATCAACTGAGACCTTCGTCGATCCGCGAGGTGTTTTGCGACTGCGGATTTCGAACCGTGGATATCCGCCACGTCTGGGTGAAGTTCCCTTCACTGCGTAATCGGCTGCTGACCAGCTCTGTGGCGATTCACGCACGAGTGTCTGGCTGACCTCCCCCTACGGTGCCGTGTAGTGATAGTCCTGGTTAACGCCGTGTCCGCCAAGATGGGCGGTGCGGTCAACTACCTTACAAACCTCCTCCGCCATCTCCCGCCGCGGGAGAGTGGCTACCAGTTCTTCGTATTCCTGCCCAGCGAGACGGCAAAGGGGCTGCCTGATGTTGCTGGGAACATCAGGCTTTGTCCCGTCCCGGACAAAAAGATCGGTGGATGGAGACGCGTCTGGTGGGAGCAAGTCACGCTCCGTCACTTCCTGGTAGGAGAGAAAGTCGATGTGTTGTACTCCACGGCCAACTTCGCGATGTTTCGTTGCCCGGTGAGGCAGATCTTATTGGTCCGGAACGCCCTCTATTTCTCGAAGCTCTATCAAGATGAGTTCTGGGCAAGGCATTCCTTAGGATTCCGGGTGGCCTTCGGGTTGCGCCGGTGGCTAATCTGTAAGAGCGTTCAAAGTGCCGATATCGTCATGACGCCCACACAAGCCATGCTGGATGAATTACGCCGCTTCGTGGAAGTGGAGTCCTGGAAAGGCCTGGTGAATCCGTACGGGGTGAATCCAACCGGCTCCTTTCTCCCTGAGGTGAAAGGGGAGGCCCTCCAATCCCTGCCCGGAACTACCCCGGTGACGCGTCTCGTCTATGTTTCCCTTTACTCCGAGCACAAGAACTTGACCACGCTATTGAGGGCGATGCCGCTCCTCAATAGGGACGGCACGCGAAAGTTTGTATTGAAGACGACCGTGGATCCCGCCTGGGAAGGAGCCAACTGGACGGTCACCTACAAGGGGGACTTGGCACTGGGGCGCCAGGGGGATGTAGCCCCGTGGGTTGAGTTCTTGGGCCCTCTCGGCCGGCAACAAGTCCAGGAACTCTACCGGGAAGGCGACCTCTTTGTGTTTCCTTCGCTTTGCGAATCCTTCGGCCATCCTATGGTTGAAGCCATGGCGCACGGCTTGCCGATCGTTGCGGCGGACACACCTGTTAACCGTGAGGTGCTGGGGCCAGCGGCGCTTTATTTCTCGCCCTACAGTCCTGAAGAGCTGGCGGTCGAGGTCCGTCGCCTGGCTGAAGACGACACCCTCCGGAAAAGGCTTGGCGCGACAGGCCGGCAGCGGGTTGCAACTCATTTCTGTTGGGAGAGACACGCGCTGCGGCTTCTAGAAGCCGCAAGCGGCCCATCCTCGAAGGCCGGGACCGGGATGGCGCAGGACTCCCCCAATGTTTCACAAGGAGCGGAATGATCAGCCAGGGTACGAAAGAACTTCTTTGGCTGGCAATGACGCCCGCGCTGAAGGTCAGCCATCTATTTGCGTCCTTCCGCTTTCGTAACGCCCGGACCCTGTGCCTGCACCTTGGGGCTGGCGGGACAGGACTGCCGGGGTTCGTTAACATTGACATCAACCCGATGCGCCGCCCTGACGTTTGGCTGGACATCCGCAGGGGCTTGCCCTTCCCTGGATCCTCGGCCTCCTTCATTTACACCTCCCATGCGCTCGAACACCTTCAGTTGGACTCGGTTATACGGGTTCTTCGCGAGTGTCACCGTGTTCTTTGTCCAGAAGGGACTTTGCGGATTGTGGTTCCCAACCTTGGAAAGGCAATCGCCAGTTACAACCTGGGTGATGGAAAATGGTTTGACGGCTGGCCTCGAAACTTCAGAAGCCCCGGTGGACGGTTTGTAAACTACATCTTTTGTGAGGCGCAGCATAAATGCGCCTTCGACTATGAGTTCCTTGATGAGTTACTGTCGGGTTCCGGATTTCCCCCCTCAACCGAAGTCGAGGCGGGCAAGTCGCTCGACCCCGGACACTACCAGCCGCACGTGGCGGAACATGAGAGCAGTCACGTCGATGACCGCAGCCTCTTCGTAGAAGTCCGAAAAGAGGCATGACGGCTGCGCAGGGCTCGGCGACAGGGGTTCCAAGTGTTCACGCCCGAATCGAGGCGTTGGCCTCAAGAACAAGACTCCGGGATTATCAGGCGCTTGGGTATTAACTGACGAGATGCATAGCGAGATGGAGCCCGCACAACCCACCCCCGTAAGTGTTCTGATAATCACTTACAACGAGGAAGCCAATATTGCAGGCTGTCTCGAGAGTGTCCGCTGGGCGGGTGAGGTGTTTGTCGTCGATTCGCTGAGCAGTGACAGGACACAGGAGATTGCGAGCCGAATGGGCGCCAAGGTTTACCCGCATCCTTTCGAGGGGTATGCCAGGCAACGCAACTGGGCCCTGGAAAACCTTCCTTTCTCGCACGATTGGGTTCTGATGCTGGATGCCGACGAACGCATAACTGCACCGCTGGCGGAGCAGATTCGCCGTGTGGCGAGCCGTCCCGATAGCGGCTGCGCCGGCTACTACCTGAATCGCAGGTTTTATTTTCTTGGACGCTGGCTCAGGCATGGAGGGCTTTCACCCAGTTGGATCCTGCGGCTCTTTAGGCGCCACGCCGCGCGCTGCGAAAACCGCGGGGTGAACGAGCACATGCTGTTAACAGGGGCAGCCGGAAGACTTGATGAGGCGTTCCACCATCGGGATAGTCGTCCGCTTTCTGCCTGGATCGAACGGCACAAAGTGTATGCCGATCTGGAGGCCGAGCAGTACTTTTCTGAGCGATTCCGGGGAGGGTGCGAGGCTTCGATCCCGGCTCGGCTCTGGGGCACCCAGCCGGAAAGAAAACGCTGGATCAAACTGCACGTGTGGAACCGATTCCCGTTACTCCTGCGTCCGTTTCTGTTATTTTTCCGAAACTACTTTCTCAAGGGCGGTTTTCTGGACGGCAAGCCTGGCTTCATTTACCATGTGCTGTGGAGCTTTTGGTACCCGTTCCTTATCGACGCAAGGATCTTCGAAATGCAGAGGGGGGCGGGGGCTGGCGTTTCTAGCCTGGTTGGTCAGGGTGGCGTGAAAGTCGCGCCTGGCAGTACGACAGAAATAACCCATTCAACTCAAGGACAATGAAGGCCAGCAAGTGGGCAGTCCAAGAATACTGGGACGCGTCGAGACACCGGCTAGGTGTATTCGCACAGCTACCTAGGAGTCGCCTTTATGGCTGAAGTTGGTCGTGTGCGGGACCTTTGGCTGTCCGGCCGAGGGGTTCTGTACTACCATTCATTCCTTTCTCGATCGCAATACTGGAATACAGAGAAGCTTCGCGAGTATCAGTTCAATCGTTGCGCGAGAATCCTTAGCCATGCCTACAAGCGTATCCCATACTATAAGAATGCTTTTGACCGCGCCAGCTTCAACCCTCATCGAGACTTCAAAAGCCTTGAGGATCTTCGCCGTATCCCAATCCTGAGTAAGCAGGCAGCAAGGCGCGAAAAGGAAAACCTTGCTGACCGGGCGACGCTTGCCAGAGCCTTAGAACTCCGGACGAGCGGGAGCACGGGGGAATTCTTTCGTGAATACGTCTCGCCAGAACACTGGGTTGTGGAGCAAGCTACCGTCTGGCGGCACTGGTCGTGGCTCCGGTACCGGTTCCGAGATCACGTGGCGATCGTGCGGTCTTACGTTCCTGATTCGGGCGGACCGCTTTGGAAGTTAGACCCGTTCAGGAATTTCCTTTACTTTTCCGCTTATCACTTGACCCCGGAAAATGCGATAGCTTATCTGCGCAAAATGCAAGCTTGGGCGCCCCAAATCGTCCGGGGCTACGCTTCCTCGCTCCTGCTGCTGGCCAAGACGATCTTGGACAAGGCAATCGAACTTCCTCCGCTTAAGGGGATTCTCACTGCTTCCGAAACTCTCCTGCCTTCCACCCGCGCGACTATTGAAAGGGCCTTTGGAACGCGAGTGTTCGATTGGTATGGCCAGGCAGAAGCTACAGTCACCATGAATGAGTGCGAGCAACACCAGGGATTACACGTCAATAGCGAGTACGGGATCTGTGAACTCTTCGATGATCCTGTGTTGCCAGCAGGTGAGAAGAAGATCATCGCCACCTCGCTCCACAATATCACCATGCCACTCATCCGTTACGATACCGGCGATATCGCGATTGTGGATGCTCACAGTCCTTCGTGCCCTTGCGGGCGAACGCTGCCGTCAGTTCGTGGGATTTGTGGTCGTCTGGATTCCTTCCTTTACGCGCCCGACGGGAGAGTTATTCCGAGTGTAAACCTATATACGTTGATGCACGAGTTCGAAGAAATCGAAGCCTTTCAGTTCATACAACCCTCAGTAGATTACGTCGAAGTCCGAGTGCGGACGCGTGGTCTGACAAACCAGCGCCAGGCGCGATTGTGCAAGGGTTTGTCCCTGCGATTTGGCGACACCGTCAGGGTTGAAATCAAAGAGAATCGGGAATTTGAACAAACCGCTGAGGGCAAGAAGAACGTGGTCGTCTCCAAGGTGCAGCAGGGAGGTTCCCATCTACCCACTGCGGTGTGAATTGCACTGTCATACACACCATTCCCACGATGCCTTCACTTCGGTGCAGGACCTGGTTTACGAATGCCGCGTGAAGCAAATCGAGGCTGTCGCCATAACCGACCACGACGCGATGGAACTGAGTGAGGAAGAAATGTTATTGCTCAGCGCTGCCGGGGTTTCGCTGATCTATGGATGTGAGATGACAGCGAACTGTGGAGCTCACATCATTGGCCTGTTCATCTCCAAGCCCGTGGCAGCGGTTCGTGCCGAGCTGATTGCGGACCACATTCTTGACCAGGGAGGACTCGTCTACATTCCGCACCCCTTTAAGGAAGAGAGCGGCCTTCTTAACTTGTGGCCACCGAGGAGCGAGACCGCAAAATATCTCTTGCGCAGTGCAACTTTCATGGAACTGCATAACGCTGGGTGGCGCACCAATTCCTATCTCGCTGAGATCAAGTCCCTGGCGTCAGAGTACTCCGTCACGCTTGTGGCCGGAAGCGACTCGCATCGTCCGTGGCAGGTGGGGAAGTTTGTAAACGAGTTTGTCCTTCCGGGAACGGATCTGAAACCGGACATGTTCGGCCGTGCACAGGTGCGCTTAATGCGCGCGGAAGGTTCGAGCCCACTCGACGAACAATCGCGCGGGAGGTGGGACGGACTTATCAAGAAGATTCAGGCGCGGCGGCTTTACCAAGAGGCCGTCAAGCGAATCCCTCGACGCTTGAAACGCGGAGCCAAAGAGTTCATCTACAACCAGCGGCTGCGCACGTATAGGCAGAGAAAGCCCTCGTTTACTTACAAACTGATCGGCTAGAGGTATTATGGCCTTAAGACCCATAGAGTCTGTCGCACAACTCCAGGAGTATAGCTGTGTTGATCAGGAACCCTGGCATTCGGATCATCCCGAAAGAGTCCTGAAACTTGACTGGAACGAATCCCCGTCCGTATGCCAAACTGTGAAGGAACGACTTGCCGAATTCCTGAACCGCCCTGGCGCAATCAATTGGTATCCGGACGTTGAAGCTCGGGATCTCGTACAAAAGATCGCCGCGTTTGTGAAGTGCCCGCCCGGACTTATCTTGCCTTTTGCAGGCTCAGATGCCGCCCTCGAGACGATTTGCAAGACCTATCTCTCGCCGGGAGACATAGCCGTGGCTGTTCATCCTGGGTATGACCATTTCCGCGTCTACGCGCAGTCTTGCGGAGGCCGCGTCTTCCACGTTGTTCCCGGCGACGACCCGTTGGCATTCTCAGCTCCTGCCTTCATTGAGAAGACCAAAAGGATCGAAGCCCCCAAACTCATCTACCTGATCAATCCCAACAATCCGGTTGGCTACTCGATTCGGAATGACGACTTGCTTTCAATTATCAAGGCCTTCCCCGAGACGGGAGTCGTCCTCGATGAGGCCTATATCGAGTTCTTTGATATTAATGCGTCCAGTGTTCCGCTGACGTCCAGATACGATAATCTCATCGTCTGCCGCTCCTTCTCCAAGGCGTTTGGACTTGCAGGACTCCGACTTGGGTATGTCATCTCCGACAAGGGGAACCTCGCGCACCTAGGGAAGGTTCGGAATCCCAAAAGCGTCTCGATGTTCGCGCAGATCGCGGGTTCGGCATTGCTCGAGAATTTTCACGCGATTGCTGAGCACATTGAGCGCGTTCGAGAGGGCCGCGACTGGTTTGCAGAATCCTACCGGAAGATGGGAGGGGTGGCGATTAGCGGAGAGGCGAACTTTGTACTCGTAGCCGTCAGCAAGCCGGAGGAAGTAATCCGGAGCCTGCGGCAGCGGAGGATTTTCGTCCGCGACCGCAGCCACGTACAGGGCATGGCAGGAATGATCCGCATAACGGCCGGGTACAGGGACGTCATGCAAAGAGTGCTTGGGGCATTTGAGTCTATCCCTGCATGTTTCTGGAGACTTGACACCCATGACTACGCACCGAAAGCGGGGGAAAGTGCTCCGGACTTTTCGTCCGTCCCCGTCAAGTGAGAATACTTGTGCCTCTAGCTTCCACTGCCAATAAAAAGGGACAACAGCCCCCCTGAGAAGTCAGGGCAGTGCCGCGCCCAGTGGCGACCTGGTTCGATGTGCGACCGGCGACGTCGAAAGTCGCCGCTCTTATTCTTCGCATCCCTTGGAGCAGCTTTCCTTGAAAGCATGACATCACAAATACCTGGACTCGAACCCCAGCACGCAGTCAGCCGAGACGCTGAAGTCCGCCTACCAGAGTTCGCGCTCGGCGTGACACGGCTTGGCGTGGGGAACTACTGGCGGACGGTGCGGCACTTGCGCTGGGGGCAACTTGCCGCTTTGGCTCAGCGGCGTATGCTGCCGCGCAACAAGCTGCGAGGGTGGAAGCCCGCCCCCGTGACCCTGCGGAAAGTTTCGCCACCTCCGACATTCCCGGAGTGGCAGCGGGCTTCAGCGCTTCAGACGCTCGAGGCGGGCGAGTTCTGTTTTCTGAACGTCGCCCATGCGCCCTCCGGATGCATTCCTTGGTCATCGGAGGGATTCAGCCGGCTTTGGCTCTACCACCTCAATTACTTTGACTTTGTCAATTTGGATCTCAGCGCCCCGCAGCATAGGATGCACCTACGCAAGGCGCTGGAGCTGGCGGGAGACTGGTGCAGGCAAAACCAGACGGGCGGGGAGATTGGGTGGGAGCCCTACCCTCTCTCCTTACGAATAGTCAATTGGTTGAAGTTCTTAATCCGAAACGCGCAGAGGGTGGAAGCTCTGGGGGAGGCCGGGGCCCTCAGCCTTGTCCTTGCCAGCCTGCGAATCCAGGCGCTGGCGCTTGAAACCCGCCTGGAAACGGATCTTTTGGCAAATCACCTCATGAAAAATGTCAAGGCGTTGATGTTTGCCGGCGCGCTGCTCGAGGCGCCCGAAAGCTCGCGCTGGTGGGGGAAGGGAGAAAGGCTGCTGGGGCGAGAACTGGCGGAACAAATCCTCCCCGATGGCGGGCATATCGAACGATCTCCCATGTACCACGCGGAGGTGCTGGAGGATCTTATGGACCTCCAGGTCTTGGCCGAGGCGTGTGGGAGGACGGCTAATTCTGCCGAGCTGCTGTCGCGAGGGGTGACCCGGATGGCTGATTTCCTGCGCTGCATGCTCCATCCCGACGGTGAGATTCCGCTTCTCAATGACGCGGCATTCGGCATCGCGCGACCTGCTGGTGAGCTCCTGACGCGGGCAAACCAGTCGGCCAAGGCATCATCGAGCTCCTGCCCGGAGGTGATGGTTTTTGCCGAAAGCGGGTACGCTGTGCTTCGCGCTCCGAGCTCTGAAAGCTGCTTGATTTTCGACTGTGGACCTCTGGGGCCAGACTACCAACCGGGGCACGGCCATTGCGATGTCCTCAGCTACGAGCTTTCGCTGCACGGCCAGCGCGTGGTGGTTGACACCGGCGCGAGCACTTACCAGCTTGGCGCGGAGCGGCACTACGAGCGTTCCACGGCAGCGCACAACACGCTACGCATTGACGGAGAAGAGCAGGCCGAAGTGTGGGCGAGCTTTCGCGTGGGGCGGCGTCCCAGGGTGGGACGACTCCAAGGAGGCGAAATCAACAAGCTCTACTTCGTGCAAGGAGTGCATTACGCCTACCAGCACCGCGGCGTCATTCACTCGCGCATGATCGCCCTGACACCCAGGAACAGTTGGTTGGTGATCGACTCACTAAACGGCAAGGGGAAGCACCTCGTCGAGTCCTTCATCCACTTCCACCCGGCGGTTCGGGTGGAGATTCAGAACAACTCCGCGCCTGGTGGCACCGGCACAGGCGCCACGGGCTGGGCAATACGATTCGGTGAACATCAGTATTTCTTGACGACCCATTGGTCTGGAGAATTGGCGGCGCGAGAAAGCTGGTACGCGCCTGAGTTCGGTCTGCGGCAGCGCCAAACCACGCTCCATTGGACCTGGAGAGGTGATTTGCCTGTGCGCCTTGTATACGCGTTCACGCCGGCTGGGCAAAGGCCGCCTTTCATCCCGCTGGATTTGACCCAGG
>Ga0181533_1004755_pt1 | contig 13544 bp, 15 predicted proteins | sample PEATcosm2014_Bin_45_FD_119772 | JGI IMG/M metagenome (GOLD analysis project Ga0181533, IMG submission 119772) | Peatland microbial communities from MTU Mesocosm Facility, Houghton, MI, USA - PEATcosm2014_Bin11_60_metaG | ecosystem: Environmental > Terrestrial > Soil > Wetlands > Peat | place... | reverse complement strand
GTCCGCCGCGGCGGACCGGAGGAGAAATACACGCTATGAGCAAAGGACTTTGGATTGTGCTAGGAGTCGTAGGCGTTCTGGTTTTGGCCTTGCTGATGGGCTTTAGCAGCTATGTGAGCGCCAGGAACCAGATGGTGGCTCTGGATCAGACAGTGAAGAGCAAGTGGTCGGAGGTGGACGTGCAATTGGAGCGGCGAGCCGACCTGATCCCCAACCTGGTGGAGACCGTGAAGGGCTTTACCAAGGAGGAGAGCACGGTCTTCGGCGATATCGCCAACGCCCGGGCCGGCATGTTGAACGCGCAGGGCCCGGCAGCTAAGATCGCAGCCAACGGGCAGCTCGATTCGGCGATTGGCCGCCTGCTTCTGCTCACCGAGAACTATCCGCAATTGCGCTCCAGCGACCAGTTCATGCGCTTGCAGGATGAGCTGGCGGGAACCGAGAACCGCATCAGCGTTGCCCGCAAGCGCTATAACGACGCGATCCAGGACTACAACACTTTCATACTCCAATTTCCCAACAATATTTGGGCCGGCATGGCCGGTTTCAAGGAGAACGACGCCTACTTTACGGCCAGCCCGAGCGCGCGGACTGTTCCGGCAGTCAAGTTTTAAGGCAAGTTTCAGCAACGGGGCAGCGCACGCGCACAAACGGCCATCCGCCGCAGCGGATGGCCGTTCCAATGATTGCGGTTAGGGCGCGGCCCAGACTTGGTCTACTTGAAGGAGGCGATAGCCCCGGCCTCGTCGTCGAAGATGTCGAAGACGGTGTAGAGCTTGGTCAACTGCAGCAGGTCGTGGACCTTCTTGGTCAGTTTAAGCAGCTTGAGCGCGGCGCCCTGGTTTTTGGCCGTGGTGTATGCGCTTACCAGTTCGCCCAGCCCCGAACTATCGATATAGTTCACGTTTCCCAGGTTCAGTAGGATGCTCTTCTGTCCTTTGCCGATCAGGCCGCGAATGGCATCGCGTATCTGTACGCTGCCTTCGCCCAGAGTGATCTTCCCGCTAAGGTCCAGAACGGCGACGCCGCCCACTTGACGGGGTGCAATTGTCATTGTCACGGGTACTCCTCCTTGTTGGAATTCAGGTTATCACACTCATACGCTTCCGCGGTGCGGGAAAACCCGGCGCCGCGGCAGGAAGAGATTGACCCCAAGTTTGCCGCTGAAGCCCCGCGCAAGCGCTTTATGCCTTTCCGCCCGCCGGCGCCAGATGTTTGACGAGCGTCAACTCGGTTCCAGGATGTAGCTGTCGAAAGTGTACCTCATCCATGAAGGAACGGATCAGGAAGATGCCACGGCCGGTGCCGCGCAGCAGATTCTCCGGCGCCAGAGGGTCGGGAATGGTCTCAGGGTTCAGTCCCTTGCCCTGGTCGGTGATGGTAATCACCAGCGCCGCGCCGGTGTTTTCCAAGCTGGCGGCGATCCGCTTGGAGGGGTCTGATTTGTTGCCGTGGAGCACGGCGTTAATGGCGGCTTCGCGCACCGCCATGGTCACGTGGAAGCGCTCGTCCTCGTCCAGGCCGGCCTCGGCGGCCAGTTTTTCCGCCGCCGCCTCTACCTCGGCGACGCTCTCCAGGGTGGATGTCAGCGAAAAACTCAGCCGTCCTGTCTTGGATTCGCTCACCGCGTGGGTTTCCGTCCTTTCCGGAACGCTCCAGGACGCATTCGCTCCTCCGCGCCTCGGCAGCCTTGAACGCAGTGTCATGGCTGGAGAGGAGTTGTGTCAAGAAACAGTAGCTCCCTCCGTCCTTGACACGGCCTTCAATTCGGTAATTATCTAGGCCTGAAAAACCGTCCTTTTATTGATCCGGCGATCCATGAGAATCTCCTTCGGCATGGGAGCCGAATCTCTTGTCAGGCGCGTATATCCCGACGAGAGCACTGTCAATCATTGATATGATTTCGGCGGGCGGAGAATCGAGTTGTTCCCACGCCCTTGGAGCCGCAGTCTCCCAACCGGATGCATCCACAGGCGCAGGCAGCCTCCGAAGCGATACACTCACCTCATGCCTACCCGCACCACAACTCGCGTGAGCCTGACCGCGCTGCTCGGCACTCCGGTGACCGATGCGCAGGGCCACCTGCGCGGGCGTCTCAAGGACATCGCCGTGGCCACCGGCGCGGATGCGGGCAAGGTGGCCGGCCTGGTGCTCAAGACCCGTGCCGGCCTGGCGATCGTCCCCTCCCACGAGGTGATGGAGACGCCCGCCGGCACGCTCGAGTTGCGCTCGGCCGGCGCGCTGGTTCCGCTGGCGGATCAGGGCAACTACCTCTACCTGCAACAGGACCTGATCGACCGCCAGATCATCGACATTCACGGCCGCAAGGTGGTGCGGGTCAACGACGTCGATCTGGAGTGGATGGGGCAGGGCGCGGCTCACCTGCTGCGCGTCGTCGAAGTCGAGGTGGGGCTGCGCGGAGCATTCCGCCGCGTCTTCAAAGGGCTTCTGCCGCGCGCCACGCTGGAGAAGCTCTCCCGCAAATTCGCTTTCCGCGGCATTCCCTGGGAGTTTGTCGACGTCATCGAGGTCGATCCGGCCCGCCGCGTCAAGCTGCGCATCGAGTATGAGCGCCTGGGAGAGATGCATCCCTCCGACCTGGCCGACATTCTGGAAGACCTGGCCCCCGCCGAGCGCGAGGCGGTCTTCACCTCGCTGGACGAAGAGGTGGCCGCCGAGACGCTGGAAGAGGTTGAGCCGAAGATGCAGAAGGCGCTTCTGGAAAAGCTGGACGATGAGAAGATCGCCGACATCGTCGAGGAGATGGACCCCGGCGCCGCTGCCGACCTGCTGGCCGAGCTGCCCGAAGAGCAGTCCGACGCCATTTTGGAAGAGATGGAGCCGGAGGAGCGGCAGGAGGTTGAGGAACTGCTGGAGTTCGACGAGAACTCGGCCGCCGGCTGCATGACTACCGACTTCGTCTACCAGGGAATGCAGTCCACCGTTGCCCAGGCGGTGCAGGCCCTGCGCAGCTTCGACGGCGACCCGGAGAGCGTGACGGAGATCTACCTGCTCGACGAGAAGCGGATCATGCGCGGCGCTATCCCGCTGGCGCGGTTGGTGATGGCGCAACCGGAGACGCGGCTGTCCGTCCTGACAGAGCCCCGTGTGCTCTCCTGCCCGGCCGATCTGCGCCAAGACGACTTGGCCGAACTCTTTGACAAGTACAACCTGCACGCGCTCCCCGTGGTGGACGCCCAGGGCCGCATGGTGGGCGTGGTGCAAGCCGACCATGTAATCAGCTTCCTGCGCGAGAAGCTCTAGGGTCTGTCAGCGGGCCTTAAAAATGGTCCCAAATTTGCCGCTTGTTGTGCAAAATTGCTCACTTCTGTTCCGCCCTTGCAACTAATGTGAGATAAAACACTCGGAATGATCCGAAATTGTGAAAGACTTGTGAAAGACTGAAGATGATGCAGTTTCCCAAAATCATTCAGGGCGGCATGGGGGTGGGCGTTTCCAACTGGCGCCTGGCCAATGCCGTCTCCAAACTCGGCCAGTTGGGCGTGGTCTCCGGCACGGCGCTCGATTCTCTCTTTGTGCGTCGCCTCGCCGATGGCGACCAGGGCGGACACATGCGCCGCGGCCTGGATGCCTTCCCCTTTCCCGAGATGGCCAGGCGCATATGGGAGGAACACTTTATCCCTGGCGGCAAGCTCGCGGGATCGCCCTATCCGGTCACGCCCATGCACCAGCGCCGCGACCTGCGCAAGGTGGTCGAGCTGTGCATCGTGAGCAACTTTGTCGAGGTCTTTCTGGCGCGGGAAGGCCACAGGAATCCAGTGGGCATCAACTTTCTTGAGAAGGTGCAGATGCCGCACCTGTCTTCGATATACGGCGCGATGCTGGCCGGCGTTGGCTATGTGCTGATGGGCGCGGGCATTCCGTTGCACATTCCCGGCGTGCTGGACGCCTTTGCGATGCACAATCCGGCCGAGTACAAGCTGGCGGTGATGGGCGCGGCGACGGGACAGGATACGCAGATGAGCCTCGATCCCGCTGAGTATGCGGAAGGCCCGCTCCCCATCCTTTACCGGCCCAGGTTCCTGGCCATCGTCTCCTCCAACACTCTGGCCACGACCATGCTGCGCCGGGCCAGCGGCCGCGTGGATGGTTTGGTAATCGAAAGCCCGACGGCCGGGGGACACAATGCGCCTCCGCGCGGCAAGCTCCAGCTCAATGCCGGCGGAGAGCCGGTTTACGGCGAGCGGGATCAGATCAACATTCAGGATTTGCGGGCGCTGGGCGTTCCCTTCTGGCTGGCGGGTGGGTATGGAAACGCCCGCAAGCTGCGCGAGGCGCTCGACCAGGGCGCCGCGGGCGTGCAGGTAGGCACCGCCTTTGCGTTCTCCCAGGAATCCGGCCTGCGTCCCGACCTGAAGAACTCGCTACTGGCCCAGGCGGTGATCGGAACGGGCGAGGTGTTTACCGATCCGCTGGCCTCGCCAACTGGTTTTCCCTTCAAAGTGGCCCAGTTGCCAGGCTCGTATTCCGATCCGGAAGTTGCTGCGGTGCGTACCAGGGTCTGCGACCTGGGCTACCTGCGGGAGCCTTACGTCGCCCCGAACGGTAACATCGGCTACCGTTGCGCCGCGGAACCGGTGGCAAACTATGTGGCCAAGGGCGGCAAGGTCGAGGAGACGGTGGGAAGAAAGTGCCTGTGCAACGCCCTCCTGGCCAATATCGGCCATGCACAGACGCGCAAGGACGAGGCTGTCGAGCCGCCTCTGGTCACCGTGGGCGACGACCTGAATACCGTCGTGCAGTTCCTGGCGCCGGGGCGGACGACCTATAGCGCCGCCGATGTGGTCGAGTCCCTGTTGAGCATGAGCGCGGACGCCGTCTCCGAGGAGCCGGCCGAGCTGGCTCTGGCCACCGCCTGACGCGCTTGCGAGTTTTCTTGATCCGTAGCCTGCCTACAGGCTGAGCATGGCTCGATTCCCGGCCATGCTGGGTTGATAGAGTAATTAGCCGGGTAAACGCGACAGAACCTCATGGAAAGCGCGCCGGAAGATGCGGAAAGCATCGGCCTTGCGGACCCATCCGGCAAGTGTCCATGGTTTGTTGTCGAAACATACCACTCGGCACCCGAGAAAGTCGCGTTCTGTGGCCTTGGGGTCCATTTTCCTTAGGATAGCGGCGTATTGCTGGGCGAAAACCCTCTGACAAAAAAAGGTCTTGGCCGCGCCGATGCCAAAGGGAACGATCATTCGCGGCTCGGCAAAGTACTGGTGGACCCCATCCGTCACGCCGGGCCAAGCCTCATTGAAGCAATCGTCGAGGATGATGATTCCGCCCTCCGCCAAAGCGCCTTCGCTGGTGGCCAGATCGTGCGCCGTGATTTCAGCCGTATGTCCGCCATCGATGCTGATAAGACGGAATGGGCCGCGGCCAAGCTCCAGCAAATGCCGGGCGGTCAGTTGCGTGGAATCTCCCTCATGAACAACCAGACGGCTCACGTCCGCTTGCCGTTGCAGATTCCGCCTGAAACGCTCTAGATCGCCCGCGCCGGAACCATCGACGTTCAAGTGCTGATGCGAGAACAGGTCAACGGCCACTGCCAGTTCGTTATCCGCGCTGAGAAGATACAGGAGAATAAACAGTTTTCCATGATGAACCCCAATTTCGGCTACACCGCCTGATCGATTGGCGTTCCGCTGCTCCGCCGACAACAGAACAACAGACTGGGCGGCGCCGGGCAAGAGCGAGCCCTTGACCAATCTATGACCGTGCTGAGATAAGCGTTCAGGCTTCCCTGGTTCACTTGGCGATTATAAACATCGCGCAGTTCCGGACGAAAAGGATCTCGCTTGCGGGCAGTGTCCTGGAGCGGTTTCGATTGAGTGTTTACATAACCGCAAGAGGTGAAGAAGTTTGAGCATTCGTCTGGTGTAACGGCATTGAGCAGGTCACCGATTTTCTTCGACAGTGCATCGATAGATCGTTTAGAGCGGCTTTTCCAAGCAGCGCTTTGAGCTCGGAAAACAACTTCTCTATGGGGTTGAAGTCGGGAGAGTAGGGTGGCAGATAGTGCAGGATTGCGCCTGTGACATGCATCGCTTCCTCCACCCCTGACACCTTATCACTGCTCAGGTTGTCGAGAATACACCCAGGCACGGCTCACCTCCAGTCGACGCGCAATCGCCGTCGGTCTTTCGCTGCGGCCCAACGCTCACCACGCGTCTTTGGAATCCGCTCCGGTCTGTGCTATATTTTTCAAGGGCAGCAGGAAGAATCTGTCTGTTCAAACCGTGTGCAAACACTTCCGCCGCACGGTTATCTAAATAGCATGGACGCGTAGCTCAACTGGCAGAGCATTCGGCTCTTAACCGACAGGTTGCAGGTTCGATTCCTGCCGCGTCCACCAATATAATCAATAACTTACAGCATCCACTGTAGAGTTGGTCTTCTGACTGTAGTCATTTTTGTAGATACTCTGAAACTTTTTCACAGGCAACCCACGGTAAGGCGAGTCATTGGATGGCTTCCGGTCTGTCCAGCGTTAGGACTGCCTGTCGTTTGGATTCCGTCCGGACGTGGCTGTACTTCTCTTTCATCTTGACGGACAGGTGTCCCGCCAGTGCCATGATCGTGGCTTCGCTCACTTGCCCCGCTGCAACCCGGCTCACGAACGTATGCCGGAGATCGTGCCAGCGACATTGGACGCCAGCGGACTGCTTTGCGTTCGTCCATGCAACCTTCCATGAACCAATAGGCACATCAGGCCGAACGTTGTATGGCACGATAGCGGCATGCTGGTATCCAGATTCACCAGCAAGTCCGTATTTTTCAGACGGAAACAGATAATGCTCTGGCTTGGCTTCCGGCCATTGGCTACGCCATTCCTGTATGCAGCGCCATGCAGTATCAGACAGCGGCACTGTGCGGCCCTCACCGCCGGCCGTCTTGCTCTTGCCTACTGTGAGGGTGCGCTCCAGCATATCAATCTGTCTCCATCGCAGCAGGCGTAATTCTTGATTGCGCAGGCCGCTGTGGATAGACAGCAGGACGGCAGGATACAGCGACCTGCTGCGACTTGCTTTACAAGCCTCCAGCAGGCGCGTTTCCTCATCCCGCGATAACGCCCTGCCAATGTCGGAGCGGGCACGCAGCATCTTCACATCCGGCTGGAGGTTGGCCCATAAGCGTTGCTTGCGTAGGATCGCCCGGAGCGTCCCCACTTCCATGTTGATTGTCCGTGACGATGCGCCAGCTGCCTTGCGTTGCGCCTGATACTTGCCGATGTGAACTGACGTGATGTCCGTCAATAGCAGTTTACCGAAGTGCTCCGTCAAGTGCTTCAGGTTGTAGGTTTCGATGCGGACGTTCGACTTGCTCCAGTGCGGCGTGTTGGCTTCCAGATATTGCCTCGCGTAGACACCGAAGATCAGTGACCGCTTGTCTGCATGAACGCGGTTGACGCCTTCCTCAAGCTGGCGCCTGCGCACACGCTCTGCCCGAATCGCAAGGTTCTTAGATCGGCTACTGGTGCTTTCTTGTATCCGTTGCCCACGAAAACGAAACGTAAACCACCAGATATTGCCACGCTGAAAGATGCTCATTTGGGTTTGCTCCTTTGTTGGATTTCCTCTGCCTGCTGTATGTTGCGGAGGAAGGCGTCCAATTCGTGCTGTAAACTTTTGCGCTCTTTTGAGCCATTCTGACTCCACGAAACACTGCCTAGGTCTTGGAGTGAATCTAGCAACTTTTCGCGTTCGGGCGACCCTACTTCAGTTCTCGAAGCTCGAATATACGCGCCCAGGGTCCGATTTTTCCTGCCGTCTCGTGTTTGCATCCCAGCGGCATTCTGGACCTGTATGCTCCAGCCTGGACGAGTGCGGCGGATGCCTTGGAGCCACTTTGCAAGGGCTTTGGCCATCTTCCTGAACACCATACGCCTGGAGATCCTTGCCTCCGCGTCGCGGCCTCGGCTTGAATGATAATTGTGAGCGCATTTCTTGGAGCAAAACACCATAGGCTTGCCCAGATAAAAGGGCCCATTGCACCTTCGACAGAAGCCAACGATCTCCGGCTTGTTCCCGAGGAAGGTACCAAATAGTGCGTAGGCAGCTGTCCGTGCAGCTTGGTGCCAAGTTCGTTGGCCGATAAATCGGACCATGGAGACAAGCCCAAGTTTTACATTGTCTTTAGAATGGGCAGGGCCGCCGGGGCGCAGCTCCTCCTGAGTCCATTCAATCCTCTCGGGGGAAAAATAGAATGACCGCGAGCACATGGCCACTTGTATCGCCTGCAATATTTCGGGATGCTGGTCGCACCAGTGTGCGGTAGCATCCCCCCACAAGCCACTTGGCGGCGGTTCGTTGCGCCAAGTGCGTAGCAACCGGGCGATTGTGCCAAGGTAAATCGATAGCGCATCTTGAGAGTTGCCGAACAGGACTGTCTGGGGACGCACCGGGGATTGATGGATGATGTCTCTGCTGCCACACATCTCTCGGAGTAATTCTGGAAATATATCGCCCAGATACACAAGAAAATCGGAATTCGGCTCGAGATCGTAATGCCACGCTGCAATGAACGCGGCCATCGGATCCGTGAGGTACACCCTGTAGTCCGTTAGCGGATGTAGGGCAGCAAATTCCGACAAATCAAAGTCCCAGGGTTCATTGCCCCCACCTGCACCGATGGCCTCTTCATTATTTTGCTGTACGATCACAGGAAAATAGTACCACATCTTACTGACAAGCAAACAAGAGAAAACCTTGGCACCCTCTAGACGTGGCGGCAAATCGCTGCCCGAAAGGAGAGCGTAGTGACCAACGATAAGCTTTTGACAATCAAGCAAGCCGCTGCAGCCCTCTCGCTGTCCCAAAAGACTCTCTGGGCTTGGCGAAGCCAGCGCCGGATCGGCATCGTCCATATCGGGCGGTCGGTGAGGATAGCACAGACAGAGATTGACCGAATTATTGAGGAAGGCTCCATACCAGCAAAAAGGCAAATCTGATGGCGGCGCGATCATGTCGGTAGCAAGAAAACCATGTCCACTAGGATTGACCACTTCTATGGCCAAACGCCGGCCCAACTCCCGCCGAGTCAAAACCCACCGCAGTTATTCGGTAGAGGAGATTGCCAGCCTGCTCGGCGCGCATAAGAATACCGTGCGTGCGTGGGTCAAAGCCGGATTGCCGACCATAGACGGGAAGCGCCCAATGCTGATTTCGGGGGCTGACCTTGCTGACTTCCTCAAGGCCCGCCGGGCAAAAAACAAACAGCCGTGCAAACCGGGTGAGCTCTACTGCGTCCGTTGCCGCTTGCCAAGGATTCCCGCTGGCGGGATGGCGGATTGTTGGCCTGTGACCGAGACGATCGGCCATCTTCAGGCGATTTGCCCGGACCGCTACTGCATGATGAATCGGCGGGTCAATATGTCCAAACTGGGGCAAGTTCGCGGGATTCTGGCGATCACGTTTACGAAGGCACTGAAGCAACCAAGCCGGCTGTGGGCCTACCGCGGCAAGGTCACCTCCGCGAAACTGGGATCCCGCTTGATGATCCCCACCAGCGAATTGGACCGGATCATCGCTGAAAACCTGCGGTCGGCTCTGGAAAATCCCCAATCGGCGCCGGCCCTCCCTGAGGAAAGGCTCGCCGATGTCCAGCGATGACCTAGGCAGTCTCTTCCCTGGCTCCCCGGAGGCTGCCGGTGGCCTTCCCGGCGCACTGCTCCCCGGCGAAACTGCCATGGCCACTCCCGCGCAGCAGACCTCCGGTGCAGCCATCCTCGGGCCTTCCCCGGAGCCATCCCCGGACAGCTTTTGCCTGACCCCGCCGTCGGTCCCACCAAGCATATCTTCAGTGAAAATCAAGCAGATTCGCCTGCACCGGGCAGTGCGTGCCGTGGGCTGCGATCCGACCCTGTCGAACTCGAACCAATTCGCCGGCACTGGGAAACAGCCCTCTCCGAGCCCCTGACTTTGACTCGCCAGAAAACCATCATCGACGGCCACAAGCGGTGGTTCGTCGCCCGGGAGCGGCGGATCGCCACTCTGCCATGCGTGATGCTTGCAATTTCTGACGACGAGGCTCTGGACCAGATTCTGGCCCGCGCCTCGGCCAAGAACTGGTGGAAGCCCTGTCGTCGGATTTGCCTGGCGCTCACCCGGGAGGAGGCCCTGCGCGAGCGGGCGCGCGAAAACCAGCGCACAGGCGGGCGCAAGAAGGATCCGTCCACTTTGACCAAAGCTCAGCATATCGAGGTCCGCGGAGAGATCGCCCGGATGGCCGACGCCGGTACAGGAAGCGTCACCAAGGTCAAGAGGATTTTCGCCGAGGGTTGTCCCTTGCTGAAACAGGAAGCGCTGCGGAACGCTATCAGCATCGATGCCGCTTGGAAGATTTCGAAACTTGACCACGATGAGCAGATGCGCGAACTGGTACGCAGGGCCTCCAAACGCCGCGGGAGAAAGAGGGTCCAGGCCCTCGGCCGAGCAGCCGCCATCAGAAGCGAGTGCGTCAGCAAAGGCCGGAGGGAGCAGCTCGCACAGATCCGGCAGTGGTTCGACGAGCTCACTCGCTCCGGTCCGCTTGAAGAGTTTCGTGATCCGGGCCTCGAGTCGCTGGCCCGGATGGAAAGGAAACTTGATGCCTACGAATCGGATATGGCAATGTCCCGGGCTTCGGCGCCGGCAGGCGAAACTACAGAGGCTGATTGAGTACACTCGGCCCCTCTGGGATCACGCCGGCGTGCGGGCCTACGCGCGTGCCACCCTGAACAAGATGCTGCTCTGTGGCACGCCGGCCCTCGGCGCCGAGGTCTTCTCATCGATCGACGGCGAGACACGTACTGTCTACCACACCTGCAAGACGCGCGTCTGCCCCTCCTGTGGCTACTTCCAGACCCTCCGCTTCCAGCATGAGGTGGTCAACCACTTGCCCGAGATACCGTATCGCGGCCTCATCCTCACCATCCCGGATCGATATTGGGAGATCCTGCGCTTGAACCGCCAGCTTCTTCCCGATCTTGCTGCTCTTGGCGGTGGGGTCATGAGCGATCTGGCCCGCGAGTGCCGCCAGGCCGAAGTCCCCTTGATCGCGGTCCTCCACACCTTCAACCCCGAGCTCAAGTTCAAACCCCACCTGCACGTCGTGGTCGGCCTCACCGGCCTGGATCTAAACGGCGACAGGTTGGTCGAGAAAATCTGCTTTTCGAAGGACATGCTCCAGGAGCGCTGGCGATACGCACTACTCGATCGACTGGAACTGGAGGTGCGCCAGGGCAGGCTCCGCTCGGATCTGAGCCAGAAGGATTTGCTCGAGAACATCGACTATGAGCGGGTAACCCTCTGGCACATACCGGAACATCGCTGTACGAACAAGTACGAGCTTCTGGCCTATGTCGCCCGCTACATCGGGCGCCCGCCCATCGCCAACAGCCGCATCGTGGAGTTTGATGCCCATCATGTGCGGTTTCGCTACCGCGACAAGCTGGACGATGATCGGGTCCACGAGGCCACCATCGCCACCCAAGAATTCCTCGATCGTCTGATTGAGCATATTCAGGAGCCTTACCAGCACGGCGTCCGCTACTTTGGTCTGTGGCGCCGCGAGCCAAGTCCACTCGCTACCATGCCTTCTGGCGTCTGTTGGGCCAGCCCGAGCCGAGTCCTATACACCCGCTACGCTGGGCCGAGGGGCGGTACCTCTCCTTCGGTGTCGACCCGCTCGTCGACAGTTGGGGAAATCCCATGACTTGGAGCCACAGGTTGCCACCCCAGCTTCCCGGAATCGCATCCTGAACCAGGAACCTCACGACCGGATTCGGCGCTGAATCTTGCTGAAAACCCCTCGCAGAGAGAGGCCGGCGTGTGTCTCGATCATGCCGGGGGAAAGACGGGAATTTGGCGGAAGCGCCGGTTAGGACCGCTCACCAAACGCGGTTCGATAAGTTTTCGACAAAAGTAGCGGCGGTAAATGACAGATTCCGCCCTCTGCGAACTCACCTTCACGAGGCGGATCGTACGGATCATCCTCAGACTCCGTGATCTTGATTTTCCTATAAGGCGAGCACGATGGCTGCAAATCCCCCCGCCTGTAAAAGCAAGTCGGTCGCGCGCAATGCCTGGTCGAGCCGGGTCCAGATTCGCGCGCCGGGCCTGGCCCTTTGATCCAAAGAATTCTCCGGTGTTCGCGACCGTTTCTGCGCCGCATCCTCACGGCAACGCACCCAGAGAAGTTGTCTCAGCTGTACTCCACTGGACGCCGCCGCCTCCGGATCGAAGGCATCGCCGGCATCGACCCAGGCGCAGACCTGGCCTTCCTGTGTCCTCTGTGCCAGAAACGCCAGTGCCAGAGTCGTCCGCCCCGAGGACTCCGACCCCGTCACTTCGCTGATTGCTCTTACAGGCAACCCGCCGCCGAGCAAACCGTCACCTTCGGCAATTCCAGTAGGCACAACTTCGCGGATGGTTCGCGGCGCAGGCGTCAGAGCCGCAGGAAAGCGGCCTTCCAAAGCGTGTTCGATCTCGATTCGCAATAGGGCAGCGGAGGGCATGGAAGGCTTCCTATATTCGTCTTATCTTCGCCTTTATGTTGCAGCAGAACCAGGCTTCGTGTCAAACGGATTCCCCTGATTTAACCAAATGTCTATATTTATCAATGGCTTAAGCTTGGAATGAATTGAGCATTCGCCACGGTATTCTGCGACACAACACTGGCGACTTTCCAGCCCCGGTGACACTCAAATGTTCATTCCAATCAAAAGCTACTAACCGACTCCCCGTTCCTTAATCCGAACTGGCTCGCCTCGGGTACGATATTGACGACCGACCCCAATGAGGTCATGGAGCCAATCCACAACCGGATGCCGGTGATCCTGGAGCCGAGGGATTATGACCGCTGGTTGGATGCGGGAAAAGACGCCAGCGGAGGCCTCGCGTGAGAGTGGCAATATTGGCGCGGCAGTGAGCAGCAGAGCGGGAGATCAGATACGAGATGTATTGCCGCCAGAGAGGACTGTCGCAGGACTGGAGGAGCCGTTTGTTGCGCACTCGAACGTAAGGGGAGTCGATGGATGCAATGCGCGTTGGAAGCAAGGTCCGCCTGAGTATCTTCCATTTTTCCCTCCGTGAGGAGAGGAAGCTGAGTTGCAGCCACAGGGAGTCCTTGTTCTGCTCAAACATTACCTCGAGAGCAGAGCCGGCGAAACATCGGAGCCAACTTCGGCGAGTCGCCGGGAGCCTGTTGATCTCATGTGCGGCCAGGGGATGGAGACGGCAATCGAACCAGGCGCGGGCGTAGTAAAAGGCGATCGCCTCGAAGGATCGCAGAGACGGAGAGTGGGTCTCGTTCCAGATCTGCCAGAAGGTCTCGTTGGCTGCGTGGGAATGAAGGAAGACGGCCAGCTCGCGAACGTGATGGACGATCCAGTCCCCAAGAAAAAGATTGCGCAGGATGTGAAGCGTGAGATAAGCAAGGTGGTCGACGGAGTTCAGGCAAGAAAACGAGAGCCCATCGACCTCTCGCATCGTGCGCCGCTCCCAAAAGAGACCGGTGTCCGGGACGCTGATGTGTGAGACGCGCTCGTTCCAGAG